>Ga0233425_10002731_pt1 | contig 33904 bp, 30 predicted proteins | sample Watercolumn_Towu_2_FD_181712 | JGI IMG/M metagenome (GOLD analysis project Ga0233425, IMG submission 181712) | Freshwater microbial communities from Lake Towuti, South Sulawesi, Indonesia - Watercolumn_Towuti2014_140_MG | ecosystem: Environmental > Aquatic > Freshwater > Lake | place...
GGCGCCAGCCCGCAGACGCCGCGCGCCGTGGCGCTGGGGTCGTCGACGCCGGCGCAGCCCGACGCCGTGCCGATCGAAGTGTCGTCTTTCCAGGGCGCGACGCTGGCGCTCGCGACCCCGGGCAAGGACGAAGCCTCGCGGCCGGATTACGTGGCCTCGATCGATCCGGAAAAGCTCGGGCGCGAGACCCGCTGCCTGGCCGAGGCGGTCTATTTCGAGGCGCGCAGCGAGCCGGAGGCCGGGCAGGCCGCCGTCGCGCAGGTCGTGCTCAATCGCGTCCAGAGCGGGCTCTATCCGGCAAGCGTCTGCGGCGTCGTCTATCAGAACCGGCACCATTATCGCGGCTGCCAGTTCTCCTTCGCCTGCGAAGGCCGATCGCTCCGCATCACCGAAGGCGACGCCTGGGAACAGGCGGTGCGCGTCGCCAAGGAGGTCATGGTCGGCCGCACCTACATCTCCGACGTTGGCCGCTCGACGCATTATCACGCCAATTACGTCCATCCGCGCTGGGCGCGCGCGTTGAGGAAGATGGACGTGATCGGCAGGCACATTTTCTATCGGCTGAAGCCGGGGCAGACTTAAGAGGAACCTCACTCGATAAGCCGCGCGCGGATCAGTCCACGCACCGAATTACCAAGGAAAAACTCGCGTCCTGAAATATCGTCGAACCGCAGGATCGACTCGCGGGCGCGGCCTTGCGCGATCAGCGCGGCGCGCAGCGTTCCGGGCAGCAGGCCGCTGGAGAGCGGCGGGGTCAGCAGATTATCGTCCTGCGGAACGAACAGGTTGCAGCGCGCCGCTTCGCAAAGCTCGCCGCGCTCGTTTTGAAAGAGAACCTCGTCGGCCCCGCAGCGCTGCGCCGCCTCGGCGAGCGAATCTTCGTAAAGCGCGCGTCGCGTCGTCTTGTGGCGCAACAGCGGATCGGCGGAGGAGAAACGTCGCGCGGCGACGGCGACCCGCCAGACAGTATCGCGCGGAATCGGGTCGATCGGCGTGACGCTTGTTTCGATTGCGCCGTCGCGCGAAACGGCCAGCCGCGCGCGCAGGCGTTCGCTCGCGGCATTCGCTACGGCGGCGCTCAGCGCGTCGCGGATTCGCGCTTCGTCATAAGGAAAGCCGAGAGCGGCGCTCGACGTCTCAAGCCGCGCGAGATGTTCAGGCAAGAGGCGGAAGCCCTCGTCGCGCGTCCACAGCAGCGTTTCGATCAGGCCGAAGTCGTTGTCGCGCCGGTCAGAAAGCGCGCCTTGATCAGACATTCCTCATACTCTTCGCGCGCGCGGGAATCGGCGACGACGGCGGAGCCGACATTGCAGATCAATTCGCCGTCCGGAAAAATCGTCAGCGTGCGGATCGCCACATTGAAGCGAATGTCGCCGTCCGGCGCGATCACGCCGAGCGCGCCGCAATAGACGCCGCGCGCCGCGCATTCGAGATCGCGAATGATTTCCATCGCCCGAATCTTCGGCGCGCCGGTCACCGAGCCGCAGGGAAAAAGCCCGGCGAAGAGGTCTTTCAAGGTAACATCGTCGCGCAGCCGGGCTTCGATGCCCGACGTCATCTGATGCAATGTCGGATAGGTCTGGATGGTGAAGAGATCGGTGACCTTCACCGTGCCGACGATGGCGAGCCGCGACAAGTCATTTCTTAAGAGATCGACGATCATCAGGTTTTCGGCGCGGGATTTTTCGTCCTCGACGAGATATTGCGCGCGCGCCATGTCTTCGGTCGGCAACACGCCGCGTTGAGCGGTGCCTTTCATCGGGCGGGCGCGGATGGCGCGGCCTTGCGCCTCGAAGAACACTTCCGGCGACAGCGAGACGACGGTTTCGGCTTCCAGCGCGACGACGCCGCCATAGGCGACCGGCTGGCGCTGGCGCAACCCGCGATAGAGCGCCAGCGGATCGCCCTGATAGCGCCCGTAAAGCGGGAAGGTGAGATTGATCTGATAGACGTCGCCGGCGAAAATATATTCGCGGCATTTGTTGAAGCGCGCCGTGTAATCTTCCTGCGTCCAGGCGGGCGACAGCGGAATATTCGGCGCGGCGCTTTCCGCCGCCGGCAGCGACCACGGCCGAGGCGCCCGAAAGGCGCCAAAGAGCAGCAGCGGCGTGCGCGCCGTCGGCGTCGCCTGCGTCGCGAATTTCGGCTCCAGGGCGTAGCCCAGCTCGTAGCCGGCATAGCCCGCGAGGTAGAGGCCGCGCCTTGTCGCCGCCTCCATGCGTTCGAAGGCGACCGCGACCTCATCCGCCGCGCGCGCGACGATGATGTCCTCCGGCTCATCGAAGAGCAGCGCATCTCCGCCGCTGCGGCCGTCTTCAAAAACGACGTAAGGCCGCGCCGGCGCGTCTGTTTTGGTCAGGACGGCGGGGCGTTCGGCGGCGTCTTGCATCTTTGGCGGAGCTTTCAATGGAAAGGGATGTTACATCAGGCCGCACCAGTTATGAAACGCCGCGTCGCCGCGCAACCGCCGCTTGGCTTTGCCCTCGCCGCGCGCGCGGGCTATGACGGCCTATGTCGACATCAGCGCCGCTCCGGCTTCTCTTTATCGGCGACGTGCTGGGCCGTTCCGGCCGCGCGGCGCTGGCGCGATTCGTGCCGAGACTGCGCGAAAAATGGGCGCTCGACTTCATTGTCGCCAATGGCGAGAACGCCGCCGGCGGCTTCGGCATCACCGAAGCGATCTGCGACGAAATCCTCGGCCTGGGCGTCGACTGCGTCACGCTCGGCAATCACGCCTTCGATCAGCGCGAGGCGCTCGTCTTCATCGAGCGCCAGCCCCGTCTGCTGCGCCCGATCAACTATCCGCCGGGAACGCCGGGGCGCGGCGCCGGCATCTTTTCGGCGGGGGGCGGGCGGCAGGTTCTGGTCATTAATCCGCTGGGCCGGGTGTTCATGGAGGCGCTCGACGATCCTTTCGCCGCGATCGAGCGTGAACTCGGCGCCTGTCCGCTGGGCGTCGGCTGCGACGCGATTGTCATCGACATCCACGCCGAGGCGTCGAGCGAGAAAATGGCGATGGCGCATTTTGTCGACGGCCGCGCTTCCGTGGTGATCGGCTCGCACACCCATACGCCGACCGCCGACGCGCAGATATTGCCGGGAGGCACCGGCTATCAGACCGACGCCGGCATGACCGGCGATTATGATTCCGTCGTCGGGATGGACAAGGAGGAGCCGCTGCGCCGCTTCCTGCGCAAGACGCCCGGCGCGCGCTATGAGCCGGCGAATGGCGAGGCGACCTTCTGCGGCGTGGCCGTCGAAATCGGCGCCGACGGGCTCGCGGCCATGATCGCGCCGGTGCGGCTCGGCGGCCGGCTGCGGGAAGAATGGCCGAAGGAATGGGGCGCGCCGTGAACGCGGTCGCCTGGCGCGCCGCTCTACCCAGAGCCGGCGGGCTCGCTTAAATAGCAGTCGCGGCGCCCCAGGACGCCGGACGGAGCGCGCGATTATGAAATGGGAAGATCTCCAGTCGTCCGAAAATATCGAGGATCGCCGCGGCCAGGGCCCAATGGTCGCGGGCGGCCCGCGCATGGGCGCGGGCGGCATCGGCCTTGGCGCGATGGTGATTCTCGGACTGATCGGCTGGGCGCTCGGCATCAATCCGGCGATTCTCATCGGCGGCGCGGAGATGATCAGCAATATGCGGCAAGACCGCGAGGCGGCTCTTCCTCGCCAGCAGGCGCCGCGGCAAAGCGCGCCGCCGACCGATCAGCTGGGCGGTTTCGTCGCGAAAGTGGTGGGCTCGAACGAACAGGTCTGGTCGCAGGTGCTGCCGGAACAGAAGGGGGTGCGCTTCCAGCCGCCGCGGCTCGTTCTCTACAGCGGCTACACCCAGTCGCGTTGCGGAACGGCGCAGTCGGCGATGGGGCCGTTCTACTGCCCGCTCGACCAGCGCATCTATCTCGACACTTCCTTCTTCCGCGACATGCAGCGCCGGTTCGGCGGCGGCGGCGATTTCGCCTATGCCTATGTGATTTCTCACGAGATGGGGCATCACATCCAGAATCTTCTGGGCATTCTGCCGAAAATCCAGCGTGCGCAGCAAATGGCCGGCAGCCGGTCGGAAGCCAATGCGCTTTCGGTGCGGGCGGAACTGATGGCGGATTGCCTCGCCGGCGTCTGGGCGAATAACGCCAACAGGCAGAAGCCCCTTCTCGAAGAGGGCGATATCGAACAGGCGGTCGCTTCGGCGCAGGCGATCGGCGACGATCGCCTGCAAAGAGCGACGCGCGGCTACGTGGTGCCCGACAGTTTCACCCATGGCTCCGCCGCGCAACGCACTCAGTGGCTGTTGAAAGGCTTGCGCACCGGCAGCGTCGACGCCTGCAATACTTTCGCCAACTAAAATCTAGAAGACGCGACGGGCGCGGGTCGTCAGGTCCGCGCCGCCCAATTTTCGAGCCAGTCGGGGAAAATCCCCGCTATTGGCTGCGGCAAGCGCACTTTTGGCGGCGATGAGGCCGACCGGTCGCGCCAAGCCGGGGGCCAGGCGGGTCAACCAGGAATCTGGAGCCGAGCGAAGCGTCCTGGGGCGGCTTCCATCGCCATAGGCGAAAATATCCTGCGCTTCCTCGGCGAAGCCGCGCTCGACCGAAAATCCCGCGAGGAGAAGGAAGACATGGTCGCGCCGCGCCGCCTTCAGCGCCTGCGCCAACGCCAAGCCGCGCGGCGCTTCGATCAGGGCGCAGCCGGCTTCGTCGGCGACGCCTTCCAGATCTCGCGCCGGATCGGAGACGATGATCGCGTCGGCGACGAGGCCTTGTAAGCATGAGTCGATGAGCGATCCGAGGCTGCGCGCCACGGCCTCGCGGCGCAAGGGCGCCGCAGGGGAATCGAAGGCGATCAAGACAGCGCTCAGCATAGTGCTGACATAGCGGAAAGGCGCGCGTGGCGAAATGCGGCGCCGCATAAACATGCGCGGCGGTTATCTTAAGGGCCGGCGCCCATTGCGCGGGCGACGCCCTTCGGTCACCATCGCGCCATGCCTTCTGCTCTCCCGCTCGAAATCCTCACGACGGATCAAATGGCGCGCGCCGACCGCCTGACGATCGAGGGCGGCGTGCCGGCGATGACGCTGATGGAGAGCGCCGCCGCGGCGATCGCGCGGGCGACCAGCCAAATTCTTCAGCGCACCAGCGGGCGGCGGGTCTTGGTGCTTTGTGGACCAGGCAATAATGGCGGCGACGGTTTTGTCGCGGCGCGGCTGCTGCGCGCGCAGCGCTACAAGGTTCGCGTCGCCTCGCTGACGCCGCTCGACAAATTGCGCGGCGACGCGGCGCGGGCCGCCGCCTCATGGCCCTGTCCGGTCGCTTCGGCGCTCGACTGCCGCTTCGACGGCGTCGATCTCGTCATCGATGCGCTGTTCGGCACGGGGCTGGCGCGCGACCTCGACCCAGCCGCCTGCGAGCTGGTCCGCCGCCTCAACCGCTGGCGTCGCGAAAGCGGGCAGAATGTCCTCGCCGTCGACATTCCGAGCGGCGTCGACGGCACCACCGGCGCCGTGCGCGGCGCGGCGGTCGAGGCCGACACCACCGTCACCTTCTTTCGCGTGAAGACCGGCCATCTGCTGCTGCCGGGTCGTTTGCATTGCGGCCAGCTGATCTGCGCCCATATCGGCATTCGGAGTTCGGCGCTCGAGTCGATCGGCGTGACGACTTTCGTCAACACGCCCCAGCTGTGGCGCGTCGCGCTGCCCCTGCCGCAGATCGACGGCCACAAATATTCGCGCGGCCACGCGCTGGTCGTCTCCGGCGGCGCCTCCTTTACAGGCGCGGCGCGGCTTTCGGCGGCCGCGGCGCTGCGCGCAGGCGCCGGCCTCGTCACGCTCGCCAGTCCGACGGACGCGCTCGCGGTCAACGCCAGCGCGCTGACGTCGGTCATGGTTCGGCCGTCCGACGGCGCAACGGGACTCGCCAAGGTCCTCGCCGATGAGCGCAAGAACGCCGTCGCTATCGGTCCGGGGCTGGGCGTGAGCGAGGAAAGCTGCGCGCAAGTCGAAACCGCGCTCGTGCCGCAGGCCTATCGCCGCGCCGCGGTGCTTGACGCGGATGCGCTCACAAGCTTCGCGCAAGATCCGGAGCGATTGTGGCGGGCGACGCGCGCTGCGCCTGGTCCCGTCGTGATGACGCCGCATGCGGGAGAGTTCGCTCGCCTGTTCGCCGCGTGCGAGTCAAATTGCAACTGCCATTCGAAACTCGACAAAGCGCGCGAAGCCGCGCGCGCCAGCGGCGCCGTCGTTCTCTTCAAAGGCGCGGACACGGTCGTCGCTGCGCCCGATGGTCGCGCCTCGATTCTTCCTTATGCTACGCGCTGGCTCGCCACCGCGGGCTCCGGCGACGTCCTGACCGGCGTCGTTGCTGGCTTGCTCGCCCAGCGAATGGACGGCTTTCTCGCCGCGTCATGCGCAGCCTGGATGCATGCGCGTGCGGCCGAGATTTTCGGCCCCGGGCTGATTGCTGACGACATTATCGCCGCTTTGCCGCAAGTGTGGCGAGAACTGTGCGCCTTTCAGCCCAAGTAGGCTGTCGAAGCCGGTCGCTGACTGGTCGCAAGCGTGGCCCCATTCGATTGTTGGTCGGCGGACTTGTCGCGACCAGGAGAGCTTCGTAGAGTCAGTTGCTTGAGCGCCGATGAGAAGCTCGGCCCGCGCTCCAATTCCGGATGGCGTCAGTCGCCGTCATATTGCTGTCGCAGCCGCAACGCTTCTCATCGCGGCAGCTGAACAACCATCGGGCCTCGGATGAAAGCCTTCGAAAAACTGCTACTCGAGAACAAGGCCTGGGCCGAAGAGGTTCGGGAGCGCGATCCCGGCTATTTCGGGCGTCTGTCGGCCGATCAGAAGCCGGAATTTCTGTGGATCGGCTGTTCCGACAGCCGCGTTCCCGCCGACATTATCGTCAACGCGCGGCCGGGCGCCATTTTCGCGCACCGCAACATCGCCAATCAGGTGATCGCTACGGACTTCAACTGCCTGAGCGTCATTCAATATGCGGTGCAGGTTCTCAAAGTTCCGCATGTCATCGTCTGCGGTCATTATAACTGCGGCGGCGTTCGCGCCGCCCTCGACCGGCAGCGTCCCGATCTGACGCTGCTCAACAAATGGCTGATGCACATTAAAGACACCTATCGGATACATAGAGATGAGATAGATGCGCTCAACTCTCAGACCGAGCGCGCCGATCGACTTGTCGAAATCAACATCATCGAGCAGGTGATGCGTCTGTCGCAATTCTCCATTGTGCAGACCGCCTGGAAAGAGGATCAGCGACCGATGCTGCACGGTTGGGTGTTCGGGCTCGACGACGGCATTCTGCATCAGCTCATCACCCTGCCGCCGGGCAGCGACGTCGACGCCATCTATCAGCAACACGGCGGCGAGGATTGCTGATCCGCCGCCTAAGGGGCGAAGCCGCTAATAGGAGAATCCAGGCGTGTTCAGGAAGCATTTCGACTACTATCAGCGTTACCTCGATCACGACATTCCCGCAGGCGTCGTGGTGTTCCTCGTCGCGGTGCCGCTGTGCCTTGGCATCGCCGTCGCTTCCGGCGCGCCGCCGTTCTCCGGAATTATTGCCGGGATCATCGGCGGCCTCGTCGTCTCGATTCTGAGCGGCTCCCAGTTGAGCGTCTCGGGCCCCGCCGCAGGCCTTACCGTCATTGTCGCGAACGCGGTCGAAAAGCTTGGCTTCGACGTCATGCTGCTTGCCGTAGCGCTGTCGGGTCTACTGCAATTGGCGATGGGCTTTCTGCGGGCGGGAGTCATCGGCGCGTTTTTTCCGTCGGCCGTCATCAAAGGCATGCTCGCCGCGATCGGATTGATTCTGATCATGAAGCAGCTTCCGCACGCTATCGGCTATGACGCAGACGCGGAGAGTGATCTGTCCTTCCTCGAGGATGACAGCAATACACGTTTCTCTTTTCTTTGGGACGCCTTTCATTCCGTTTCGACGGGAGCGGTGATCGTCAGCCTCGTTTCCGTGGCGATCATGCTTCTTTGGGATACTCCGCACATCAAAAAACACCGTTACCTTTCGCTGGCGCCTGGTCCGCTGGTCGCGGTGCTGTTTGGCGTTGCCTACAACATTGTGGCGCAGACGCTGTTTCCGTCTTTGGCGATCGCTCCGCAGAATCTCGTTAACGTTCCGGCGATCTTTGGACCGATAGATTTCGCGCGACAGTTCAGCTTCCCGGATTTTGCGCGACTGAGCGACGTTGAGATTTATGTGACGGCCGCGACTTTGGCGCTGGTCGGCAGTCTTGAAACCCTGCTCAGTCTCGAGGCGGTCGACAAGCTTGATCCGCTCAAGCGAGTCGCGCCGACCAATCAAGAGCTCAAGGCGCAAGGAGTCGGCAATTTCGCGAGCGGAATGTTGGGCGGGCTGCCGATCACTGCAGTGATCGTGCGCAGTTCCGCCAGCATCGACGCGGGCGCGCACACCAAGGCGGCATCCTTTTTTCATGGCCTGCTGCTGTTGCTCAGCGCAATGTTCCTGTCGAGCGTGCTCAATTTGATTCCGCTCGCTTGTCTGGCGGCGGTGCTGATTTTGACCGGCTATAAGCTCGCAAAGCCAAAACTCTTCATTCAGCAATATGAAAAGGGCTTCAACCAATTTGCGCCCTTCGCAGTGACGGTCGGAGCAATTCTTTCGACGGATCTTCTCAAAGGCATGGCCATTGGCATGGCCGTGGGCCTCTTCTTCGTCTTGCGCGCGAATTATCACTCGGCGTTCACGCTGACGCGCGACGGCCGCAATTACCTTCTGCGCCTGCAAAAGGACGTGTCGTTTCTCAACAAGGCGCAGTTGCGCAATCTGCTTGAGGATATCGAGCAGGACAGTTATCTCGTGATCGACGGCACGCGCGCCGGGTTTATCGATCAGGACATCATGGAAACCATTCAGGATTTCATAAAGGCCGCGAGTGACTACAACATCCATGTCGAACTCAAGGAGATGCGCGGGCTTGAACCGGTCAAGGGATTGGTTCCGGCCCAATAGCGCGCGTTCATATGTGCGGCGAAGAGACAGGAGACGATAAGCCGCGTCCCGCAGGCATTCTACGGCGCAAAGCCTTCAAAAACGATCTGGTCGGTCCATTCTCTCGCATGCGCCGCCATGTCCGGCGAGCGCACGGTCCAGGCGGTCACCGGAATCCTGAGCGCGTCGCGCAGCAGCAGCGGAATCGCATGAGGCAGATCGCGCGCGTTCCATGACAGGAAGTCCGGCAACGTGCGCTTGTAATGCAGGAAATGCGTGAGTTCGGCGCGCTGTCCCGCCGATATTTGCGGCCAGTCCTCTTCGCTGTAACGCGCTTCGCCGACGATGCCGAGCGGCCGATGCGCAATACCCAGCACCGCGGCGCGGGCGCGAAGAAAAGCGATCTGATCGGGATCGAAGCTTTCGACCGCGACCGGCCCGTCATAATGCGCCAGCGCCTGCGCGGCGCGCAGCGCGGCGGTCGTGTCGCCGTTAAAGGCGCTCTTGATTTCGACGACGATCGGGGTTCGCCCGCCGATCGCCGCGAGAAATTCCGGAAAGGTGGGAATGGCGTCGTCGCTGCCGCTCAGGCGCAGACGTCTCAGCTCGTCCGTCCTGTGCGTCGCGACCGCGCCGGCTCCGTCTGTCAGGCGCTCGAGCCTCTCATCGTGAAAAACGACAAGCTCGCCATCGGCTGTGAGCTGCACGTCGCATTCGACGCCAAATCCGGCGGCGATTGCCGCGCGCGCGGACGAAATCGAATTTTCGATCACGCCTTGCGACGCGTCATGCAGGCCGCGATGCGCGATCGGGCGCGCCGTCAGCCATGAAAGATCGCGCCTGGTCACGCCAGAATCTCGAATATCCCCTCGACTTCGACGGCGGCGTCGAGCGGCAATTGCGCAACGCCGACCGCGAAGCGCGCATGTTTGCCGTTCTCGCCGAGAACTATCGCGATGAGATCGGATGCGCCATTGACGACTTGCGGCAGCGAGGCGAAATCGGGCGCGCTGTTGACATAGCCGCCAAGCCGAACCGCCCGCAGCTTGGCAAGATCGCCAACGGCGGCGCTGGCTTGGGCGAGGACGTTGAGCGCCGCCTGGCGCGCCGCGGACTGCCCGTCTTCGAGCGAAACGCCGGCGCCGAGTTTTCCTCGATGCGCCGGGTCGACGCCATTGACGCCGAGCGGCAGCTGTCCCGATATGAACAGCAAAGCGCCCGTGCGCGCGAAAGGCGCATAATTGGCGACGGGCGCCGCCGCATTGGGTAGGGTCAGTCCCAGCTCTTTCAGCCGCGCAAGCGGCGTATCGGACGATGCGGTCATGGCGCCTCTTCAAAGAGAAAGTCGTTGCTCCCAAGGTAGCGCGACCCTAGTTTCCTACTCCGTGCGACGCAATGGCGCCGAAGCGCCGCTGCTGAAAGAGGTCCGATGATTTTGTCACGCGCGCTGGCCGCCGCGATCTGCATGGCGACGCCGCTCGGCGAGGCGTTGGCGGAGAGCGCCCTCGCGCTCGCCAACCATCGCGCCGTCTATGATCTGAGCCTCTTGAAAACGAGCGGCGCGAAGGCGCCGGCCCAGGCGCGCGGCCGTATCGCTTTCGACTTTTCCGGTTCGGCCTGCGAGGGATATGTGCAGAACTTTCGCCAGATCACCGAACTTCAGTCCTCGGAGGGGGCGCCAAAGCTCTCCGACATGCGCTCGGCGACTTTTGAAGGCGGCGACGGCGGAGATTTTCGATTCAAAATGGAAACCAAGGTCGATAATTCGCGCGCCGAGGAAGTCGACGGAAAAGCCAAAAAATCGAGTGACGCGCGTCTTTCCGTCGATCTTTCCAAACCCAAGCGCGCGCGTGTGGAATTCGCCGGTCCGATGCTTTTTCCGACCGAGCATTTGCGTAAAATCGTCGAGACGGCCTTGGCTGGCGAACATCTGCTCGAAGCGCGGGTCTTCGACGGCACGGGAGACGGCGAAAAGGCGTTCGACACTTTGACGGTGATCGGCAAGCCGACGACCGAGCCGCCGCAGGAAAAGGCGGCGCGCGTCGACGAGCTCAAAAACATGCGCCGCTGGCCGGTGGCCATCTCCTATTTCGACCTCGGCAAGAAGGACGGCCAGCCGATTTACGTGCTGTCTTTCGACCTTTATCAAAACGGCGTCTCACGCGCGCTCAAGCTCGACTATGGCGATTTCGTGTTGAGCGGCGATATGACCGATCTCGTCCTCCAGCCGACGCCAGCCTGCAAAAAATAGAAGGGCGGCGCTTAGCGGCTCAACGGCGCCGCAACAGCGCCGCGATACGCTCGAAAAGCGATCGCGGACGCCAGTAGATTACGGCGTGAATATCGAGGGTCTGGTCCGGAAAATCCGCTGTCGGCGGGTCGGCGAGAAGAGTCGCGTCCTCGGGAGCGCGTCTCAGCGCCGCTTCATCGTCAGGCATGGCGATCGACACGCCGCGCTCCGTGACGATCGCGCCCGACACATAATGCAGCAGCATGAGATTGGCGACGATTTCCTGCATCTTCGAGTGCGGATTTTTGCGTCGGGCGCATCGCGGCGCGCGAATGAGATAATCGCCGCTGGTCTTGTCGGAATGGACCATCAAGCCTACCAGACGGCCGCTTCCTGGAAAACGGCATTCGCTGGGTCGCTTCAGGTGGATGAAGTCGCCTTCGAATACCTTGGATACGATGTGACGCCGCTCGCACGCGCCGCTCGCACGCGCGCGTCTCACGTCGACGTATTCGAAGCGAATCTCCCTCTCGCGCGCCCCGGGGATTCGGGCGTCGCCCAATCTCCTTAAGACCGCGGCGGCCACGGCCGTCGAGGCCTTGATCGTCAGGTGGTTTTGATCCTGATAGTGCGCCCCCGTCGGTCCGCCGGGAAATACATCCTCCAGCCAGATGGCTGGCGTCGCATAACGCGCCGCCGCTTGCGCATAGAGCCGGCGCGCGCGCCGCCTCGCGCCGCGCAGCTCTTTCGACGGCGCCTCGCTTGGGTCGAGGCAAAGGAACATCAGCCGAATTTCCCGCCGCGCACAGCAGGCTGCGACAGCCTCCAACGTATCGACGACCAGCGTCTCTTGCAGGCAATTGGCGGCGAAAAGCAAAATGTCGTTTAGACAATATTCGAAAATTATGATCTCCGGAGGCGCCGCTCCCTCGCGCTCCATCCTCAATAGCGCCATCAAACCATAGAGCGATCCAACCGCGCCGAGAAACCGATTCTCGACTTCATGCTCCGACGCCTGCCGTTGAAATTGGAAGGCCCATCCTTCCCTGATTCCGGCGTTGGAGCCGCCGAGCAGCAATATTTTCATGTCGTCGAGATATCTTGCGTCAGAGGTCGGGGGCCGAAGCGCGCTTCAAGATGCTAACCGGTTCGCGCGCGCGAGGCCATAGACGCATCTCAAAGACGCGCTTATGGCGAAGCGGCGTTTTCGTTCTAATTGAAATGGCGGATTTCTTCGCTACGGAGCGCGTGAGATGTTTCCCATACCACAATGCGTCTTCCTGACGCGCGGCGTCGGCGCACATCGTCATCGTCTCACGGCGTTCGAATATGCGCTGCGCGACGCGGACATCGAGCAGCAAAATCTCGTGGCGGTCTCGTCAATTCTGCCGGCGGGGTGCGATATCGTTCCGGTCGAAAAAGGAGTCGCGACGCTCCAGCCCGGCGAAATCACTTTTACCGTGCTGGCGCGCGCCGAGACCGACGAACCGGGACGGCGCATCGCGGCGAGCATCGGATTGGCGCGGCCAAGAGAGCCGACGCTCTATGGCTATATTTCGGAGCATCACGGCTATGGCGTCACCGAGCGTGAGAGCGGAGATTACGCCGAAGACCTCGCGGCGACGATGCTGGCGTCGACGCTTGGCATCGAATTCGATCCTGACGCCGCCTGGAACGAGCGCAAGAAGGTCTATGAAACAAGCGAGCTGATCGTCGAAAGCCTGTCGCTGACCGCAGCGGCGCAAGGCGCGCCGGGCGGGGGGTGGACCTGCGCGGTCGCCGCGGCGGTGTTCCGCTTCGTCAAACTGGATGGTTCGCCATGAGCGATACGCCGACATTCGCCGCGCGGCCAACCTTTCTCGGCGCCGAGGCGCGCGCCGATGCTGCGGTCGTCGTCGCCGGAGTCCCGTTCGACATCGGCACGACCAATCGCAGCGGCGCGCGCTTTGGGCCGCAAGCGATTCGCCACGCCAGCCGGATGTTGATCGACGGCGCGCATCCGTTGCACTGGATGTCGCCCTCCGATCTCTCGCTCGCCGACGTCGGCGATTTCGCCATCGCTTTGGGCGACATCGCCGCAAGTTTGAAACTCATTGAGGCGCAGGCGTCAAACTATGCGCATCTTGTCACGCTTGGCGGCGATCATGGCGTCACGCTGCCCTTGCTGCGCGCCTGCGCGAGACGGCGCGGACCGCTGGCGCTGATTCATTTCGACGCCCATGTCGACACATGGCCCGATAATTTCGGCCAGCCCTATGCGCATGGTTCGATGTTCTATCACGCGATCAATGAAGGCGTCGTCGATCCGCGCCGGATGATTCAGGTCGGCATCCGCTCGCCCGTGCAACGCGAGGTCTATGAATGGACGCTGGGACAGGGGGTCACGATCATCGCTGCGCAGGAGGCTCATGAAATCGGACCCGCCGCCCTCGCCTCGAGAATCGTCGAAACGATCGGCGACGCGCCGGTATATTTGACCTTCGATGTCGACGCGCTCGACCCGGCTTTCGCGCCCGGGACGGGGACGCCGGAAGTCGGCGGTCTCGCGACCTGGCAGGCGCAGTCGATCATGCGCAAACTGGCAGGCTTGCGTCTCATCGGGATGGATGTCGTCGAAGTCGCTCCTGCCTATGACGTCTCCGAAATCACCGCGCTCGCCGGCGCCACGATGGCATGGGAATACCTTAGCTTGCTGGCGACTTCGGCAGCCCGGTCACGTATGGCCTAGCGTCAGCTTTTTTCGCCATGAAACGGCTCTTGCCAAGGCCGCTCTTCCGCAGCACTCTCGACCTTGATCCGTTCCAAGGCGAGAGTCCGATTATAGGCGTTTCGAGCGGGGGAGGGCGGTATGGCTGGCGCGGAGGGCGGAAAAGGCCGCGAGGTGGTCGGCGTTTTCTCGGATGGCTATGCGCTTGAGGGCGCGGTGGCGGAATTGCTGAATTCAGGCTTCGATCTTGGCGACGTCAGTCTGCTTGCCGGCGAAAAGGCCGTCGCGAGCAAGCTTGGCCATACGTATGAGAAGGTCGAGCAGGTCGAAAACGACGACAAAGCGCCGCGCATCGCCTATGCGCCAAGAGAATCGCGCGGCGCGAAAAAGGGCGCGCTGGTCGGCGCTCTCGTCTATGTCGGCGCCGCCGCCGCGGCCGGCGCCGTGCTCGCGTCGGGCGGAGCGCTCGCGATGCTTCTGTTGAGCGGCGTCGTCGGCGCGGAATTCGGCGGCCTGATCGGCGCCGTGCTCGGCGAATATATGGACGAGAGTCACGCAAAATATCTCCAGGAGCAACTCGACCATGGCGGTCTGCTGCTCTGGGTTCGAACGCGAAATTCAGCGCTTGAAGAAAAGGCCATGCATATTCTTGCCAAACACTCGGGCCGCGACGTGCATGCGCATGACATGCCCGTTGCGGCGGCATAGCTTCGCGTGTTTGGAATTTTAGGTCGAAAATGCGCCGCCTGGCGACGAAGGGACTGGCCCTGGCGCAGTCGGTTGGCGATGCGCAGAGCGGCGTCCATCCCGCAGCCTTGACGCCAGTGACCGATTTTTGGGCGGCGCGTCGGCAGGACAGCAATGATTCAGAAACAAATTGTTCGACGCGAAGATTTTTGCTTGGGATCACTGTCATTATTCAGTCATGGTGCATCTCCTCTAGAGTAATGTCTTGATCAAGCTCCAACGCTCGTGACAAAAGGCGCTGGGATTTGGAACTGGTCGGCTGGGCGACAATCTGGAAGTGAAACAGGCGTTGGGTCTCGCGAGCCGCATTTCTTTGAGTCGACGCCAAATTCTCATTGTGGCATCGGCGTTGGGCGCATTGGCTCTGGCCGGCGCCCTGCTGTTTCGGATCGGTTCGGAAGGGAGTTTGTCCCTCGGCGACGCGGGAAGGCAGTCGGATCGTCGGCGCGTCCCGCCGCTCGTGCGGAAGGGAAAGGCGATATTTATTCCAGAGGGTTCGCCCTATCGCGCCCATATCGTCGTCGAGCCGGTCCAAACCCGCAATGTCAGCCTCAGTCGCGTCGTGCCGGGTGCGGTCGAAGCCGATCCGGCTCGTACGGTAAGAGTCTTGGCCCCCGTCAACGGACGCGTCAGCGAACTCGACGTCGAGCTTGGCGACAATGTCAAAAAGGGCCAGCCCCTGGCGACGATTGATTCGGGCGATTTGGCGCAGGCCGTGGCCGACGCGGAAAAGGCCCGCGCCTCGGCGAAACTGACCAAGAGCGCCCTGGATCGGGCCACGGGGTTGAACAAGGCAGGCGGCCTTGCGCTTCGCGAGCTTGAGCAAGCGCAAAACGACTATCTGCAGGCGACGTCGGAACTGAAACGCGCCGAGGCCCGGCTCGATGTGATCGGCGACAACAGCAAGGTCACCGGCCAGCGCAAGATCACCCTTAATGCGCCGATCGACGGCACCATCACCGCGCTCGACACCGCCCCCGGCGACTTCATCGACAATACGACCTCGCCGATGATGACCATCTCCAACCTTGATCGCGTATGGGTTACCGCGAGCGTGCAGGAGAAGGATCTCTCCTTTGTGCAAAAAGGCGAGCGGGTCGAAGTTTCGCTGGTCGCCTATCCGCGCGAGGTGTTTCCCGGCAAGGTCGAAATCATCAGCCAGTTGCTCGAAGCGGATACCCGCCGCAACAAGGTCCGAATCGCCTTCGACAATCCCAACGGCATATTTAAACTGAACATGTTCGCGACGGTGCGCTTTTATTCGCCGCCGTCCCGGCGCGTCGTGGTCCCGGCGTCGGCGCTGATGATGGTCAACGATACGTCAAATGTTTTCGTCGAAGTCGCGCCCTGGACCTTCGAGCGGCGGCCGGTGCAGCCTGAAGCCGACATCGATGGCGTTACGGCGATCGCGGGACTGAACGCCGGCCAACGCATCGTCGTGCGGGGCGGAGTCCTGCTGAATGATTGAGCGCATCGTCGAGTTTTGCCTCAAGCATCGCTATGGGGTGATATTGGCGACGGCGATCCTGTTCGCCTTCGGCGTCTATTCATGGACGCAGCTCAAGATCGAAGCCTACCCCGAAATCGGCGACGTGACGGTGATCGTCACCACCAAGGCCACCGGGCTTGCCGCCGAGGAGGTGGAACAGCAGATCACCGTGCCCTTGGAGCGCGCGCTGGCGAGCACGCCGGGCCTCCTCACGATACGCTCGACCAGCACTTTCGCGCTGTCGCTGATTACGATGGTCTTCAAGGACGGCATCGAGGACTATTGGGCGCGCCAACGCGTATTGGAGCGCATCGCGCAAGTCTCGCTTCCCGCCAACATTCAACCCGCGCTCGGCCCGTTGACCGGCCCGACCGGCGAAATCCTCAGATACACCTTGGAGTCCGACGCGAAAAACATCGAAGACCTTTCGGAAATCCAGCGTTGGATCGTCATCCCGGCGCTCAACCAGGTCGCCGGCGTCGCGAGCGTCGCCAATTTCGGCGGCGTCACCCGTCAGTTTCAGCTCCAGCTCGATCCGGTCGCGATGCAGCGCTATGGGCTCGGGTTGACGGACGTCACCAATTCCATCGTCGCCAACAGCGCCAGCGCCGGCGGCAGCCGCATTACGCGCGGCGAACAGTCCTACGTCATTCGCAGCATCGGTCTTGTGCGCACCAAGGAGGATCTCGGCAATATCGTCATCGCCGAGCACGGCGGCGTGCCGGTGCTGACCAAGGACGTCGGGACGCCCCGCTACAGCGCGCAAGAGCGCGAAGGCATGCTCGGCAAGGATTACAACTCAAACGCCATACAGGGCGTGGTGCAAATGCTCAAAGGCGAGAACGCCACGGTCGTCTTGAAGGCGGTGCACGATAGAATCGATGAACTGAATCTCCAGCTCGCGCGACAGGAAGTCAGGATCGTGCCCTATATGGACCGCAACGAGCTGGTGCAGCTCACCGTCTCGAAGGTCGCGCATACAGTGACCGAGGGCATTGTTCTGGTCATCGTGGTGCTGATGCTTTTTCTTGGCAGCCCGCGCAGCTCGCTCGTCGTCGCGGCGACAATTCCACTGTCATTGGCCTTCGCCTTCATCCTGATGAATTTCACCAAGCTGCCGGCCAATCTTCTCTCGCTCGGGTCGATCGACTTCGGCATTATCGTCGATGGCGCGATCATCGTGACTGAATCGATTCTCAGGTTGCGGGAGCATAATCCCGACCGCGAGCTTCAGGTCGTCGACGTTCAATTCGTCGTCGGCCAGGTGGTGCGGCCGATTTTTTTCGCGACCGTGATCATCATCGCCGGCTATGTGCCGCTGTTGGGGTTGGAGCGCGTCGAGGCCAGACTCTTCGCGCCCGTCGCCTATACGATCGCCTATGCGTTGCTGGGCGCGCTTCTCTGCACGTTGATGCTCGTGCCCGGCCTCGCCTATATGGCGCTACGCTATCCGTCGAAGCCGTTTCACAATCGCGTGCTCGAATGGATGGAGCGGCGCTACAAGGACCTTCTCTATCGGTGCCTCGAGCGGCCATCGATCATTTATGTCACGACGGCGCTGGCGATCTGGGGCCTCGTCATGGCCGGCGGCGCGGTCGGACGCGACTTTCTCCCTAATCTCGACGAAGGCTCGCTTTGGCTGCAAGTGCAGCTGCCGAGCGGCATCTCATTCGAAAAAGCGTCTGATATGGCGAGCGATTTGCGTCAGGCCGTGATGGAGTTTCCGGAAGTTTCTTACGTCATCACCCAGATCGGACGAAACGACGATCGCACGGATCCCTGGACGACCAGTCATATCGAGGCGCCGGTCGGACTGAACCGCTATGATACCTGGCCCGATCGCGAAACGAAGGAGCAATTCGTCGCCAAGCTGACAAGGCGTCTCAGCCAGCTTCCGGGGATGGATGTCGGCGTCAGCCAGCCGATCATCGACAACGTCAACGACCTCGTCAGCGGCGCGCACAGCGCCATGGTGGTCAAAATTTTCGGCGAAGACCTCAAGGAGACGCGCCGCATCGGAAACGAGATCGTCGCCGCGCTGAAGACGGTCAAGGGCACCACCCAGACGTCGATCGTGCAGGAGCCGCCTATTCCGCAGATCGCCTTTCATATCGATCGCGCCGCGGCGGCGCGCTACGGCATCAACGTCGCCGACGTTTCGAACATGATCCAGATCGGCGTCGGCGGCGCCTCGATCGGGCAAGTCTACGTCAACGATCGCAGCTACGATATGACCGTGCGTTTTCCTCTCCAGTCGCGCAACAGTCCGGAGGAGCTCAGCGATCTTCTGGTGAAATCCTCCTCGGGCGCACAGATTCCCTTGTCCGCGATCTCGAAAATCACGCTGCAGAACGGAGAAAGCGCCATCTCGCATGAGAAGACAAAGCGGGTGCTGACCATTCGTCTCGACTATGCCGACCGGGATCTCAGCTCCTACCTCGCGGAGGCGCAAAAAATTGTCGCCGAGACCGTTTCCTACGATAAGCAAGCGAACAGCGTCGTTTGGAGCGGAAAATTCGAAAATCAGCAACGCGCCCAGGCGCGGCTGACGATCATCGTCGGCGTCGTGCTCCTGCTGATGTTGCTGATCCTTTACATTGGTTTCGCCAAGTTGCGAAACGCGCTGCTGATCCTGGGGGTAGTGCCGCTGTCGGCGTTGGGCGGGCTGATCCTGCTGATCATGACGCGAGAGACGCTGAATGTGGCGACCGGCGTGGGATTCCTGGCGCTGTTCGGCGTCGCGGTGCAAAATGGCATCATCATGGTGTCGCATCTCAATCGCGTCACCGCGGTGCATGTCGCGTCGGCCCGCGCACGCCGTCTTGGAGTGACGGACGAAGACATCATCGGCGACGAGCGCGCGAATTTCCGTGATCAGGTCCTCGACGGCGCGGCGGAGCGATTCCGCTCGGTGCTGATGACTTCGGCAGTGCCGATGGTGGGCATGTTGCCCGCCGCGCTGGCCACCGGCGTCGGCAGCGACGTCCAGCGCGGCCTCGGCACCGTCATCGTCGGCGGGCTGTTCGCTGCGACGGGTTTGATCCTGTTCGTCATTCCAACGCTGCATTTCGTCATCGAACGCTTTATGGAAAAGCGCATGAGCGGCGGCGCGAAAGAAACGCTTCAGGTCTGATATCCGGCGATGGGCAAGAGAAGCGACTTTTCGAGTCAAAGCGCCGGCGCCGCGCCGATGAAGCGCGTGGCGAAAGTTGCGTGGCTCGCCGCGTCGCTTTCCGGTTGCATGGTCGGCCCCGATTTCATCCAGCCGCCGGCGCCGGACGCGCCGCATTTCACTCCGGAAAAGACGGCGTCGCCCGGGTTGGGACAGCGATTCGCCGAAGGGCGCGACATTCCGGAGGACTGGTGGGCGCTCTATAGGTCAAAACCGCTCGACACTCTGGTGCGCGAAGCGCTCGAACATAATCCGTCGCTCGAATCGGCGGAGGCGGCGATTCGCATCGCCTATTTCAACGCCGAAGCGCAGAGGGGCGCGCTCCTGCCTCAGGTCGGGATACTCGCCAACGAAAGCCAGAACCTCCTGTCGAACAACCGCTCGCTTGGCGCGATCAATCAGTCGATCTTCAACCAGTTCTATCCGAGCCCCTATAACATCGTCACCGGACAGACGACCCCGAACCCATCGACAATCAATCCCACCGCGCCTTACGGCCTGTTCCTGAAACAGCTCTCGATCAGCTATGCGCCCGACATCTGGGGACTGAACCGGCGATCGCTCGAGTCGCTCGAGGCGCAGACCGAACAGGCGGCGTTTCAGATGGAGGCGGCGCGACTGGCGCTCACCTCCAATGTCGTCGTCGCCGCTATTCAAGAGGCCTCGATCCGGGGGCAGATCGAGGCGACAAAAAATATCATTGCGATTCTGAAGGACTCGCTCGAAATCCTCAATCGACAATATTCCTTCGGCTCCATCGCCAAGGCCGATGTCGTCGCGCAGGAGGCGGCGCTCGCCCAGGCCGAGCAGGCGCTGCCGCCGCTGGAAAAGCAGCTCGCGCTCCAGCGCGACCTTCTGACCGCGCTCGCCGGCCGCTTCTCCTTTGATGAGATCGACCAGAAATTCAGCCTCGCGCAATTGAAGCTGCCCGTGATGGTTCCGGTCAGCGTGCCCTCGATGCTGGTCGAGCAACGTCCCGACATTCGCGCCGCCGAGGCCAATCTTCACGCCGCGACCGCCGCGGTCGGCGTCGCGCGCGCCTCTCGGCTGCCCAACATCACGCTCTCCGCCAATCTGGGCGCGAGCGCCTTTCATCTCGCGCAGCTCTTCGCGCCGGGCACGGGCTTTTATACGTTCGCCGCGAATGCGGCGCAGCCGCTGTTCGACGGCATGACGCTTTTGAACAAGGAGCGTTCGAGCGTCGCGGCGCTCGAGCAGGCCGACGCGCAATATCGCAGCACGGTCATCAACGCGTTTCAGAATGTGACCGACGCGCTGCGTTCCCTGCAGTCGGACGCGCGGGCGGTCGAAACCGCGCGCAAGAGCGAAGACGCCGCGAAACGCAGCCTCGACATCGTGCGCATGCAACTCAAATACGGCCAGGTTTCGCAGATCGCGGTCTTCACCGCGCAGCGCATCTATTTCTCGGCGTCGCTGTTGCGGGTTCAGGCCGAAGCGACGCGCCTCGCCGATACGGCGGCGCTGTTCATGGCGCTCGGCGGCGGCTGGTGGAATCGTACGCCGGACGCGCCCAATTAGAGCGCGCCGGTTTTGCCGTTGTTGCCGGCGATCTCGGGCTTTTCCGTCATGCCGTTCTTGATCTTGTCGAGAATCTTCGGCAAATCGTCGGGGTCCGGATTGAGATCGCGCGCGTGATTCCACTGGAAATGCGCTTCGAGCTTGCGGCCGACGCGCCAATAAGCGTCGCCGAGATGATCGTTAATCACCGGGTCGGAGGGCTTCAGGTCGATCGCCTTCTCCAATTCGCGCACGGCGTCGTCATAACGCCCGAGGCGATAATAGGCCCAGCCGAGACTGTCGACGACATAGCCGTCGCGCTGGCGCAGATCGACGGCGCGGCGCAGCATCTTGAAGGCCTCATCGAGATTGGCGCCCTGATCGACCCATGAGTAGCCGAGATAGTTCAACACCAGCGGCTGATCGGGGTTGAGTTCGAGCGCCTTTTTGAGATCGGCTTCGGCCGCCGGCCATTCCTTGCGCCGCTCATTGGCGATGCCGCGATAATAATAGAGCAGCCACTGGCTCTTGTCGGTCGGCGTGCGCAGGTCCAGCACACGCGTGTAGGTGGCCGCGGCGTCGGCGAAGGCCTTGCGCGAGCGCTGAAGATTGCCGAGCGCGGTCAGCGCTTCCTGATTTTGCGGATGAGCGGCGACGATGGCGGCAAGCGCGTCGGTCGCCTCTTTCGATTTCCCGAGGGTTTCGAGCAGCAGCGCCGCCTGCACGTCGGCGTTGACGCGCAGCGGATCGTCCTTCGCGACGCTCTGATAAAGATCGATCGCCGCCTCTTCCTGCTTCATGCGCTCATAGACGTCGCCCAGCGTAACGAGCGCGAGCGCATTATCCGGCGCAAGATGCAGCGCCAGGCGCAGATAGATCAGCGAGGCGAGTTCGTCGCCTTGCCGCCCGCCGACGGCCCCGAGTCCATAGAGCACTTCGCCCGCGCCTTCATTGGCGCTGCGCACGAAAGGCGGCAGCGGCTTGCCCTCGCCGAGCGCCGCAAGGCTCGCGACGACGATCGGGTGATTGGGCGCGACCTCGTCAAAGGCGAGGTAGAGATTCTTGGCTTCGTCGCGCTGTCCATGCGTCGCGAGAAACCGCGCATAGGCGTCGACCAGCCGCAGCGTGTTCTTCTCGGCGCTATAAGCCGATTTGAAGCGCTTTTCAGCTTCGGCCTTGTCGCCGCCAAGATCGGCGATCAGTCCCGCATGATAGTCGCGGAACACCACGAAGGCGTCGTCGGTGAGCGTATCCAGCGTCGCGAGCGCGCGACGCGTATCCTTGGCGCCGGCGTAGCTCCAAGCCGAGAGCAGGGTCGAGGTGATGTCGCGGCGCCGGTCGCCGCCGCCTTTCGCGAGTTCGGCGCGCGCGGCGGCGTATTTACGGTTCTTGATCATGTCGACGCCGCGCGCGAGATGGGCGAGGCCGTTGGCGCGGTCATGCGCGATCACCCGCCCAGTGAGCGCGAGGCCCTCGGCCATATTGCCGTTGGCGAGCGCCGCGACGAAGGCGCGGTCGGCGAGATCGGCGTTCTTGGGGTCGTCGCGCAGCGCCTCGCGGAAAAAAGTCGAGGCGGCCAGCGTGTCGCGCTGCGCGCCGGCGACGATCGCGGCGAGATAATTGCCCGAGAGGCTGGAGCCGACCTCGAAGGGCCGGGCGATGACGATGTTTTCCCGCGCCGCGAGGCTGCTGCCGCAGGAGAGCGCGAAGGCGCCGGTACCGGCGATCAGGGCGAAGGACAGGCGCGCCAGAGCGCGTCTCGCGCGGCTGGCCGGGGACGCAGGCAACAAGGCTGATTTGGGCACTGGCGCTTTCCTAAAAGGCGGCGGGCCGAACGAGGCGCGAAAACTGGCTGCGCCCGCGGCGCGGTCGCCGGGAAGGGCTAAAGTCGCCGCCAAACATGGCCCTTTTGCGCCGGTCCCGCAAGGCGAAAGAGCGGGGCCGGAGGTTTCAGCCAAAACGAAAGATCACGTCCCCCGGATCGCCGCGACGATTTTCTGCGCGGCGTCGTCGAGATCGTCGGCGGGGATGACGTTCAGACCCGATTCGTTGATGATCTTCTTGCCGAGGTCGACATTGGTGCCCTCAAGCCGCACCACCAGCGGCACTTCGAGGCCCACTTCCTTCACCGCCGCGATCACGCCTTCGGCGATGGTGTCGCAGCGCATAATGCCGCCGAAAATATTGACGAGGATGCCCTTCACGTTCGGATCGGCGGTGATGATCTTGAACGCGGCGGTCACCTTCTCGGTCGTGGCGCCGCCGCCGACGTCGAGGAAGTTCGCAGGAAACTCGCCATAGAGCTTGATGATGTCCATGGTCGCCATGGCGAGGCCGGCGCCGTTGACCATGCAGCCGATATTGCCGGGCAGCGAAATATAGGCGAGGTCGTATTTCGACGCCTCGATTTCCTTCTCGTCCTCCTCGCTCTTGTCGCGCAGCTCGACCATGTCGGGATGGCGATAGAGGGCGTTGTTCTCGAAGCTGACCTTGGCGTCGAGGCAGCGCAGCTTCCCGTCCTTGGTGACGATCAGCGGATTGATTTCGAGAAGCTCCATGTCCTTGGCGACAAAAGCCGCGTAGAGCTTTTCGGTCAGTTCCCCGGCCTGTTTGGCGAGATCGCCCTTTAGGCCCAGGGCGTCGGCGACCTGGCGGCCGTGATGCGGCATCAGCCCCGTCGCCGGATCGACCGAAAAGGTCACGATCTTCTCGGGCGTGTCATGCGCCACTTTCTCGATGTCCATGCCGCCTTCGGTCGAGACCACATAGGCGATGCGCGAGGTCGAGCGGTCGATCAGCATCGAGAGGTAGAATTCCTTGTCGATCGCGGCGCCGTCCTCGATATAGAGGCGGTTGACCTGCTTGCCGGCGTCGCCGGTCTGCAGCGTGACGAGCGTCGCGCCGAGCATTTGCTTGGCGAAGGCTTCGGCCTCGTCGATCGATTTGGCGATGCGCACGCCGCCCTTCTCGCCCGCGCTCGCCTCCTTGAACTTGCCCTTGCCGCGCCCGCCGGCGTGAATCTGCGCCTTCACCACATAGACCGGGCCGGGGAGCTTTTCGGCGGCGGCGCGCGCGTCCTCGGCCCGCAGCACGGCGACGCCGTCGGCGACGGGCGCGCCGAATGCGCGCAAAACGGCCTTGGCCTGATATTCATGGATATTCATGGACTTGCTTCTCCCTGGCGCAAGGGGCGCGGCGGCGCGGGCTCGATCGCGGCCAAAAGGCATGAGCGGCGCGGTTTCGTCAAGGCGGCGGGCGGTCGCGGGGCGAGCGGCGGCGGTTGGATTTGACGGGCGGGTTGGCTGGTGGGGCCGGAGGAGACGCGGTAGGGGAGGGGTCAGCCTTCGCCGCGTCGGGCGGCTCCGAATCATTCTTCAGAGCATTCGCCTGATCTCCTGCAAGCGCGCCCTATCGGCGTCAGTCAGCGCGGACGAGACCGGGCAACCTTGCCCCTCAAGAATGTCGTCGATCAGTTCCCGCGCCTCGCGGCCCGCAGCGGTAAGACGAGAAGGATTAATGGGAATAACGCCCTCGAATATTATCCCACGCAAAATGTGGATGGCATTTGTCTCTGGCGTGCAGACCAATTGGCGCAACAGTTTCGCAAGCTCCTGCTCATAGGCTTTGTCGTCAGCACGCGCCGTATTGAGAATCGCACGCCACATCCGCACCTTAGGCGGCGGCTCCGCATTCGCGGCGCAAGGCGCCAGATCATCGCCGCTCTCCTTGCAATCGAGGCGTGCGATGCGCTTCAGGGCGTCATCGCGGGGGTCGCCTCGCGGGACCTCCTTCTCGATCATCTCGCGCAGATCGTCATATGTGCGATCCGTCCATGGCTCATCTCGCCAGTTGTAGCCTTTCGAGATGCTTTCTAAGCGAAGATTCACAGCCTCCCATTTTGGCTGGACGAACTGGATGGGCTTCATCGCCTTGGGAGTTAGCTCACCCCAATCCGTGCGCCACAGATGGGCACGCCCGAGCGACGCGCCCCGAAACTGCGCGTGATCGAGCGACGCGCCCTGAAGCTGCGCCGAATCGAGCGACGCGCCCTGCAGTTGCGCCTGATTGAGCGAGGCGCCTTGAAGTTGCGCCCAATCGAGTGATGCGCCTTGAAGTTCCGCCGCGTTGAGCGACGCGCCCTGAAGCTTGGCCCCGTAGAGCGTCGCGCCCTGAAGTCGCGCCCCATCGAGCGACGCGCCTTGAAGCTGCGCCCAATCAAGTGACGCGCCCTGAAGCCCGGCATTGAGTGACGCGCCCTGAAGCTGCGCCATCGGTAGCGACGCGCCTTGAAGCTGCGCTCCAATAAGCTCCGCGCCCTGAAGCTGCGCCCAATTTAGCGATGCGCCCTGAAGCTGGGCGTAAAGGAGCGACGCGCCTTGAAGCTGCGCCCCAGTCAAGTCCGCTTTAGGTAGTTTAGCTCGCCAGAAAACCGCCCGATCCAGCGCGCGGCCACGAAGATCAATCAAATGATCTTTCCAATCGAGCTTTGTTTTGTCATCGACTTTAAGCGCCATGTAAATGTCGAAGTCGGGCAAGATCAGCGTATTGGAGAAAAGGCTCTCGCGTCGGCGCGTCACAGTGTCGACATAGCCCGCGAAAAGACGCTCGCGCGTCGAGACAAAATAGCTCTCTTGCCATTCGTCGGGAATGGTCGCCACCACGACCGAGAGCCAGATCGCTAGAAGGCTGAGAACGCCCGTAAGGGCGAGACCCGCGCCGCGTATCGCGCGCACGCGCTTTGGGGCCGTCCCCGCCTCGCCGCCGTGAAAGCTCCAGCCGCCAACGCCATTCAAAAGCGTCGGCGGCCGCAAAATCCAGAGGATCGCAATGTCAAACATCAGTGCGCCACGTTGCGTCCAGGTGATCCAGCCGGCGTGGTAAGGCAGGAATTGAATCTGCAACAGCAACAGCAGAAGAACCGGACAGGCGACCAGCGTCAGAACGACGATCGCCTTCATGATGAGACCGAAACGGCCGTCGCGCAGCTCCGGCGGCCCAGCGAAAATCTGCACCAGCACATTGCTCGGCAAGAGCCGCCGCAGCTTGTCGCGAATCTCTTTTTCCTCCTTGAGCTGATTGTGCAGCTCGGCGTGAAAACGCGCCGCCTTCTGGCCGAGCATGTTGAAATGCACGATCGTATAGATATGCGTCGCGACGAAGAGGAGCGGCGCGAGGAAGAAGAACGCCAGCAGCGGAAGTTCGACATTCAGAAACGGCAGTCTGACCGGGCGCTGAAGCAAGAGGTCTTCATGCGTCACCGCGCCAGCCGCGACGGCGATGTAAAACATCACGAAGAGATAGGAGAGCCACAGCGCGCCGCTGACCGTCGCGGCGCTGTCGACGGTTTCCTTGATGGCCTGAAGGTCGTCGGCCTTCTCGGCGATTTCGGGCAGCTTCGGTTTTGGCGCGGCGAAATCCTTCGCCCGCTGCAATCGGAATTTGCGCAATTCGTCCGACGCCATCGCCTGTACTCGCAATCAAACGCATTTTGCGTCAGACGCGCCGCTGTCGGCAAGAGGCCAAGAGGCGAGGCAGGGGGCGATCAAAGCGGAAGCGGGGCGATCGGGTGAAGGGCTTCCTCATCCTGGGGAGCGTGCGCAGCACGCGTCTCGAAGGACGAGGAAGCCCGCTTTCGCGTATTTTTCCTCACCCTCGTCCTTCGAGACGTCGCCTGCGGCGGCTCCTCAGGATGAGGGTGAGGAAAAATCCTCCACCCGATTCCCCTGAAGGAGCGGCGAGGACGTGCGCTCGACCCGGGGCTCATGAAGCGGAAGTTATCGTAAAGGCATCGTTTCTAAGCAGAGTTTCGAGCAACGCCTGGAACAATTCCTCCGCCGGCGGGTTGCATCCGCACGGAGATATCCCTTCCCTTGGACTGCGCTCGACCGACCTGGCCGGGCGTTTTTTTTTGGCCGAAGGTCAGTATTTCGCGACGATCGGGGCGACGCCCCAATTCAGGTGATAATTCACCCCGACGCGGACGACATGGCCGTCGAAGCGGGCGCGCGCCTGAGTGGCGTTGGCGGCGAGGAGATTTGTGAGCTGCCAATCTCCGGTGATCGCGACCGGATAGGAGGCGGCGCCAAGATCATAATAGAGATATTCGACCTTGGCGCTCCACTGCGGCCAGAACAGCCATTCCAATCCGCCGCCGGCGGTCCAGCCGACGCGCATTTGCGAATAGCGGCCCTGGCTAATGCCAAGCAGCAGGAAGCCCGGCGTGTCGTTGGGCACGTGCTGGAAGAAACTCGTGGTCGAGGTCGCCTGGCCATAGGCGAGGCCGCCGGTCGCATAGGCGAGCAACGTCGGCGTGATGAGATAGCCGAGGCGCGCCCGCGCCGTGCCGAGAAAATCGAGCGACTTGCCGCCCGAAACGCTCGTCAGGAAATTGAGCCCCAGCGCCGCCAGGGGCGTCGGCGCCAGCGTCACCGAGCCGGCGTTGGCGCTGGAACCGGCGAGGCCCTGCACGTCGGTCTCCAATCCGGCAAGGAAGCCGCCGGCGAACTGCCAATCATAGCCGAGCTGTCCGCCGCCGATGAATCCGGCGGCATTGGTCGAGAGGACGCCGGAGCCCGCGACCGCCGCGCCCACGGCCCAGGGGATGTTGTCGGCGCCATTGATGACGAAGGGCGTCGAAGCGTAGTTGGTGGCGTTGCTCGCGGCCCATGCGCCGCCGGCGTTCAATCCGACATGGACTCCGGTCCACAGCGGCGGCGGCGGAAGATAGGCCGGCGGCGCCTTGTGGGACGGCAGATCCGCGGCGTGCGCCGATCCGGCTAGGAGCGCCAATGTCATGATCGCGCCCGCGAAGAATTGATTCATCACCGCTTTGTCCTCGCCGCTGCGAACGACTCAAGAAGTCTGAGCGCAACTGAGCAAGGCGAAAGGCTTTTCGCAATCCGAACCTAACGTTGAAACGACGCGTTTATGCCGTTTCACGATCGATGTGCCATATCTGCAACAGATGGCGGCGGCGATAGGTTCTCGCGCTACGCCTTCTCGCCCGCCATCTCCAGCAACACCCGCCATTCTTCGTCGGTCACCGGCTGCACGGAAAGACGCGAATTGTTGACGAGCACCATGTGTTTGAGCCGCGGCTCGGCTTTGATCTCGGCGAGCGTCACCGGCTTTTTCAGGGCCTTGACCGCCTTCAAATCGACCATGCCGAATTTGCCGGTCTCGTCGGTATGGTCGGGATAATAGGTCTTGATGATTTCGACCACGCCGACGACCGCCTTATCCTCGTTGGAATGATAAAAGAAGCCGCGCTCGCCCTTCTTCATCGCCATCAGATTGAGTTTGGCGGAATGGTTGCGCACGCCGTTCCAGAACGTGCCCTTGGCCCCGGCCGCGACCTGCTGATCCCAGGACCAGCTCGATGGCTCGGTTTTCAACAGCCAATGCGCCATCAGAGCTGCGCTCCCACCACGCGTTTCCATGGTCTTAATTCCACCGACGCGAAGAGGCCGGCGATCGCGTAAGGGTCCTCGCCGAGCAGCGTCCGCGCCGCCGCCTCGTCTTCGCAGTCGAGAATGAGCATCGAGCCGACTGGCGTCTCGCCGTCGAGAAAGGGGCCGCCGAGCTTGACGCGCGAGGCGTGCTTTTCGAGGAAGGCGAGATGCGCGGCGCGCGTCGACAGGCGCAAATCGACATGGTCGGGCTTATCCAGGCAAAGGGCGACGAAGAGCACGAGCGGTCTCGCGTGAGAGGATGAAGGCGCAACTTGTTCCAAGCGCGCGCCGCCGGTCAACAGTACGCGCGTTCGATTTCGCATTCGGACGAAAGTTTTGGGGGCCGGGACGGGCCGAACGTCAGGCGCGCTTGGCTGGCGCCTCGAAGTCCTGCGCGACGACGCGATCGCCGAATTCGAGGATCGCCTCCCGCAGGGACGCGATTTCCGCGTCACTCGCCGCGGCGGGAACGACTGACAGTCCCTTGGCCCCGCCAGCGGCGCGGCGCAGATTGGCCCGATCCGCGCGCAAGGCCTCCACCGCGCCTTGCAGCATGGCGTTGTCGGCGCGCGCCGATTCGAGTTTGCCGGCGGCGTCGTTGGCTTCGGCGCGGGCGACGCGCAGGGCGCCCTCCAATTGATCCGCTTCGTTTTTTTGGCGCTCCTCGGCGGCTTTGAGCTTCGCCCGCGCTTCGTCGAGTTCGGCGGCGAGCGTGTCGCCCAGCGCGCGGGTCGCCGCGAGCTCGCCAGAAATATGGGTGAGCTGATGTTCGAGTTCGGTCGCCCGGGCGTCCGGTAGGCCGGCCCGCGCATTTTCCTCGCGCAAAGCCTCCAGCACGCCCTGCAACTCGGCGTTATGCTGATGCAGCGCCGCGACACGCGCCTCATAGGCGGCGACGAGCCCTTCCAGGTGCACGCCGGCCTCTTCGTTCAGCTGCGCCGTCTCGGATCGAATCAGGCGCATCTGCGCGACGCGGGTCTCGGCGCGGTCGGTCATGTCCTGGAGCGCCCGCTCCGTGGCGTGCAGAAGGCCGGTGCGCTCCGCCAGAGCCTTTTGCGCTTCGCCGACGCGAACATTCATGTCGCGATTGTCGGCCGCGGCGCGCTTGAGCTGCGTTTCGAGATCGTTGATTCGCGCGACGTGGCGGCCGATCGTCGCGAGATCATTCGCGCGCGAGGCCTGAACCGATTCCATCGACTGTTCGAATCGCCGTTCGCGGACGGCGAATTCGGCGCGCAGCAGATCGCGCTCGGCGAAGACCTCCTCCATCGTCATCGGCGCGAGCATCTGCAGCCGCCGCATCGAAAGTCGAAGCGCGCGCCGCCAGAAAGCGGGCAGGAACATCAAGGCGAAAAGCCCGGCGACGAGAAAGCCGAGCGCAAAATACATCGCTTGTTCGATCAAGACGCAGCAATCCTTGATCCGTCTCGAAGCGGACGGCGTCATTGATTTTGCCACGTAATGACGCCGAACGCAAAAATGCGCCGGGCGATTCGCGTCGCTGGAGCGCGCCCGGAGAGGTCCGCCGCGCCGTTTTACGGCTTCGTCCATTCGGATGACGACTTCTCCGCCGGCGCGCGGCAGAACTCGCATCAGTCGCGCCGCGCGCGCCCGGTGCGAGGACGAATTGGAGTGAAGCCATATGAATTTATCGGCCGGCCTTTGTTGCGGCGGCGGGCGCGTCGCGCCGCTGTTCGCGCGTCCTGCTCGATGAGCGCCTTGCGCTGCCCCGGCGTTCCGGCGCTGCTCGTCGGCGGCGCGGATGAAAGCGGCGATCGGCGCTTGAGCGCCGGCGGCTTCGCGACGACGCTTGTCGCCGATGAAGGCTTTTTGGCGACGTCGCTATATCAGGGCGCGCCGGCAGCGCGCCGGCTGTTCGCGCCAGCTTGCGTCGAAACCGACTGCGCGCATTGGCGCGGCGGGGGATGCGAGCTTCTCGGCCGAATCGCGCAGCTGTTGGCGGAAGCCGCCGCGCCGGTCAGGCCGAGCCCCGCCTACGACTGCGGCATTCGTCAGGACTGTCGCTGGCGCCGCCAGCGCGGCGACGAGGCATGCGGCATTTGCGGCTTCATCGCGCGAGAGCCCCTGGAGCCTTGTCCCGATCAACTCAGAATGGGTTCCAGGTCGATTCCGGCGTGAATTTCAGATAGCCGAGATTGAGACCGAGCCGCGCGCCGAGCCCGGAGCGCACCGGCATGACGACGACCTCGTCATTGTTGAGCGCGGTGAACCCGAATCCGCCTACGAGATAGGCCGAGCCATTGGCGCCCGAATACCGCCGATAGATGGCGTCGACCGAGGGGAGATTATAGACGAGCATCATCGTCCGGTCGCCGTCGCCGCCGGCGTCGAAGCCGATCGAAGGCCCTTGCCAATAGACGCGTTGTTGGCCGGCGTTGCGCGTATACATCGTGCCTTCGCCGTAGCGGAGTCCGCCGACGAACGCCCCGCTCGCCTCCTGGCCGAGGATGTAGGCGTTCGGGCTGCCCCACTGGCGCGAGGCGCGCTCGACGCCCTCGGCGAGCCCGCGGGAGATCGAGCCGAAGAAGCGATGGCCGTTCTCGACGATTTCGTCGCTCGAATAGGTTTCGGGACGCTGATTGGCGCGCGCGAAAGACAAAGGCGCCGCCCATGCGCAGGCCGAGGCGGCGGCGAGGCGAATGAGATCGCGACGCGAGGCGGCGTTGAACGAGGATTTGCTCATGGCGACGAAACTCCGGAACCCAAATCTTACGGCAAGCGTCGGCGCGAACCATGGCCGACGCGCGGCGCCGCCGCGTCGCAAAGACGACGCCCGGCGCTGCTGCTTTCAAATTCGCGCGTCGCGGTTAAGGAAGCGTTGCGGCGGCGTCGCGCGCGGGCGCGTCGGCCCAGGCGATGAACGGGCCGTTACGATAATCGGCGTTGCTCTTGCCGTAGCGCAGCGGCGCGCCGTGCGGATCAAGCGTGGCGCCGCCGGCCGCGCGCAGCACCGCGTCGCCTGCCGCAGTGTCCCATTCCATCGTCGGTCCGAAGCGCGGATAGACGTCAGCCTCGCCCCTCGCCAGCAGGCAGAATTTGAGCGAGGAGCCGGCGGACATGCTGCGCGCGATCGGATGGCGGGAAAGAAACGCCTTCGTCTCCTCGTCGAGGTGGGATTTTGAAACCAGCGCAACCAATCCGTCTTGCGGACGCGGTCGCGCTCGAAGCACGCGCCAGTCCTGCGAGGCGGGCAAGGATCGGCCAGGCGCCGCCTCCGCCTCATAGCCGCGCGCGCCAGCGAACCAGATGCGCCCCTGAGCCGGCGCGTAAACGGCGCCCGCGCGCGGCGCGCTTCCTTCAGCGAGCGCCACATTGATGGTGAAGTCGGAGCTGCGGGCGAGAAATTCGCGGGTGCCGTCGATCGGATCGATCAGTAAAAAGGCTTCGGCTGCGTTGAGCGTCACGCCGCGCGCGGCGCTTTCCTCGGCCAAGAAGGGCACGCCGGGCAATGATTTTTCCAGTTCGCGCAGCAGATAGGCCTCGACGCGCTCGTCGGCTTCCGTAACCGGCGACCTGTCGTCCTTGAGGCGCGACTCGATGGTCGCGTTGTTGAATGTCTCCATCGCCAGCGCGCCGGCGGCGATCGCGAGAATCGCGAACAGGCGGGCAAGGTCTTCCAATTCGTCGGATGCGATCGTCGAATGCAAGGATTTGTCTTCCGTCATCGCTCGATTTCTCTTCGCTCGTTTAAAAAATCGCGGCGCGCGTCATTTGCAATCCGCGCCGCGCCCGCTAGTTTCGATCAGCCTGAATGCGGTGATTCGCGCGTAACGTCAGTCCGTCGCGCATTCTTAAAGGAAGCATGGACCAAACTTCCTTAGACATCATCGCTTTCGCCCCCTTGGATGGCGCCATGACCAAATTCTCGCTCGATCCGCTCGATCTCGCCGCGCTCCTGTCGTCGAGGGTCTGCCATGACGTCATCTCGCCCGTCGGCGCGATCGTCAACGGCCTTGAAGTCCTTGAAGAGGAGAAGGACGCCGAAATGCGCGGCCATGCGTTGGCGCTGATCAAGTCGAGCGCCAATGAGGCCTCGGCGCGGCTGCAGTTCTGCCGGCTCGCCTTCGGCGCGGCGGGTTCGAAGGGCGCGTCGATCGACACGGGCGACGCGGAGCTCGTCACGCGTCAACTGATCGCCGACGAACGCACCCAGCTCGTTTGGAGCGTGCCGCGCGCGCTGATGTCGAAGAACAAGGTGAAGCTTCTTTTGAACCTGTGCCTGCTTGCCGACGCGGCGATTCCGCGCGGCGGAATCATCTCGGTCAGCTCCTCGGGCCAGGACGACGGGCTGGCCTTCAAGATCGAGGCGAAGGGCGTCAATGCGCGCGTCGCCGCCACTGTGCCGCAGCTGCTCGAAGGCGAAGCGGAAGAGGGCGCGATCGACGCGCGCGCGATCCAGGCCTATTACGCGGGCCTCGTCGCAAAGGCCTGTGGGATGCAGGTCGTCGTCTCAGGCGAGCCTGAACTCGTGACCATCGAGGCGGTCCCGGCGCAAGCGCAGACCGCCGGGTTGGACGATTCGGCGGAGAGCGCCGCCGCGTGAGAAGGCGCTAGCCGGGAATGGGCTTTTCGCGCCCGATCGCCTTAAGATCATGTGGCCCGGTTCCTTAGTGGCGTAATATGCAGCTCTGAATCGACGAGAAAGCCGCTCACGGAAATTCCGAATGAAAATTTCGGTCGCTTTCGCCTCGACGGCCGCCGGCGCCAAAGCGGTGGTTCTTGCCGAAGCGGCCCCCGCCGCGGCCAAGGGTAAGAACCCCGGCAGCTCCCAGACGCCCGCCGCGAAACAGGATTGCAGACAGCAGACCCAATCCGGCCGAAAGGCCAAGACGGAAAAGCCGACCGATGGCGCCCCGGGAACAGGCGGCAAGTAAGACGCCTTGCGGCCGGAGAGGATGGCAAAATCGCCGCAGTCGAGCGCGCCTCATAAAGAAATTCGGCGCCTCTATAATAATCGTAACTCTTTGAGAGAGAGGCAAGAACATGCAATAGCCCGCCGGCCGGCGGGCCTTTCGCGGAGTCCATCTCATGGACCCGACGATGCGGCTTTAGCCGAATCCTCGCGAGACAGGCCATGAAGTTGCCATCAGCTTCGTTTCGCATGGAAGGGCGGCGTATTAGTCTTAAGCGCGGCGATCGTATAAGTCGGCAAATTGACCGGGTATCGGAACCTATTGGGATAGGCATGCAACAGTCAGCGATCTTTTTTGCCGGCGCCATCTTGTCGATTTCGATGGCTCCCTCATTTGCCGGGGAATTCGCCAAGGAAGCGCCGCCCGCCCCGATCATGGCCGGCATGCTCGCATCGAATCCCGAACCCACGCTGCGGCTGGGCGGCTATGTCGGCGTGCTCACCAATGAAGCACTGGTCAATATAACTCTGTTGAGGCCTTGGCGTCAGGATTTTCAGCCGGGCGTCCTCGTCGACGGGCACGCGATTTACACGGCCTATCGCTTTCAAAGCATCCCCATCGAACTTGAAATTGAAGGCGGCGTCGCAAAGCGCTTTGGCAACGCTTATACGGGAAACCAATGGGAGTTTGATTTGATTCCCATGGCAAGGTGGACGTATTTTCCATGGAATGATTTTCTAT
>Ga0233425_10002732_pt1 | contig 33900 bp, 27 predicted proteins | sample Watercolumn_Towu_2_FD_181712 | JGI IMG/M metagenome (GOLD analysis project Ga0233425, IMG submission 181712) | Freshwater microbial communities from Lake Towuti, South Sulawesi, Indonesia - Watercolumn_Towuti2014_140_MG | ecosystem: Environmental > Aquatic > Freshwater > Lake | place...
CGTCGGCCTTGGCCCAGAGTGAGACCGTCAGGGCTGGGTGCTTGTTGATGGGGAGCTGGTCGGCCGGGGCGCTGACGCGCTTGAGGTACTGGGAGCTGCTGCCCGTGAACCGGAAGGCGTTGCCCCACCTGCCCGGCACCAGGTTGGCGCCAGTCACGTTCACCAAGTCCAGATCGTAGCCGCTCACCCGGTCCGGTGTCTTGGTGCCCACGGCTTCGTCCAACGGCCAGTAGGCCACCAACCCGTCTTTGAGCGCAGCTTGCGAGGTGGTGAGGGTGAGGGTCAGACCCGCGGCGAGGAGTCCCAGACGGAGGAAACGACCGAGGGGTGGAACAGGAATCAAGTAGCGCATAGCAATGTTGGTCTGATCAATGTTGGTCTGATGTTTGGCCGGATCCTACCGGGCCGACGCCACGGCGCTATAGCTCAATCGGACTATGGCACCGCCTCCAGATGACGCTTGCCCGCAGCGCGTCCGCGCCCAGAATGCGGACCTCATCCAATGACATCACCTACTCTCGAATCCAAGCCGGAGCCAAACCGGGTCCTCTCCGTGGATTTCTTTCGCGGCTTCACCATGTTCATGCTGGTCAGCGGGGTCACCGGGTTGTTCGTGGAACTGACCAGCCGCGCTCGCGGCGGCCCGGTCATCGCAGCTCTCGGAAACCAACTGGAGCATGTCGACTGGGTGGGCCTCCATGCCTGGGACCTGATCCAGCCGTTCTTCATGTTCATTGTCGGGGTGGCAATGCCCTTCTCCCTCACGAAACGGCTGGAGCGGGGGGACTCCTGGGGGCAGGTGATCCGCCATGCGTTGCTGAGGTCGTTTCTCCTGCTCCTGCTCGGCTGGATGGTGGAGGCGGACGGCCCCACCTACAACCTATGCAATGTGCTGGCCCAATTGTCGGTGACGTACCTCGTTGCGTTTCTGCTCATGCGCGCGCCGGCGGCATTGCAGGTGGCGATCTCATTCGCGCTGGTGATCACAACGGACCTCCTCTATCGCTTCTGGCTCGTGGAGGGATTCAACCAGCCCTACACGCCCGATCGCAATTTCGGCTCGTGGGTGGACATCGCCCTCACCGGGCACCTGGGACCAGGTGGCTGGGTCTCGTTCAACGCCATCCCCACCTCGGCCCACACGATCTGGGGAGTGTTGGTCGGTTGGATGTTATTGAAGGACTGGCCGGCCCGTCGGAAGATCCAGGTCCTGCTCGCATTCGGCGCCGTCGGGACCGTGTCGGGCTACGCGCTGGGCCTGTTCATTCCCATCATCAAACACACCTGCACGAGCTCGTTCATCATCGTTAGCGGCGGCTGGTGCCTGGTGGCGATGGCCTTCTCCTACTGGCTGATCGACGTGCTGAACTTCCGCCGGCTGGGGCTCTTCTTCGCCATCGTGGGAATGAACCCGATCTTCATCTACTTGTTCTCGCATCGGGGCGGCAAAGAGATCCTGGCGCGGATGGCTCGGCCGTTCACCCACCGGCTGTTCGGTTGGACAGGTGAAATGTTCATGAACATGGCCACGATCGCGGTGGTCGCCGCCCTGATGTGGTACCTCTGCTACTTCTTGTACAAGCGGAGAATCTTCATCCGGCTGTGAAGCCATCGAACCTGCACTGCCCGCTGCCGGGAGCAGAAAGCCGGCCGGCCTGACGCGGCCGGTTCGCGGTTCAGTCCATCGGGCGGTTGCCCGAACTCCGCGTGGCGCGGATCCCCGTAGGTTCATGGAGGGTCAGGTACTGCCGGACCGCCTCGGTGCGTCCGCGGACGTGGAGTTTCTCGTAGATGTGACGCAAGTGGGCGCGAACGGTATCGTAGCTGACCTCGAGGCGCGCGGCGATTTCCTTGTTGCTTAAGCCTTCGGATAACCGCGCCAGGATCTCCGCCTCGCGCTCGGTGAGGCCCGTGTCGGCCGGCAGTTGCTGGGGCTTCTTCCGGAAAGCCTGAACCACCATGCGCGCGATCTCGCCCGTCATGGGCGCGCCGCCCGCGCGCACTTCGGCAATGGCGTGCAGGAGTTCGTCTCGGGTCGAACGCTTCAACAGGTAGCCGCAGGCACCGGCCTCGAGCGCTTGGAAAATCAGCTCTTGATCCCGGTAGATCGTCACCATGATCACCTGCAATTCCGGCAACACGGCCTTCAACTGCGCCGTGCACACAATGCCCGACTCTCCCGGCAGGTTGATGTCCATCAGTGCCACATCGGGCTCGAGCCTCGGGATTTCGCTCAGGGCTTCACGGGCCGTGGCGGCGGCGAACACACAACGAAACCCGGGCGCGGCGTCAATCCACTGGCGGAACGATTCGCGCATCACGGCGTTGTCCTCAACAATGGCGACGGTAGTCATGGCACAGGGTTCGGCACGGGCAAAGGGATCTCCAGGGAAACGGTGGTCCCCTGATCGGGAGCGGCCTCGAGGCGACAGCGACCCCCAAGGTCCCGCATCCTCTCCTCGAGATTGCGCAGGCCATTGCCTTCCAGCGGAGCGGCCGGATGGAAGCCCCGCCCGCCATCGCTGATCGAGATGGCCAACCAATCCCCATTCACGCGCAGGCGAAAGACCACCTCGGAGGCGCCACTGTGCCGCACGGCGTTGTTCAGCGCCTCTTTGACGGCCAGCAATACGTGGTGCCGGACCTGGCCCGACACGCTGCGCTCCGGGAGCGTGCTGGGGATTTGCACCCGGCACGCCAACCGGGCTCCGCCGAGACATTCCTCCGCGTAGCTCGCCAGATAGTGCGCCAGCGACTCGAGCGTGTCACGCCGGGGATCGACCGCCCACACGGTGGCGTCGAGGGCATGCACCAACATTCGGGATCGCTGGGCAATCATGCCGAGCCGATCCGGGCCGCCCCCGGGACCCATCGCGGCTTGCGTTGGAGGCGTTGCCAGCATCGTGATCTCCGTGAGGGTGCTGCCGAGGTCGTCGTGGAGATCGCGGGCGATCCGGGCGCGTTCCTGGGCCAGCGAACGTTGGTGCTCCGCCTGCTCGCGGACCCGGATTTCCGCACGCAGCCGCGCCGTGCGTTCAAGCACCTGCCGCCGCAACAGCCGGATCCAGACCAGCGCCACGCCCAAAACCGCGGTGAGCACCACCACCAGCCCCAGCCAGCGCCACCACGTCCACCAAGCCGGACGGGCCAGCACTCGCACATCTGCCGAAGACCCGAGGAGCAGTTCGCACGAATCAAACTGAGCCCTCGGAGTCAGTGCCATGCCGCGTCCGGCGTGAACGCCGACCAACTGCAAGCGGCTGCCGGGGGGCATGGCTGCCAGGGGTTTCTGCGCCGGATCCAACCGAGCGACAAATCGCCGGAGATGGGTTTGCAGTTCCAGCGTTCGGCCATCGGGAGTCGCGTGGACAAGCATGGCCTCGACGCGCACGCGCACCGCATCGTATTCGATCTGGAACAGAGCGTCGCCAGTGACCCCCAGGGCCGGCGGCAACGCCGCCCGGCCGGTTTGGCGCACCACCGCCTCTCGCAACCGGGGCGTCGGACCGGTCCACATCGGGAACCCCACCACCTCCAACACCGCGCCCGAGGCCAACGAGGAGAACGCGCGTTGGGTGAACCGCAGTCCGTTGGTGCCATCCATCAGGTAGGTTTCGTCGTCGCGCTGGCAAACGACTTGGCCGGAGACCTTGACGTGTCGGAGGGCGTTGGCCAGGGGATCAAAGAGGAGCAATTCCGACACGCGCTTGGGCGGCAACGCGAACAGATCTTTCGGAGGTGACTCCTCGATCTGAATCTCGGGCGCAAAGAGGCAAACCTCGCCGCCCTTGAACCGTTCGGTGTCCGGGTCAAACGAGGCCCCCACCACCCCGCGGAGACGGATCCGCGCGTCCTCGGCAGCGACGCGCTGGGTGACCTCGTTCAAATCGAACAGCAGGATGCGAAGGCTGCCGCCCGGCATCAGCAGGGTCAGGCCGCCCACGCTCACCGCGGTAACCACACCCTGGATCTCGACGTACTGCGTGTGCAGACTGCCGTTGCTCAGTTCGTCCCGAGAAGGACGGAGGGGAGGCGGCAACTCCCCGGGGCCGAGGCGCGTGACTCGTTGAGCGTGGACCTGCGGCGCGAACTCCGCGGGCGTTGTGACTCCTTCAACCTCGATCCGGTCGCCGACCTGCGGATAATGACCGGCCATGCCCGGCAGTTCGTCAACATAGATGCCACGGGTGGAATCCTGAACGACGAGGGCCCTGAGGCCGGGCCAGGAACAGGTGACCACTCCGCGGATCCTGACCGGCCAGGCACGACTCGCCTCGGCGCGGCTCAGTCGATGGACCTGGTCCGCCGAAGTGAGGACGGGCCGGGTGGACTCCGCCACCGCGATGGCCGGCGGATGGGCGACGTTCACCGCGGGAGTCCAGTCGCCCGCCGTCTCCTCGAGCGACGGGCCCCAGGACGGCGCGGCATTAGCCGCCGACAAGGCTGCAACAAGGCTACTGGCGGACAGCACCAGCAAGGCCGCCAGCCTGGCAATCAGTCTTGTGGTCATCGCACTGAATATACAGTGTCATTTGTGTTGCTTGAACAAACAAGGAATCAGGTCAGGCTCGCCGTAGGCTGGGACGCAGCATGGAGAGCGGTGGAGTCCCATGCCAGGGATGAGGCACCCAAATGGGTGACCGTTCTGGAGAGAACGGGGCGTTGCGCACGACGGCTCGCCGGTCCCACCAAAGCGAGCCCCAGGAGGAACAGGAAGTGAATACATGGGCGTGTTGGAACGGAGGGGCCGAAATACGCCATCATGATCTTCGCCAGGATTTGCTCCCCGAATTCGTTGGCATGAACCACGTCGCGATAGAACACGTGCGGATGCCGTTTCGAGGAACGGATGTACTCGGCCCACGGGCCGGTCATGTCGAGATAGGCGCAGCGGTGTTCGGCCGCCAGTGATCTGAGGGCCTCACCATAGGCGCCGGTGCCGGAATGAGGTGCCGTGGCGAGGGCCTCGGGATCGCGAGGGTCCGCCGTGCCGAACGTTCCGGTGGCGAGCAGAATTTCCACCTCGGGCAAACCGGCCCGCAACTGGCGGATCACTTCGCCAATGCTCGCGACGTCCTTCTGACTGATGCCGCCGATGTAAACCAAGTCCGGTTTCCACGGGAGGATGTAATTCTCCACGCGGCCCTCCTCGCGGTAGTGCTGGCAGCCGCCGCCGCCGCGCACAAACACACGCGCTTCGATGCGCGCCTTGGGGTAGGCCTCCTGCAGCTTTGCCACCCAACCGGAGCGCATGGTGTCATTGACGATGCTGTCGCCCAGCGCCAGCAACCGCAGGTCGCCGCCCTCAGTCAGGATGCGGCGGGTGCGGACGAGGCGCTTCCAGTCCGTGGGCGACACGTGGAACTGTCCGTCGGGCATCTCCGCCTGGATCTGTTGGATCTGCTTGAGGGACCGACACGGCGTGCTGAAGATGAAATAGTCCTTCTCCGACGGCTCGGCGTGGTCCTTGATGTCCGGCGGATACTTGGCGGGCAGCGCGCCTTGCTTGGGGAACGCGACCGGCGAATCAGCCATCATGCCGCCGGGGCGCGCCTTGGTGTTGACAGCGTTGCGGTCGGCGGGCGCGGCGTCCTGGGCGGGCGCCAGCGGCGCGCAAAGCGATGCCGCGAAAAGAACCGTGAGGATGAGGTGGGAGTTGTTCATGGTTCTGGAGCCTTCCGCGTGATGAGTTCATTCAAATGCAAACTCGATTTCATTGGCCCAGTGCTCGGTCCAGCGCACCAGGAACGCGAAGCAGTTCATAGGATCGAATCCAGCCCTGGGTTCACTCCGGGGCAATCACGACTTCGAAATCCGCTCCCTTGATCTTCCGCAGTTCCTCGTGCAGCACGGGGAGGCGCGGATCAGGGGCGACCGAGATGGCCCAGTCAATGCCGTTGTCGGCCACGAACATGCCGTAGCGTTTCAGCCCCTTGAGGATCGCTTGCACCGTGGGCGAAAATCCGGAAATGTCGAAGTCCTGCTTCAGGCGGATCCGTTCCCCCATGCGCGGATAGTCGGCGTTGTCGTGCCGGCTGGCGAAATGGGTTGCTGGCGAGATGAATTCGCGCCGGGTCTTGGTCACCGTCACGCGCAGGGCGTGCTCGACCTGGCCGCGCTGGATTTCATCGTAGCGCACGACGGCGGGAAAGATCGGAAGGCCGGCGGCGTCGGCCGAAGTCCAGCCCGTCGGCCGCAGTTTGTTCGACTTCAAATCGAACACCGAGGCCTGGCCGGCCGCCCAGCCGTCCGCCGTTTTGCCGAAGGTGAAGAACTCGTAGAGCATCCGGTTCACGGGATCGACGACAATCGCATGGCGATCGCCCTCGTAGTTCGCGGGACGCTGTTGCACTTCAGTCAGCGTCGGCGGGTTGGTATTCTCACGCTGATGCCATGCCGGCCAACCTTCGATGGGTATGTTCTCCGGCACGGGAAAGGGACCGGGATCGGATTCCGCCGGGTATTCGACGATCTTGACCGGGACACGCGGCTGGTCCGGCGGGACGAGCACGAATCCCATGTCGGGGTTGCAGCGAAACGGTTTCTCGCGCCCGATGGAGGCGATGATCGCGTCGGAATGCGGGTGGCGCGGCCACACGTTTACGAGTTGGTTCCACGGATTGTCCGGGGGGAAGACCTCGAGGGCCGAGCAGATGGCGTCCGCTTCGGGCGTGTGGAACAGCACGGGCTGCGTGAGCGCCGGCATCTTCGCCGCGCGAATCCGGGCCAGGCGGGCGGGATCGGTTTGAATGCGGGGAGCACGCGCTCCCTCACGGTCGTGGCTCGGTTCGGCGGCATGGCGTCCTGATGACAGAGCCGCGACCGTCAGGGAGCGACTTGGGTCCTCCTCAGGCGTCATCGTCAGCAACGGCACGCGCTCGGCGGCGAAGGTTGAGAGACAGAGGAAGCAGGTGAGAATCGAATGGAGCATGCTCAAGGGCTTCATCGCGACATTACGGTTCGGTTTGCAGCACGGGATTATGACGAGCACCCAGCAGTGCGGCTTCATGTTTTCACTCCTTGGTTTCCTTGCGGGCATCGACAGCCGGACCATGCCGTGCGTCCAACGAACGCGTCTGTGTGCCGCGACCGGAATCCCAGTAGAGATACGCCTGGCCGTCATCATCAATGAACGCCATCGGATCAATCGTGGACAAATCGTCGCGATAGGGCAGCAACGGCTTGCCCAGTGGATCCTGGAACGGGCCGATGGACGAATCCGCCACGGCAACGCCAATCCGGCTGTCGGCGCTGAAGTAGAAGAAGTACCTGCCGCCGCGCTCGATGATGGCCGGCGCCCAAGCGTTCTTGTCCACTTTGGGCGTCCACTTGAGGTCGCCCAGCTTCAGGATCATCCCGTGGTTGGTCCACGTGACGAGATCCGGCGATGACCAGACGGTGAACCCTGGCTCCGTCGCGCCCGCTTCGGTGGCGTAAAGATAGCAACGACCCGCGAAAATCGCCGCGTGCGGATCGGCGGCCTGGAGAGGAATGACAGGATTCGCGGCTTGGACAACCCGCAAGCTCAACCCCACGGCAAGAAGTCCAGGCAGGAGTATTCGTATCACGCTGGTTATTGTTGGTGGTCAGGGTTTGGCGGTCAACACCTCGTAGAAATAGAGCGTCTTTTGCAGCGCCTCGGCGTAGCTGAAGTCAGGAGTTGCGGCAGTCTTAGCCAGCCGCATGGCCGCCACGAAGATGGCGCAGGTTAGGAGGAAGATTCGCATCGTCATTGGTGTGGAGGCTACGGTTGCGAGCCAGTTCACTCGAACAAAATCCAATACGTCCGCTGGGCTGTGACCGGCAGGGTGAATGAACGCGCGTCCCGGGCGAGCACCCGGCCCGTGTGCCCGTCGTCGTTACCGGTGACGAAGAAGCCCGACACCGCCTTGCCTTAGGGACTGGCCTTCACGTGCTCGGCGATGCGCGTGAACACGCGCTCCAAGGCGGCGCGCCACACCTCGCTTTGCCACAAGGGCTACCACCACTTTGGGACCGAAACTTCCCCGACTACGAAATGGACGGCTACTCGATCTCGATCCACCGGATGTCCCACGGCCGGAGTCGCAATGGCACCTCGCCCAGGCTATCCGAGCGGCCGAAATGGATGACTCTGATGTTGTTGACCGGAGCACCCGCATCCAATCGTACCACGCGGCTGCTCCTGCCGGTGACTCCGGCAACATTCAGTAGCACTTCCACCTCGTCCGGCCCTCCGTCTTCGTAGCGCCAGACAATCAGATGCTTGTAGCCGTCTCCGTCACCCGCGATGGCGCGAATGCTGCCCTGTTCGCCCTCCACCGAGGAGCGCGGCCCATCGAGTTGCCCCAACAACCGGAACGCAAACCAGGCCGGTCGCACCCGCCCGTGATGGTCGAACAGCGCGCTGTATTGCGGCATCGTGTTCCACCAGTGCGCCATGAACCGCCGCCCGCCCGGCGACATCCAGTCGAAATCCGCCGGGTCCACGAAACAGTCGCGGATGTGGTAGTAGGCCGCCATGTCGAGCCCGGCCTCGGCGAACCGCCGCATGGTTTCCAGGACGAAGCACGGCTGGAATCCTGGCGCGAGGTTCGGGCGCATCAGGTCCATGTTCCATTCGGAGATGAAGATCCTGACGTTCTTGAGTTGAGGAAACTTCGCCAGGCGGGCGCGTTGTTTGGCGATGTTGGCGGCATGAGCGGCCGGGGAATCGGAGTAGAGATGCCAGGACAGGAAATGCAGCGGCACGTTGTTGGTTGCGCAGAAAGCAATCAGGCCCTCGACCAGAACACTGTCCGCCGAAGCCACCGTTGGACCGCCCACTTGCGCGTCCGGATCACCGCGCAACAACCCTGTCACCGTGCGGGTGTAAAACTGGTTGTAGTCCGCGGCGCTTCGGAAATAGTGCGGCGTGCCGCCCATCTCGCCGATGTCCGGTTCGTTGCAGACTTCCCACGCGGCCACCTTGAAGTCCTGCTCGCGACAGTGCCGGGTCAGGGCCTCGCAGAGGCGTTCCCATTCGTCGTAGTTGTTCGGATGCACCAGGAAGTGATCCACCTTGGGGTAGAGCACCGGCGGCTTCATTGCCAGCGCCAGCGCAGGCCGCGCCCCGGTCGCGCGGACGGCCCGCAGCTCGCGGTCGAGCCTGGTCCAGTCGTAGCGGTCGTGGTCCGGGTAGATGCGGTAGTACTCGCTGAGGAACAGCCGGATTGTGCGCGGACGGAGTTGGCGGAGTTCCTTGATGTGCGGCTCGATCATTGGATCGCTCTGCAGCCCGCCCTGGCCGAGCGCGAGTGCGGGCATGTTCCACGTGCCTTCGGGCTTCGAGAAATCCACCCGCAGACGCACGGGTTCGGCGGCGAACGTGGCGAGGCAGGCGGCGAGGAGCAACGCAACGGCGGTCTTCGTGGTGGTGTTCATGGAGAATGGTGTTTGTGGACTAGTAGCGCGTTTCAATGCGGTATCGTGTCTTCGTTGGGTCTTGGAGGCGCACCCATTCCTTCGCCGTGTCGAAGTCGTTCCAATGGGCGCCGTTGACCGTCGCGGAGCGAATCGGTTTCTTCTCCGGGTGACGCAGCCGGACGAACAACGTTTCCGGGCGCCGATCGCTCAGGAATGCGACGTTCGCCGTGATGCTTCCGGTCGCGGCGGCACTCTCGATCTGCGCGTTAACCGGGCCGAAGCACGTGGGGGCGCGTTCCACAGCGATGCGCTTCCCGTGGGCGAGCCACGCACGGGGCACGGCCTGGCCGATGAAGAGCGTGCCTTCGTCGATCAACTCGTTGAGCAGCATGTTGCGATACAGCTCGAACCACGCGCCGTCGGTGCTGGGCGGCATGTAGTACTGGCCCCACGCCCAGCGGTGCTCCAGCGGCGTGAGCTGATGATGCGAGAACGCGCAGGCCATCATACTGTAGAAGGCGCGGATGGCGGCCTCGGGTTCGTCGCGGTACAGATAGGCGGTCGCCTGCATGTTGTACACCGGCTCGTTGGCCATGCCCCATTGGTTGAGAAAGAGATTGTCCTCGTGATCGTGAAGCATGGCCGTGGTCAGCCAACCGCGCGGATCGATCGCCGCGAGCCGGGCCAGGTGCAATGGACCGCTGTCCACGTCCGTGGGATACCACTGTTCGAGCATCCGCCGCGTCGTCATCGCGTCGCACGGCACGTAATTGTTCCAGGTCCCGTCGGTAAGCTGCACCGCCGGGGACTTCACGCTGGCGCGCGCAAAAGCGCGTTCCACATCGGCTCGCATGCGTTCCGCCGCGGCGCTGATGTCCTGGGCGCGCGGGTGTCCGTACGTCGCCAGGGCGCGAGCGAACACCTGCAATCCGGCGACAAAGTAGGCGTTCGGGAATCCCCAGGCCCGCGCCTCGTGGGTCAGGTCGTTGAGCGGCGCCACGATAAGACCCGGAGCCTCTTTGGAGTCCTTGCCGCGCGCGACTTCACCAAGGCACCAATCGAGCGCCTTCAATGACGCGGGCAGCAAGCGCTCGAAAGACGCGCGGTCATTCGACAGGAGAAAGTTCTGGCCGATGGAATAGAGCATTCCCGGCGAATAGACGCCCCAGTCGGCATAACCGCCGACACGCCCATCCGGTTTCTGCTGGGTGCGATACATCGCCGCGAATTCCTCCTCCGCGACGGCGAAATGCCCGCGCAATCCGTAGAGCATGTAGTCCACGTACACGGCCTGGTTGACGGGCCAATCGGCGTCCAGCTGTCCGTAGGCGAAGTTCGAGTACGGCAGATCGATGCGGTCCGGTTCGCGGAAGCGGGGCAGCATCAGGGCATGCCAGAGGTTGGCGCGGAACAGATCATTCACGGCGGTCTCCGGCACCTCGAAACGGGCGCCTTGCGCCAGCCAGCCCTGCCAGTAGTCCACCGTGGCCGCGCGGGACCGGGCGTAAGCGAGGGCGGCGAGTTGCGGGGCGGCATCCGCAGAAACGACCGGCGAGGCGAGCTTAAGCACCATTTCGCGGCTTCCGCCCGCGGCGAGCGAGCCGAGGCAATCGAACTCGAGGCGCGGATTCTTCTCGTCGGCAATGGCCAGGCGCGGTTGCACCGTCAGCCCTGCGCCCGGCTCGACCATCAGCCACACCGCGCCGGTCTCGCGATCGACGACGCACCAACGGTCCGCCACCTGCCTCAGTTCCGGATGGCGATTCGTGCCTTCCGTGGCGAGCCGGAATCCGAAGGTCAACGGCCCGGCCCCGGTGACTTGGACTTTCGTAAGAAGCACGCTGGCGATTTCGCCCCGTTTGTTGGGAGGCGCATCCCGGAGCGGAGCGGCGAACTGCTCGATCTCGCAGCGCTGATCTTCTCGCGCGAGCGTGGTCATGATCACCGGCAGGCCGTCAATAATGCGTTGTCCCTTCCACTCACAAGCGGGCCAAAGCGCATCGAGGCGGAACTTGTGCGGCGAGGCGTGGTCGGGACGCACGCTCGCCCAGCGGTCCACACCGAATTTGTAGAGCGAACCGTGACGGGCGGCGGTGCCGGTCAAATGACCCTTGGTGCCGAGCCAATCGGTTTCGTTCCCATGATGTGGCTGTGTGGGATTGCCGAAATCCGCCCACGTGTTGGTCCATTCCGCGAGCGTCGCCTCGGGCTGGCGCTTCACGCGATCGAGCACCCGTTCGCCCTGCAGCGAGGCGAGGTGGGCAGCGAAATCAACCGGTGTGTCTGCGAGGGTCACGAAGACATCGTGCTCCGGCAGCCAGATGGCTTTGTGTCGCCGGAGTTGTTCGAGTCCGATGGAGAATCCCCGCGTGCCGTCCGCCGCCATCGACACGGTGAGCACCGGCGCATCCGGCTGAAGGCCGGGATCATCCTTGAGCCGCGCGACCTGGCCTGGCTCGCCGTGCTCGAGCAGGTGTTGCCAGATCGAATGCGGTTTGCGCGGTGGCTTCACCGGCTTCGGCCAGGAAACGTCGACTGTCACGACATCCACGTCGCCGCCACCCGCTCGAGCCTCGCACACGCCGCCTTGCAGGGTATCGCCCGCCTCGAGACCCTCGGGAGTGATCTGGGCGAGGCTGACCCCATTCGTCCAGAAGCCGATGCGAAAAGGCTGCACCGTCGCAGACTTGTGCCCCCACGAGAGGCGGATCTTGAGATGTTCGAGCACTGGCTCCGCGGCAGCGAGCGGGAGGACCGCCAGCACGCTCCATGTGGCCACGGCGAGGATGTGCCTGGCGCGGGTGGCATGGCTGGATGGCTGAATGGCTGGATAGCGGGGTAAGTTGATCGCCTGCTGCCCGAGATCCTCCCTGGCACCGGTAATCCGATTGAGTTGCATCATGTCGTTCATCATTTCATTCATCCGCTCATCCACCGTCGCGCGGGTCACCAGAACCGCCAGTACAGGTACACCCAGATCACGGCATACAGGCCGAACCAGACCTTGACTTGCTGGTACCATGGGCGCTTCCGGCCTTCGTCGTATTGCGCGAGCACCGCGGGTCGCCACAGGAACTGGCTGTACTTCTCCGGGGGCGCCGGGGTCGTGCAGAGTGTGACCGCCACGACGAGGACCATGGTCAGCACTTGCGCGATGGATCCGACGTAAAGCCAGTTCAACCGGATTTCCGTCGCCCACAGCGCCACGGCCAGTCCGATTTGGATCACCAACCCGCCCAACAAACCGGCGAGCGCCGAGGTGTAATTCGTCCGCTTCCAGAGCAAGCCGAGCAGGATGACCGAGACGAACGGCGTGGCCATGTACGTCACGCCAGTCTGGAAGTATTTGAAGATGCCGCCCAGTTGCGGCACCAGCGGCGTGGTGAGCGCCGCCAGCGCCAGGGCCGCGCCCGACGCGATGCGCCCGGCGAGAATCAGCGCGCGGTCCTCGCCCTCCGGACTTCGGGTTTCGACATTCGGGTTTATTTCGGATTTCGGATTTCGGATTTCGGACTTCCGCCACACCCGCCCATAGACATCCAGCGAGAAGACCGTGCCCACGGCATTGGCCAGGGCGCTGGTCGCGGACATGATGGCGGCCACAAAGCCGGCGAGGATGACGCCGCGCAAGCCCGACGGCGCGAAAACCTCGAGCGCGAACGGGAAGACCTGGTCCTGATTGTCCGGCAGCAGCGACGGCGCTTTGCCCATTTTCTCAATCCAGTGATAGACGATGAGCCCAAGGAAGCAGGTGACGAGTGGGCGCAGCAGGTTGATGAAGCCGGCAAACACCAAGCCCATCATGCCGTCCCAGGTGCTGCGCGCGGCCAGCACACGCTGGATCATCACCTGGTTGGTGGATTGGTAGAACAGAAACACACCGAAGGTGGCGGTGATGAGACCGAGGAACGGCGCTTCGGTATCGCCGGGCGGATGATAGAGATGAAAGCGTTCCGGCGCGGCCTGGACCATGGCGGCCCATCCGCCGGGAATGTGTCCCAGCGCCACAAAGAAGAGCGCCACGCCGCCGAGCACGAGCATGACGCACTGGACGGCATCGGTCCACATGACCGAACTGAGCCCGCCCAGCACCGTGTAGGATCCGACCAGAACCACGATTCCCAGCAAAACCGCCGCGTAAGGCCAGCCCGTCAGCTTGCTGAACGTCACGCTGCCGCCGTAAAGGGCCGGGGTCAGAAAGAGAAAGACGTAGGCGAACAGGATGACGTAGCTGTAGATGTCGCCGCAGGCCGGCCCGAAGCGGCGCGTCAGGAGTTCGGGCACGGTCGTAATCCGATTTTTCAGGTACAGGGGGATGAAGAAGACCATTACGAGGGTGTAGGTGGGAAGACACCACCACTCCCAGTTGGCGATGCCCATGCCGTGCTTGTAGGCGGCGCCCACCGTGCCGACGATCTGTTCGCTGGAAACACTGGTCGAGACAAACGCCGCGCCGATGAGCCACCAGGGCATTTTGCCTGAGGCGAGGAAGAAGCCGCGCGCCGTCTTTTCGACCCGGCGCGCCGCCCAGAAGCCCACCGCGACCGAAAACACGATGGAAGCGCCGATGATGGCCAGGTCTAGAGGACTGAGGGCAAAGCTAGTCATAGACGAGGTGGGACTCGATGGCGGTCCATTCTTCGGGTTGGAAGGTCTCGTGCAACAGAAGCCACCGTTCCACGTGACTGACTCCCTGGCCGGGCGCGAGCGTGGTCAACCGGCCCAGCGTCTCCAACTCCACGTAGTCGGGGCCGACAAATACCTCGGCGTTGCAGCCTCCATAGGGGCAATCACTCTCCGGGGCAACCGCAGGACAATGCTTGACGAATGTGCCATCGGTCCGGAGCAAAGCCAGCCAGCCACGGTCGGTGTAAAGACTGACCTTGCCGCGCTCGCCGACGGGTTCGATGACGAAGTGATCAGCCGCGGGTTGCCATTGCCGGCTGGTGGCATTGGCATAGGGCGAACCGGCATGGACCAGGTAGCGCACCATCTGCGTGCGCCATTGATCGGTGCCGGAACCCCAGGGCACCACGACGCGTCCCATGGCAGTGAAACCGGTGAGGGACCACGGCGCGCCGCGCCAGGGCTGAGGGCATGTATTGCGGAGCACATGGACAAGCTCGAACCCCGATCCGCCCGGTCCCGCCTGCACCCGCAACGCTTTCTCCAACCCATCCGGGGCATTGGGCTGAACGAGGATCAAGCCGCCGTCTTCTTCGCTGACGTGGCAGGGGTCGTTGTCCGGAACATAACTGGCAGCGGATTCGGGGGCGGTGGTGAAACGATGGCCGCCGTAGAGGCGCCATGCGCCGACCCGGAGATCCGTGGCATCTTCGTGCAGCCAATTCACCCCGCCGCGGAATCGCAGCGACAGGATGCGCGGCCCGATGGCCGTCACCACCACCAGTTCAACCGGGCCAATGGTGCAGCGATAGGCTTCCGTCCAGCCGCGATAGGTGATCCGCTCGATCTTCAAGGCAGGATCCTTCGGGTTAGACCGCGCTGGAACGCTTCCAGGCGGACGAAGCCTTCGGCGTACTTGCAGCCTGCCGCCAATCCGCGAAATCGGGCCTGGATTTCGATCAACTCCAAGAGGTCCGTCTTCGCGAGTTCGCGCATCGGTTTGACCTGGCTCTGGTGGCACTCGAGCATCCGGCGCTTCGTTTCCATGACCGGCGTGATGTCCACGTAATCAGTGGGTAGGAAGCCGATGCCCGCGAGGTTGTCCAGGTAATAGACCTGCGTGCCCCCGAAACGGCAGGCCGGCTGGCTTTGTCCCGGGATGTGCGGCAGACCTTTCTGGAAGTAGGAGTCGAACACCAGTTGGGAGACATAGCGGTGGTCGGGATGATAGTCGCCGGGGCTGTGTGTGAAGATGACATCCGGATCGGCCTGGCGAATCAAATCAATCATCACCCGCCGCTGGGCTTCGTTGGGGAAGACGTGTTCGTCCATGATCCCTGGCCAGAGCAGGCGCGCGCCCAAGATGGCGGCGGACGCTTCGGCTTCCTGCTTTCGGATTTGCCCCAGGTCGGCCGGGAGCACCTTGAGGTCGCCCATATCGCCGCAGGTGAACGGGGCGAGGAAGATCGCATGGCCCTGCTCCGCGTAGCGCGCCAGCGTGCCGGCGCAGAGGATTTCGAGGTCGTCGGGGTGGGCGCCGATGGCGAGGATGTTCATGGGAGGGTAGAATTGCTGGATGGGTGGATTATTGGGTGGATGGAGGAGTGGGGAGCTTCATGTACCCACGGTTCAGATTCCGTCGTTCGGTGTATTCCATAAATCCATGAATCCAATCATCCACCCATCCGGTCATCCGCCGTCACAGCACCCGATACTGGTTGAACACGTCGCGCAGGCTCCGGCCGGCGAGCAGTTCGCGGCGGGATTCGTTTTCTTTGCCAACTTTCTCGGCGGCAAACCGGAGCACGTCGTCCTCGACGGCTTTGGGCACCACGACCACGCCGTCAAAATCGGCGAACACCAGTTCGCCCGGTTGCACCAGCACCTCCCCGCATCTCACCGGAACGTTATAAGCCATGACGCGCCCGCGGCCTTTGCTGTCGAGCGGGCGGATGCCCTGGTAAAAGACGGGGAAGCCCATCGCGATGATCTTCCGGCAGTCGCGAATCTGGCTGTCGCAGATGCATCCGGTGGCGCCGTTGCGCTTGGCGACCGTGCTCATCAGCTCGCCCCAGGGCGCGTTGGTGCCGCCGTAGTCGGTCGAGTGGACCATCACGTCGCCCGGTTTGAGCGCGTCCATCGCGTCGATCTCCAGGCCGTAAGGGTCCGCCTCCACCACATAGTCGGTCTCCATCCAGCGCACCGTGCGAGCGCGACCCACGATGGTGCAGTGGTCGGGGTCGAGGGGCCGCAGGCGCTGGTGCATGGCTTGCTGGCGGTAGCCCAGGCTGTCCAGGATGTCGCACACCGCCGGCACGTAAAGGTGTTGTCGAATCCAGTCGAATCGTTCCGGGTCGTTGGCGAAGGTCGTCATTGGAGTGGACTGAAGGGTGGATTGTTGGATTCCTGGATGAATGGATGAGTGGATCGGTGGATGGATTGCGCGGGACATCCATTCATCCACCCATCCATCCATCCGTTCACCCGTCTCATTGATCCTCTGGTGGCTATTCCCATACGAAAGGCTGCATGACGGTTGGAATGACGCACTGGCCGGCGAGCTTTCGTTGCTGGCAGAACCACCGGAACGTCTCCGGGTTTTCCGCGTTCAGCGCCATTAAATCGTAGTGGTTGGGCAGGACGTAGCGAGGTCCCACCGACACCGTCAGTTCCACGGCTTGCTCGACGTTCAGGTTGCCCCACTTGCCGTTGATCGGTACCAACAACACCTCGACGCCTTTGGGGGCAGCGTGGAGCAGCAAGGGTGTGAACGCCGTGTCCGCGGTGTGATACAGCGTGCGCTCGTTGGCGAACGTCAGCGCGTAGCCGGTGGTGTCGAGCACATCCGCGCCAGTGGGCAGCGCAAAGACGCCGGTGAGGGTCAGGCCGCGCCACGTCCACTCTTCGCCAGCGTCGACGCGATGCAGGTTGTCCGCCGTTACCCCCAACTCGCGCAGTTTCCGCGCGGCCAGGCGCGGGGCGACGAATTGCGTGGTTTGGTGGTGCGGATAGCGCCGGATGGTCTCCGGATCGAGGTGGTCCAGGTGATCGTGCGTGATAATCCACAGGTCCACCCTGAACTCTTCCGGCTCGATCGGCACGGGCAGCAGACGCCCAAACTCCGGAGCCGTGGCGGCGGCAGAGTTGCTGAGATAAGGATCGATGGCTATGGTGACATCGCCGGAGCGGATGACATAGCCCGCTTGTCCCAGAAACCAGAGGCCGGCCTGGTTCGGGTTCAACCGGTATCGTTCGATCGGTCTCATTGTCGCTTTCATGCCACTCGAAAACGCTCCACCGACTTCTCATCCACCTCGATGCCCAGACCCGACCCCTGAGGCACCGCAATAAAACCGTCCGGGTCCATCCGGATCGGGTTGCGGATGATCTCTTGCAACATGGGGTTGTCGCACACGTTGTATTCGAGGAACAGGCTGCGCTCGAGGACCGCGTTCACATGCAGGCTCGCCGCGGAATTCAGGTCCGTCAGCCAGGCGTGCGGGCAAACGTCGACCCCGGCGAGCTGGGCTTCCCACAGAATCTTGCGGGCCTGGGTGAAACCACCGCATCGCGTCAGGTCCGGCTGCACCACGTCCACCTTGCCGCGCGTAATCAAGTCGTGGAAACCCCAGGCCGTGGCTTCCTGTTCGCCCGCCGCGATCCGCGTCTTCACGCCGGCATCCTTAACGCGAGCATATCCCTCGTAGTTCTCCGGGTGCAGGAAGTCCTCCAGCCAGAAGATCCGGTAAGGCTCGAGCGCGCGCAGCAGTTCGATGGCGTCGTTGGCGCTGCGGTTGACCATCCAGCCCGGGTCCACCAGCAACTCGACGTCCGGCCCGATGGCCTCGCGCGCCGCCGCCACCAAGGCCACGTCGCGCTGGCGGTCCTGGCCAAACACGCCCCAGCCGAACTTGATCGCCGTGAACCCGCGCCCCAGGTAGAAGTCGCAGGCGCGTTTCATGTCGTCGGGCGTCGGGCGGAAGAGCGTCGAGGCATAGGCTCTCACCCGGCTGCGCCGCGCGCCGCCGAGCAATTTGTGCAAGGGCCGCCCGACGGCTTTGCCCATGAGGTCGTGGCAGGCAATATCGAATCCGGACAACACCTGCATCGCCGCGCCGCGCCTCCCATAGTAAATCGTGCCGCGATAGACCTTGTCCCACAGCCGCTCGACCTCGCACGGGTCTTCGCCAATGACGAGCGACTTCAAGCCCTCGAACACCCCGGCCCCGCTGGCGGGTGCGTTCACCACCGCTGCGCCGACGTGCGGCGCGGTTTCGACGTCCGACCAGCCGCTGATGCCCTCGTCCGTGCTGACTTTGAGCAGCAGACAGTGTTTGACCCCGTGCGCCTCCTCGCTGCCGGCCGGCGGCTGGTTCGCGTGCGGCGACTCGAGGATCATGGCTTCGACGTTCGTGATCTTCATGGTAGTTCCTCAAACACCAGCGCGACCTTGAGCGCTTCATTTTTTCCGTGGCGGGCCAGGTCGAACGCGCGCGGCCAGTCGGCAAACGGCAACCGGTGCGTCACCAGCGACGACAAACACAACTCGGCATCGGCGAGCCTTTCAAGCCCCGCCTCAAGCATGTCCTCGTCATTGCACGCGCCAAGGATCTCCAATTCCTGCGTGTGCAGCCGGAACCAATCCACGGACGGCGCCCCCTGGACGGCGCTAAACACGACCACGCGACCGCGTGCACGCAGGCTGGCCACACCCAGTTCGAGCGCGGAGGGAGAACCCGCTGCCAGAATGGCCACGTCCACGCCGCGTCCGCCGTTGGCTTCGCGGATGGCCCGCGGAACATCGGGCGTCCGCTTCTCGTGGATGGCGATTGCGGCGGGCACCTGCCGCAAACGGAACTCGTGCCGGCCGACCACAATGACCGTCGAGGGTTTGCAGCGAGACACGAGCCGTGCGATGAGCAGGCCGAAGGGACCATCGCCGACCACCAGGACTGTCTCGCCCGGTTGGATGCGGCCGCGCTGAACGGCTTCCAGACAGACGGCCACGGGTTCGAGCAATGCTGCCGCAGCGAACTCGACGGCGGGCGGAATCCGGCGCGCACGATCGGCCCGGATGCAGAAGTACTCGGCGAAGGTGCCCTCGCGGTCGAGGCCGAGGTGGCCCAGGTTCGAGCAAAGATGCCCGAGACCGCGCCGGCAGTTCTCGCAGGTGCGGCACGGGATCACCGGATGGGCGGCCACGCGGTCGCCCACCCGCAGGTCAGTGACGCATTCCCCCGCGGCCGCGACCACCCCGGCGCCTTCGTGTCCCAGCACGCGCGGCAACGCAATGCCGAAAGGATTGTGCGCGATGTCGTTAAGGTCGGACGTGCAAATCGTGGTCGCGACCGTGCGGATCTTCACCTCATCGGCCTTGGGTTCCGGCACGGGCAACTCGACTTCAACCAGCCGGCCAATCGCCTGGAGTTGGAGCGCCCGCATGGTGGATGGATGGATCACTGGATGGCTGGATGATTGGATGAGGGGCAGGGTCATCGTGCCTCCTTGGGGTGCCTTAGGCCCAGCAAGGCCAACGCGTCGCGATGGAGGATGCCTTCGATGATGTCGCTGGGCACTGCCGGCAGGCCACTGGTGGCCAGAACCGCATTGAGGTTCCTCACTCCGTGGAGCGAGTCACCGGTCGTGGTGAAGGGAAAATCGGAGCCGAACAGGACTTTGTGTCCGGCGTGATATTCGACCAGCAAGCGCATCGAGTTGTAGAACTGCCAGGACCGATAGTAGAGCGCCGAAAGGTCGGCGAACACGTTGGCGTTGCGCCGGATGACCGCGATGGTCTCGCCTTCCCACGGGTGACCGAGGTGAGCGAGCACCAACTTGAGGTCGGGAAAGTCGATGGCCACTTGGTCCATGTGCGCGGGGCGCGCGTATTCCAACGGAGTGCCGCTGGAGAACGTCGTGGCCATGTGGGTGAGGATGGGCAGGCCATGCTTTTGACAGTAGGCGTAAATGCGGCGATAGCGCGCGTCCAACGGATGCACGCCCTGGTAGATTGGCGACAGCTTCACGCCCTGGCAGTGCAGGTCGCGGTGGCACCGCTCCAACTCATCTTCGAAGCCGGGTTGGCCGGGGTCGATCGAGGCAAAGAACACCAGTCGCTCCGGCGCCTGCTGAACGTGGGCGGCGACGAAATCGTTTGGCACGTGCCAGCCGGTCGCGGCGGCCTGGATGCCGAACACGATGGCTACGTCCGCGGCTTGTGTCGTTTCGAGATGTCGCGCGGAGACATCGCCCCACGACGCCGGATTCACGCCGCATCGCGCCAGATCCGCCCGGAGCCGCGGGCCGAAGTCGGTCGCGGGTCGGAACACGTGAGTGTGGATATCGACAATCACGACGAAGTCCTTTCACGAGGACGCACCGCAGAGAACCGGAAAGCGCCGGGAAAACCAAGCGCTTTTGGCCTCTGCGTACTCCGCTCCTTAGCGGTGCGTTGCGGTGCCTTCGCGTTGTCCTGCCCCGGTGGCAATGGCACTTCCTGCCAGCCTTCCGTGCCTAATCGGATATCCCGTTCGACAAACTCCCACACCACAATCCGCTTGTTCTGCAGTAGCGCCGGACGGCGATGGAGTTCCTGCCGCACCAAGGTCGAGGCCCCGCCGTCGTTGACCACCGAGGTCAGCGGCTGCCGCAGTTCCCGGGCGAGGTGAGCGATGAAGCCGGCCCCGCCGGGCTCGTCCTGCTGGTAGATGCGCAGGAAACTGTCGCCCAGGATGAGCACTTCGGACTGAGGGTCGTCCTCGTATGGCTGGCCGCCTTCATCGCGAACGATCTGGACGCACGGCACGGACTCGGGGACCGACACCCGCTCGATCGGTGTGGACTGCAACAGGCGCAGTACGTCGCCCAGGCGCTGCACGGGCGTGGCACGCTCGCGATAAGCCAGGGTTCCGGACTTGGCCCAGCCGAGCTCCTTGAGTCGCTGTGCCACCGCTTGAGCCGCGAGCGCTACCCCGGCGGGCGACCAGTGGCTGTCTTGCTTGAGGTAAAGCGCGGTGGCGTTCGCAGCGGCAACCTTGGCGCGCGCGGCAGCGAACACGGCGAACAGGTCCACGCATTCCACGCGGGCGGCGCGCAGGCGCACAAGCAAGTCGCGGGTTGGCGGCGAAACCAGAATCTGCCCTTCCGGCACGCGGGCGCTCAGGCGATCCGGGTAGATGCTCTCCTTGTTCGGGGCCGGCACGACGAGCAGTTGAATCCCCCGCGCGGCCAGCGCGTCGCGGAAGGCCACCATGGCCGCCACCGGGTCGTTGGTTGCCGCGGCGGGCTTGCCGCGGGCCACCATGTCGTCGAAGCCCGGCTTATAGAACAGCCAGCCGTCCCGCCCGACCAGGGCTTTCTCGCCGCCGTCGCGGAGCCAAGTGAACTGGGCGAACTGGAAGAGCGGCCGCAGCGCGCGGCCGACAGTGCTGGCGTCTTCCAGGTTGTGCTCGTAGGCGCGGAGATTCGCTGAGGTGGGATGTTGCTGGAACAGCTCGAACGCGCGTACGCCGCCGCCCTGACGGAGTTCGACCGCGAGTTGCAGGAGCGGTACCGAGACGATGACGGCCACGAAAACGAGCACGAGCGTCCGTGGAGCATTGCGCGGCGCGAGTGGTGGCTGTGCCCCTGGAGTCATAGTCAAAACTGGAAATAGAGGAAAGGGTTGAACGCCTGGGAGTACATCGTCACCAGCGCCAGGGCGAACAACGGTAGCGCCACGGCCACCCGCGGCCAGTTCACCGGGCGCAACGCCCAGTCGTGCGCCTGCAGCGGCTGGAACACCAGCGCGCCGCAGAGTAGCAGGACCAGCATTCGATAAGGGGTGTAGAGCGTCGCGCCCAGCAGTGGCGCGGTGTTCGCCACCGGCATGATCCCGAACATGGACCCGAAGTAGTGCCACGCGTCGGTCAGGTTCTCAGCCCGGAACAGCACCCAGGAGAACAGCATCAGCAGAAAAGTCAGGCCGATGCGGAACGGTGCTGGAAACGTTTCGTAAAGGCTCTGTTTGCCGCGCCAGCGCTCATAGCCGAGCAGCAGGCCGTGATAGGCGCCCCAGACGATGAAGTTCCACTTCGCGCCGTGCCACAGTCCGCCGAGCAGCATCACCACGGCGAGATTCACGTACGTGCGCGTCGGGCCTTTGCGGTTCCCGCCCAGCGGCAGGTAGAGGTAATCGCGCAGCACGCTCGAAAGCGAGATGTGCCAGCGCCGCCAGACATCGGTGATGCTGTCGGCGCGGTAGGGCGCGTCGAAGTTCTTCAGGAACTCGAAGCCAAGCATCCGCCCCAAGCCCACCGCCATGTCCGAGTAGCCGCAGAAGTCGAAGTAGATTTGGAACGCGTAGGCCAGCACGCCCACCCAGGCGTCGAGCGGCAGCGGGTTCGCCGCGCCGAACGCGGCGTCGGCCAGGTGGCCCATCGGGTTGGCGAGCAGGATTTTCTTCGCGAAGCCGACCATGAAGATCAGCACCCCGGACGCGAATCGCGCCACGGTGTGTTCGCGGGCTGCCAGTTGGGCCGCCAGCGTCTTGTAGCGGATGATGGGGCCGGCCACGAGATCCGGAAAGAGCGCCACGAAAGCGGAGAAATCCGTGAACGACTTTGCAGGCGTGGCGTCGCCGCGGTAGAGGTCGATGATGTAGGTCAGCGAGTGGAAGGTATAAAAGGAGATGCCAATGGGCAGGATGACGGTCATTACGCGGAACGGTTCGGCACCGACGAGGCTGCGCAGTTGGTTCAGCGTCTCGGCTGCGAACATGTAGTACTTGAAGAAGCCGAGGAGACCCAGATTGGTGACCACACAGGCGACCACGGCGGCCTTCCTTTGGACGCGAGTCGCGCCGGGCCGGGTGATGACCCGGCCCCAGGTGAAGTCCATGACCGTCGTGAACATCATCAGGCAGACGAACCATGGCTCCCACCAGCCGTAGAAGAAGTAGCTGGCCACCGTGATCCACAAGTTGCGCCACTGGCGCGGCAGGCTGAAGTAGAGCGCCAGGAACAGCGGCAGGAAGTAGAAGACAAAGATGTAGGTCGTGAAGACCATCGCCTATTCCGCGGCGGGGTTGGTCCACACGGCCCAGTAGAGCGGACCGGTTTCCTGCCCAAAATACTTGTTCACGATGCCGCCCATGAAATGGTCGTCGATGGGCACCTCCAGCGCCATGCGGTGCGTGTCTCCGGCGCGGAACTGCCTCAGAGCGCCGCCGATGCCTTTCACGCGCTTGTCCGCAGCCTCGGCTCTCGGCTTCCACGGATTGTAGTGCCCCACAAAGAGGCTGTTGGTCGCCAACTGCCCACGATGCACTGTGACAACCTGATATTTCAAGATGGTGGCGTAGTCGTAGAGGTCGCGCTTGAAGATGGCGCCATCGGGAATTTCGACCAGTCTCGCGGTCACCTCGATCGTGCCATTGGTGGCGAGATGGGGGTCTGACGCTGCGACCTGGCTGGAATCCGTTTCCCTGCTGCAGGAATTCAACAGGCACGCCATCGCCAGCACACCGGCCCAAAGCATCGCGGTTCGTTTCATCTCATGATCTCCTTCGCGGTCCAATGAGGTTCCCAGCCCGGGCCGAGATCCAGGCGCACGATGGAATTTGTGTCGCCCAAATGTGCCGGTCCAGGCCGGCGGATGATCGCCATCTCAATCTGGGCCACTTTGCCGAGGTCATCACGGCTTCGGGTGAACAGCAGATACTTGCCATCCGGCGACGCGGAGGCGCCGTAAATGTGATGGTCCGCCTCGGCATAAATCCTGCGCCGATCGGCTCCGTCAACGGCGGCAACCCACAACTCCGCATGGCCGGGCTGCTGGGGAATAATGCCGCGCGCGTAAACGATACTGCGCGAATCCGCCGTCCAGTCGGGCGTGCAGTTGTAGCGCTCGGTCTCGCTCACGGGCTTGATCTCGCCCGTGCCGGGGTCGAGGCAGGCGATGTTCCAGAACGGCCCCAGCCCGTTGGCGGTGCCGATGAACCACCGGCCGTCCGGCGACCACACCAGTTGACTGACGATGCCGTGTCGCGGGAATTGCCGGATCACCTGGCGCGTCGCCAGGTCGATGACTTGAATGCCTTTCGGATTCAGACAGGCCAGTTGCTTGCCGTCCGGACTCCAGGAAGCCCAGGGGAATCCATTCCCGAAAATGGCGCTTTCGCTGCCGTCTGCCCGGGCAATCACCAATTCAAACGTCCCGTAAGAATTGTTGTCCACCGGCTCCGACTTGGGCATCCGGTAGAAGAGCAGGCGCGTCCCGTCGGGCGAGAACCTCGCGCCCGCTTCATTGAATTCGCGCGTGTCGGTGAGGTTGCGGCGGTCAGAGCCATCAGGCCGCGCGCGGAAGAGGTCCCAGTCCCCGGCGTCCGTCTTCGCGCTGAACACAAGCCAGCCGCGGTCGTGCAATTCGGAACGAAGCCGGGCGACTTCGCCGGCGGACTCCGCGACCGCCGGAGCACCGCCGGGAGCTGTCGTGAGCTTGAGAATCGCTGGCGCGGACGGCGCCGCGCCCGGCAATTCACTGAACGTCCAGCACGGTTCCCATCCGGTCGGAAGCGTGAGCACGGGGCCGTCCTTGGAGTTGGGATGAAGCGCACGCAGTTCGGTGCTCTCCCCGCCGATGATAGGCGCGTCGCTCAATCGCATCAGGGCCATCGGCGCGCCGGCGTTGCCCGGATCGCCGTCTTCCTGCAGGTTGCCCGTGAAGAGCACGTACTTGCCATCCGGCGACACGTGGCCGCCATAGACATGCCGCCCATCCTCGCCGTAAACCAGGCGGCGGGATTTGCCTTCGGCATCGGCCATCCAAAGTTGCGTCCAGCCATATCCCTTGTTTGCCTTCTGGCCGGGTGGCCGCCAGGAGCAGATCACGTCCTTCGAATCCGGAAACCAATCCGGCGTGCAGCAATCCACCCGGTTCACCGCTCCAGCCGCACCCGTTGCGGCGTTCATCCGGGCGATGCTCCAGCCCGTGCCGTAGCTGTTCGCCACGCCGATCAACCATTGGCCGTCCGGCGACCAGGTCATCTGCTGGAAGAAGCCCTTCCGTTCCAGTGTGCGCCCGACTTGCCGGGTCGCGACGTCGATAAACCTGATGCCCTTGCTCGAGAGGCTGGCGATCCGGGTGCCGTCGGGGCTCCAGCTTGCCCAGGGCAACTCCCCCTCGGCGCCCAGGGCCTGGGGGTCGGCCCCATCGCTGTTCGCCACCAACAGCGCGCCCTGCTCGCCATGACGATTGTTGTCGAACTGTTCCTCGCGCTTGACGCGCCGATACAACAACCGCCGTCCATCGCGCGAAACCTGCGGCGAACTCTCATTGAACTCCGGCGTCCTCGTCAGCGCATGAACTTCGGAACCGTCGGGCCGGCATCGGAACAAATCCCAGTCGCCGTGGGGGGATCGCGCGCCGTAGAGCACCCAGCCCAACCTGCGAACCTCCCCGGCCAGGCGGTTCACCGCCTCGAGAGATGACTCGGAAGCCGCACCCGTCACCCTCCACGCGGTGGAGACAGCCACCAAACCGGCCAAGCCCGCAGTGAAAAGTCTGCTTCGTTTCATCGTGGAATGCCAGGAAGGTGCGGCTGAAAATCGAGCAAGGCGCAGTCATCCGCCGCCAGCAGCCAGCAACATCGGATCGGCAAAGTGGAGTTCATGGCTTGTTCTGGATGATCAGCACCAGATCCTCCCCCGGTGGCGAGGGAATGCGGCGAACCTTCCTCTCCTTCTGCGTTTCACTCTTGAGCGTCTGCCCGGTGCGCGGGTCCACAAACGAGACGTTGAAGCTGTCCCCACGGAGAAAACTGAAATCCACCGTCACTGACTGCAATTCCGGCAGGTAAGCCACCAGCAGCTTGCGGTCGTCACCGACCGCGGCGGTCACGTAGTCGTTGCGCCCCCATTCGCCGTAGCCCGCGACCACCGCCTCGTGCCGGATGTCCGGGCGCAACGTCCACCACGGAATACTCTCAAAGAAACGGATGACGTGGCCCATCTGGAACGAGCCCGGATACTTCATGATGTCGCGCCAGTTCGCCGGAAATCCCCAAAGGTCCGAACCGTAGGCGTGGCCCGCGCCACCGCAGAGCATCGTCCAATAGGCCTGGCGCCGCACCATCTGCGGCGTGCCCATGTCGTTGTCGATGACTCCCGAGCCCTCGTATTGCGACTCGCCGAGCACGAACGGCATCACGTCGGACTTCTGGTATTCGCGCAGCGCGGCCTCGTAGACGTGTGGCTGCGGCTTGCCGGCGACCCAGTCGTTGGGCTTTTCGGGCCAGTAGGTGTAAATGAAACTGAAGCCCAGCCACGGCGCGTATTGAAACAGGTCGGTGCTCGAATGCGGCGGCGACGCGTGATAGGTCATGAGTTGATAGGCCGGCGCGGTCTCTCGCAAGCCCTCGAAGAAGGCGAAGAGGCACTCCCGGTCGCCTTTCGGATCGTTGTCGCCGCCCATGATCCAGAACAGGTTCTTCGCTGTGGCGAACTTGCGTCCGAGATAGCGGCCATACTCACGGTTCTTCGCGGGCCCGTTCTTCTGGATGGGTTTGTCGGGCCGGTTGCCAAAGGCTTCCTCACAGCAGCCCAGCCAGGGTTGCGACATGACGATGAGCAGGTTCATCTCCGCCGCCTTCGCGATGATGCTGGCCACATGAGTGTGATACGCCTCGTTGGGGCGCGCAAAATCCATGTCGCCATGAAACGCCAGGTGGCCAAAGCGATTCGTCTGCTCCGGTGCCATGGCAAGCTGGACCTGAATGGTATTGAAGCCTTGGGATTTTCGGAACGCCAGATACTCGACTGCTTCTTCAGTGGTCAGTTTCGTGAAGATCTGCCAGCCAGTATCCGCGTGATAGAGGAATGGCTGGCCTTGCTGCGTGACGAAGTGGCGTTTGTTCGCACTGATCTTCAGAGGGAAGCTATTGGTCGCGTCGGCGCCAAGCAGCGCGTTCGCGATGCCAAGAGCGGTCAGCAGGCTGACAACGGATTTCGTCTTCATAATCACTTGGGAAGGCTACAACAGTTCAAGGGATTCACTCGAACAAAAACCAATACGTCCGCTGGGCCGTGACCGGCAGGGTGAATGAACGCGCGTCCCGGGCGAGCACCCAGCCCGTGTCGGCATCCAGCACGCGCCGGCGCCCAGGGGGAAGCGTGAGGGTGTACTCGCCAGACCGCAACGCATGCAGCGAAGCGAACTCGCCGTTGAGGTTCAACTGGTGTCCGGGCAGCCCGGCCACATAAGCGCCCGCCTCGCGCGCAATCTTGTTGAACAAGTCATCGCTCAAGCCTTGGGCCGCGCCGAGGCAGATGCTGAACCAGCCCGCGTGGCGTTCCCGCGCGGTTAATCATGCCGCCGTCATAGAACTTCCCGTCCACATACCGCAGGAAGTTCGCGGCGGTGACCGGCGCGCGAGCAACATCCGTTTCCATCGTGATCGCGCCCAGCTCTGTTTCGAAGACGACGCGGACGGGATTGACGGGCAAGTGCTCGCTCAGATAGCGCGTGAGCAGGCCGTAGAAGTGCCGGGTGGTGTTGGGTCCCTCGGAAATGGCGTGGGTGCGGTTCGGATAAGGCATCACGGTGAAATGCTTGTGGTGCGCGATGAGTTCGTTCATCAGCCGTTCCGTGCCCTGATAATGGCCGTTGTCGTCGCCCGTGCCATGGACAAGCAGCAGATTCCCCTTGAGTTGGCTGGCGTGAGTGATGGGCGAGCCAAGGCGATAGTTCTCGGCGTTGTCCTGGGGCAGGCCCATGTAGCGCTCCTGGTAAATCGTATCGTAGAGCAGTTGGCTTGCGTTCGGAGCGACGGCTATCGCCGTGGAATACAGGTCCGGGTAGCGGAAAATCGCGTTGAGGCTCATGCTGCCTCCGCCGCTCCAGCCCCACACACCGACCCGTCCGGCGTCCGCGTAGGGCCAGAGTTTCAGCAAGGCCCGCACGCCCGCCGCCTGATCTTGCGCCGCCAGGATGCCCACTTGCCGGAAGGCCATCTTGCGCCAGGTGCGCCCGCGTGGGACCGGCGTGCCGCGGTTTTCAATGCTGGCAACGATGTAACCCTGCTGCGCCAGCATCCAATGCCACAGCCCGCTACCCCCGTGCCATCGGTCGGTCACGGTCTGGCTCGCTGGCTCACCATACACGTGGATCAACAGCGGATATTTTGCGGAGGGATTCAACCCCGGAGGTTTGAGACACCACGCATCGAGCGAAACCCCGTCGCCGATGTCCACCTTCAACAACTCGGCCGTGGGCAGTTTCAGCGTGGCCAGCTTTTCCCGGAGCTCCTGATTGTCCGCCAACACCCGCACGACCTTGTGTCCGGGAAACTGGACGAGTTCCACCACCGGCGGATTGGTAACGGTGGAATACGTGTGCATCGCCCATTGGGCGTCCGGCGAAAAGTCGTACGTGTGCCAGCCGGGCTGCGCTACCGGCGACAGGCGTTCCGGTGTCCCGCCACCAAGGCGCGCCCGGTAGAGGTAATGTTGCGTCGGGTTCTCCGGCGACGCCGAAAAGTACACCCAGCCGTTCTTCTCATCCACCGCCTCGACTTGAATGACATCGAAATCGCCGCCGGTAATCCGGGCAAATACCCGCCCATCTGTGCCCGCGGAATACGCGTGTCGCCAGCCGTCACGCTCACTCAGCCAGAGAAATCTCGACCCGCCCTCCACCCAGCGGACCGGATTCTCGTTCTCCAGCCAGGCGGCGTCGGTTTCCGTGAGGACGGTGCAAATCGCGCCGCTTTTCGCGTCGGCGAGCATCACGCGATTGGTGTTCTGGAGGCGATTGAACTGCTGCACGAGCAGTCGCTTGCCATCCGGCGACCACTCCGCATGGGGGATATAGTGGTTGCGCGGGTCGCCCGGGAGCTTGAGCCAGCGCACTCTGCCGCCGGTGGCACTGATCACCCCCAGCCGCGTGGCGGAGTTGGTTTCGCCGACTTTGGGATAGGGGAAGGAAGTGATCCTGGGATAGGTCTCCGTGGTATTGTTGATGAGGTGAAACTGGCGCACGCCGCTCGTGTCGAACTGCCAGAAGGCGATGGACCGCCCATCCGGACTCCAGCGAAACGCATCGCGAATGCTCAACTCCTCCTCGTTGACCCAGTCCGAGGTGCCGTTGATGAGCGTGGGCGAGCCGTTCTTGGTCAGTGCGGTGATTTTCATCTTCCGCAGTTCCTGGACGTAAAGGTTGTTCTCGCGCACATAGGCCACGCGCGTGCCGTCGGGCGAGAATTTGGCGAACATCAGCGTGGCGGGCGCAGCGCTGCCGCCGAGCTTCTGCAAGCGGCGCGCGCCCCGCCCTCGGCGAAGATCTCGGTTACGGGCTGAGGCTCAGAGCCAGCGGAACCGGTGGAGCGATGGCGCCGTGCGCGAAGCGGGACATCCGCTCGGTGGTGAGCTGCACCCTCGACGGCTGGTGCGCCCCCCGTTTCCAGCCGCTGCGTGCCCCTGAGCGGCCCTCCTGGAGCCTACGTCGTCCTTCGGGGGCTGGTCGGCGACCGCTGACCAGCCCCCGAAGGACGGCCAAGCACTTGCCAGGGGCAATTCCCCCCGGTTTTCGCCTTGCGCAGGCCCGCCTGTCCGGGCACACTCCAGCTAGGTCGAAAAGCAAATGCCTATCAGTCCACGATCTCGGGGAAGGCTTACTTCCCTGCACTTGCAGGCGTGACGACAGTGAGAACGATGTCTCCAGTTTTCCCATTCTTCGGTTGGCCGGAATTGTCCTGCCGGTCGGGGCCGATGCTGTAGAGCACGTACCCTGCGCCGCGCTGTTGGTAACGCAAGCAGTGGGAATCGAATGGGTCGGCGGGCGCGGCGCTCAAGTAGTCGGGAGCCAACTCGGACAACAGGGCGGGATACTGTTCTGCATGCGCGGTGCGGAATCGCTCAAGCGCTACGGCAGTCAAACCGAGACGCAGACAGGCGAGACATTCGGCTTCAGCGGTCGTGCGCTGGCTCAGGCTGGGAAGTAAGAGGTCGAGCACAACGAGTTCTTTGCTGGCGGCTTCCTCGAGGAGTTGGCGGCCCAGTTCGTCCGCGCGCAACCGGCCGGGGAATGTTTCCTCGCGGGCGGCCACAAGCCGACGAAAGGCGGCTTCGTAAAACTCCCGCTCCGCCGCCAGCGGCACGCCCGTTCGCAGGCGCGCGGTGATCTCGTTGCGTCGGTCGGAGCGCATTTTCAGGTCTGGAGCGGACAAGGCGCGCGAGAGCTGTCGAGAATCAGCCAGCGCCGCCAGCGACATGGCGTGTTCCCCTACCAAGGCGCGCGTGAACCCATCGCCGTGCGCCTCCGAGACTTCCATTTCCTGGAATGCTTTTGCGAGTTCGACGCAAGCCGCAGCGGGCAATCTGGTGCGGTTGACGGTTCGTTCCAGGACGGTCAACACCCTGGCCACGCAATCGGCGCGAAGCAACTGGGAAAGAGTTGAAGGTTCATCCGTCAGGGAATGGGCCAGACGCAAACTGGTCAAAAGGTCGTTCGCGGCCTGCTCGCCCTGATTGGCCTCGGCGTGGAAAATGGCCGACATCTGCAACAGCACGTCGGCCTGGTTAAGTTTTGGGAGATGGGCAAAGACCGCATCGTAACCGAGCGTCAGATCGACCGGGTAACGGCAGTGATCATACTTGGCGCCTTGAGCCAGGATTTGGAGCGCTTTTTGATTGGGCTTCAGAAAGGCTTCCAACGCGGATTTCATCGGCTGCGCCATCGGCGCGCCGCAGGGTGGTAGTTGACCCTTGCCCAAGAGAGGCAAGTTTGAACTACGAGCGCTACCGATCTCGAGCGCCTTGAAGCCCCGGTCGTAAACTGCCGCTGCATTTTCTCCCTTCGGCGGTTCCACGTACCAGGCCTGGAGTTCGGCCAGGGTTTGCGGAAACCGTTCTTCTCTGCCAGGCGCCACGACCGGTTTGCCGGTTTCACGAGGAACGCGCCCGGGAATGACCACCTTCGCCAGCAGAGCGATTGTGATGAGGGATACAGACAGCCCCAGCGCAAGCCATTTGCTACGCCATTTGTTCCTGATTCCCCGACCAGAAACGTTTCGAGCGCGGCCTTGCGCGACGGTGGCGGTCGGGCGGATCGGAGCCTCTCGCGGTGTTGCGCGGATGAACAACGCGGAGGCGGGATTGGAATTCGCGGCCAGGTGCAGGGCGATGGACTCATTCGCCGCCGTGGTGCCATCGGCCCCACACGCCGGGCACTGAACCGTCTCGCTCATGCGCCCACCGGAAGGCTCGACGTCAAAGGCGTATTTCTGTCCACAACCGCAATGGATCTTGACCGGAATCATGAACGATCATTTTTGTCCGTACTTGCCGACCAGCCAACGGAGCGCTGCTTCTTCGCCGAAGACCCGCGAACGGTCGTGATAGCTGATCCAGTCCTGCTCTAACAGCGTGGGCCATAGCGGTTGCGCCTGCGCCGTGAGCTCCCTGATGGCGGTCCGCTGTTGAACGAGTTCATTGATCCGATCCCGGACAGTCTGGCCCGCGCTGCCGTAAGGGCTGTCGGCATCCATCGCCTCCAAAGCGATTCGTTGGACGGAGACGCCAACCAACTGACTCACCAACGACTGTCCCGGGGCCGGATTGCCGTAACGCTGGCCCAGGCTCACCGCCATCTGCAAAACGGCCTGCCGCGAGGCTTCGTCACCCGCCTGCTGGTAGGCTCTGGCAAGCTCGACGATGTCCCCGGTCAATTGTCTCACCTGCACAAGTTGTGGCAGCAGCAATTGCATCGTCGCCGTCGCTTTCGCCTCGGCCATGGAGTAATCAGCGGCCCGGTAAGCCTCTTCGTCATCCTGAGTGCGGTCCACCGAGTAATCCTGAAATTGCAGCTTGCCGGACGCGACAAGGAGTTCCTGCAAAGCCTGATCGGTGTGACCTGTTTTGAAGTAATCGGCGGCCGAAAGGTAGTTCGCGAGCGAGTTATCCGGCGCGGATTGTTTGAAGGCGTCCAACCATTGGCGCCGTTGTTCGGGCGAGGCATCTTTTCTAAGCGCAGCCTCAAAGCCCACTTGCGGATCATTCGGGTATGTCTGCATCGCTTCCTGCAACAACGCTGGATCCTCGGTGGTGCGATACGCCGCCAACAAGCTCGCGACGCTGCGCCGGTTGGCGCTGAGATAGGACTCAAGCTGGGCCTGCGTAAGCCGGGTGGGTTTGTTGGTGAGCTGGGCGTAGAGATTGCGCGCTTGGATTATCTCGCTCGGGACGGGATTCGTGGGAACGGCCGCCTGAAAGGACGGCGCTGGCAGGCGCGGGGCGCGGGGCGCACTCGCCCGCATTACCCGATTCGAGAGCGCCTCGGTGTCGGTCTGAAGTTGTGCGACGCGCTGGCGCAACAATTGGTTTTCCTCATGCACGGCCTGTTGCGACCGGTGTTGGAGCACGAGCGTGGTGGCTCCGCCGGCGATGATGAGCGCCGCGAGCCCGAGTTTCAGTTGGGTTGTCGCCATAACTTTGAAAATTCCAAGAGAGGCTCCGGCTCCCGTCACCGCGGCGCCCAGAGCAGCGCCGGAGATCGCCGTCGCCAGTCCGGCGGGCGCCGCCGAAACGGCGCTGGCGGTCAGCGCGGTTCCCAATGCTCCAGCCGACAAGGCGACTCCTCGCTGCTGGAGCAATTCGCGCAACTTCTCCAGCGCCCGGTTGACGCGCATCCGCGCCGCATCCTGCGTGCTGCCCAGCGCTTCGCCCACGCTGCGGAAGTCGCGCTGCTCGAAAAACCGCAGAACGATCGCCGTGCGATCTTCGCTTTCGAGTTGCGTGATGGCTTCATCCAGTATGGGCGACAATTGCCGCCAGGTGGCTTCCGAATCATCGTGTAGCTTGCTCATGTGTGCGGCCTCGCGTTCGCGGATTTGACGGCGGCGTTCTCCGCGCACGAACCGAGTGGCGACATGATAGGTGTGTTGATGCAGCCAGCCACCCAACATCACTTCGCTGGAGAGCGTACCCGCCTTTCTCGCCAGGCTAATGAAGACCGTTTGCGCGACGTCTCCGGCCAACAAGGCGTCGCCGCCCACCAGTCGCAACGCCGTCGAATAGACGAGATCGAGATAGCGCGCGACCAGTTCCCTGAAGGCCGCCTCCGACCCGTGAACGGCGTACTCGGCCAGCAATTTCTGGTTGTCCGTTGTCATCTCTGCCAGTAAATCCCCGCCGACCGTGGAAAGCGAACAGGATAATCTTGGAAACTGAAAGAAGCGCCCGCGCGCCTAAGGAGCAGGCTGTGTCAGCGATGTCCTGTGTTCATGCCAGACGCAATCCCGTTGGGATTCCCTGACGACGCAAAGACGCGCGATGGCAATTCCATCGAGATTGGCTGATGGCGCGCGTTGCCGCGCTGGGTTGAAATTGTTGACTGGTGACGTTCGCGGGCGGTGTGAATTCACATCGCTCCGCCAAACAATTTTCCCACCTGCGCCTTCACCACTTCATCCATCTTGATTAACGGCGGCCAGGGGCGTTTGAAACCTTCGCCGGGCAACTTCTTCGTCGCATCAATGCCGAGTTTGCTGCCCGTAGTGTCCAAAAACTCGAACGGTGGGGGTTCATGCGGCATCTCGATAATAATAGCGGAGTAAGCCGCCGAGCCGCTGGCGGGAACGAATGGTGCCGGTTTGTGGAAACTCGGCGAATTCCGGCCGAATGATTTTGTTTTGCAGACCCTGGTGGTTTCGTTCTGTGTGATCATGGACAGCGAACTCCGCAACGGCGCGGCGCAACGAGGATTCGCCGAAGAAGAGCATTCGATTCACGCAGGAATCTTTGACGCGGCGAACGAATCGTTCCGCGAAGGCGTTCAAGTTGGGACTTCGAACCGGAAGTCGCAACGGCTCGACGCCAGCGCTCTTAAGGATTTCTCGGAACGGCTCGGTGAAAAGCG
>Ga0233425_10002733_pt1 | contig 33892 bp, 33 predicted proteins | sample Watercolumn_Towu_2_FD_181712 | JGI IMG/M metagenome (GOLD analysis project Ga0233425, IMG submission 181712) | Freshwater microbial communities from Lake Towuti, South Sulawesi, Indonesia - Watercolumn_Towuti2014_140_MG | ecosystem: Environmental > Aquatic > Freshwater > Lake | place...
GGCCCAATCCTCTTCCTTGGTGACATTGGCGGAGACATAGCTGGCCGCCTGCCCGAGTTTGGCCATCGTCTCCTTGACGACGTCGCTGTCTGCCGCGTCGAGGTCGGACAGGACGACTTCGGCGCCCTCCGACAAATAGCGCTCTACGACCGCAAGGCCGATGCCGCGCAGGCCGCCCGAAATGAAGGCGACGCGCCCTTCGAGGCGCCGTGCTCCGTTGTTGCTCATACGCCCATCATCCCCGCCGTGCTGGCGCCGTCGATCACATATTCGGCGCCCGAAACGAACGCGGCCTCGTCGGATCCCAGCCAGGATACGAGCCCGCAGACTTCTTCGACCGTCGCCATTCGGCGCAGCGGGGACATGCCCTCATAGGCGGCGCGCGCACCGGCCTCGTCGCCCGACTTGGCGATGATCTGTTTGATCAGCGCGGTTTCGACCACGCCGGGCAGAACGGCATTCACGCGGATCTTGTAGCCCTTGGCGCCGCAATGGAGTGCGGCCGACTTGGCGAGCGCGATCACCGCCGACTTGGACACCGAATAGGTGACATAGTTGCCGAGCGCGCGATGTGCGTTCATCGACGAGTTGATGATGATCGATCCGGTCGGGCCGCCGGGATTGTCGCGCATCGTGCGGATCGCATGCTGCACGGTGAGCATCACGCCGGTCTGATTGACCCCGATGACCTTGTTCCATGCCTCGATCGAGACGTCTTCGATATTGGTGTCGCCCTGTTCGGTGCCGGCATTGGCAAAGGCGATGTCGAGCCGGCCATGGGCGCTGCGGATGCGATCCATCAGTACGGGCCAGGCGTCGGCGTCCTCGACCCGGTGCGTCTCGAAGGTCGCGCCCGTCTCGGCGCAAAGCTCTTCGGCGGCGGCGGCGTTGGAGCCGGTGAAGACGACCTTGGCGCCATCCTCGACGAAACGGCGAACGGCGCCCGCGCCGATGCCAGAGGTACCTCCGGTGACAAGTGCCACCTTTCCATCAAGCCGTTTTGTCACGGCACTCTCCCAAAACTATACTGTCTGCAGAAACCAGAGCATCTGTTTCGCGGATTTGGGGGCCGGTGCAACCTATGCTTTCGATAAGGTGACGGGGAGGGCGCCCGCGGGGCAAAACCGGCAAAACGGATAATCTTTAGGATGAAGGATTCGACCATGGCCGAACGTGATCCCAAGCAGGGCGGCGGCTTCGAGCGTTGCCCAGGAATCAGCTGGGAAGACCTGATGGCGCAGGACTCTCGGACCCCTCCGGCCATACTGACCCAGGAGAGCTACGAATATCTCGGCTCGGATCCGATCCCGGCAGAGCGCTATACCAGCGAAGCCTTTGCACAGCTCGAGCGCGAGCGGATGTGGCCCTATGTCTGGCAGTTCGCCGCCCGCGAGGAGGATCTTCCGGAACCCGGCGATTTCGTCGTCTATGAAAATGCAGGCCGGTCCTTCCTGATCAGCCGCCAGGACGACGGCTCGGTCCGCGCGTTCCACAATGTCTGCCTCCATCGCGGCCGCAAGCTGCGCACCGACGACGGCAGCGCAGACACTTTCCAGTGCCCGTTCCATGGCTTCACCTGGAAGAAGGACGGCAGCTTTTCCCACATGCCCTGCTCGTGGGATTTCAAGCATCTCGATCCCAAGGATCTGACGCTGCCGGAAGCCGAGGTCGGCCGCTGGGGCGGCTATATCTTCTTGCGCGAGGAGCCGGGCGGCCCGACGCTTGAGGAGTTCCTCGCGCCGCTGCCTGAGCATTTCAAGCGCTGGCGGCACGAGGAATGCACGACGGTCATCTGGGTCGCAAAGGAAGTTCCTGCCAACTGGAAGGTGACGGCCGAGGCGTTCATGGAGGCTTGGCACACCGTCGTCACCCATCCGCAGTTGCTGCCCTTCTCCGGCGACGCCAACAGCGCCTACTGGTTCTGGGGCGACAATGTGAACGTCAACCTCGTGCCGTTCGGTATCCTCAGCCCGCATCTCGATCCCGAGGGCAAGAGCCAGCAGTGGATCGTCGACGAGTTCATCAAATATAACGGTCGTTCTGCGGACAATTACGATCCGTCGGGCGACCCTTATGCGGTTTCGGTTCCCGACGGGCAGACGGCACGTGAGGCTCTCGGCGCTGCGATGCGCAAGAGCTATGAAGAACAGACCGGCTACGACCATTCGGAAGCGACCGACGCCGAACTGCTCGACGCGCTCGTCTACAACGTCTTCCCGAACTTCGCTCCCTGGGGCGGCTATATGCCGAACATCGTCTATCGCTGGAAGCCGGGCAAGACGCCCGACACCTGCATCATGGAAGTGCGCATCCTGTCGCGGGTGAAGAAGGGCGAGCCGATCCCGCGCAGCTGCGACCTGCACATGCTGGGGCCCGACGAACCCTGGACGGCGGCGGCCGAACTCGGCGGCCTCGGCCCGGTGTTCGAGCAGGACATGGAGAACCTCCCCTTCGTCCAGCAGGGGCTTCATTGTTCGAAGAACGGCAAGGTTCAGCTGGCCGATTATCAGGAAATCCGCATCCGACAGTTCCAGCAGACGATGATGAAGTACATCAACGGCGAATTGGGCGCGCGTAAATGAGCGAGGCGGGAACGGAAGCGCGCCCGCCGCGCATCGACTGCGTGCTGATCTGCGGTGGTGTCTGGCACGACATGGACTTTGCCCGGCTGGAGCTGCTCAAACTCCTGGCCGAAGACCAGAGCGTGCGCACCCGGGTTTTCGAGGATTATGAGAATGTCGAGGCGATCGCCGCCGCCGACATCATCATAACCTATACTTGCGACGTCACGCCCTCGCTCAAGGCGCAGGAGGTGCTGCGCGACTGGCTCGCCAAAGGCGGTCGCTGGTATGCGCTGCACGGAACCAACTCGGTTCTGCGCCTGCTCGAAAACGGTCTGTGGGACGCGCCTAGGTGGGCGCCGCTGATGATGGATATGCTCGGCAGCCAGTTCGTCTCGCACCCGCCGATCGCGCCCTACCGGGTTACGGTCGCCGATCCGGAGCATGAGCTGGTGCGTGGTGTCGAACCGTTCGACACGACCGACGAGCTCTATCATCTGGAGACGCATGGTGATCTCCACGTCCTGCTCGAGACCGAATGCACCGAGCCGGGCACAGGTTTCGTCGAAGCGGCCGATGCTCTGGGCACCCAGCCGGTCTTCTACATCAAGCAGCACGGCAAGGGCGCGGTGCTATATCTGACGCTCGGTCATTGCCGGGGCCATTACGACCTGCAGCCGATGCTCGACTGGTGGCCCTCTGTCGATCGTTGCGCGTGGGACTTGCCGGTCTTCTACGACCTCCTCCGTCGCGGCATCGGCTGGATCAAGCAGCGCGAGACCGCCTGACCGAGGCGTTATGGCGCGCGATCAACTGTCCCAGACCGGGACCGCGATCGCCGCCATCCGCGCCGATGCTGCACCGTCGACCGGGATGACAGCGCCGTTGATGAAGCTGGCCTCGTCGGTTGCGAGGAATAGGGCTACGGCGGCGATCTCCTCCGGTCGCCCGAAGCGGCCCGGCAGCAGCCCGTCCACATAGGCATCGAGGCCTCCCGGCAAAGTGCGGGCCCAGGCCAGGATTGGCGGGGATTCGATCGCGCCGGGAGCGATGCAGTTTATGCGGACGCCGTTGCGGGCATTTTCCACGGCCGCGCTGCGGGTGAGGTTATGGACGCCCGCCTTGGCTGTACCGTAGGAGGCCATGCCTGGCGCGCCGCCAAATCCTGCCCCCGAAGAAATGTTGATGATGCTCCCCGATTGCTGGCGCAGCATCGGAGGCAGCGCTGCGCGTATGCCGTAGAAGGTAGACGACAGCGAGATCGAGATGGCCCGGTTCCAGTCGTCGTTGCTGGCATCCTTGAGCCAGCCATGGACCGCCGCGCCGACATTGTTGACCATGATGTCGAGCCGTCCGAACCGCGCGAGGGCATCGGCGACCAGTGCGTCCACCGCATCGGGATCGGTAACGTCACACGAGTGGGGCGAAATCCGGTCGGTTTCCCTGTCCGGTATTCGTGGCGCAATGTCCGCCGCCAGCACCTGCGCACCCTCTGCGGCTAAGCGCGCGGCGATCGCCGCTCCAATTCCGCTCGCTGCACCCGTCACGATTGCGACCCGTCCCGCGAGGATCATGGCATATAGACTCCGCCGCTGACCGAGATCAGCTGGCCGGTGACGTAGGAGGAGACATCGGAGGCGAGATAGAGCGCCAGTCCGGCGATGTCTTCGGGCCGTCCAAGGCGCTGCATTGGCAGTGAGCTCATGTTGAACAGCGTCCCGTCCTCAAGCGCCTGTTGCATCCCCTCTGGCGTGCCCATGTCGAGGCGGTGCCAGAAGCTGCCCGAGGCGATATCCTCATTCTTGTGCGGAACGATCCAGCCGGGAGCGATTGTGTTCACCCGCGCGCCTTGCGGCCCCCATTCATAGGCGAGGAGCTTGGTGAAGCTGTTCACGAAGCCCTTCACCGCGCCATAATGGACGATGTTCTGTGCGGCTTCGCCCAGCAGCGAGGAATTGGAGGAGATGTTGATGACGCTCCCCGTCTTTCGGGAGAGCATGTCGTCGGCCACCGCCAGCGTGCAGTTGACGACCCCATCGATGTTGAGGGCGATTTCCCACCGCCGGGTTTCATCGTCGAGGTCCTTGAAGGCATAGGTGCTCTTCACCCCGCCAGCATTATTCACGAGGACGTCGACTGGTCCGAATTCCTCATGCGCGACGGCAATCATGGCGTCGACGCTGGCTCGGTCGGTCACGTCGGTACCGACTGGCAGAACGCGGCCGCGACAGCCCTGCGCGGCGGCGATGCCGGCCAGTTTCTCGCCCGTTGCGACATCGCGCGAGGCGGAGACGACGTTCGCGCCTTCGCGGGCGAACTCCACGACCAAACCGTGGCCGATGCCGCCGCTCCCGCCGGTCACGACGACGGTCTTGCTCGTCAGGCCCAGATCCATGCTTCTTCCTCTCCATCTGACGCAGCCGGTGGCTGCGACCGTTTACGGAGAGGCTATGCGGGGCGGTGAAGGAAGATAATGGCGAAGTTGACCAAAAAACCGTGGCTTTTCGATCAACCCTGCCGGGCTCGACCTGTCTTCAAGCGTTGCCGGCGAAGCGGTCGAGCGCGGTTTCGGGATCGTCGGGCCAGCGCGACAGCACCAGCAGGCGCTTATGCCCGTGGCCGATGATCAGTTCGTCGCTGACGCCCATGCCGCCGTGGAACTGCATCATCTCATGGCCGAGTTCGATCGAAGCCGGCGAGATGAAGGCGCGCAGTCCGAGCACCGCCTTGTGGAAATCGGGTTCGCCCCAAGACACCAGCGCGAGGTTGAGCAGCGCGCGTGACTGTTCGATCGCGGTATATTGCGCGACCATGCGATGCTGGATCGCCTGGAAGCTAGCCAGCTTGGCGCCGAACTGCTCGCGCGTCCGCAGATATTCCTGCGTCTCGGCAAAGAGGCGCTCCATGATGCCGAGCGCTTCGGCTGAACGGGCCAGGCTCACCAGATCGTCGATCTCTGCCAAGGCGGCGATGCCGCCGTCCAGCTTGTTGCCGGCGTCGACGATGACGTCGCGCATGTCGAGGGCGACGGCCATCGAGCCATCGGCCATTCGCCAGCCGCGATAGCTTAGGCCCGCGCTATCGGCAGGAACGAGATAGAAGGCGACCTCGTCGGACGAATTGGCCGCGCCGCCCGTTCGCGCGCTGACGATATAGGCATCCACGCCCGAGCCGGCGGGAACGAACGGCTTGTTGCCACTGAGGCTGACACCAGCATCGGAAACGGTAGCGCGTGTTTCCAGCCAAAGAGCATTACCGCGCGAACCCAGTTCCGCATGGGCAAAGGCGATCCGCTTCGAGCCATCGAGCACGCCGGGCAGCCACGCATCGCGCAGGGCTTCCGGAGCCGTTGCGGCGAACAGACGACCGGCCTTGAGGATGTTCTCGACCAGCGGTTCGACCACGAGGCCGCGTCCGAGCGCCTCGAAGATGGTCGCAATTCCCGTCGCATCGAGCGACAGGCCACCGACCTCGGCATCGAACGGCGCGGCCAGAAGACCGAGTTCGCCCAGCAGCGCCCAGTTGGCGGGCGAGAAGCCGTGGGCCTCGTTCAAATAGGCGCGGCGGCTGTCCAAATCATAATGATCGACGACGAAACGTTCGGCCAAGGCCTTCAGCATTTCCTCGTCTTCGGAAAGATCGAAGTTCACCTGACATCCCCTTCTTCGGGCCTTCCTATCATCAAGCTGTCACCAACCGTGCTGGGCAAAGTATCAGGTTGCGGGCGGGGAGGGGCGATTGTCTAAGCGCTCCGGCTTGGCTAGGGTGCCTACCGGAAAGCCGCAAGCTGACCAGAGGAGATGGATTCTGCTTACGCAGGCGCGCATAGACGCTGTCCGGGTTTCCAGCCAGCAGGACATTCGCCGCGCGGCCGAAGCGCTGCATAACATCGCCATGGAATGCGGGATGCGCGTGGCGCCGGCGCATGACATTGCGGGACGGCGCACCCCGGTCGATGCTGAGGGCAATATCCTGGCCCAAGACGTTTTTGGCTGGTCGGGCGAGAAGGTCTGGTGGCGCAGCACGAGAATTGCGCTCGATTCTCCGCTGACGAGTGCCTGCCGGTTCGAAAGTGAGCCTTTCTGGGTCAGCGCGGAGGGCTTCTTCACCCGTCAGCCCAATGCGTATCTCGACTCGATCGACCTCACCAATTTCGAGCATCGGGCGATGACCCGCGCGGCGATCGTCGTGCCGGTGCATCTGCCTTTTGGGCAGATCGGCGCGGTCAGCTTCAACCCGCTCGACAAGACCAAGCTCGACCTGTCCGAAGAGTTCCTCGCTTATGGCGACGCTTTCGGAATCTACGCGCGGACCTTCATCGGCACTTATGTCCATGTGATGGGATCGACCCAGGCGCTGCCGCCCGAGACGCGGCTGTCCAAGCGCGAGGTCGAATGCCTGCGCTGGGCAGCGATCGGCAAGACCGACCTCGAAATCAGCATGATCATGTCGCGCAGCCGCGCGACGATCCGCTTCCACATCCACAATGCGTCGATCAAGCTCAATGCGGTGAACCGCAGCCAGACCGTCTTCAAGGCCGCCCAGCTGGGCTATATTTCACTTAACGAATAGGGGCGGACCCCGGCCTGCGATCAGAGCCGGTCTTCCAGGATCATTGCCGCCCCGCGCAGGCCGACCGCCATCGCCGGTGCGTTGGTATTGCCGGTGATGTGCCATGGTATCACCGAGCAATCGGCGACCCGGACTCCCTCCACTCCGTTCACCCGCAGACGCGGATCGACCACCGCATCGGCATCGCTGCCCATGCGGCACGATCGGATCGCGTGCAGGCCACAACTCGACAGCCGCCGGAACGCCGACAGAAGCTCCTCGTCGGACTGGACGGCGGGACCGGGAATGATCTCCTCGCCGACCATGTCGCCCAGCGGCCGCTGCGCCATGAAGGCGCGCATCTTGCGCATGAGTCCGATTGCCGAGGCTCGGTCATGATCGGTGCTCAGCCAGTTCGGGCGAATTTCAGGGGCTTCGGCGCTCCGTGGGCCGGTGATCCGCAGCGATCCTTCGCTCGTCAGGCGCAGCAACTGGCCATAGATGGTGACGCCAGGCCGTTTGTCGATCTTGTCCAGCGGTACCGGATTATTGTCGTCGCCGACCGCGAAGGTATAGCCCCCGAGATAGAATTGCGCATCGGTCCGGCCGTCGGGATGCGCCACATTGCAGAAGGCGCCGACCTCGAACGGCCCGGTTGCCATGACGCCATCCCGCCGCAGCATGTAGCGCGCCATGGCGGCGACTAGCCCCAGACCGAAGAAATTGCGATGGCTGCCCGAACCTTTCAGCAGCCGGTAGGGGGTCGACATCGACAGATGTTCGATCATGCGTTCGCCGACATCGGGCGAATGGGCGATGGCCTCGATCCCCGCGGCACGCAGGCGGTCGCCATGGCCGATGCCGGACCGCTGGAGCAGCAGGGGGCTCTCCATCGCTCCCGCGGAGACGATCACTTCGCCACGGCAGGCAAAGCGTTTCGTCATTCCGCCGACGACGGCCTCGACGCCCGTGGCGCGCTGGCCGTCGAACAGGATCCGTTCGGTCATCGCTCCGGTCACGACCCTGACGTTCGGACGCTTGCGGGCCGGCGCGAGGTAGGTGTGCGCGGCACTCTGCCGTCGTCCGTTCCGGATGTTGTGGCTGTACAGCCCGACACGCGGACCGGTCGTGCCGTTGAGGTCGTCGACCCGGCGCAGGCCGAGGGACTCGCCGCTTTCGATCATGCTGTCGGTCAGGGGATAGCTGTAGATGGACGGATCGACATGGACCCGGCCGCCGCTGCCGCGCATCGGACCGGGGCCCGCGGCATGATCTTCGAGGGCCAGAAAGGCCTCGGTCATCGCGGCACCGTTCCAGCCCGTCGCGCCGGTAGCTTCCCAGTCGTCATAGTCGGCGGGCTCGCCGCGGCTCCAGATCATTCCGTTGACGGCGGACGAACCCCCGAGCCCCTTGCCGCGAATCCAGACCTCGTTGGCTGGGCCATTGCCTTCGCGCGGTTGAGTGACGGGATAGGCCCAGACATGGGCCGGGTTCGTCACCAGCTTCGCGACGCCCTTGGGGAGGGTTACCCAGAAACTGTCATTCTCGCCGCCGGCTTCCAGCACGAGCACGGATGAGCGCCCGTCCGCGCTCAGGCGTTCGGCCATGACGCAGCCGGCCGAGCCGGCGCCGACGATGATATAGTCCCACGCTTCCGACATGTCGCTCTCCTGCCGCGACAGGTGTCACAGCGCGGCGGCTTGGCCACCCTAGCGTTTTGAGGAGTCGGAATCTGGCGGCGGCGGAGCGTAAAGCACCAAGACCGGAATCGATACCGGATCGGGAGCGAGATGCACGTCATAGCTGAAGGCCTTTTCACCGACGAAGCGACCCCCCGCCTGATCGGCGGCCGGCACCGCCAGTCGGGCCGCATCGTTTTTCCCTGCCCACCGGGTGAGGAGTTCGAGCCCTGGCCGCTGGCGCGCGAGGGCAAGCTGTGGTCGTTCACCGTTCAGCGTTATCGCCCCAAGTCGCCGCCTTATGCCGGGCCTGAGGCCTTTCGCCCATGGATCGTCGGCTATGTCGAGCTTCCCGGCGAGGTTATCGTGGAATCGCGCGTCGTCGGTATCGGCTTCGACGAGGTCCGTATCGGCATGGAGCTCGAGCTGACGCTCGTTCCGCTCGATCCCGATGCGGCCAACCCGATCATGATCCACGCCTTTCAGCCCAAGGGAGCGTCCGCATGAGCGACGTCTATATCGTCGGCATCGGCATCCATCCATTCGGCCGGACCGATGGCCTGTCGGGCCTCGATCAGGGGGTCTATGCCGTGCGGCAGGCGCTGTCCGATGCCGGCGTCGACTGGCAGCAGCTCCAGTTCGCCTATGGCGGATCGGATGCGGCGGGCAACCCCGACACGATGGTCGAGCGGCTCGGCCTGACCGGCATGCAGTTCATCAACGTCCGCAACGGCTGCGCGGCCGGCGGATCGGCGCTGTTCTCGGCGCAGATGGCGATCAAGTCCGGCGAGTTCGATCTTGGACTCGCGGTCGGCTTCGACAAGCATCCGCGCGGGGCGTTCAATGCGTTGCCCGCCGAGTACAACCTGCCCGACTGGTATGGCGAAGCGGGCTATATGATCACGACGCAGTTCTTCGCGAACAAGATCACCCGCTATATGCACGAGCATGGCATCTCGCCGACGACGCTTGGTCGCGTTGCCGAGAAGGCCTTTCGTAACGCGGTTCACGCGCCGCATGCCTGGCGCCGTGCGGAAGTCCCGCTCGACGAGATCATGAACGCGCCGCTCGTGAGCGATCCCTACACCAAATATATGTTCTGCTCGCCCGCCGAGGGCGGCGTCGCGCTCCTGCTGGCTAGCGAGAAGAAAGCACGTGAGCTGGGCCGCCCGCTGATCAAGCTCAAGGCGGCGACGATGCGCACCCGCCCGCCGGGATCGTTCGAAGTATTCGCCCCGTGCATCGATATCGAGCGGGGCGGGTCGGCCACCAATCTGGCGTCGGCCGCAGCTTTCGAAGCGGCGGGTCTCGGCCCCAAGGACATTGCCGTCGCCCAGTTGCAAGACACTGAGGCAGGGGCCGAAATCATGCACATGGCGGAGAATGGCTTCTGCGCCGATGGCGAGCAGGAGGCCTGGCTGGCCGAAGGGCGCACGGAGATCGGTGGCACGCTGCCGGTCAACACCGATGGCGGCTGCCTCGCCTGCGGCGAGCCGATCGGCGCGTCGGGCCTGCGGCAGGTTTACGAGAATGTTGTGCAGTTGCGCGGCGACGGCGGAGGGCGGCAGGTGCCGAACGATCCGAAGACGGCCTATAGCCATGTCTACGGAGCTCCGGGTGTGTCCGCCGTAACGATATTGGAGCGTTGATGGATATCGAACTGTCCCCCGCCGATGCGGCCTTTCGTGACGAGGTTCGGGCCTTCCTGGCCGAGAAGCTCCCGAAAGCGGTGCATGAAGGCAGTGCCGCGACGCCGTCGGTCTTCGTCGAGCCGGAAATCGGCCAGGCGTGGAACGCGGTCCTGCACGAAAAGGGCTGGCTCGGCTATCAATGGCCGAAGGAATATGGCGGTACCGGCTGGACGCCGCTGCAGCGCTATTTGTTCGAAAAGGAATGCGCGCTTGCGGGGGCGCCGAACCTGACCGTTCTTGGCCTGAAGCTCGTCGCACCGGTGATCTGGACCTTCGGCCGCGAAGACCAGAAGCACTATTATCTGCCTCGCATCCTGTCGGGCGAGGACTATTGGTGCCAGGGCTTCTCCGAGCCGGGCAGTGGATCGGACCTCGCGTCGCTCCAGTGCCGCGCGGTGCTCGATGGCGATCGCTACATCGTAAACGGGTCGAAGATCTGGACGACCCATGCCCACCACGCGAACAAGATGTTCTGCCTGGTCCGCACCGATGCCACCGGTCGCAAGCAGGCCGGTATCAGCTTTCTGCTGATCGACATGAACCAGCCGGGCATCTCGGTCCGTCCGATCCTGACGCTGGGCGGCGATCATGAGGTCAACCAGGTCTTCCTCGAAGATGTTTCGGTCCCGGTTGCGGATCGCGTCGGTGAGGAAGGGCAGGGCTGGGCGATCGCCAAATTCCTGCTCGAGAATGAGCGCGGCGGTTCCTGTCACGCGCCCAAGCTGTCCTACGATCTCGACCAGATCGAGGCGCTGGCCAAGGATCAGCCCGACGGCCGTGGCGGCGCGCTGAGCGAGGATCGCGACTGGCGCCGCAAGCTGGCCAAGCTTCGCCTCGGCGTGCAGTCGCTGGAGATGATCGAGCTCAAGATCATTTCGGAAATCGCCAAGGGCCGTGCGCCGGGGCCGCAGACCTCGCTGACCAAGCTGCTCGCATCGAACCTTCGGCAGGACATCGATCTGCTGGCGGTCGACCTCTTCGGTCCGGCCGGGCTACAGCTCGAACTGGCGCGGCCGCTCTATGGCGACAACGCGCCCGATCCGCTGCTGTCGCGCGCGGCGCAGCTGGCTTCGCCGCGCTACCTGAACAGTCGCGCATGGACTATCTTCGGCGGCACCAACGAGGTGCAGGCCAACATCATCGCCCGGTCGGTGCTCGGGCTTTGATGCGGAAACCGGAATAAGAGAGCGAGGAGCGGGAATGCAGCTGAGCAGGGAAGCCCTATTGGGCGCCTATCGCAGAATGAAGGTGATCCGCGAGTTCGAGGAACGCCTTCACGTCGAGATCCAGACCGGCGAGATCGCCGGCTTCACCCACCTCTATTGCGGCCAGGAAGCGGTCGCGGTCGGGGTGTGCGATCATCTTTCGGTCGAGGACAAGATCGTCTCGACCCATCGCGGCCACGGTCACTGCCTCGCCAAGGGCTGTGACGTGAACGGGATGATGAAGGAGATCTGGGGCAGCCGCGAGGGCCTCTGCAAGGGCAAGGGCGGATCGATGCACATCGCCGACCTCGACCAGGGCATGCTCGGCGCGAACGGCATCGTCGGCGCCGGTGCGCCGATCGCGGTCGGCGCGGCGATCAGCCTGAAGATCGACGGCCAGGGCAAGGTGGCGATCACCTTCTCGGGCGACGGCGCGTGCAACCAAGGCACGACCTTCGAGGCGATGAACATGGCGGTGGTCACCAAGGCGCCGTGCATCTTCGTGTTCGAGAACAACCATTATTCCGAGCATACCGGCTTCGAATATTCGGTCGGCACGTCGAAGGACATCGCCAGCCGCGCCGAGGCGTTCGGCATGAAGGTGTGGCGCGGCGACGGGACCGATTTCTTCTCGGTCTATGAGACGATGCGCGAAGTTCTCGACTATGTCCGTGCCGGCAATGGTCCGGCGGCGGTCGAGTTCGATACCGAGCGCTTCTTCGGCCATTTCGAGGGCGATCCTCAGCGTTATCGCGGCAAGGGCGAACTCGAGCGCATCCGCGAGACCCGCGACTGCCTCAAGCGTTTCCGTGAGAGCGTCACCGGCGCGAAGCTGCTGACCGATGCCGATCTCGACGCGATCGACGCCGAGGTGATGGACACGATCGAGGGGGCCGTCGAAGCGGCACGCGCCGCCGACCGGCCGACGCCGCAGGACGTCCTGACCGACGTCTATATTTCCTACTGAGGCGGGAGCGCGACCAATGGCAAGAATGATGTACCGCGATGCCGTCGTCTCGACCATCGCCGAGGAGATGGAACGTGACCCGAGCGTCGTGATGCTGGGCGAGGATATCGTCGGCGGCATGGGCACGCCGGGCGGGCCCGAAGCGATCGGCGGCATCTGGTCGACCTCGACCGGCCTGTTCGGCAAGTTCGGCGTCGACCGCGTGATCGACACGCCGATCTCCGAAAGCGCGATCATCGGCGCGGCCGCAGGTCTCGCGCTCTCGGGCAAGCGTCCGATCGCCGAGCTGATGTTCGCCGACTTCATCGGCGTCAGCCTTGACCAGATCTGGAACCAGCTGGCGAAGTTCCGCTACATGTTCGGTGGCAAGAGTCGTTGCCCGGCGGTGATCCGCATGGCCTATGGTGCGGGATACAACGCCGCCGCGCAGCACAGCCAGTCGGTCCACCAGATCCTGACCGGTATGCCCGGCCTCAAGGTCGTGATGCCGTCGACTCCAGCGGACGTGAAGGGCCTGCTGCGGACCGCGATCCGCGACGACGATCCCGTCATCTTCCTCGAGCACAAGGCGCTCTACGGGATGAAGGGCGAGGTGCCCGACGATCCCGACTTCATGATCCCCTATGGTCATGCGCGCTTGTCGCGTGCGGGCCAAGACGTGACGATCGTGTCCTCGGGCCTGCTGCTCGGCTTCTGCGAGACGGTGGCTGACAAGCTCGCGGCCGAAGGCATCGGCTGCGACGTGATCGACCTGCGCTGCACCAGCCCTCTCGACGAGGAAACGATCCTGGACTCGGTCGAGGTGACTGGGCGCCTGGTGGTGGTCGACGAGGCGCCGCCGCGCTGCGGCCTGGCTGGCGACATCTGCGCGCTGGTCGCCAACAAGGCTTTTGCCAGCCTCAAGGCGCCGCCCGAGGCGGTCACCCCGCCGCACACGCCCATCCCCTTCGCCCGTGAACTGGAGAGCGCCTATCTGCCCTCGGCCGACAAGATCGAAGCCGCGGTGCGCAAGACGCTGTCCTGGCGCTGAGAGGGGACGACATGGCTGACATTCGTCCCTTCTGCATGCCCAAATGGGGCATCGAGATGACCGAGGGCAACATCGCCGAGTGGATGGTCAAGGAGGGCGAAGCCTTCACCAAGGGCCAGACCATCTGCCTGATCGAAACCGACAAGATCACGAATGAGGTCGAGGCCGAGTATGATGCGGTTGCCCGCCGCATTCTGATCGGTGCGGGTGACGAGCCGCATCCGGTGGGCGCTCTGCTTGCAGTGTTCGCTGACGCAGCGGCGACCGACGGGGAGATCGATGCCTTCATCGCGTCGTTCAAGCCGGCCGACACGCAGGTCGCCGCCAAGCGCGGCGATGCGGCCCCGGCGGCTGCGCCCGAGCCTGCTCCGGCTCCGGCCGCTCCGGCGGCGGCACCGAAGAAGATCGAGACCAACCGGCCGATCAGCCCGGAAGCGCTGAAGCTGGCCGAGCAGCATGGTGTCGATCTTGCGCCGATCGAGGGTTCGGGGCGCAACGGCCGGATTACCTTCCAGGACGTCTATCAGGCGATCCAGCCCGACGCGCGTCCGGCGCTGAAGGGGCCGGCGACGGTCTATGACGAAAGCGACAAGATCTTCGCCTCGCCGCTCGCCCGTCGTCTGGCGGCGCTGCACGGGATCGATCTGGCCGGCCTGACCGGAACGGGCGCGCGCGGCCGTATCTCCAAGGCCGATGTGCTCGCGAAGGTTCCGGCGCCGGCTGCGTCGACAGGGCCTGCTCCTCTCGGTTCGCCGTTCGTGCCGGTCGCCAACCCGCCGCAGGTCGTTCCGTTCGACAAGGTCCGCCGGATCGTCGCCCAGCGCCTCGGCGAGGCCAAGCGCGAGATTCCGCACTTCTACCTCAAGGTCAGCGTTGCCGCCGATGCGCTGCTCGCGCTGCGCAAGACGGCCAATCTGGTTCTGGGCGTCAAGGCGTCGGTCAACGACTATATCGTCTGGGCAAGTGCCAAGGCACTCGCCCGCCATCCCGACGTCAACGTCCAGGTTCATGGCGAGAGCGTTCATCGCTTCGCCCATGCCGACGTTGCGATCGCGGTTGCGAGCCCCAAGGGGCTGGTGACACCGATCGTGCGTCAGGCGGACCGGATGCGGATCGACCAGATTGCGGCGGAAACGCGACGGCTGATCGACAAGGCGCAGGCCGGTCGCCTCGGCTTCGAGGACATGGATGGGGGGACCTTCTCGGTTTCCAACCTGGGGATGATGGGGATCGAGGAGTTCTCCGCGATCATCAATCCGCCGCAGGCAGCGATCCTTGCGGTCGGTGGGGTGACCCGTCAGGCGCAGGAAGAGGACGATGGTTCGATCTCCTTCGCCAGCCGGATCGCGTTGACCCTCTCGGTGGACCATCGCGCGATCGATGGCGCCGCCGGCGCATCCTTCCTCGCGACGCTCAAGGGGCTGATCGAGGATCCCGAAACGCTGTTCGCCTGATCCGGAGACACGAGGCATGACAAAGCTTTCCAAGATCAAGGCGCTGGGCGACGTCGTCCAGATGGCCTATCTCCCGGAGGACTTCGACGCCGCCCTGAAATATTGGACGGAGACCGTCGGGGTCGGGCCCTTCTTCCTGATGGAGAATGTCCGCCTCGGCGAGATGAAATATCGGGGGCACCCGACCGATTCGGTTTTCTCGATCGCCATCGGCTATTGGGGCGACATCCAGATCGAGCTGATCCGGCCGGAAAATGATGCGCCATCAATCTATAATGGCGAATATGGCGTCACCGACCGGATGCACCACATCTGCATCTTCGTGAAATCGATCGAGGAGGCGCGTGCCGCCTGTGCCGAGGTCGGGGCTGAAGTCCTGGTCGAAGGCAAGGTCGGCGATGACGGCGCGGTGATCTATGTCGATGCGGGCGGTGGTCCCGGCACTGTTATCGAACTGCTGCAGCCGATGGGCGGGTCCGAAGGATTGTTCGACATGATGCGCGACGCTGCGCGCAGCTGGGATGGCAGCGAGCCCCTTCGCAAGTTGGGGTAAGATAAAGGGTCGGCACGCCCTGCATGCCGACCCTCATCGTTCGCTTCAGGATCAGGCGGCTGCGGCCGCCTTTTTCTTGGCTGCGGCAGCCGCATTGAAGCTGGCCGGATCGAAATAATAAGGCTTGATCTCGCAGCACTTGCCGTCGCGGAAGCGGAACAATTCGCAGATTTCGGCGGGCGGGATCGAAGGGTCGGCAAAGCGGATCGACAGGATCGTGACGGCATAGTCGCCGCCGACCGTGGTCTGGACGCGATCGAGGCCGCCCGCATCGACCAGGCCGAAAACGGTCGTGAACAACTCCTTCAGGCCATTCTTGCCGCGATAGGTGCCGGCCATGGGCAGGGTGTCGGCTTCGGTCACGACGAAGTCGTCGGTCACCATGTCGGCAACGCGGTCCCAGTCGCCTGCGCCGCAGGCGGCGTAGAGATCGTCGACATAGGTTTCGATTTCTTGCGGGGTCATGCTCACGGTCATCCTCCTGACGATTATTTCGCAACATTGTCCCGCAGCGGTGCGGCGACGGAACCTAGCGTAATGGCTAGCCATGCGTCGCCGCCGGGGGCGCTAAAGCGGCGTGATGGAGAAGATCAGGCAAATCACGCTCGCCCGCCGTCCTGTGGGCGCACCCGTTCCGGCAGACTTCCAGCTCAAGGAAGCGCCCATGCCCACGCCGGGCCCCGGCGAAATCCTTGTCAGGATGCGCGTCGGCTCGGTCGATCCGGCGATCCGCGGCTTCCTCGACGACCGGAAGAGCTACATGCCGCCGGTCGCGATCGGTGCGCCGATCGCCGGCATGTCGCTGGGCGAGGTCGTCCAGTCCAACAATCCCGACTACCCGGTGGGCTCTATCGTTCGCGCCTTCGCGACCTGGTGCGATCATTATGTCATCGGCGCGGATGCGCTGGGTCTCGAAATCGTCCGCCCGGCTGAGGGCGTGGACCTCCACCATTATATGGGGGCGCTCGGACCGGTCGGCCTGACCGCCTGGGTCGGGCTGTTCGCCGTCGGCGAAGCGAAGCCGGGCGAGACCGTGGTCGTCAGTGCGGCAGCCGGCGCGACCGGCTCGACCGTAGTCCAGATTGCCAAGGCGCGCGGCTGCAAGGTCATCGCGCTGGTTGGTAGCCCGGACAAGGTGCAGGTCGTGCGCGACCTCGGCGCCGATGCTGCGATCGATTATCGTGCGACACCGGACATCGCGGCCGAGATCGCCAAGGCCGCACCCGAAGGCGTGGACGTCTATTTCGACAATGTCGGCGGCGAGACGCTCGAAGCGATCCTGCCATTGATGCGCCTCCATGGCCGCGTCGCCGTATGCGGGATGATCTCGCAATATAATGATGCGGACAATCCTCCCGGCGTGAAGACGCTCTGGCAGTTGGTCGTCAATCGGCTCAAAATGCAGGGTTTCATCACCTACGACTATGCCGACCGACTGGAGGAGGCGCAGAGCGAGCTAGACCAGTGGGTGCTGGAAGGTAAGCTCAAGCCGCTTGCCAATGTCCGCGATGGCTTCGAGAAGCTGCCCGAGGCCTTCATCGATCTGATGGAAGGCCGGACGGTCGGCAAGACCATCGTTCGGATCTGAGAGGAGCGCCGGCGATGGCAGGACGACTGCAAGGCAAACGTGCGCTCGTGACCGGTGGTGCCTCGGGGCTCGGCGAGGCGATCGTGCGCAGCTATGTCGCCGAGGGGGCAGAGGTGATCATCGCCGATATCGACGCGGCTGCGGGCACTGCGTTGGCGGACGAACTCGGCGGCAGCAATCGCTTCGCTTCGCTCGACGTATCGTCGCAGGCCAGTTGGGAAGCGATGCTGGTGGACATCGACCGCCTCGACATCCTCGTCAATAATGCCGGGATCACGACCCTTGGCAGCATCGAGGAGGTGACGCTCGAGCAGTTCGTCCACGAGTTCAACATCGACGTGGTCGGCGTTTTCCTGGGTACAAAGCTGGTCATCCCCAAGATGCTGCCCGGCGGCGGCTCGATTATCAACATGAGCTCGATGGCGGGCGTCCGGGCGCAGTCCAATCTCGCCGCCTACAACGCGGCCAAGGCTGCGGTTACGCATCTCACCAAGTCCTGCGCGGCTTTGTTCTGCGAGAAGGGCTATGGGATTCGCTGCAACTCGGTCCATCCCGGTGCGATCCATACGCCGATAATCGATAAGGTTCTCGCCCAGTCCGAGGATCCCGAGGCGCTCTACAAGTTCTTCGTGAAGTCCCACCCCATCGGACGTCTCGGCAAGCCCGAGGAGATTGCGGCAATCTGCGTCTATCTGGGCAGCGACGAATCCGCCTTTGCCACCGGTGCGGAGTTCCGTATCGACGGCGGCAGCACGATTTGAACGGGACGAAGAATGAGTGAGACCTGGCAATTCCTGACCGAAGAAGCGTCTTTCCCCGAAGAGGGCAAGCTCGCGGCCAAACTGGCCGGGTGGCATGTTCTGGTGGCGAAGACCGACGACGGCTTTCGCGCGGTCAACGACCGCTGCACGCATCAGGCGGCTTTGCTTTCGGGCGGTAAGATCCGGCGCGGCGCCGTAATGTGCCCGCTGCACGGTGCCCGGTTCGAACTGGCGACGGGCCGGTGCATGGGCGGCGCCTACAAGGATCTGCGTACCTTCGCCGTCCGTGTCGAGGGCGGTTGTATCGAGGTCTTGGTTCCCGACGAAGAGCCGTCGATGGAAGAGCGTCCGATCGCCGTCTGATCGGACCCCTCGCACAAGCGACAGGTTTGCGGCAGGGCATTGCGCCTTAGGGTCTCCGGCAACGACATGCTGGGAGAAGATCGATGCCCTTTACAGGCCCTGCCGAAGACCGTCTGGCCATTCGCGAATTGCTCGAGACCTATGCCGACGCCGTAACCCGCCATGATGCGTCCGCCTGGGGCGCGACCTGGGCCGAGGATGGCGAATGGTCGCTGCCCGATTATCCCGAACTGGGAACCACCAAGGGCAGGCAGGCGATCGTCGCGATGTGGACCGAGGCGATGAAGTCCTATCCGGGGATCATGTTCGAAGCTTGGCCGGGCTCGATTGAGATCGACGGCGATCGCGCCATCGTGCGCAGCTATACCGCCGAGGTCTACGACCAGGGTGACGTGACCATGCGCGATCGCGGCGTCTATGAAGATGTCTGCGTGAAGGTTGAGGGCCGCTGGCTGTTCAAGAGCCGGTCCTTCCGCAATATCCACCGCCAGCACGGCCCCAAGGGGATCTGAGGCGGCATGGCCATCTGCAATCGCTTCTGGCGGCTCGACGCGCATCCGGTCGGCAATGATTTCGCATCGGCGCTGAGCCTCCAGCAGGAGGATCTGGCAGCGCTTGCCGAGGGGCAGGTGCGCGTCCGTGCGCAGTGGCTCTCGCTTGATGCCGGTACCCGCATGTGGATGAACGGCCGCACCGACGGCTATCAGCCGCCGCTGCCGCTCGGTGCGCGCATGGTCGGCCTCGTGTTGGGCCGGGTCGAGGAGAGTCGGGACCCCGCCTATCCGGTCGGATCGCTCGTCCGGGGTTTTGGGACTTGGGCCGATTATTCCGACATGATGCCGGCGCTTTCGGGTCTCGAGATCGTCGACGACTCCATCCCCGACGTGCGCGAGCATTTCGGCGCGTTGGGCATGAACGCCTGGACCGCTCTGGTGGGCGTGCAGGAAGTGGCGAAAGTCCAGCCTGGGGAGGTGCTCGTAGTCTCGGCGGCGGCGGGCGCCACGGGTAGTCTCGCGTGCCAGGTCGGTCGCAATCTCGGCGCACGCGTGGTCGGCATTGCTGGCGGGACGGAAAAGTGTCGCTATCTGACCGAGCAGCTCGGCGTGGAGCGTGCAATCGACTATCGCTCCGAGGATGTCGCGGCGGCGCTGGCGCAGGTCGAGGGCGGTATCAACGCCTATTTCGACAATGTCGGCGGTCCCATTCTGGATGCCGTGCTGCCCAACATGGCGCATTATGGCCGGGTCGCGATCTGCGGGCTGGTATCGGCCTATGACAATGACCGTGCCTCGCCCGGCCCGGCTCAGTTCGAGCAGGTGCTGATGCGGCGGCTGCGGATCGAGGGTTTCTTCATCCCCGACTTCCTGCACCGTGGTGCGGAGTTCCTGCCGCAACTGCGCGCGTGGCATGATGCCGGCAAGCTCAGCGTCCGTTTCGACGAAAGCCAGGGCCTGGAGAATGTCCTGTCCGCTTATGCGCACATGCTGAGCGGCGGTAATATCGGCAAGGTACTGGTCAAGCTGTTCGACTGATGCCGATCATCCATCATCATGCGCCGATCAACTGTCTCGTGGCGGTACGCGGCCATCCGTTCGACCGGACCGCTTTCGACGCGGTCTTCCAGTCGCTCGACGGCATATCGGCAACGATGGTCGATCAGCCGGCAGCCGCGCGGTTGATGAACCCGGATGGCATGCGTGGGTTCGACGTACTCGTCCTGTACGACATGCCCGGCCTAGACTTCGAGGCAGGCGAGGGGGCTCCGGCCTATCTCGACCCCGAACCGGGGGTGAAAGAGGGCTTCCGAGCACTGCTCGAGCAGGGGACGGGAGTCGTCGCGTTGCACCACGCCCTGGCGGGCTGGCCGCTCTGGGCGGAGTATCATGACTGGCTGGGCGGCCAGTTTCTCTATCATCCCGGAAGCGTGCGAGGGCGTGAGATGCCTGACAGCGGGTATCGGCACGAGGTTACTCACACCCTATCGGTGGTCGACCCGGCGCATCCTGTGACGGCGGGGCTGCCGACCAGCTTCACCTTCACCGACGAACTCTATCTGGCGTCCGTTTTCGAGGAGGACGTGACACCGCTGCTGCGTTCCGATGCGCGCTTCGACGACGGCGCCTATTGGTCGGCGGACCTTGCCGTGCGCGGCCAGATGCACAGCGCGGAGGGCTGGTCGCATCCGCAGGGATCGAATCTGGTGGGCTGGGCGCGGCAGGTATTGGCGAGTCGGCTCGTCTATCTGCAGCCGGGCGACGGTCCTTCGGTCTATGACGACCCGCATTACCGCCGGCTGGTCGGCAATGCCATAAGGTGGACTGCGGCGCGCCCGGACTGAGCGCGCCGCACCTCCCGTCAGATGTCAGAGGGCGGTCATGCCGCCATCGACGACGAACTCGGCGCCGGTGATATATTTGGCCTCGTCCGACGCCAGGAACAGGTTCACATTGGCGATGTCGCTCGGATCGCCGAGGCGGCCCATCGGGATGCCGCCCTCTACCGAGTCATAATTGTCGGCATTGTCGGTCTGCGCCACGCCCATCATGTTCGTCGCGATCATGCCGGGATGGACCGAGTTGACCCGAATATTTTCGCGCGCGCACTCGACTGCCACCGTCTTCGAGAAAAGCCGGACGCCGCCCTTCGCCGCAGCATAGGCCGAGCAGGCGGGGACACCGACGAGACCCGCGACCGACGAGATGTTGATGATCGAGCCGGTCGACTTGGTTTTACGCATCAGTGCGACGGCGCGGTGGGTGCCATGATAGACGCTATCGAGGCAGACGGCGTTCTGGAGCTTCCAGTCGGCGAAGCTGAGGTCGCTGATCATGCGGAGGACGGCGATACCCGCATTGTTGACGAGAATGTTCAGACGCCCCTGATCCGCCTCGATCTTTGCAAAGACGGCGTCCCAATCGGCTTCGCTGGTGACGTCATGCGCCATCGCCGCCGCCTGTCCGCCGGCCTGACGGATCGACTCTGCCACGGCTTCGGCGCCGGCACCGTCCCGATCGGTGACATAGACGAATGCGCCTTCCTCGGCGAAGCGCTGAGCGGTCGCGCTGCCGAGACCCGGAACCGATGCACCACCGGTGACCAATGCGATCTTGCCTTCAAGTCTTCCCACGAGATCCTCCTAAAAATCGGGCGCGGCCATTTCTGACCGCGCCCAGTATTCTACCAAGGAGAGTAGAACTCAGAACTTCACGCCAAGGGTTGCGCCATAATTGGCGGGCTCGATGGCGGAAGCGAAGCTGAACAGACCCGCGACGGTGAAGGCGGCGTTGGTCCGCTTCTGGTCGAGGATGTTGCGGCCGAAGATCGTCAGATAGGCGTCCTTGCCGGCCAGCGAGAAGTTCGCCGTGATCGCCGCGTCGAGCAGATCCTGCGTCTTGACGCGAACGCGCGGATCGTTGCCGTTCACGATGACCGGCCCGGTCGTCAGATTGCCTGAAACGGCGCCCAGCGAGATCTGCTGGTCGTAGGGGCTGATATGACGCAGACCGACATTGCTGACGACCTTACCGAAGCTGGTCGGCACGGTATATTCGGCCCCGAGCGAACCCGAGAACTTCGGCGCGTAGATCAGGTTGTTGCGCGAATAGTCGAACGGGATCGGCAGGCCGGTGACCGGCGAGACGTTGCCGACGACGAAGTTCTTGAACTTCGAGTCCAGGATGCCGACGGTCGCCGTCAGACGCAGGCCATCGGTCGGGCGTGCGGTCAGGTCGGCCTCGATACCCTTGATCGTTGCGGAGCCGACGTTCGAGGTGATCGTCTGGTTGCCGGTCGGGCCACCCGGGATCGTCGTATTCTGCTGCAGGTCATTATACTTCGACACGAAGCCTGCGGCGTTGAAGGTCAGCTTGCGATCGAAAAGATCGAACTTGCCGCCGATTTCGTAGCTGTCGACGGTCTCCGGCTGATAGGGCGTGCCGGCAGTGGCAGCGGTGGCGGCGCGGGGGCTGAAGCCGCCCGAGCGATAGCCGCGCGACCAGCTGGCATAGAGCATGGTGTCGCGGTTCGGGCGGAAGTCGACGCCGACCTTCGGCGTGAACTTCTTGAACGTGCCGTCACCAGTGCCGATCACGCCGGACTGAGCAAAGCTGTTGGTCAGCTTCTTCTGGTCGCGGGTCCAGCGACCGCCGAAGGACAGGCGCCAGCGATCTGCGAAGGCCCAGTTGAAGTCGCCGAAGGCCGCATAGGACTCGGTCTTGCCGATGACGTTCTGCGGATTGGTGTCGAACACGTCCGGGCTGATAGTTTCGTTGAACGCGCCGACGCGGGAGAACTGCGTCAGGTTGTAGCGCGAGTTGAAGTAGAAACCGCCGACGACATAGTCGAAATTTTCACCAAGATCGCCCGCGAAGCGGAGCTCCTGGCTCCACTGGCGGTAGTTCTGGCGGCGCAGCACGTAATAGAAGTCGGCTGAGGTGGCGTCGAAGTCCTGGGTCTGGAACTCCTTGCCCTTGCGCCAACCGGTGATCGACGTGATCTTCACCGCGCCGGCATCGTAATTCATCTCGAGCGTAGCGGCCGGCGCCTTGTAGGTGCTGGTCGCCGGGCTGACGAAGACCGTGTAGAGGTCGCTCGTCGTGTTGCGGTTGCACTGGTTGGCCGGTGCGAAAAGGCAGATCAGGTCGCTGCCATTCGAGATGCTGCTGTTGACTGGCTGGAACTGCTGGTCGAGCTTTTCGACAGTCAGCAACGCGTCGAAATTGCTGTCGACGGGCTTCAACAGCAGTGCGGCGCCGAAATTGTCGTTGTTCGAACCGCCGGCACGCTTGCCGGTGATCGCGTTGCGATAATAGCCGTCGCTCTCATTGTGGAAATACCAGCTCTTCAGGCCGATGCTCTCGCCGTTGCCGACGTTCAGCACGCCACGGGCCTGCCAGGTGTTCCACTTCGAATAGGAGATTTCGGCCTTGCCGCCGAACTCCATCGTCGGGCGCGTACGGCGGATGTTGATGACGCCGCCGATGGTGTTGCGCCCGAACAGCGTACCCTGCGGGCCGCGCAGCACTTCGATCTGACCGATGTCGAACGTGTCGAGCAGCTGGCCGGTGTTGGTGCCGACGAACACGCCGTCGATGACGACACCGACGGTCGGCTCCTGCGACTTTTCGATGTCGGCGTAGGTCAGGCCGCGGATCGAGAGGTTGGCCGCCTGTGCGCCCGAATTCTGCTGGGTGATCAGCAGGTTCGGCGCGGCGCCCTGAAGATCGCCGATGTTCATCGACGCCTTGCTTTCGAGCATCGCCGCGTTGACTGCGGTGATCGCGACCGGAGTCTCCTGCAGGGACTCGTTGCGGCGGCGCGCTTCGACGATGATTTCCTCGACCCCGACCACGTCATTCTCGGCGGTGGGCGCGGCCTGTCCGGCGAAGGCAGGAACGCTGAAACCTGCGGCGGCAGTCGTCGCCAGCAGCGCAATGGTAAAATAACGATTCATGGGAACACCCACGGTGCATCTCCTCCCAGTAAAAAACAGCCCGTTTGACTGATCTTGTTCTTGTGGCGTCTATGCACCGAACGGCAGGACCCGCTTAACTGCCAAATGTCACAGGTGCGTCAATCCGCAGTGCGGGGGACGAAGAGCGCAACATTGGAGAGGTCAGAATGACAGGAAACCGCCGTTTTCTCTTGGTCCGCCGCCCGCAGGGTACGCCCGTTCCCGAGGACTTCTCGCTGGTCGAGGAGACCATCCCGCAGCCCGAGCAGGGCGGCCTGATCGTTCGCAACCACTTCGCTTCGCTCGATCCGGCGCAGCGCGGGTGGATGGACGACGCCCCCAGCTACATGCCGCCGATACCGCTCGGCGCGCCCGTTCGCGCGTCGACGGTCGGTGTCGTTCACGCCTCGGCCAATCCCGATTTCGAGCCCGGCGACTGGGTGCTCGGGCTCAACGCGCTGGAGGATTACAGCGTGGTCCAGCCGGGTGGCTTTACCAGCAAGATCGACGTGTCGATCGTCGACAGCCCGTCCAAATATCTTTCCGCCATGGGCGCGGTCGGCCTGACCGCCTATTTCGGTCTGATCGAAGCGGGACAGCCCAAGGCGGGCGAAACGCTGCTCGTGTCCGGTGCGGCAGGGGCCGTGGGCTCGGCGGTCGGGCAGATCGGCAAGATCCTCGGTTGCCGGGTGATCGGCATTGCCGGCGGTCCGGACAAGTGCCGCCGTCTTCTCGAGGATTATGGTTTCGACATCGCGATCGATTATCGCGGTAAGGACGTCGCGACCCTTGCGGCAGAAATCCGCACCCATGCGCCGAACGGCGCGGACGTCATCTTCGAGAATGTCGGTGGCGACGTGATGGACGCCGAACTGATGAACCTTGCCATGGGCGCGCGCATCGTGCTGTGCGGCCTGATCAGCGAATATAATTCCGAGCAGAAGGTCGGTATTCGTAACCTGTGGCAGGTGCTGGTCCAGCGCGCCGTCATCAAGGGCTTTCTGATCGCCGATTATGTACCGCGGTTCGGTGAGGGCGGTGCCCAGATGGCGACGTGGATGGCCGAGGGGCGGCTGCGCATCGACGAGGATGTTCAGGAGGGGCTGGAGAACGCCTATCCCGCCTTCATGCGCCTCTTCACCGGTGCGAACACCGGCAAGCTCGTGCTCAAAATCGCATGAGCGACGGCAGGCTGGCGGGCCTTCGCGCGGTCGTTACCGGCGCGGGCTCGGGGATCGGTGCGGCGACAGCCCGCCGCCTCGCGGCCGATGGCGCGCGATTGTTCACCGTCGATCTGGCCGGCGGCGTCGACATGGCTGTCGACGTGACGGCCGAGGGGGCCAATGCGGCGATCATTGCGGCAGCCACCGAGGCGCTGGGCGGGATCGATGCACTGGTGCCCTGCGCGGGTGTATCGGCCTTTCTGCCGCTCGAGGGGCATGAGGATGCCGCCTTCGACCGGACGATCGCGGTGAACGTCATCGCCGTGTTCCGCCTGGTGCGCGATGCGTTGCCGCAGTTGAAGGCGAGCGGGCGGGGGCGGATCGTCATGATCGGCTCGGTGGCGTCGGCCTTCGGCGATGCGGGATTGGTGGCCTATGCCGCTTCCAAACATGCCGTGCTGGGCATGGCCCGCGCAATGTCCGGCGAACTGGGCGGAGCGGGGATCACCGTCAATTGCGTAATGCCGGGTGCGATCGAGACGCCGATGACCGCGCCGGCCTTTACCGACATGCCCGAATATCGGACGCATTGGGAAGCGAAGGCTGCGCTCGGCCGGCTCGGTCAGCCCGAGGATATTGCCGACGTCATCGCTTTTCTCTGCGGCGAGGATGCGCGTTTCGTGACGGGGCAGGGGATATTGGTGGATGGCGGCGCCATGACGCGCATGTGACGCTTCGGCGCCGCCTTCCGATTCAGTCCGAGGAAATCAGAACTGCACGCGCTTGGTGAAGCCGCCGTCGACCACGACATTGGTGCCGGTGGTGTAGGACGAGGCCGGGCTCGCGAGGAAGACGACCGTCTTGGCGACTTCCTCCGGGCCGCCCCAGCGGCCGAGCGCGAACTGTTTTTCGGTCGCGTCGTGCAGTTCGGGAGCGGCGCCCTGCAGGAACTCCCAATTGCCGCCCTTGAACTTGATCGGACCGGGCGAAACGGTGTTCACGCGGATGCCCTTGGGCCCCAAGGCCTGGCTCAGCTGCCCGGCATAGACGATCAGCGCGCCCTTGATGGCGTTGTAGCCCTGGGGAACGATGAAGGTTTCGAGGCCGGCGGTCGAGGCCAGGATCACGATAGAGCCTTCGCCGGACTCGGCGAGATGCGCTTCGAGCACTTCCGCGCCTATCACAGAACCCATGATGTCGTAGTTGAGCGACTTTTCCCAATCGCCCGTGGCGCCCGCGCCCGAGGTCGAGATCATCGGCACGAAGATGTCGCAGCCACCCAGCTTATCGGCCGCAGCGGACAACCATGCGCGATAGGCGTCATGGCCCGACTCCATGTCGAATGCCTCGCCGACGACCTTGCCGCCGTGCTTCGACAGCGACTCGACGGTCTCCGCCACCTGCTCGGCGTTGCGCGAGCAGAAAGCGACGTCCGCGCCCTCGGCCGCGAACAGCTCGACGGTGGCGCGTCCGATACCGCGGCTGCCGCCGGTGAGAATGACTTTTTTGCCCTTCAGCCCAAGGTCCATGGCTCTAATCTCCTTCGTTATGGCTGTGTACGGTCATCCATGCGGGGGCGATGGCGCGCGCGGCCACTCCCTTTTTGAACAGGCCGGACCAGCGTGGCGGCATGATACCCCCGCGTCAAACCGTGCACAGGAGAGATGCCATGGGACGTCTGGCGGGTAAACGCGCCCTGATCCTGGGGGCCAGCAGCCCCGACAATATGGGCCAGCATATGGCCCGCCGTTTCATCGCAGAAGGTGCGACGGTGTTCGTTGCCGGTCGCAAGGCCGACGTGCTCGAAGCCTTTGCGGCCGAGACGGGCTGTGGCTGGGCCGGATGCGATCTGACCGACCCAAAGAGCGTCGATGCGCTCGCGGACACCGCTGCCGCTGCGATGGGCGGGATCGACATTGCGATTAACTCGACCGGATGGGGGCTGCTCAAGCCTTTCCTCGAGACGACGCACGAGGAACTGATGGACATGACGGCGCTGCAGTTCGTCGGTCCCTACCATTTCTTCCAGGCGATGATCCGGAAGATGGCGCGGAGCAGCGGCGGGCAGGGTGGTTCGATCATCCAGATCAGTTCGGCCACCGCCACGATCATGCTCAACGATCACGCCGCCTATATGGGCACCAAGGCCGGGACCGATCATGTCGTCCGCTGCGTCGCGCATGAGTTCGGCAAGGAGGGTATTCGCGCCAACTCCATCTCGCCCGGTCTGACCGAGAGCCCGATGACCGAGCAGGCGATGGCGGTGCCCGGTCTGCACGAGGCGTTCGTCGCGGGCTATCCGCTGGGCCGGATCGGAACTTCGGACGATATCGCAGCCGCCGCCGTGTGGCTCGCCAGCGACGAGTGCTTCATGAGCGGCGAAAACTTGCAGGTCAACGGCGGGCTGACGCTGCGGCGGAACCCGACCAATGACGATATTGCCGCCAGCGTGGCGAAAGCGACGGGCGCAGCCTGACCAGGCTGCACGGCGGTCTGATTTTCAGGCCGCCGTCAGTCGTTCCTTGATGTCGGCGCGCAGTTGGTCTTTGCGGATCTTGCCCGATGCGGTGCGCGGAAAGTCTTCGACGAAGACGAAGCGTTCGGGAATCTTCTGCTTGGCGAGGCCGCTATCCGCGACGTGGCGCGCCAGTTCCTCTGCGCTCGGCGCAGCATCGCGCGCGATCACATAGGCGCAGACGCCCTCGCCGAGGCGATCGTGCGGCATGGCCACCACGCTGGCTTCTCGGACCTGAGCGTGAGTGTGAAGCACATCCTCTATCTCCTTGGCAGAGATATTTTCTCCGCCACGGATGATAAGGTCCTTCTTGCGGCCGGTGATCGTGATCGCGCCTTCCGGCGAGCGGACGCCGAGATCGCCGGTGCGGAAATAGCCGTCGGTGGTGATCGCCTCGGCGGTCTGCTGCTCGTCGGCATAGGCGAGCAGCATCGCCGGCCCGCGCGCCAGAATCTCGCCTTCCTGACCGTCAGGTAGGTCGTTGTCGTCGCCGTCGACGATCCGGACCTGATAGTCGACGATACAGCCGTCGGTGGTCGCTGCGAGATGCTCGTCATCGGGCCAGCCGAAGCTGACCAGCGGTACCTCCGAAGCGCCGAACACGCGGAAGGCGTGGCAGTTGGCGAAGGCCGCATTGGCGGCGGGTATGACCTCGGGCGGAACCGCTGCGCCGCCACAGGCGAAGAAGCGGAAGCTCTCCAGTCGGTTGCCGGCCGCTCGCGCCGCGGCGGCCAGTTCGACGAGGAAGGGCGTCGCTGCGACAGTTCCGACGACCTGATGGCGATCGATCAGTGCCAGCGCCTCGTCGGCGTTCCAGCTCTCCATCAGAATCGTGCTGGTGCCACAGATGAAGGGAGCCTCGAGGCCGTTGGCATAGCCCGAGACGTGGGTGACGGGCGACGGCATCAACGTGGCCTCGCCATCCTTCAGTCCCCAGTAGGCGCCGCTCTCACGCACGATATGCTGGAGCGTGACATGGCTATGGAGCACGCCCTTGGGCCGTCCAGTGGTGCCCGAGGTGTAGAGCACCATCTTGACGCCCAGCGGATCGACAGCGGGTCGCTGGAACGGCAGCGTGCGCCCCTCGTCCAGCAGCGATGCGAAGTCGTCAGATCCTTCGCCTCTGACTGTGAAGACGTTGCGTAGCGACGGAAGCGACGGGCGGATGCGCTCCGCCATCGCGGCGAAATCATATTTGCGGAAGCTGCTGCAGACGAAGAAGGCGGCCGCTTTGCAGTCGCCCAGCATCAGCGACACTTCATGGTCGCGGTAGATCGGTACGATCGGATTGACCACGAGCCCCGATTGGGCGGCAGCCAGATTGATGATCACGGCCTCGTACCAATTGGGCACCTGGAATGCCACGACGTCTCCAGGCCGGAGCCCACGGGCATGCAGAGCCGCCGACAAGGCAGTCGCATCATCGATCAGGCTGGCACGGCTGAACCGTCGCTCGCCTTCCACCACGGCCGGAAAATCGGGCGCCGCGCTTGCGCGCTCGACCGCCAGGTCGAACAGCGTGCGCCGGTCCCAGACGTCCCCCTCTGCCCAAAGTGCCTGATGCGGGGCGGGCGTTTGCAGCCAGCGCCACGGCGGATCCATCCTCTCTTCCATGACTTGCCTGTGCCACGTCCCGGAAGAGGCGTCCAATTGTTCAAAATATCAGGAACCTGTCACCTGTCCCAGCTTGTCGGGCGGCGCAGGCTGCGCGAGACAGCGGGCAAAAGCGATAAATCAGGAGCCTGACAGTGGACCGTATCCAGCGCATCGGCGACGTCGCCGAAATCATGCTCGACTATGTCGAGAACAAGAAGACGTATCAGGCCGATCACACGATGCGGGTGCCGACCCGCAGCTACACCGATCATGATCAGTGGCGCGCGGAGATGGAGCTCATCTTCAAGCGGGTGCCGCTGATGCTGGCCTTCACCGCCGAAATGCCGAACCCCGGCGATTATAAGGCGATGGAAGCGGTCGGACTGCCGATCCTGATCAGCCGCGACAAGGAGGGCAAGGTCCGCGCCTTTTTGAACGTATGCTCGCACCGTTCCGCCCCCGTCGCGTCGGAAGGGCATGGCAACTGCCCGCGCTTCGTGTGCAAATATCATGGTTGGACCTTCGGTCAGGATGGGCGCCTGATCGGCGTGGCCGAATCGCGTACCTTCGGCGATGTCGACAAGGCCGGCCTCGGTCTTCGCCGGCTGCCGTGCGAAGAAAAGGGCGGGATGATCTTCGTCTGCCTGACGCCGAACGCGCCGATGGATCTCGACCGCTATTTCCGCGGTTTCCTCGACGATTATGATGCGCTCGAGTTCGGCAAATGGACCTATCTCGGCTCGCGCGTGATCGAAGGCGCGAACTGGAAGATCGCCTTCGACGGCTATCTCGAAGGCTATCATTTCGCGTCGCTCCACCCCGAAACGATCTTCCCGCGCACACCGTCCAACTGCACCCATTATGAAGGCTTCGGCCCCAATATCCGCATCGGCTTCCCGCAGAAGCGGATCGCCGAAGCGCTGCGTGACGTCCCGCGCGAGCAGTGGGGGACGCAGGAGAATAACGGCTTCGACTTCGTCCGGATCATGTTCCCGAACGTGTCGACCTTCATCGCGCCGGAAATCACGCAGGTCGCCCAGCTCTTCCCCGGGCCGACGCCCGAGCAGAACCGCACCGTCCTGAATTATCTGCGCCGCGATCCGATCCGCGACGAGGACGACCGGGCGCAGGTCGAGACTATGATCGATTTCTTCCGGGACGTGACCTACAAGGAAGATTATCTGATCGGTCTCGAAATCCAGCGCGGTCTCGAGGCCGGCGCGCATGACGAACTGGTTTTCGGGCGCAACGAGCGCGGCAATCAATATTTTCACGAATGGCTCAATTGGTATCTCGAGGACGATCCCACCCGTCCTGAACCGACGATGTAATCCGAAGGCGTCCGGACCCGTCTATGGTCTGGGCGCCTTTTTGTTCCGATGCCGCTCAGGCATCCGCGTCAACGCCGGCGAACGATCGGCAGACGCGATTGAGAGAGGACTTGATCATGGCAACGCTCGCACTCGACATACCCGATCATATCGATCCCAGCCTGGTGGTCGACGTGGACATCTATCATGTCCCCGGTCAGGTCGACGATTTCCACCAGGCTTGGAAGACCCTGCAGCAGGCATCGCCGCCGGTCGTCTGGACGCCGCAGAATGAGGGGCACTGGATCGCCCTGTCGGGGCCTGTTCTCGCCGAAGTCCAGTCGGACCATGAGCGCTTCTCGAACCAGATCATCGTGATCCCGAAATCGGTCGGCAAGCTGCACCAGCTGATCCCGACCACGATCGATCCGCCCGAGCACCGTCCTTATCGCAAATTGCTTAATTCCGGCATGTCGCTGGCGAAGGTGCGCGGGCTGCACGAGACCATTCGCGCGACGGCGGTCGAACTGATCGAGCCCTTCGTCGCTCGGGGGCGCTGCGACTTCACCGCTTCCTATGCGCAGGTCTTTCCGATCAGCATCTTCATGGCGCTGGTCGGCGTGCCGATGGCCGAGTCCGGCCATATCCGCTATCTCGCCGAGTGCATGACCCGGCCCAATCCGCCGATCCCGTTCGAGGAGGCGAAGCAAGGCTTCTTCGACTATCTCGGCCCGATTCTCGATGCGCGGCGTGCCAATTCGGGCGAGGATCTGCTCAGCCATATCGTCACCGCCGACATCGACGGTCGCCAGCTGAGCGTCGAAGAGTCGTTGGCGCTGGCGACGCAAGTGCTGATCGCGGGTGTCGATACGGTGGTGAACTTCCTCGGGTTCACCATGCTACATCTCGCCCGCAATCCGCAGCTGCGCAAGGAGCTCGCCGCGCTCGATTTTCCGCAGGTTCTGGCTGCTACCAACGAGCTGTTCCGCCGCTTCGGCCTCGTCACCATCGCTCGCACCGTCCGCCACGACATGGACTTCCACGGCGCGTCGCTGAAGGCTGGCGATCTGATCTGCATCCCGACGCAGGTTCACGGCCTCGACGAGATGGTCAACACGGACTCGCTCAAGGTCGATCTGTCGCGCAAGGGCTGCCGCCACTCGGCTTTCGGCAGCGGGCCGCACATGTGCCCTGGTCAGGAGTTGGCCCGCGCAGAAGTCGCGATCACCATCGCCGAATGGCTGCGGCGCATTCCCGACTTCCACCTGGCCGAAGACGCCGATCCGCGCTGCTCGGCCGGCATCGTCGGGCAGATCAACCGGGTCGTCCTCGAATGGTGAACGCTCGCCTGTGCAAATGGCGAGTGGCAGCGGCAGCGCGCCATCCCTAGCTTGGTGGATGGATAGAGGCCGTACCGCATCGCTTGCAGGTCCGGTCGTGGAGGAGAATCACGCGCAGGCCGGGCGACCGGCTCTCGCTCCATGATTTGAAGGATGCTGGAATGACCGCCGAACAGATGATGTCTCGCTACTCCAAGGAGTTCGATCCCCCGGTGCGCGGCGACACGATCACCGCCGACCGCTATATTTCCAAGGACTGGATGGACCGGGAGATGAAATATCTCTGGCCCAAGGTCTGGCACCTGGGTGGAGTTCTGGCCGATCTGGAAGAACCGGGCGACGTCATCCGGCACAACTTCGCCAAGGAGTCGGTGATCATGATCCGTCAGGAGGACGGGTCGATCAAGGCGTTCTACAACAGCTGTCCGCACCGGGGTAATCGCCTCATCCTCGGAGACGTCGCCAGCGCGCCGCGCATCACCTGCGGCTACCATGGCTGGCAATTCGATCCGGACGGCACGCTCGTCAGCGTCCAGGATCCCGACGATTTCCCGCAGGGCAATCCGTGCGGCAAGACCAAGCTGACCGAGCTGCGTTGCGATACCTGGGGGCCGTTCGTATTCTGGTGCATGGACGACGATGTCGCCCCGCTGCACGAATGGCTGGCGCCCTTCCCGGAGCGGCTTGCCGGCTATGGCCTGGAGAATTGGGTCCGCGTCCTCAATGTCTCGGCCGACTGCGAGTTCAACTGGAAGATCGTCCGCGACAATTTCAACGAGAGCTATCACCTCCCGACGATCCACCCGGAACTGGCGACCTTCATCAACGACGGTCTGCCCGACACGCTGTTCGAAATGTACCCGTCGGGCCACAATTCGATGTGGATGAAGGGACATCAGGCGACCACGCGCAAGGACTATGCCTCAGGCGAGGTGCCGACCCCGCTCGACGCGGTGGCGCAGGCCTGGGGTATCGATCCGGCCGCCTATAAGGGCCGCACGTCGGAGATCCGGCAGGCAGTGATCGAGGCCAAGCGCAAGCTCGGCGCCGAGCGTGGCTATACCAACTATGTGAATATGTCCGACCAGCAGCTGGTCGACTATTTCCACTGCACGCTGTTCCCGAACCTGACGATCACCATGTCGCCCGAACAGTGTCAGATCCTGCGCACCGAGCCGCACCCGACGGATCCGGAAAAATGCGTGTTCCAGCACTGGTGCCTCTATCCGCCGGTTCCCGGCATGAAGGAGGTCGAGACTCCGGTCGGCACCGCGCCTCTGCAGCACGACGCGATCGCCCGGCATAGCGTCTATGGCGATGGTGTCTCGGTCGGCTATGTCGCCGATCAGGATCTTTCGATCGGCACGACCCAGCAGCAGGGGCTCAACTCGCGCGGGTTCAAGGGCTGTCTCCTTCCGAACCAGGAAAAGCGCGTCCAGCGCTTCCATGAGCTGCTCAACGACTATGTGCTAAGGGACTGAGCGATGACCGTTTCGACACCCTGCTCGTTCGAGCAGCGGGGCGCGCTCGAAACGGTCGCGATCGCCTATTGCAGGGCGGTCGACCGGATCGGCGACATCGACGGCGTCCTCGCGCTGTTCGCCCCGGATGCGGTCTATGACCTGTCCGGGATCGGCATGGGCGAGTTCGCAGGTCATGAGGGAATCCGCGGCTTCTTCGAGGCCGCGTTCCCGACGATGACCCACGCCGCGCATTATGTGAGCAACTTCGCCGTGCTTGCCTTCGACGGAGCGTCGGCGGAGGCTGAGGGCTATGTCCACGCCTTCGCGCGCAACGTCGACGGCTCGATGATCGACGTGAAGGCCTGTTATCGCTTCGCCTTCGCGCTCGACGACGCTGGATGGAAGATTTCTGGGCTCTCCATCCGCCTTCTTCTTCCCCCAGCCAGCTGAGGCAATTTCCATGGCAGACGCATATGACCTGATCGTTCTCGGATCTGGTCCTGGGGGCTATGTGGCGGCGATCCGAGCGTCGCAACTGGGTCTGAAGGTTGCGATCGTCGAGCGCGAGCTTCTGGGCGGGATCTGCCTGAACTGGGGGTGCATTCCGACGAAGGCGCTGCTGCGCTCGGCGGAGATCTTCCACCATATGA
>Ga0233425_10002734_pt1 | contig 33873 bp, 22 predicted proteins | sample Watercolumn_Towu_2_FD_181712 | JGI IMG/M metagenome (GOLD analysis project Ga0233425, IMG submission 181712) | Freshwater microbial communities from Lake Towuti, South Sulawesi, Indonesia - Watercolumn_Towuti2014_140_MG | ecosystem: Environmental > Aquatic > Freshwater > Lake | place...
TATACCGCACGCAGGACTATTTTCGCGTATGACACCTCATTTTACGCGTCTATGATGTCGGAAATCCTCGGCGGCCTGCCGGGCCGCCGACCATATCGTCCGAAAATGCCGTTGTTTCAACAGAAACTAAGTCGGATCGTTGCTTCAGAACAACGCATCACGCTGCAGATGCGTCTCGAAGGATACCGCCAGGAATAGATCGCCAAACGTCTCAGTGTCGATGCTCGCACGGCGCGACGCCGATCACAGGACATCCGCGATTCCGTCTCTCAATTGCTGTCGAACGAGCCTTAACCTGCCGTCCGCTGCAACCATCGCAGATTCTGGTTTTCGGGGCACGAGACCGCCAATGTCCCGTGGCTTTCGATTCTTGGGCCACCACGACTGGCCGTACAGCCAGTGCGACAGGTCATTCATGGTGCCGAAGCTAAGTTTGCCCAGTTCATTTCCCGCAGCTGTTGCCGCCTCCTGAACCGCTTCTTCCGCCAACTCGCCCGCGATGCCTGTCAGTCTGAGTACTTTTACCCCCGCTGTTATTGTCTGGGCAACAAAGCCCATGGCGCTGCCGCAGGAGTGCTGCCATGCTTCGTCCAATTTGCCCTGGCGCGCCAGTTCCTTGACCTTCAGGTCAGCGTCCCATAATTCCTTAGCGCCGAGTCCGGCATCGATAGCACCGTCCGCCCATTTGAGCAGGCTTTTTCGAGCGCTAACTTGCGTGCCCAAGTCAGCGACCTTATCGGCCGCCTGCTGATACAGTTTCTCTTGTGCGAGCAGGTTCTGTCGTAGAGCCTCCACTTGAGCACCCGAAAGGGTCGGGTCGACCAGTGCCGCTCGAAACAACTCTCGCGCCTGTTCGAACTGACCGGTGGCTGTCTCTAATCCAACCTGTGCGGTTTGCAGTGCGGCTTTTGTCACGCTAATAACGCGTTCACCTGAGTTTTCCATGATTCCTTTGGCCACGGCGGTGGTCAGTCCGTCGCCAACTGGGTCCACCTCGCCCTCATCCATCTCAGGGTCGACGGGTCGATTCTTGCCGCCGTTGTCCAGCGCCCCGCCATTCGCCTTGTTGTCTCCGCCATCAGATGACGCACCGCTTCCGGATCCCTGTGTGGTGGAACCTCCGCCTGTGGTTCCTCCGCCCGTATCTGATCCGCTCGTTCCCTGGCCTGATGGCGAGCCATTGACGAAATCGGGTTGCAGCAATCGATCGAGAATCGCGACCGTTTGCCCTTGAATCCCCTCTTGGCCGTCACCGCCAATGTCGGCCGCCGACCATAGCCAGTAAACGGAGGACAGGATCATCATCGACAGTGCAAAAATGAGTACGGTCTGCAGGCCCACCGTTCCGGGACGCCGCTTTGACCACATCAACCGGACCATGCGTGGTTCGTGTCTCGACAAGATTCTCATTGGAGCCTCACTTTGAAGAAAGACCCGGTATCTGAACATCTGCTGTGTGCTTCTTGAATCGCGAGAACTCGCTTCAATAACCATGATTTCATTCCGTCCTATGAGATAGATCGTTGGTTGCATTGTGACCATTCAGCCCCCGTAATACTCGATGGAAAGCGTTTTCAGCAGTTGATCGCCCAACACGTCCAGGCTCTGTCGCGGAACCTGTGTCGCGAGATGTCCGTTGGCTTTGTCGCGGTTGTATCGCATTCGCTCGGCGTATTTCGCTCGCAGATTGCTGTACAACCGGCTCATCTCCGGCTGATTGTCGAGCGCGGCGGTGATCTCCGCGTCGTACGCCTCATAGGGAGCGAGTCTGGCAGAATTGTCAGTGGCTTCCTGCAGGCAGCCGAGCGATTGGGTAACGAAAACAAGTTCCGCACGGCAGCGCAGGCCATAGCGGACGTTGTTGGTAAACGATCCAATCCTCTTCGCGAGGAAGTAGCACTCCCGAGTTGCGCCGGCACGGTCATCCTGAACCAGCAGGAGATAGATGTAGTGTCGCCAGGGATCAAAATAGGGGATCTGATCTGGGACCGATTCGTCTCGCAACTTGTCGATACCCTGCTGAAGGTAACTGAACGCTTGCTCGCGAGCTGTCGTTTCGTCGAACTTGTTAGCTCTCTGGAACAGCACGATTGCCGCCGCATGGTACGGACGCGGATCGTTGGGCGCGATTTTCGTGGCGGCTTCAAAGTGCGATTCCCATTCCCGCGAAGGATCTCGTGTGCCCTTGACGATGATCTCACGCACATGTCGTCTGAACGCGGCCGTTTCCGTCGCATCTAGGCCGCACCCGACGACCGGTAGACATTCAGCACGCAGCGAGATTTCGGGCGGAACGGCCTCACATTTCGAAGGAGGCGGCTCAGCCGCGCCGGCCCGAGTCGGTTCCGTCTTTGAGGCAAGCACCTCGCTAGCCTTGTTCGCCGGCGGATCGGGCACGGCGACTTCTTCCGGTTTCTCGTCCGGCACCGGCGATTTGCGCGCAATTTCGCGGGACGCACTGTTTCGTGGCGGGCCAAGCCGTGGCGAAACGTTGGGCGGCGCGGCTGGCGGCAGCTGAACGGGCGACTGCGCCAAGTCGCTGATAAACGTGTTTCGTTCGCCGTTGCGAACGGTGATCGTTCGAGTCGCCGTATCGTATCCGTCTTTTTCCCATCGCAGCTCGTAGTTGCCCGGCATGAGCATCGCCGTGGTGGGCGTCTCGTTCGGCAGACGGTTTCCGTTGACGTACACGCGGGCACCGGACGGTGTCGAACCGAGCTGCATTTCTACGGGCTGCGGCTTGGCGGGTGATGAGGAAAGCCCAGCCAACAAGACGAGTCCCAGGAAGCATAGCCCCATTCCACACAGTGAATAGAAGACAGCGGGTCGGCTCGCGATCCGTTTGGCCGATTTGTGCCAGGGCATTCCGGGCGTGGCGTCCGGCGACTCGGGCTTGTTGCTCGCGACAGTGTTCGGCTTTGGTGGTGTCCCCAGGAATCTGACAGCTGGTCCGTCCTCCGTAGACGCCGCCTCGACATTCGTGGATTGACGCGATGGATCGAGCAGAATCAGCGGCCGATCCTCCAGATCCGCTAGGGCGGCTTCAGCGTTCGGATAGCGATCGGCGACTTGCTTCTTGACAAGCCGATCGATCACCAGCGCCAGGTCGTCCGGCAGTTTGGAGACTATTTCCTTCGTGGGAGGTAGCGATTCCGGCGAGGTATGCCACCGCATCCACGCCGTGCGCTCGCCGGCATTCTGCCGATTGATGCCTTTGAAGTGCCTGATCATGCCGTCGCCCAAGAGCAGCTCCAGCACGGCAAAACCCAGGCAGTAGAGATCCACGCCCGGGCCGACCTGTCCGAAGGTCTCGGGGGAAAGCAGCTCGGGAGCGACGTGCAGCTGCAAACCCGTGGGCATGCGAAATTCGGCTCCCATACTGAATCCGGGCGAGTCGCTCAATTTCACGCGTCCCTGGTCATCGATCAAGATGCTCGACGGCTTGATTTCGCCGTGCAGCTTCTCTCGACCGTGCAGGTAGCTGAGCCCGCGCAGCACCTGCCGCAGGACGCTGCGCACGGCGTCGGCGGGTAGAGTTCCCTCGGTCAACTTGTCCCGCAGATTGCATCGCATCAGGTCCATGATCACCCAGCCGCGTTCGGAATCGACGCTAAGAATGCTGACCAGGTTTTCATGGTCCAGGCCGGCGAAGAAGCGTGCCTCCTTCCAGAAAAACTCGCTGCGCTGAGGATCGTCGCTGACTTCCTTGTCCAATTGGCGAATCGCCACATAGCGGCGAAGCGAATGGTCATAGGCTTCGTAAACGGTCGTCATCGACCCGCGTCCGATGACCCGCAGAAGGCCGTACATGGAATCGCCCGAAGGCTCCGGATCGGTCGGTCGCGGCCGTTCGGGCTGACCACCGCCTGTTCGGGGAGTCTCGGACGTCGAGTTGCTCGTTGCGACGGAAGCGGCTCGAAGTCCGCCATCGACGTCGGCTGCCGGCCGTTGCGGCGGGACAACGCCGCGCCAACGACCTGATTTCTGGCGATCACGCAGGTCGTCCCTCGTCATCGGTTTCAACAGGGATTGCGTGTGCAACTGGAGATCGTAATCGCGTCTCTTACCGGCGTCCCGCAAGCAGTCGCGGGCGACGCCCATATCTTCCGCCAAGCGCCGACACATCGCGCCGTGCTCGCCGTTAGCCAGAGATTGAAGCCCGGCGATGCGCTGCTCGTACGCCGCATCAACTTGAGGAGCGCACAATTCGCCGCTGGGCAGGCCGAGCAACTCGTAGTAGTTCGGCCGCTGTCCATTGACTTCGATACCCAGCAGATCCCGATCAAGCCTGAAGCCTGCTCCGCTGTCATTCGCCATCGCATCTTCTCCAATTGGCGCGGTCTGCCGTTTCGTTCCCGCGCGTTGAGCGTTTGATCCTCGAAAGGATCACCATCGGGGCCGTAAATCGGACATTTCTCGGGAAGAAAATCTGTCCGCTTTAAGTCGACCCGCGTGATCTGTCACATGGCGGCCAATTCGGTCGCCAATGTCTCATTCCAAATACCGTCGCGAGGGCCCTGCGGCATGTTGCTCACTCAGGAAACCGAGAATCTCGCTGCAACGGTGCCCGGATGCAGTTCCAGCGCGAACAGTCTGAGGACTTTGTTGAAGCTGCGCGGGCGATTGACGTTAAAGCAGTGCCTGCCGATTCTGGAAGCCATCCGAGCCGACATGGCGGCTCCAGACCCTCACTTTCTGGGCATGCTGTCGCCGGATTTCGTGCATTTCGACTCGCAAGCGCGCGCATATCTGGATTTCGCTCCGGTTGCTCTGGGATTCAGCAACCCAAGATCCCGGCCTCAAGATCGGGCTTTCGCGGCCCCGGAGATGTTCGCGGACGAACCGGTGGATGTGGACCGGGCATTGGTTTTTTCGCTGGCTGCGCTGGCCACCTGGATGGTTGGTGGGCCGTCATCGTCCTTGGGCGGAATTCTCGAGGGACCCACCGAACAACCGCCAGGGGATCCCTGGACCGATTCGTTGGGCATTTCAGCGAGAGAATTCCTCCGGCAAGGTCTGTCCCCAGATCCGCTCGATCGTCCGGCTACGGCGGGAGCTTTTCTGGAGGAGTTGCGTTCCCGGCAGGGCTGGATTGGTCGGTACCGCGTCATGCGTCGAATCGGCCGGGGCGCGACCGGAACGGTCTATCTGGCGCAGTCCGGTAACGACGATACCGTGGCCATCAAGACACTCGATCCCAGCCATGCGTCCGACAGCAACCGCGTGCTGCGATTCTATCGCGAGGCAAGGCTGGGCATGGAGATCGAGCACGAGAACCTCGTCGAGGTGTTCGAGGTTGGCCAGGACCGCGGGATTCATTTCATGGTGATGCAATACGTCGAAGGGATGAACCTGGCTTCGTACGTACAGCAGTACGGCTTTCTGCCGGAGAATGAGTCGCTGCGGATCGCCCATGAGCTTGGCAGGGCGCTGGCGACGTTACACGCCCGCGGCATCACACACCGGGACGTGAACCCCGAAAACGCCATGATCGGACTCGACGGCAAGATCAAGCTGCTCGATCTCGGTCTGGCGCAGGTGGGCGACTTCGAGTTCACCTCACAGGATCGCGCGGTCGGGAATCCCCAGTACATCGCTCCCGAACAGTTTCGCGGTGCTCGCCATGCCAGTCCGTCCTCGGATATCTATGGACTGGGAGCGACGCTGTTCTGGATGTTGACCGGAAAGGAACCGTTTTCCGGAACTGATTTTCGGGAACTTCTCGCCGCCAAACTCCAGAACCGTGTGCTTCCGCTGCGACAGGTCAATTCGGCGCTCAGCGTCCTGACGGCCAACTTTGTAAGACGCTCGGTCGCCGCGCGCCCGCAGGACCGTCCGGCCGACATTCTGGAGTTCGTTCGCACGCTCCGGCACTGCATGCAGCGGATCGATCGCCACTGCGAGCGAAAACAGAACGACGCGGAAAGCGGGAGCGTCGCCGCCCGTACGTGGCGAGTCGTTTACGTAGACCGGACAGGGGCGTCGCAGCAGTTGGAGTGCGGCGACGTCCAGATCGCACGCCTCATCGAACAGGGCGTACTCAACGGCAGCACGCAGGTGGTACAACCCGGCGAGTCGACTCTCACGCCGCTTCGGGACGTTCGGGAATTCCGCGCGATGCTCAAACGCCGGAACGGTTCGCGGAGGGCGCTGGCCGACTTCCAGCGAAGTCTGACCGTCGTCCGATCGCAGGTCGCGCAACTGGTCCGCGGGGCGATCCGCTGGTGCCACGACGAACCGACGCCTTGATGAAACGATTGCTGGAACACGAACTTCCATGAACACGAGCACGACATGATGCAAAAGACAGAACTCTATCAGAGGACGCTCGAGCATTTTCTGGCGCCGATCTGGCACTTCATCAATGACGAGAGCGTTTCCGAGATCATGGTCAATGGACCGCATCGCGTCTACGTCGAAAGACGCGGACGCATCGAGGCGACAGATTGCGGCTTTTCGGATGACGCGGCGCTGCTGGCCGCGATCCGCAACATCGCCGAATTCGTCGGCCGGCCGATCGACCGGAACCACCACAGTGTTGATGCGAGGTTGCCCGACGGCTCACGCGTTCATGCGATTATCCCGCCCAGTTCGCGAGTTGGAATCTGTCTGACAATCCGCCGATTCCAGCAATCTGCGTTCGACCTGCGGCAGTTGATAAGCTGCGGCTCTCTCAGCGAGCAGGCCGCTGAATTCCTGTCGCTCTGCGTGATGCTTCACAAGAACATCATCATTTCCGGTGGTACCGGCACGGGCAAGACGTCGATGCTCAATGCCCTCTCGACCGCGATCCCCGAGAACGAACGCATCATCGTCATCGAGGATAGCTCGGAGTTGCAGTTGCGACAGCCGCACACCGTCTACCTGGAATCGCAGCCGCCGGCCCCGGACGGGCAGGGCGGGGTCACAATTCGGGACCTGTTCGTTGATTCGTTGCGCATGCGGCCGGATCGCATCGTGGTCGGTGAAGTCCGACGCGGCGAGGCGCTGGATCTCATTCAGTCGATGATCAGCGGCCACGCGGGTTCCATGTCCACCGTCCACGCCAACACGCCACGCGATGCCGCCAGTCGACTGGAAACTCTGTGTCTGATGAGCGACACGAACCTCCCGGTGCATGTGGCTCGCGCCCAGGTGGCATCCGCCGTTCACCTCGTGCTGCAACTGGCTCGTTTCAGCGATGGATCGCGCAGAGTCACGCAGATCAGCGAGTCGCTCGGACTCGACGAGCGGGACGGTTACACATGGCGGGATCTGTTCATGTTTCGCGGCAATGGTCGCAACGCCGACGGAGGCATTCGCGGTGAATTGACGGCGACCGGCGAACGTCCCGGCTTTTCGTCCGAGCCGTTTCAATTCGGACTGGATCACGAAATCCGCACGACGTCCGACCTTTTCCGCGCGGCGACGGCAGCCTCGGCCTCTCCATCACGAAAATGATTTAATGAGTGTCCGCCTGTTCTCGAATTTTGTGATCTTCAGTCAGGCCAACCCGGGGAAGAGCGGTCGAACAAGTGTTAACTCGATGTTCAGTTTCTGATTTCTCCTTGTTTGCATGGAAAGGTACGGTAATGGCAAAGAAATGTTTCGCATCGTTGCAGGTTGTCAAGCGGTTTCACCAGGACGAGCGAGGGATGGAATCCTTGGAGTCCGTCATGCTCTTCGCTGTCGCGGCTCTGGTGATGACCGGCGTTTACTGGATCTGGGATCAAGCTCAGATCAACGGGGGCACGGGCCTCAAGGGCGGGGTCACCAAGGCAGTCAACAGCGTGTTCACGTTGTTTACGGGAGTCAACGGCGGAAGCACCGCCCCCGCTGCTGGAGCCGGTTCTTGACCGTCGTGTCGGAACGCCCGACGCACTCCGCCCATCAAACACGCAGCAGGCCACACCAATCTGGTGTGGCCGCTTTTTTCCCCGGACCTTCGGTCCAAGTCTGCACGTCGCTTGTCCGTTCCCTGCTTGATTTCGCGATCTGTGAATTGAGGAACGGGACAACTCGATGACCGAATGCATAGGACACGAACTTACATGAATGCCATTTCACTTCCCGTTGTGTTTCGCGAGAACCCCCGTAGAGCCGCCTGGCGCTCGGCGTGGTTGGCACCTCTGATCGTCGGACCGGTCTGGTGCGGCGTGGTGGCAAGTCTGTTTCCTTCGTCGCAGGCAGCGACGCTGGCGAAATGTGTGTTGGCTATGCTCCTGGCCACCTGCAGTTTCACGGACATCCGCTGGAAACGCATCCCGAACTGGGCTTCCTACACCGCTCTGGCCTGGGGCTTGGGGTTGAACACGGTGCACGGCTTCCTGGCGGGAAGTTGCCCGGGAGTCGGCGCGTGGCTCGGCGGCATCGGCTGGGCACAGTCACTTCAGGGTGCCGGCGTGAGTTTCTTAATCATGTACGGCGTATACCACCTGTGCTGCGGCGGCGCGGGTGATGTGAAGTTGGCGGTAGCCATTGGTTCGCTGGTCGGAGTTGAGGCGGGTGTCGAGATTCTGGTGGTGTGCCACGTGGTGGCGGCAGTTGTGGTTGTTTTCTGGATGATCGGAACCGTGGGGCCGAGGACGGTCGCGGCGTCGTTTGCCCGAGTGATCGGCTACTTTCTATTTCCGCTGCTCATTCTGCCGCCAACCGCCGAACATCATCTCGTCCTGAACCGCCCCGTTCCCATGGCGGCGTTCTTTGCCCTGGCGACATTGATCTGCCGAGGAGGGTTCGGATCGTGAAAAAGACATTGCGCAAAAGACAAGTTGCAGTGCGGAAAAGAGGCATGGCGGCGCTGGAGGTCGTGGCATTTGTCGACACGGTTGTTGTGCTGGCACTGTCCGCGTACGCCATCGCGGAACGCAGTTGTGGCGGGCTTTACCACGTTATCTCTACCATTGTCGGCTCGCCGTACCTGTGACGCACGGGCGATTGTTTCACGACTCGGCGATGATCGGCGGCCGGAGTGGCCAGTTGCGGAGACAGTGCGAACATGTGGAAATCCTACACCGAATCGGTTCTCGACATCTGGCTGGTCTGGGGTGCCGCCCTGGCCATGCTGTTGCTGGTGACCTGGCGTTTGAGCGCTCGGTGGCCCGCTCCTTCCGCGATCTCGCTGTGGCGGCACGAGCGGGGAGCGGCCTACACGTTGTCAGTCACAATACTGTTGCCGGTCTACATCGTCATCATCGGCACCGTCATCGAGTGCTCTCTGATGCTGGTTGTCAAAATGGGATCGATGCACGCGGCGTTTGCCGCAGCTCGAGCGGCGAGTGTCTGGTTGCCCGCCGAAGTCAGCGACGAGAAGCGGTTGCTCATGATTCACTGGGCCGCGGCGCAGGGGATCGCGCCCTATGCGAGTTCTCGTGAACCGCACTTGGTCGGCATCGAACCGGCCTGGTCGGATCTCGCGGACGACAACGCCCAGTACGAAGCGGCGATCAACTCGCTGAGCGACGTGCCGATGCCCTCGGGATACATGGCGAAAAAACGACGCTATGCACTTTCGGCTACGCGACTGCAGATCACAGTCGACGAATGGCGTTCCGAGCGGCAGATCGCGTCGCCGGACGGTCGGGTCGTTGTGGAGTACGTCGGTCGGAAACGAGAGACGGAGGATGTGGCATCCCACGCGCCGATCACGGTGACGCTGACCTATGAAAAGCCGATCGACCTGCCAGGCGTCGGGGTGTTTCTCGGACACATCGCCTCCTGGACCGGCTCACGCTGCTACACCCGGGAAATATCGACGACGGTCACGCTGGAGAAAGAAGGACCCAAGTCGCGGAACCAGACGCTCGGAATTCATTATGACTCGTGGGACTACTGAATGGCTTGAATTAGTGAAAGGACGTCATATGTCGCGATGTTCGCACGGCTCTCTGCTGCGGAATGCATCCTTGTTCCACGACAACGAAGAGGGAACTTTTACCTTTGTCAACGTGGTGGCCGTCATGCTCTGCGCATTGTTGATTGGCTTGATCATCAACGTTGGGCAGATAACCCAGCAGAAGATCGACATGCAGAACACAGCGGATGCCGCGGCCTACTCGGCCGCCGTGTGGCAGGCACGCGGCATGAACGCCATCACCGCCACAAACCACGTGATCGGCGAAATGATGGCGTTCGTAGTGGTCCATGAAGCCATCGGAGGGGCGAGATTGGATCATCCGGAGATGGGCCCGGCGGACACTCGGGAACTGGATGACGAACTGGACCGGGCCGCCGCCATCGCGCAAGGGCTCGGTGCCCGAACCGACGCGCACGAAACCGTGCGGCAACGCGGCGGGATTCACGCCGATCGGACTCTTCTCGACGCCAAGAAGACGTTGAAGGAATTGCTGACGGAAGTCTATCGAACCAAGGCCGCGGCACGAATCATGCAGCTATCGATAATTCCCGCAGTCGTCGCCGCCGGCGAAGCACTTGAAGCCGCAATGGACGCTCTCGAGTGGCAAATCCAGACCGAATATGAACTGCTGAAACTCTGGCATAAAGCGGCATTCGCACTGCGCGGCCACAAGCGGGTATTGCGAGACGAAATGGTGCCCGACGCAGTGAAGTACACGCGGGACATTCGAGAGAAAATCCCCGACGTGATTCGCGATACGGTACGCCTGATCGCGGAGAAACAGGGCTGTCAGGGAACTGTATATCCAACCAATGCTCGGTTGCCCGTGGTTTTGGACCCTTTCCGCCGAGCGATGATGCCCGTTTTCCCGGAAAGCGAGTACGTGAAAACCAGGCAGCAACCGTGCGGCTGCCCGACGGAGCAGGCGACAAATATGCGCAGGCAGATTGTGAAGACGACGCAGCTCGTGCGAGCGACCTGGCCATGGGTCAATTACCACCGCTATCCGATACTCCGGGTGTTGAAAGCCGCGGTGCCGCTTTCCAAGGCCGGCGATTTCTATTTCGGCCACACGGCCGGGGCTACGCTGGATCTGCTCGGCCAATACCAAATCGACAATCGCGATCTGGGGCTGCTGGTCATGAAAGGCTATCCGGCCCCGGACAAGGGTTACGAGTTATGGACGGAAGACCCCGTGAAGGCGGATAACCTGTTCACCTTGCTGGGAATGGTCTATCGCGATCCACCTCGCCTGCTGGGAGAGAGCCGCGTGTTCCGGCAGGCTCACTCGGACGGCCGCGTAGCGCTGGCGCAGGCGATGATCTACAACGCCAACGAACAGGAACGCCCGAAGCAGCGGATCGACCTGTCGTGCAAGCGTATCCTCCCGATCCGCCAGGCGAACGCCGGCTGGGATACGCTCAACTGGGCCGAAAGCAGTCGGCAAGGGACCGAGAGTTGTGCGGACATAAGCAACGGCGGCCCGAATGCGGACAATGATCCAGCGGAGAATCGGCCCTACGAAATAACGGGGAAAGGCATTCATCCCGAGTATCCGCGGATTTGCGTGAATTGGCAGGCGAAACTGGTACCCGTTACGCGCAATCGACTCGAGCAGGCTCAAGCCGATGCCGAGTCGCAGTACCGGAAAGTCCTGCAGCGACTCAGCACTCAACCGAACTTCCTCCGCACGCACTGAACATGCAGGAACAGCCATGCACACGCAAACGCCGCCGTTGGACCATCTCGATACCGATGATCCGGGAATGTCCCGTTCATTGGAGAACTCCGGAACCTGCCGTGCGAATCCTCGCGGACAGAACTCCGGCGACCGTCGCGCGGCTGGGTTTCGGCGCTATCGCCGACGGCGGAGATGCCGCGGGATCGCTTCACTCGAATTGGCCATGTTCCTGCCGTTCTTAAGTCTCTTGCTCGTCGTGATCTTCACGGTGGCAAGCGTGCCGGTCACTTACATGACCGTCGCCTTTGAGTCGCGTAGCGCTGCGTGGAAAGGCCGTCACCAGCCCTGGCGCCCGTCAGAGTTGTTTCAGGTCGTGCGCCTTGAGGCCAAGCTGCCGCAGGATATGGACATTGGCCGGATTCTGGGGGGGCGACCGGTGTTCCGACCCGATCGGATCCTCAAGGCCGAGCGGCAACTGAAAATCCCAATCTTCTACGTCGGCTTCGTCGGCGCCTTCGACGACGCGCAGAGCACTCACTACGTAATGGGAGGCGTCTGGGACCACCGCGAGATTCCCTTTCCGGAAAAGGCCCGGCATCGAATGCTTACGCCCGTGAAGAAATTCTACTTCTTCACTCGCCGGGGGCGGACTTACGATTTCTCGCAGTTCAGATCCCTTGCCGGTTTTGCCAATTGAACCCGGCCGGGTGCATAACCAGTCGGGCATAGGCTTCCGGTCCTCTCAAGCGAGCCATCGGCCATCGACGGTTGGATCGAATTTCTCGCTTTCAGCGTCCGCTTTTTCGACTGCGGCGTGATCTTCCCTGGGACGGAGGCCTGACCAGCAATTCGAACCGCAATTCGGAGAGTGAGATGTCCGCTGTTCACAATACATCACGGTTTGCCTCCGGTGGATCCTTGCCACTCGCCCGCCCGCTGGGCGGATTTCTGGTGATCATCGCGGTTCTCGCCGGAGGGGGAATTGCCTATTTCGTCTCCCGGCAGGGCGGCCAGCGCGTCTCGGCGCCGCAAGTCCGTGATTCGTGGACTTTGCCGACGGGGATATCGGAATTCCCGTTGTCGGAGCCCGAGTTGCTGCGCGGACAGTGGACGATCTCCGGCGTTGACTGGTCGAGCGAGATCCTCGAAGTGAAGGGGGACGAACTGGAAAGCACGATGGCCCCCAGGGAGTCATTGGTTCAAGCCGCCTTCGGCGGCGAAGCAGATGATACCGCGCTGTGCGATCTGCTGGTGCGGACACTGCCGACGAGACATTCGTTGGGGGGGATCACTGTGCTTAGTCGTGACCTGCCCGACCTGAGGATGCGTGCATTTCTGAAGGAAGGCGGAAGTGGCGACGAGAGTCAAGTTGTTGGCGGCTGTGCCGCGTACCCCGCCGGCGAAGACGAGTGGACGGTCGTGTACCTGTGCCGCGTGCCGCGTTCGGACGATCCGCGGGGTAAGCCGTGCCTGCTTCCGGGCCTGAACGCATCAGATCGATTGTGTGCCCGATGGTCGGACGATGGCCAGCTTCAGGCGGAATTGGTTGCTGTCGCGACGGGAACCTGGTCGACCCTGGCGACCGACCTGAAGCACGGTGGATGGAGCGTAGAGCGGCAATCTGAGAAAGGCTGTGACGAATCTTATCTCTGCCAGCGAAATGAGGCGCGAATCAGCGCGACGATTCGACACCGACCGTGGGTTCAGCGCGACACGTTGATACTGGTGCGACTGGATCGCATCGCCGCGTCAGGTGCTTAGTCCTTGGAACTGTCCATCAGAGATCAATCACCGAGAAGGAAAGGCCGCGTTATGAAGAACTGGACCAAGCTGACTCTCCCTGTGGGCCTGGGTTTGGCCGCCGCCTGCGCCCATGGCCTGGCCGTCTATTCCAAGATAGCCCCCAGCACGTACATCGTAGTGACTCGCGACATTGTCGAAGGGGAACCCGTCGCGGCCGGTGATCTTGCGAAAATCGAACTCTACGGCGATCAGGCGGGGCTGCCCAAAACGGTCCTCCCTTTTGCCCAGCGCGCAATGATGTACGGCCAGATCGCCCGACGGGACTTCAGCAAAGGAGACCTCGTGCTCTGGCAGGATACAAAGCCGGCGCATGGCCGCCCGCGACTGGCGGCGGATGAGGTACCGCTGCAAATCGCACTGTCGGGAAAGTCTCACCTTACGCGATTTCTGGAAGTGGGGCAGAACGTAAGTTTTCTCCTAGCGACCGATGCCGATGCTCCCGTGCCCGACCGGAAGTCCTCGTCTTTCGAGGAGGAAGAGCCTCTGACGCCGATTGCGGCCACCAGCGAGCTGGTCGGACCGTTTCGTGTCGTGGCTATTGGCAGTCGTGTCGAACCGGGGGACATCGACCGCACAAGGAACCGCGAAGAAATCGAAATGATCACCGTCGCCGCGAAGCTCGTTCCGGGCGACCGGCGGCACCTCGACCCCGTGGCGGAACGGCTGCAAATGGCCGCCAGTGGCCGCGGAACGGAACGCGTTTACGACGTAATCGTTGAATGGAAGAAGAATCGTTGATCACCGAGTTGTCCTCGCAGCGGAGTCACCGCTCGTGAGGGCGAGGATCGACTGATAGTTCATCACTTCGCTCGAATCGATGGACGGCCATGAAGATCTGGTACAACAACATCGCCGAATCTCGCCGGTTCGCGGCCGAAATCGCGGGCGACCGCCTGCGAATTGGCAGCGGCTCGAGCAACGACATCGTGCTGGACAGCGGGTTTGTCGCCCGGGAGGCCGCGGTCATTACACGAGGCCATGACGGATGGGAACTGCTTGTCTTGGGACGCAATGGGTGCGAGGTCAGTCAAAAGCAGGTCGCCCTGGGGCAGCGATGCGCAGTGCCGTTCGGGGCAACGATCAGCATCTTCCCCTATCTTCTGACGATCGAGTCGGACGGCACGCCGCACGATATCGAACCGGATCGACGCGCTCAACTCGACACAGACGTCTCGGAGTTGATTCGCGATGTGCACGTTCGGCTGCTCGCCGAAATGGATCTGGGCTCAGTCAGCGACCAGCGGTACGACGACGACAGGTATCTGCTGTCGCTCGAGCGAAACATCGACGAGATCGTGCGATTGAGCAAGGTGGTCGATCCCTTTCGGCCGCCGTTGTCCAACCACATCGCTGGACAGTGGCTGCGCGGCATGTTGATCGAACGCCTGCTTGAGCAGGTGGGAAAACAGGAGGCTGGTGTGCTGAATCAGCGCAGCCACTGGAGCCGCTGTCTTTCCGCGGTCCCGCAGCGAGAAGAGGAAGTTGTCGTAATAGCGAACCATGCGTGGGACGAACTGCAGCTTGCCTCGACGAGCGATCTCAGCCGCCAAATGGAACTGATTGAGGAAGGCTACTGGCCCACCTGGGAACGGGCGACGCGTGAACTCTATCAGGATCTGCGCGAATACATGGTGCTGCGACAGGTGCGGAAGCAGATCAAGGACATTGTTTTCGGATACGGTCCGCTCGAGGATCTGCTGCGGACGCCGACGATCACCGAAATCATGGTGGTCAATCGCGACCGGATCTACATCGAGCGAAAGGGGGTCGTGGAGAATTCGGGACGGCAGTTCATCTCGGATGAAGTGACGCTCGCCGTGATCGAGCGAATTGTCTCCAAGGTGGGACGCCGCATCGACAAATCACAGCCCTTGGTGGATGCGAGACTGACCGATGGCAGCCGCGTCAATGCCGTGATCCCTCCTCTGGCCGTGAGCGGCCCGTGCCTGACCATCCGCAAGTTCCCGCTCCACCGATTGACGATCGACAATCTGATCGATTACGGCACGCTGACGGCCACCGTCGCGAGGTTCCTTCGCGCTGCGGTCATCAAACGGAAGAACATCCTGATCGCCGGCGGCACGGGATCGGGCAAGACCACGCTGCTGAATTGCCTTAGCGAGTACATTCCCGACAAGGAACGCATCGTCACCGTCGAGGACACCGCCGAATTGCAGCTCCAGAAGGAACACGTCGTGCGCATGGAGACGAAGCCGGCCAATATCGAGGGCGCCGGAGCATACACGATCCACGACCTCGTCAAGAATGCGCTGCGAATGCGGCCCGATCGCATCGTCGTCGGCGAGTGCCGGGGGCCCGAGGCGCTCGACATGCTGCAGGCCATGAATACAGGACACGACGGATCGCTGACCACGATTCATGCCAACAACGCGGAAGACGTGATCCTCCGCCTAGAGGTGCTGGTGCTGTCCGCCGCAGATCTGCCAATCGTCTCGGTCCACCGCCAGATTGCTTCCGCGATCGATCTGGTGGTGCAACTGGGGCGTCTTCGCGACGGCCGTCGCAAGGTGACACAGGTCACCGAGTTTGTAGCCATGGACGAAACGAACGGTGGCGTACGCACTCGCGATCTGTTTCAGCTCGAGGCCGGACGGGACGGCGGAGAATTACGGCCGACCGGACAATTGCCAACATTTATGGGCGAGTTAGTGGAAGAGGGCTGGATCGATCTACAGGATTTTTATCGTTGAAGGGCGGTGTGCCATGAGTGCTGGAAACTGGATGTTGTTAATCGGCGCATCACTCCTGAGCGGCCTGTCCGTCGGCATGTTCATATTCGCCTGGTTGCCGCTCTGGGATCAGGCAGCCGCCTGGCAAATGGGGGGACTTACCGGCCGATTCCGCCGGCTGGGCCTCAATGTCACCCATATGAAGTTCTACCTTCGTGTCTGGGGTGTGGCCGTCGCGAGCGTGTTCTGCCTATTCTGGTTCGTACTGCGGGCGTATCCGCTGGCCGCGGTCGGGACGCTGCTGGCCTACGTCGCGCCTCGTCATATTCTCGACTGGATCATCCGCTTCCGCGCTCGGACGCTGAGGGATCAGCTTGCCGTCGCCTCGGTGGGCCTCTCGAACGCGGCCAAGGCTGGGCTCTCCCTGGCACAGGGACTGGAAGCCGTTGCTGCGGAGTCCCCGGCACCGCTCTCCCGTGAACTGGGACGCATTACGTTCGAGTTCCAGCGGGGGCGGCCATTGAAAGAAGCTATTGAAGTCACGCGGCAGCGTCTGGAACTTGAGGCTTTCACGCTGTTCGCGCTGGCCATCGAGGCGGCAATCGAACGTGGTGGCCCGATCAACAAGGCGTTGCAGCGCATCAGCGACAGCCTAGTGGAATACCAGCGTCTCGAACGCAAGCTGGAAACGGAAACCTCGGCGGGTCGCCAGGTCGTCATTTTGCTCTCCCTGTTTCCAGTGGGCTTTGTTGGCGTCTACTACCTGCTCAACCCGAGCTCCACCGAATTGCTCTTCAGTACGTTTGTCGGTCAATGTGTGCTTGTCGCCGTGATTGTTCTGGTCTACGCGGGCGCGCGTTGGGCCGCCAGCATGTTGCGGATCGAACTGTAAGGAACCGTCCCATGTTCTCATCGTTTCCACTGGCATCCGCTGCTCCGGAAATGTGTTTCCTTCTGTGCGCCGCCGCCCTGACGGCGGCCGCGGTGGGCAGCCTTTCATGGATACTGATTAGCTTGATCACGCGCGACATGCCCAACAGGGCGGAAAGCTGGCAGTTCGACGCGGAACGCCGCATTCGACTGCGCAGGGGATCTCGCATCTTTCGCTGGTTCGAGCCACTGATTGACGAACTCGGCGACGCGCGCACGATCTTCGCCTTCTGCGTTGTCGGCCGCGTTGGGCCCAGCCTGGAAACAGGAGTCGCAGGGCTTCCCTGGAAGGCCAACGAATACACATCGCTGCAGGCCTTCCAAGGTCTCCTGGTCGCGTTGGCGGCTTGGCTGGCGGCGGACCTGGTTTTCGGCGCTGCCGCCGCCACGGTTGTCGCCGCCGTCGCCGGGCTCGTCTATTTCGGGCGAGCGCTTCGTCAGTTGCAGCGCCGGGCCCGCGAACGGGTCGCGAGAATTCGTGCTCGACTTCCCTTCGCGATTGACCTGATGGCGCTGATGATGGAGGCTGGCGCCGGTTTTCGCGAAAGCCTGTGGACCGTCGTGCGTGAGAGCAAAGGCCACCCACTTGCGGACGAGTTCGGCCGGCTGCTGCATGATTTGGAACGCGGAGAATTGCTCCGCGTGGGACTGGACCGGCTGCAGCAGCGTCTGAACGACAATGACGTGCGCGAGATGGTGGTGGCCGTCCAGCGAGCGGAAGAACTCGGCACTCCGCTCAGCGAAACACTCATGGGACTTGCCGACCAGCTGCGCCGCAAACGCTCGCAGTGGGCCGAAGCGGCGGCGGGCAGAGCACAGGCGAATATTGCCTTTCCGGGTTTCTTGATCATGTGCGCGTGCCTCCTGATAGTTCTTGCGCCATTTGTGATTGACGCCGGACTGCAGGCTCCGCCCATCTTTTGATTGCCCCGACGCTTCCTGAACGACGACGAGTGGAGAAATTCCGACCATGGCAACGAAAATCGTACACGTGCAAGGCCGCTTAACCGGCACCGAGCATTGGGTGGAACACGAGGTCGTGCGCGTCGGAAGCGGCCGGCAATGCGAAATCCAGATCCCCGAGTTGGCTGAACACGCCTTCACGCTGCAGTTCCGAAATGGCCAATACTGCGTTTTCAACCGATGCCAGGAAACCCTCTCGCTGTCGGGACAGCAGATCCGATTTTCCGAAGCCGCGGTCTGGCGGATCGGCACCGATCTTCGCGTCGGCAATCTCATCTCGCTTCGACTGCAGGCCAACTCGAACGAAACCCCCGCTCCAAGACCGTTCGTCTGGCATACGCTGGCAGAAGACGAGGACCCCTCGTCACCGGCGGAGGCGGAAGACCCGACCCAGGTCCAGCAGCGGCAACGGAGGCAGATCACGCTGTTGTGCCTCAGTCTGCTCGGCACGGCGATCTTTCTGTTCTCCGGGTCGAAGTCCTCGCAGATCGAAACTCCGAACGACCGCTATGAGTCGCTGATCAGCCAACTGCAGCTCAATGTCCCAGACAGCGACTGTGAGATGAAGGCGGTTCGTACGGCACTGCGACGCGCGTTCTGCGACGAGGGCCGCAGTCGCTTTGACGACGCGGTATCCGAGTATCTCTTCGCACGCGATCACCTCGCGCAACGTCAGGGCCCCGACGGCAACTACTCGTCCAATCTCGAGTCGGAAACGATGGACTTTATCCAGGAACGCATTCGCGTCCTGGGACGATAGTGTCGCGACCCGTGCAAGGTCGCCGTTTCTTTGCGTGGCAATAGTCTCTGGAATCGCTTTGCCGCCAACGCCCATCTTTTCCGCGACTTCACGGGTCGGCGCATGCCTCGCGCGTAACGTCCACTGCCTGGTGCCTGTCATGTGCCGGACCGTTTGACGGCCTTCGTCACAGAACTGTCCTCAGCGGCGCAGGTCTGGCGGCGACGGCAGGTTTGAGAAAGTCCGTCCGGCATTCCGCTTTCCACGCGGTTGTGGTGTGCTTGCGCCAAGAACGCTGTGAAATGCCCTGAACTGTACTCGTTCAATTCATCGGTACCCCGCCTGACGTACGCACGATCTGTTTGACGACGACTCTTTGCGAATTGTTGTTGCCACGTATTTGTTGTACTACCATGGTGACGGTTCGTGATTCGAGAGGGAACATTGGAGCGAAGGGCGCTGAATTGGCGGAAGCATTTTCACAGCTCAGTGACACGGAACTCGTGGCTCGATGGCGGGAAGGCCAAGAAGGTGCTGCAACCGAGATCTATCGGCGATATGTCGCCCGTTTGCTGAAACTCGTGGAACTCAGAATCAGCGGCGGGATGTCGAGCCGCGTCGGTGCAGAGGACGTGGTACAGTCCGCCTTTCGTTCGATATTCGCTCGGCTTCGGCGTGGGGAATTCGAGTTCAAAGACGATGAGCAATTCTGGAAACTGCTCGTTACGATCGCTCTGAACAAATGGCGCAACGTTGTCAGTCATCACCATGCGGCAAAAAGGAGCCTGGAACGCGAGGAGGCACTTGCCGAAGACCACTCGGCCGACTTATTGGCCGCTTCCCGACTGGGGCGCCGCGCGACAGTGCTTGAATCCGTTATCTTTGCCGACTTGCTCGAGAAGGTTCTCGAGAAACTCCCGACCGATGAGCAGCAGTACTTGTTGCTACGATTGGACGGCGGCTATTCACAAAAGGAAATCGCAGCGCAGCTTGACCTCTCGGATCGCACGGTTCGCCGCATAGCGGACAGAATTCACACTCGAGTTGCTGTTCTGGCAAAGCAGGGCATCTTCGACGTTGCCTGATCCCGAGGCCTGTGTTTCTAGACGGTACAGTCAATAATTCTCCGGACAAGAGCGGAATCGCGATTGCCGTGGGGCGGTAACCTCAAGTTTGCCTGAATCTGCCGTGCACCGCCCCGCAATCGGCTCGAGACGCCCGACCGGCACGATTCGCTGGGCTTTCGCATGGCCCTGGTTTCGTCGTGACCGTTCACGATAACCAGGTTCGTGTCACCGCTTGACTCGGAGCCGTCGGCCAGTCAGCCTTCTTGATTGCGACCTGTTTGAGTTTCGTTTTTCGGTGAACCTCAAACAGGAGTACGCACATGGCGAGGGCTGGGGATACAGCGAAACTGCGGATGTGGCGGAGACGGCTGAGCCGTTTCGATGCGCGGAAGTGGACCGTGGCGGAGTTCTGCGAGCGCGAAGGGGTGACGGGCGCGTGTTTCTATTACTGGCGGCGACGGTTGATTGACGACGAGGACGCACGCCGGTCGCCGCCGACGGTCCCGGTGGCGCGTGCCGCTGGATCATTTCTGCCCGTCGAAGTGCTTGTGGGGCCGAGGCTCGAAATGGAACTGCCGAACGGGGTCGTGCTGCGCTGCCCGCTGGAGCGCGACGGGAACTGGCAGCAGGTACTCGAGGCGGTCAGTCGGTGGCCCGCGGACCCGGAGGCCGACCGATGTTGAACTGTCCGCTGAACACCCGGATCCTGCTCTGCACCCAACCGGTGGACATGCGAAAATCGTTCGATGGCGTTTCATGGTGACCTCGGCTCTATGGTGAGTGAGAATCGTTTGCCTCGCAAGACTTCTTTCAGCTCCCGGAGAGTGTTCTTATCATTCCGGATCAAGTAGAGACCGATTTCTGGATCACGGGTGACGAGCAGGCGCTTTTGCCGAATTAGTTTCTGTTGCGGAACCGCCAGTTCGAATTGACAAAAAGAAACGCACCCTTATGCTCCGGGTATCTCATAACCACGTTGGCAAGGAGCACAAGGATGCGTCGAAAGCGGGAACGGGTTTTGGAGTTTGCGGGCTGTGACGATCACCTGCCCAAGACAGTACGCGAGTATCGGGCGAAGTACAAGGGGATCAGCGCAACGCTCGACGCGTGTCCGAGACTGCTCGACGATATCCATCGAGATCTGGCCACGCTTTCGGAAGGCACGGGCGAGGGCCGAGACGCGGATTTCACCTCGGAAACCATCTTGCGTGCTCTGGTGGTGATGATGGCCGAGGGGCTGTCGTATCGCGACACGGTGGTTCGGATCGCGGAGAGCGACTTCCTTCAGGATTTCCTCCGTACGCGGAAGAAGGCCGTGATGGACCATACCTTCCTCAACAAGTGCTTCAAGGTAATCCAGCCGACGACGTGGAAACGGGTCAACGAACTGCTCGGGTCGGACTCGGTGGCCAGTGAATCGATTGACCCGTCGGTCATCCGTGTCGATACGACGGTCGTGGAAACGAACATTCACTGGCCGACAGATTCTTCGCTGCTGTGGGATACGTGGCGCGTGGCGTCCCGTCTGCTGCAGCGCGCTCGCGATCTCGACGACGCCTGCTGTCCGCATCGATTTCACGATCGCAAAGTGAAACGCCTGCATCTGTTCGTCACCCGCTACATGGCGAGCCTTTCGAAGTCCCGCCAGCGAAAGGTCAAGAGTTCGATGCGATCGTTGATCCAACGCGTGGACTGGATTGTGGGAATCGTCGCTTCGTTCGTGAACTCCTGCAAAGAACACTCGTCGCTGCCACTCCAGGGCATCGCCCTTCAGCTGGAAGGTTTTCTTCCGTCCCTGCGACGAGTGGTCACCCAGGCGACTCGGGCAGCGATTCATGGCGAGACGGTTCCCGCACGCGATCGCGTGTTTAGCATCTTCGAACCGCACACGGAACTGATCCAGCGCGGCCGTCGGCACAAACCGGTCGAGTTCGGGCATGCCGTGCTGCTCTGCCAAACCGCTGAGAAGTTCATCACCGACTACGAGGCCTTCGAGGACAAACCTGCCGACTGCAACCTGACCGAGCAGGTCATCGAGCGACACCGCAGGCTGTTCCAGGCGGCACCGGATGTCCTTGCCGGAGACAAGGGCTTTTGCCCGGAAGCAACTGAATACGCCGCACTCGAGACCCAAGTCGGCACTCTGGCGATTCCGCGCCGCATGCGAGACCTGGCCGACTCCGTGATGAGCGCCTGGCAGGCATTTCGGGCCGGGATCGAGGGGACGATTTCTGGCTTAAAACGCGCCTTTCGACTCGCGAGGTGCAATTTCCGTTCATTTAAGAGTTTTCAAGGATCGGTGGGACTAGGCGCCTTTGTGCACAACCTGATCGTCCTGTCAAAAGCGGGATCCGACTAGGTGTTGTGAGCCGCGAACCACCGGAAACATAGTTGTAAACTGTCTGATCGTACGCGCGTCTATACCGCACGCAGGACTATTTTCGCGTATGACACCTCATTTTACGCGTCTATGATGTCGGAAATCCTCGGCGGCCTGCCGGGCCGCCGACCATATCGTCCGAAAATGCCGTTGTTTCAACAGAAACCAATTAGTACCGCATCTGACAGGTTCAAAGACTCAGCATGCGAATCCGTCATGAATGCTGCTCCGAAAGGCTCACCTGCAATCGGAATCGCTGCCATCGCCCGCCGGTGGCGATCCAGTGAGCTTGTTGACTTGTTCCTCAAGTTGAGTGTCGAGGACGAATCGGCATTTCGGTAACTCGGCCCGCAGGCGTGCAACGCCTTGCGCGCTGACGCTTGTGCCAGCTAATCCCAGCGTTCGCAGGTTGCGCAGGCGACCGATAATCGCCAGGGCCTGATCGTCGATTCCCCTGGAAACGCTGAGGTGGAGCGTGTGCAGCGCTGGCAGGGATTCGAACGCTACAAAACCGCTGCCTTTGAGAAGGGTGCCGGTCGCGTGCAGTGCTTCTAAAGACTTCAGCGACTTGAGCGACTCAAACCCGGCATCTGTGATGGGCGTATCGTTTACAACCAGGACGCGGAGGTTTATGAAACCGGCGATGAGTTTCATCGAGGGATCGCCGACGCTGGTCCGCTGGATGGACAACGACTCCAATTGGCGCAGGCCCGCGAGGCATTGAAACTGTTCGTCGGTACAACCACTTTCGAATAGGCTTAGCCCTCGAAGAGCCCTCAGTCGAGCCAGCGACTCGCCAATCTCTTTCCCGCCCTGGAAGTTCCGAAGAGTCAGGTAACGCAGCGATTCCGCGCCGTTCAACGATTCAATAGTTTCTTTGCCGAGCAATTGCGGCGCGTCGATGCCGACGAGACGGAAGGCTTGGGCAGGAAGTTCTGTCTCCTGCGAGACGAACGCGCAGCCCGGAGGCAGACCGTCGAAATCCCACGGACCATCTGCGGAGCCTCGGTTGCCAGGCGTTTCAGTCGTTACGAGAATCCGCACTCCTTGCTGCAGCATTGCGATCACAACTTTGCGGTCAAGCGAGTCATCGGCGGCTTGCGGCCTGGCTTTCTCCGGCGGTTCGGCGGGAGCGGCTTTGCCAGCGGTTGACTTCTGGCCTTCGCCATTGCCTGCACTCGGCAGCAATTGCTCGATCTGGTCATCATTTGGAAATGTCGGGGCTTCCAGCCATTTCGGCGCAACCGGCTTGGCGAGCAGGTACTTCACATCCCAGAGCCTCAACGTCCCGTCAAGTGCGTAGGATGCCAAACGGGAACCGTCGGCGTTGAATTCCGCCCAGGATACGGCGCCGTCGTGATCGGGAATCACGGCTGCCTCTTTGCCTTCGCCGAGATCCCACAGGCGAATGGTGCGATCGTCGCTCGCGGTGGCAATCAGGCGGTCATCGGGCGAAAATCGGAGCGAGTTTACGTAGGAGGAATGGCCGGCCAGTCGCGCAACGATCTCGCGGGACGCAAGGTCGAAAACGTGGATTTCGCCGCTGTCATTCGCCCATGCGAGACGCCTTCCATCGTGGCTGAAACCCGTCGCCACCGAGGCGTCTTCAGCGAAACTCACCTCGCGATACTCGTTCATGTCAAACAGACGGGCCAGTGCATTGCTCAAGAGCGACTCTTCGTAACCGGGATCGTCAGGGTGGAGTGGGCTTTGCCCGCAGCTTGTCCAGGCAAGCAAGTACCGGCCATCGGCGGAACTTTCAAGGCGAACAACGGCCAGTTCCTTTTCCGTCAACAGATTGCGAGCTTGTTTCGTTTTGCGATCGAACGCGACGAGGGGCGGGCGCCCCGTGACTTGTTCGTCGGCGGCGACGCCACTGCCGAACGAATCACTTGCTCCGGAGGCAATCGCCACCCAGCGTCCATCGGGTGCTACCGAAAGGAGTCGTCCTGCCGTCACGCAAAATGTGGTTGTTGGGCCGCCTGCGGTCTCTCTAATACTCAACACGTCGTCCGCGATCGTCCACATGTCGTTCCCGCTCTTGACCAGTTCTTCCCATCGGCCTAGCTCTGCCTGTTGTTGCTCGTCCCATTTGCGTGACGTCTCCCGACCGCTTGGGATCTGTGCGAAAGGGAGCCCCGCCGCGGGACTCGGCGGCGGGCTGTTCTTGATCTCTGCGGCCGGGCGGTGAGAAAGCACGACGGCATCCTGGGGTTTTTTTGCGCCAAAGACCGTCTTCTCCCCCAAGCGAATCGCGTAGATTTGCCCATGTTGGTCGAATACGCAGACATCGCTCGGCAAGTCCATCTGCGCGACCTGGCGAAGCTCGGGGCATTCCCAGAGGCAGTGATCTACGGCCAGCCATTTACCATCAGGCGAGAAAGCCAGGGACGTATTCAAGAGACGCGAGGGATCGTTGTCGTTTCCGACTTTGAGCGAGACGAGATGGTGAGGCTGAACGGTCCAACCCCGGGCGATTTCCCACAAGGCGATTTGTGCTGCGGGCACCGTCACCGCAAAATAGCGACCGTCGGGTGAGAAAGCCGCATTCGCTCCGGTTTCCGGGATCTGGACAACTAGTCGCCCGTCACTCGCGTCATGGATCGCAAATCCGCCATAACGGGAGTTGCTCATCGGCACTGCCAGCCATCGGCCATCGGGGCTGAACTGGGTCTCTATCCTCGGAGATTCATTCAGGAACAATAACGCCACTTCGCGCCGCCATACGGCTTCGGCGGGTATCCCCAAACCGGCCATACGTTTCGGGAATGCGTGAAGCACGATCGCATCGTTGGCGCCGAGCGACACCGTCAAGAGGTTTTCGCTCATGCGGATGCCTCCCGGATCGCGCATAGCGGCGGAGTCATAAACGCCGAAGTTCACGATGGACTGATAGTTCTTCGTGTTCCAGAATCGGATCGAGCCACCCAAGGTGGAAGCGGTCATCAGTCGACGATTGTCCGGCGTAAGACCAACTTTTAGACAGGGAGACGGATCAGCTTCGACGGCCCCAACGCTCCCGTCGGACAAAATCTGCTGGTGCATGTCGATGTCGGAATCGGAGCATAGGAGGTGCGTGCATCGGCCGGATTGCATATCCAACACGCGAGCCGTCTCCCACAAGTCGCCGACAGCCACGTCCTTTCCGTCCGAGCCATAGGAAACATCCTGGCCACTGAAGTCATGCATCGTGTGTTCCTGTCCTGTGGCCAGATCCCAGAATCGATTCTCTCCCCAGCCCGTCCAGAGGACCAGCTTGTCGCCCGTCGGCGCGAAATAGACTCCTTCGGGGCCCCAACCGCTGAAGTGTGCGTCGCGCTGCACCCAGCCGTGAGTTTGCTTTCCCGTCTCGGTATCAAAAACGCCAATCCAAGGCCCCTCCGGCTTTGGTTTTGGCGGTGATGGAGGTAATGTCCCGTTCATGTCGTCCGCCGTTAATACCCGGACCTCCTCTCGCTCGGCGCGGGCACGCAAGAGGCTGCGTGCCGCGAAACGTCGGGAGTCGGGGCTGAAACTCTCCACGGCCCAGTCACCTGCACTGTAGACAAGCCGCCCCTGTGCGAGATTCCAAAGCCCTGACCCGTTATAATTTGCCACCGCAAGCCACCGTTCGTCGGGGCTGAATACGAAATTCGTGTATGTCGGCTTGTCTTCGTCGTGTCCGTCCGCCGGAACGCGGCAGACCTCTTGGCCGTCGCAGCATTTCACCAGGCGGGCTCCCCGGTCACTTCGTATAGTCAGGTAACGACCGCTGGGGCTTAGGGTCAGTCGCCGGCAAAAATCAGGTTGTTCGGAGAGTGGTATCCGAGACGTCAGTCTTCCAGTTACTGTCTGCCACACCTCGACGGCGTCTACCGCTGGTCTTGGGACGTACGTCGCGTCGTCCGGCGAAGTCACTTGTTCACTCGTTTGGGACGCAACTCCTGTGACGAGGATGCGCCCGTCGCGGCTAATGTCCGACACTCCCTGCAACACCGGACGGACTAGCCATTCACCCGGCGATTCGGCATCCCACAGCTTGAGCGTACCCTCGGAATCAACGGAAACGATTTGACTCGAGTCGGCATTGAACGCGGCTGCCACGATCGGATAGGCATGCCCGCGAAGCGTCAACATCTCCAGCCCCTTTGATACGTCCCAAATCCGAATGAAACGGAAATCGCAACTCACCAGTTTCCGCCCATCGGGACTCAAGGCCAGCATCGAGCGTACTTCTTGGGGATCGTAGCTTGAGTTACCGCTTTCACCCTGGTTGGGCCCCATTCTCGCCATGTCGTGCCCAATCAGTCCCGACGGGATGTGGTTTCGCGCGTCGATCCGCCGCAGCAGCACGCCCGAAGTCGTGTCCCAGACGCGCAGTTCCGTAGCGCTAAGAGAAATGAGTGTCTTGCCGTCCGGCGAGAATCGGAGTGTGTGCGGCACTCTGCGGTGGTCCTTCAAGTCAAGAAAACGCTTCTTCGCGGCCAATTGCCAGATGCTGACCGCTTGATCGGATCCTCCCACCGCCAACATCGCATTGTCACCGCTGAATGCCAAACAGTGGACGGGGTTCTTGTTTTCCGGGAGTGTGCAGCAGATCGTACCACTGGCAACCTCGAGAACACGCACCGCGTTGTGGTTGTCTCCCCAGGCCAGAAACTGGCTGTCCGCGCTGAAGGCAAGGCAACTCGCCGCGCCTTCCATGTGCGCCTTGCGAGTTTTGGTTGCGACCTCCCAGACCGAAATCCCGGAGAAGCGTTCTCCCACATCAGCCGTTGAAGGTCCCGCACTCCCCGGTGTATTGTTCGGTTGTTCGCGGATTGCATTGGTGTCGCTGCCTACGTTCGGGGCAACAGCCTCGTCGGTTTTTGGATGCCCGAGCGACAGAAATCCACCTCCAGGGGGCATCAACCCAGCTCCCGTTGCGGCTGGCGGCTGGACAGGACTCGGAGACATCGAGCCGCTCAATCCCGGCACGACAGATTCTTGGTGCATCTGATTCTGACCGGATGGCTCTGCGGCCGGTGACGGCATTACCATTCCACCACTCACATTTTGACCAGAGAAAAAACCCTCCGATGGATTCTCTCGAGGCTCCGACGACTCCTCGGTCGAGAGTGTCGCAGGCAGAGAAGGATCCGTCGTCAAGGCAACCACAACCCAGCGATTGTCTGGGCTGAATAGCGTCATTGCACTGACTCGGTTGCCCATATTTCGGTTACTGCCGACGGCCAACTCCCAGGGAGGCTTCGGAGGGCCCAATTCCGGACCAGTGACCGTCGGCGAAGCGGAGGCAGGATCGTTGTCGGAGCGAACCGTCGCTTGCCCTGTGTCGATATCCCATTCTCTGCCGTAAGCCCGAACGCATTTGCCGTCATCGGTGAAGGCCAGGCCCGGTTGCATGGCAAGACCTGTCCCACCGTTGACGCCGTGGATCGTCAGCAGGTCAAGGTGGCACAATCGCTTTAGATAACTCCACTCCCAGTGGCGCAATTCCGGCGGGCATTCACCCAATAACGATTCCGCGCCTCGCACGTCTCCGGACAGCCAGCGTTGGTAGGCCAAGCCGATCTTATTCGCATAAGATCCATCTTCCGCCCGTTGCCGCTGTTCCCGTTCAAGTTGTCCCGCCCGATCGGCGGCCTCCTTCTGTCTCTTCGCTTCGTCCGCGGCCACCTTCTCCTTGGTCGCACTGATTTCGGCCTTGCGCTGTCTCTCCTTGGCGACGAGGTACCCGGTGAGCGAGGCGGCCACCAATGCAACCAACAGCAGCGCCGACACGGACAACAGTCCCGCGATGGCCGGATTGCGTCGACACCAGCGAGCGCCGCGCTCGAAACGAGTGATGCGACGCCGGCGAATCGGCTCGCCCCGCAAATAACGCCCCAACTCGTCGGCCAACTCGCGGGCCGTGCCGTAGCGGCGGGCGGGGTTCTTCTCGAGGCAGGCCAGACATATCGTCTCGAGGTCGAGCGGAATCTCCGGATTGAGGCGCCGCGGTGGAACCGGCTCGTGGGAGATCACCTGTTGCAGCGCGTCATTATAAGAGGCGGCCTGAAACGGCGGCCGACCTGTGAGCGAACGGTAGAGGATCGCGCCCAACGAATAGACGTCCGCCTGCGGAGAGGGTTGCGCGGTCTCGCCCAATGCCTGTTCGGGCGGCATGTACTCCAGCGTTCCGATCGGCTGTCCCGTCGCTGTCAGTCCGTTCGTTTCGGTCAGTCGCTTGGCCAGGCCAAAGTCGGTGATGCGGGGACGACCCTCGGTATCCAACAGAATATTCGCCGGTTTCAGGTCGCGATGCACGATGCCCTTTTCGTGCGCATACTGCACCGCTGCCGCGATCGTCTGTACCAGCCGCGCTATTTCTTGCGGCGCCAGTGGTCCGGACTTCAATTGCTCGGCCAGGCTGTGCCCCTCGACATAGCCCATCGAGTAGAAGTGCTGCCCCTGATGCTCGCCGACTTCGAACACCGGCACGATATGCGGATGGTCCAATTGGGCAGCGGATCTTGCTTCCGAGTAGAATCTCTGCACGTCCTCCGGCATCGCCAGTTCGCCGGCCAGGATGGTCTTGAGCGCCACCATCTTGTTCAGCCCCGCCTGGCGGGCCAGGAAGACCACGCCCATCCCGCCACGCCCAATCTCTGTCAGCAGTTCATAACTGCCAAATTGGGCCGGCAGGACAACGGAGTGAGCTGCAGGGGAAAACTCCCGCTTGTGCAGTTCCGTATGCGACGTAACTACTCCTTGCGGATTTGCTCGTACATCCGGCACCCATGCAGCCAGGATGTACGCCTCCTCCCCCGGAAACCTCGCATAATAGTCGGACGGCTTCGGCTTCTCGCCGTGTCGGCGGCGCAATTCAATTTCCAGACTCACCAGGTGTCGCAAAGAATGCCGGCGCAGCCTGGCCGGCGACCGCGTGAGAAAGTCCTCGATTTGAGGCTTTGGCTCCCCGCCGTACGCCGCCTCGAAATCGTCGCACAACCCGTCTATCAAGACCGCATCCGACAGGTTCAAGGACTCCGATTGCGCATCCGTCATGAATACTGCTCCCTAGCAACCGTTGCAGATCCCACTCGAAGGAGGCTTGAAAAAGACTCGAGCACAAATCGCAAACACTCGTACGTCAGCGCCGACAATGTGCGTTCCTTATAGAACGCCTGGGCCGCATTTGCCATCGGGCCGGGCACACGGCTCACAAGATAACTCGCGGATTGAGCCGACGACCCGACAAGCGAAACACCGAAAGCTCCGACCATTTTCCGAACCACCCACTCATCACGGCAGCGCGGCGGATGTCCCACGAAATGCGGAACCCCAAGCGACGGCCCCCTCCGGAAGGCGGAAGGTCTGAGCTCTCGGAACCGCGGTTCTGTGGAATACCGTGTCGGACTGACGGGCAGAGTTGCGAGATGCAATGTAGTTGCTCGGTGGCATCCGGACAACATTTTAAAACGCCGTCGCACCATCGCTGACGGCCGCATCATCGCTGGACGGGAGCTTGAAAGAACATGGCGATGGATCTGCCCCGTGACTTAATGCATCGCGTTTCGAACGCTGGCACAAGTCCACCGCCGACGTGCCTCCGCGACAAGTCGCACGAATTGGCTGGAACGCTCGTACTGACTCCCGTTTGGGTGTTGCCGCATCGCGTGGACGAGGACGCCTTGAAGCATTTCGTCTCCGCGGTGATTCGCTTCGTTGCGAAGTACGTGCCGGAAGTGAGTAATCTGCGTCAGCGGGTCGTTCGAATCGCATGCGCCCTAGGGTCCGCTGGAGAACGGATCGTCGACGGCGAAGGATGGCCCGATGGAATAACGGAGTCGGCGGCATTCGCGATATGTCGTCGAATCGAGCGACTGGAAACGCCAAGTATTCAGCAGGGGCCGGTTGTGTTTGTATTGACGTTCCCTCCTAACGGCCGAAGTACTGCGGAGGCAGTCGAGAGGCTCGTGCACTTCCGCCGGCGCGGAATCCAAGGCTCAGACCTATTCGTGCGGCAGGTCGTTGCCGACGCTCGTGACGCACTCGCCAGCATGCCGGAAAATCCATCGGGCAAAAATCAACTCGAACACGTGAGTAACCCGGCATCCTCAAGTCTGATTCCGGCGTGGTCAAGCAGAGCCAAGCCGTACCTCGGGTCGATATTTCGGCTTCCATTCTGCCAGGTAAGGACCCAACCGTTTCGGTGGAAACCGTGTAAGCATCCAGCTAATTCCCGAGAATGGTCTGCCGAGCAGATTGCGAGCCTCACAAAGCATCTCGATGAAAACGGGCCGAACGCGGAACTCTATGCCTGCCGCGGTGACCTGTATTTTCGAATTCACGAACTCGATCAGGCCCTGGAAGACTTTTCACGAAGTCTTGGCATCGATCCCTGCAATTCCGAAGTCTGGTCGAAACGGGCGGGGCTTCACCGGTTCCGCGGCGAGTTGACGGCAAGCGCGACCGACTACGCTGAAACTGTCCGGCTCGTTCCGTTGGACGCAGCGGCACGCAACAACTTGGCCGCTGTGTTGGCGGAACAGCGCGATTTTGAAGCCGCGAGGAAGAGCATCGACGATGCCATTAGATTGGCGCCGAATCGCGCAATATTTCGGGCGAATCGCGCACGACTCGAATTGAATTGCGGGAATTGGGGGGCCGCCCTGGAAGATCTGAGTCATTGCGTGGCTCTCGATCCGCATTGGGATGAAGCGTACCGCCTTCGAGCCCACGCGCGTTCGCGGTTAGTGGCGTCGAGCGGCTTTGACGGTGCAGATTTGGACGGTGTCGTCGAGGATCTGAACCGTGCCGTTGAGATCAATCCGAATGTTGCGTGGGATTTCGCGTCACGCGCCGGGGCATATCTCGCGTCGGCCCACTTCAGCCTTGCGGTGCACGATGCCACGCGGGCAATCGGACTGGAACCCAATCATCGCTTTGCCTACCTGATTCGTGGCATGGCACGCGCGGAGTTGGGGGATCTGAAAAATGCAGTCGACGATGCCACGCGCGCCACCGAATTGCAGCCGGAGTCTGCATTATTCTACGTCGTCCGAGCCTGGGTTCGCATGGTGCGCAACGAGTGGGCACTCGCAATATCGGACTGCGACGTGGCGTTGGCACTTGCCCCCGATTCCGCTGCCGCAATGGAGTGCCGAGGTCGGGCACGCGCAGAGATGGGGCTGACTTCCGAGGCGATCTCCGATCTCAGTCGTGCCACCGAAGTGGACCCCGACAATCCGACAGCCTATTTGTCACGTGGCGTTGTTTATGCGCGGCAAAACGATTTCATTCGTTCGAAAGACGATTTTGACTTGGCCATCACCCTTGATGGAAACGAGCCGACAGCTTATTGCAACCGCGCGGTCGTACACCTGCATCGAGAGGACCCGGCGGCCGCTTTACTCGATGTGAACCGGTCGATTGCTATTAGCGCTGCCGAAGCGGCCAGTTTCTTGCTGCGCGCGCATCTCCACCGGGACCGAGGGGATCTGACGAAGGCCGTCTTGGACCTGAAGACCGCACTCGCGTTAAACCCGAAGCTCCGCCTGGCGCACGAATTCGTCGGAAATATTCACCTGCAGCGCGGCGCCTACCAAGATGCTGCGTCGGCTTTCAAGGCGGAAATCGCCGTGTGCCCGGAAAGTGTCACTGCATATTGCGGACTTGCACATGCGCTGACGGGGTGCGGGCAGTGGGACTTGGCTTCGGAAGCCTTCCGGACCGCTCTTTCCCTGAAGCCGGAATCCGCGACGCATATTTCTGTTGTGCAACTCTGTGTTCAGGCAGATTTCCATCTTCGAGCACAGCAGCACGAGGCAGCCATGGAATGCCTTGACAAAGCCATCTCCATGGAGCCAACTCACTGCGCAGCTCTTGCGCTCAGGGCCTATTTGTACTGGTGGGTGGAGCGATATCATGAGGCGATTGCCGACTTTACTTGCATTCAAGAGCTTACGAAGAACAACCAGACGGCAATCGGCGGACGCGGCCAGGTTTTCGTGGAGGTGGGCGAATTTGCGGCTGCGATCGAGGATCTGAATCATGCGATCTGGTTGCACGGCACCGACGAGCCAAGCGAGACGCTCGCGAACCTGTTGAGTGCGAGGGCAATCGCGCACCGGGGACTCGGAGACGTCGATAAAGCGGATTGCGACATTCGCATAGCGTTGGCGATGTCTCCGCAAGCCGGGTGGATTCGGTACCGGTACGGAGTCCTGCTCGAGCAGCAGGGCCGTGCCGACGAAGCTCGCATCAGCTTTGCGGCGGCGGTCGCCGCGGACCAACTGCCACTGCCACCCCGAAAACGGGCCGGATTGGGTGAATTCTTACGGCGTCCCGCGGGGAAGACGCTATCTGAGAACTGAGTCAACTGCGAAATGGCGCATGGCGACCGTCGCTACTGACGTTTATCAATTGAAGACCGACATTTCTATCCATGGCAGGACCGGGTTAGTCGGACGCGGCGGATTCAAGTCCATGCTCGGACCAGATGCGGCGTATCAGATTCAATTTGCGTTCAATCGTGCGAGGCACGCAACCGGCTTCGTCGGCAATTTCCTCGCTCGTCCAACCTTTCATTTTTTGGAGGGCGATCTCTCGCAACGTCGGGTCCAACAGTCGCAACCGTCGATTGCATTCCTCGAGGATCATTGCCGCACACTCCGGCGTTGGCACGCTGCCGATGACTTCCTGTATGCCACCGACTGGTGAATCAGTGTCAGCTCCTATTCCAATGGCGGATTCGCCCAGGGATCGTCGTTTGGTGCTCCACACTCTTCGTTTATGATCGACGGCTTTTCTCTCCGTCAACATCACCAATACCTGCCAGAGATCGTTCCGATCCACAAGCTTCGGGAAACGCCCTTCCTTTACACCCTGGAAGAAGTTGCCGAGCACGACCAGTGCGAGGTCTTCCTCGTCAGCCTCGCGCCGGGATGCATCTCCCAGTTTTCGCCGGCCCAGCAGCATCAGTCTGGTGATGTATCGCGAATACAACTTCTGGGCGGCGTAATCCGAATTCTGTTTTAAGTCATGGATCCACTGAGTTACCGAATTGTGTTCGATTGCCATCTCAACGTTCCTGCTCGCACAAACCACACGGATTTCTAATTTTTGGCGTCGGAACACTCGCGTTTGGGTACAAGAAATAGAAGGCCTGCGATCCGTGACGTCAATCGAGTTCCAGTAGTTCCAAGAATGAGTTATGGGGACCAGACGACGCAAGGTGGCGAGCCATCGTGAAATAGGGCGGCGACCTCGCAGATGATCCAGTCGAGCATTCGTTTGAATCGGAGTCGTTCGAGACGGAGTGTGCGGTTGTCTCCTATACCGTCGGCAAGGCGGGTTTGGTGAATCCACACCCAAATGTTGCGGAGGATTAAGGCCAAGGCCAGAAAGAATAGGCGCAGCCGAGGGCTGCGCGTGCACGTGTAGATGCGAGCCTGCCACATTTGTCGAAGACTGGTTTCGATCCCAAACCGACGTCGATATCGTTCGCGAATCTCGGTGGGCGACCCATGCGCATTCCATGCGGCGAAGAGTAACTTCTGCCGAGCTTGCTTACGGTCCTTGCGATTCCGATGTCGGCGGTAGCCGACGCAGATCAGGATGGGAACTGTCAGCTTTCCGCTCTTCATCGTATGTTCATACCAGCCGGCGGATTGACGTTTGATCCAACGCAACCCAGTTGCCTTTCGGCCCTTCTTCGGCGCACGGCCGCGAATCACGACGGGCATGAGAAAGGGCAGTTTTTCGGATCGCAGAAAGTCCATCACGGGTGTGTTGAAGAATGCCCGATCCAGCAACACACGCC
>Ga0233425_10002735_pt1 | contig 33868 bp, 7 predicted proteins | sample Watercolumn_Towu_2_FD_181712 | JGI IMG/M metagenome (GOLD analysis project Ga0233425, IMG submission 181712) | Freshwater microbial communities from Lake Towuti, South Sulawesi, Indonesia - Watercolumn_Towuti2014_140_MG | ecosystem: Environmental > Aquatic > Freshwater > Lake | place: Indonesia...
GCGTGGAGCAGTCGCTGGAACTGGCACATCGGATTGTGGTGCTGCAGCGGGATGCGCTGCGCTATCTGCCGGATCGATACCTGGCGAAGTCGCGGGTGATCGTGCAGTCGGCGGTGGCACCGCGGCGGCGCCTGTCGCCCCTGAAATCGGTGTTCGAAATCTGTGTTTCAGGTCATCTGCGGGAAGTGAAGGATCCATTGCGAGCGGCGATCGCGGCACGGAGTCTGCCGGCAGACTCCCGGATCCGCATCCATCAGTTGGGCGCATGTCTGGAGCCGAAATGGCAACGGCGAATAGCCCGTGAACAGGCCATGAATGGCCGGTTGAAATATGCCGGCTCATTGCCGCCTCACCGGGCAAGACGGCTGATGGCACGTAGCCGGTTACTGGTCGTCAGTTCGCGAAGTGAAGGTGCGCCGAATGTGGCGTCCGAAGCGATCGCTGCTGGCGTACCGATCGTCAGTTCGCGGATATCCGGGATGGTGGGGCTCTTGGGCGAGGACTACCCAGGCTACTTCAAAGTCGGTGATACGCTCGGCCTGCGCGATGCGATGCTGCGCGCCGAGCAGGATCGCAGCTGGTATGCCGAATTGCGGCGGCGGATCCGCGCGCTGCGGCCGCTGGTGGCTCCGGGACGGGAAAGTGCGGAGTGGGACAGGCTGCTGCGCGAGCTGGCCGCGGATCTCCGGCGACCTGGTTGCACCTGATCGTCGGACAGGAGTAATATCTGGGCATGTTTCGCGAGGAAATTGTCGACATTGACGATCTGGGGCTGAACGTCGCCTGGGGCCCGGAGGCGGGGCCGCCACTGTTGCTGCTGCACGGTGTGATGCGTCGCTGGACCGATTTTCTGCCGTTGATCCCGTCGCTGATGACACGCTGGAAAGTCATCGGGATGGACTTCCGGGGACACGGCGAGTCGGGGTTGGTCCCCGGCTGTTACCAGGTCACCGATTATGTCAACGACGTGGTGTCGGTGGTACGCAGTTGCCTCAACGGACCGGTGGTGGTTTATGGCCATTCGCTCGGCGCGATGGCGGCCTTGGCCGCTGCGGCGCAGGTACCGGAATTGGTCCGAGCGATCGTGCTGGAAGATCCGCCGTTCCACACGATGGGGAAACGAATCGGCGATTCCGTGTTCCTCAGCCAGTTCGCCGGCATTCAAGCGATCCTCGGACAAGGACTCGAGTTGGATGCGTTAGTCCAAGCGCTGGGAGACGTGGAATTGCGGGAACCGGGGGCGGCCGTCTCCAAGCGGCTCGGCGATGTTCGTGATGCGTCCGCGATTCGGTACCTTGCCAGTTGCCTGTTGCGGCTCGATCCGGACGTGCTCACGCCGATCGTCGCTGGGACATGGCTGGACGGCTATGAGTTGACCGAACTGCTGGGGCAAGTGCAACAGCCTACCCTGGTCATGCAGGGGGACACGGCGGCGGGCGGCATGTTGATCGATGGGGACGCTGCGCTTCTTCGGGAACGCTTGCCCCGAGCATCGATCGTACGTTTCGCAGGGGTTGGACATCTGATTCACGGCCAGGATACCGCCGCCGCGGCGCGTGTTGTGACCGGTTTTCTCGAATCGTTGATTTGAGTGTTTGTTGAGTGGAATACGGGAGCGTTCGCGCGGCGGACGAAAGTGCAATGAAATCGGGCAAGGGGTCGATGGTCGTCCGCAACGGAAAACTGGTGGATGGCACCGGAAAGCTCGCGATCGAAAATGGCGTCGTTCATATCGTCGACGGCCGAATCACCTATGCCGGCGGCGCGGCGGCAGCGCCGGCCGAGCCGCCCCAGGCTACGGTAGTCGATGCCCGTGGCGGAACGATCATGCCGGGGCTGGTCGAAGCGCATTTTCATCCCACCTATTTCAATGTCGCCGAGTTGCAGGACCTCGATATTAAGTATCCGGTGGAGTACGTGACGTTGCTGGCCGCGGTGAATGCCCGGCTGGCCCTGGAATGCGGCTACACCGCGGCGCGCAGCGGCGGCAGCCTGTTTAACATCGACTTCTGGCTGAAGAAGGCGATCGAGAACGACCTGGTCCTGGGACCAAGGCTGGCGGCCAGCGGCCGGGAAATCTGTGGTGTCGCCGGGCTGATGGACTGGAACCCCGATTTCCGCAAGATCGGCATGGAAGGCTTGGTACTGCTGGTCAACGGAGCCGACGAAGCACGCGCCGCGGTGCGAAAGCTGGTGAAGGACGGCGTCGAATGGGTCAAGACCTACCCCACCGGAGATGCCGCGGCGCCCGACGTGAATGATCATCACACGTTATGCATGACCTTCGAGGAAATGCATGCCGTGGTCACAACCGCCCATAATCACTCGATGAAAGTCACCGGCCACTGCCGCGCAACCGAAGGCATCAAGAACGCGCTCCGCGCGGGATACGATTCCATCGAGCACGGGACATTTATGGACGACGAGTCGATGGAGTTGCTGCTGGCTCGCGATGTGCCGGTCGTTCCGGCGCTCTATTTCGAACTGGCGAGCATCGAGCGAGGACCGGATTTCGGAATGTCACAGCGCGTGATTGACGGCCATAAGGAAACACTGGACGGCGGCGCGGAAAGCGCACGGCGGATCCTGCGCGAAGGCGGCACGCTCGGAATGGGCGGCGACTACGGTTTCGCCTGGAATCCACACGGTGATTACGCGAAGGAGCTCGCGTTCTTCGTCAACTACGTTGGATTTTCTCCGTTGGAGACAATCCGATGCGCGACGAAATCCGGTGCCCGGATCATGGGTCGGGACCATGAATTCGGAACGCTCGAGGTCGGCAAACTGGCCGACGTCCTGGTGGTGGACGGCGACGTCGTCCACGATATCACGCTGCTGCAGCGGCGGGAGCGATTCATCGCCGTCATGCAGGCCGGCGTAATCAAGGCCGGGCAGCTGGCGACCACCAGTACCACCAGTTCCGTCGTCGGTTGAAGGAGTTTGCAAATGGTCGACAAAGATCTCTTTCGTCGCGAGTTCCTGAAACATACCGGAGCGTCCGCTCTCTGCGGAGCTGCGCTGGTCGGCTGGAATGGCAGCGGTTCGAGTGCCGCCGCGGCGGGTTCCGTTCCGGACGAACATGCCTTGCCGACCAATCGGTCGGCCAACGAAACGATCGTGTTGGGGATCATGGGATTGAACGGGCGTGGAGGAGCCTTGGCAGACAGTTTTCTGGCTCAGCCGAATGTGCGAATCGGCGGGCTGTGCGACGTCGACCAGCGCGTGTTGGCTCGAACGGCGTCCTCGTTCAGCAACAAACAGGGAACCGCGCCGGCCACCTTCGTTGATCTGCGAAAGATGTTGGAGGATCCGGCGATCGATGCGTTGGTCGTCGCCGCGCCCAATCACTGGCATGCGCCCGCCACGATTCTTGGCTGCCAGGCCGGAAAGCACGTCTATGTGGAAAAGCCGTGCAGCCACACCCCGCGCGAAGGGGAGTTGGCGGTCGAGGCGGCGCGCAAGCACAAGCGGGTCGTCTGTATGGGAAACCAGCGTCGTAGCTTTCCCTCTTTTGTCGACGCGATCGGCAAGCTGCGACAAGGGGTGATCGGCCCGATCCATTATGTTCGCACCTGGTACAACGCCCGGCGGCCGTCGATCGGCACCGGCAACGCCATCGGACCGCCGGCCGAACTGAACTTCGAACTGTGGCAGGGGCCCGCACCTGACAGACCTTTCCGCGACAATGTCGTGCATTACAACTGGCATTGGTTCTGGCACTGGGGAAATGGCGAGTTAGGCAACAACGGAATCCACTCGCTGGATATCGCGCGCTGGGCGTTGGGGCTCGACTATCCGCAGCAGGTTACGGCAACCGGGGGCCGTTATCATTTTCGTGATGATCAGGAAACGCCCGACACCCTGATGGTCTCGTATGATTTCGGGTCGGCCACCGTCACTTGGGAAGGACTGAGCTGTTCCACATACGGTCCCGGCGGCAGTGGTTACGGTCTCTCATTTCACGGGGCCGAAGGCACGATGGTGCTGTTCGATTCCGGTTACAAGATTTTCGATCCCCAGAACAAAGAGATCTCTTCGTCGCCCGGTTCCGGCGGACTAGGAGAACATCTGGCGAATTTTCTTGCCTGCATACGCTCCGGAGAACGTCCGAACTCCGATATCGACGAGGCGCACAAAAGTACGCTGATGTGCCATCTCGGCAATATCGCCTATCGACTGGGAAGGGCGTTGAAGATCGATTCGCGTACCGGCGCCATCGTCGGCGACGAGCAGGCAGCAGGTCTTTGGAGCCGCGAGTACCGCAAAGGGTGGGAGCCCGCTGTATGAACAACAAACCGACCGTGGCAATTCTGGGGGCGAGTTCCGATCGCAGCAAATTCGGCAACAAGTCGCTACGCGCGCACCTGCTGCGTGGTTACGACGTTTACCCGATCAATCCCAAGGGTGGGCGGATCGAGGGGTTGCCGGTTTATGGCAGTCTGGCCGACGTGCCGGTGCAGAATCTCGATCGGATCAGCGTCTACTTGCCACCCGCGGTGCTCTTGTCGGTACTGGATCAGGTGGCCGCCAAGGGATGCAAAGAACTCTGGCTCAATCCGGGCAGTGATAGCGAGGAAGTGGTTTCCCGTTCCCGGGAGTTAGGGCTGGATCCGATCGTGGCCTGCAGCATCGTGGATCTGAACATCAGCCCGAACTCGCTGCCTGAATAGGCGTGGATCGTTCCCCGATATTGCCGACCTGAAATTTGTCTAGCTGACGGGGAAGTCGGAGCGACTACGAGGTTTGGCGGGCGACGGGCGGCCAAAGAAGTAGCCTTGGGCAAGTTGAAAGCCGGCCTGCCGACAGAAATCGGCCTCTTCGGCCTTTTCGATCCCTTCGGCAAGGGAGACGATTCCGAGGTCTTCCACCATTTTCACCAGTGCCTGCACCATCGCCTGGCGTTGTTCACCGGCGAGATGGATATCGCGAATCAGTCCCATATCGAACTTCAGGTAATCAGGACGGATTTCGAGCAGTTCCAGCAAGCGGTTCTGGCCCGCGCCGAAGTCATCGAATGCAAGACCGACGTTCAGGTCTTTGAGTCGGGCCTGCAGTTCGGCCATGGCATGCGCGTTGGTAATGGCCGCCTCGTGGATCTCAAGCGTCAAGCTCTGTCGCGGGCTCAATTCGCGAATCGACCGGATCGACTCCAGCAGCCCGCCGTCCTCGGCTTCTTTGGGGTGGGTGTTGACGAACAGATGTGGCAGGGTTTCAAACGTCATGCTGACGCGGACACCTTCCCAACGAGCCATGCGGCTGAGGTCGAGTTCCAGGTCGAGCTGTGCGGCGGCGCGGAACATCGCGGCGGGTGTTTCCAAGCCAAAGACTTCGCTGCGAGCCAGAACTTCAAAGCCGATCGATGTTTCGTCCTTCAGGCAGATAATCGGTTGGTAGTACGGAATCACGGCTCGCGAGGCCATCAGCTTGTCGAACTGCACCAGGGCCAGAGCATGGTCGCAGAGATCTTCGTGGACGGTCTGTCCACCCACGTCGGCCGAATGGCGGCGAACACGAAACGGTACGTCAGCGAACTGGATCAAATCGTCCGGTTGGATCTGCCGTTCACCCTTAACCCGCTCTCCATTCACGTAGGTTCCATTCGTGCTTCGCAGGTCTCGAAGGACCAGTCCGCTCTCGGTTTCAATCAATTCCGCATGCAGTCCGGAGACTGTGGCATAGGGAATACTGAGCGCCATATCGGATCGTCGCCCAATGCGGAACGGGGAAGTATGGATCGGGATATGACGAACCCCTTCGCCTTCGACGACTTGGCCGGTGAGGAACCAGATCGACGCATTCAGCACCGAATCGCGACCTGACCGCGACTGCGAATTCCGGTTTTGACCGGCCACCGCAAACGGCGCGGAATTGGCGGGCTGTGCCGGGTCGGGCCTGCCGATCGACGGCGCGTTGTTGGGCTGCCGGTTATGAGTGGAATCGGAAACGGTCATGAACAGGGTCGCGGCCGATTTGCATGGGACGACAGCAACGGGTGATATCGACCTTCGGGTTGGACATCATCTCAATCGTAGGATGAATTTTGCTCGCGGGCGCGCAGACCCGAGAAAAAGGGGGGCCTGATGCGGGAAAACTCGAACCGATCCCCGTCGGGCGGAGTCATTGCGGAATGCAGGGGATGCGTGGGCAGCGCCTGGAACTCCACCGATGGCGCATGCAACGATTAGGGCGCCTGGAGTGGCCATGGCCTGAAGGGACGAACGTGACGTAATTTCTGTCCTAGAATTTTTAGGAATTACCGCGCTGGAGTCAGGACGGGGAGTGGCGTCAATGTCAAGCGATACACAGTCGTTTCAAGGCAGTCTGCTGGCCAATGTACTTTCGGATGACGCCTTCTTTCCTACGCCGCCCAAAACGATGGCCGAGGCGGGGCTCTCGGAGTCGTTTGTCGAGTCTCTGGTCTGCAAGCATCTGCTGCAATTGGGCACGAGCAGTGGGCGCAATCTTGCCAGTCACATTGCGCTGCCCTTCGGTACGCTCGAACCGTTGTTCGCGACGATGCGCACACATCAGTTGCTGGTGCACGCTGGTTCGGCTCCATTCAACGACTATTACTACACGCTGACCGACAAGGGCCGCCAACAGGCGCCGATTTATGCTCGGGCGTGCGCGTACATCGGACCCGCGCCGGTGCCGCTGATCGATTATGTTACTTCCGTCGACGCGCAGGCGATCAGCGCGGAAGCGGTGCGACGTGACAAGTTCGAAAGCGCATTTCGGGATATTTCGGTGAGTATGGAGCTGTTTGAAAAGCTGGGCCCGGCGGTGAACTCAGGGGCCGGCATGTTCCTGTATGGGGCGCCCGGAAACGGCAAATCGACGCTGGCGAAGAAGATCACCATGTGCTTCGGCCAATCGATCTGGATTCCGCATGCAGTGATCGACGATGGACAATTGATCAAGGTCTTCGATGCTTCTTATCACTTGCCGATCAAGTCCAGCGACAGCGGAATTGTCAAGTCCCGCGAAAGCGATACCCGTTGGACGCGGGTTCGGCGGCCAACGGTCGTGGTGGGAGGCGAGCTGACGATGGACAACCTGGAAATCCGGCACGATCCGCGTTCCAACATCAGCGAGGCACCGCTGCAGATGAAGAGCAACTGCGGGTGCCTGCTGATCGACGACTTCGGGCGGCAACGGATCGCGCCCGCGGAATTGTTGAATCGCTGGATCGTTCCGTTGGAAAACCGCTGCGACTTTCTTACATTGTCCACCGGCAAGAAGATCCATGTGCCGTTCGAACAGTTGATCATCTTCTCCACCAATCTCGAACCGGCGGAACTGGTCGACGAAGCTTTCCTGCGCCGCATCCCTTACAAGATCGAGATCGGCGATCCGGACGAAGCGGAATTCACGCACCTGTTTGAACTTGCGGCGGCCGCACAGGGGATCGAGTTTCGTGCCGATGCCATCGATCATCTGCTTGCCAGGCATTATCGGCCTGTTCGGCGCGCGATGCGGCGTTGCCATCCCCGCGATCTGCTCCGTCAGATTTGTGCCTACTGCACGTATCGCGATCTGCCCGCGGAGATGCGACCCGAATATTTCGATCGCGTTGCCAGCAGTTATTTTGCCATGGTTTTGGCCAAGAAATGAGTTCGATCCATCCTTCGGTGGATGAGCGACACGGCGCGCCACGCCGGTTGAGGGTTCAAGCATGAGTCAATGTGCCACGTCGGGACCAAGCGTGAATTCCGAGCCGATTCCCGGCTATGTGCTGCGGGAACGGATCGGTAGCGGCGGGTTCGGCGAAGTCTGGAAGGCCGAGGCACCGGGCGGGCTCTGGAAAGCGATCAAGTTCGTCTATGGCACATTGGACGAGGCCCGCGCCGCCCAGGAAATGCGGTCACTGTCGCGGATTCGGGCGGTCCAGCATCCGTTTCTGCTGTCGATCGAGCGGATCGAAATCGTCGACGGCCACCTGATGATCGTCAGTGAACTGGCGGGCAGCTGCCTCAAGGAACGTTTCGAAGAGTGCCGTCGCGAGGGGTCTCAAGGTATCCCGCGGGAAGAATTGCTGGGATATCTCCGCGACGCCGCCGACGTGCTCGATTTTCTCTATGATAAACACTCGCTGCAACATCTGGATGTCAAGCCGGAAAACCTGTTGCTGGTGGGAAATCATATCAAGGTCGCCGACTTTGGGCTGTTGAAAAACCTGCAGGATGCCTGCATGTCGGTGATGGCGGGACTTACTCCGTTTTACTCGCCACCCGAAGTGCTAGGCGGCAGGCCGAGTCGCTTCAGTGACCAGTACAGTCTGGCGATCGTGTTTCAGGAGATGTTGACCGGCGAGCCTCCGTTTGCCGGGCGCACCACGGCGCAACTCGCGGCGCAACACCTGCACAGTGCGCCTAACCTGAAGTCGCTCCAGGCCGACGATCAGCCGGTCGTGGCCCGTGCGCTGGCCAAGAAACCTGAGTCGAGATTCCCCAATTGCCGCTCGTTTGTGGAAGCCTTGATGGTGCCAACCAAGCTGGCGCGGCACACGATGACTCGGGCGCCCTCCCCTCGGACGCCGGTCCACGGCGTCGAAAAGACGGAGATGCTCGATCACGGCGCGCCGTTCGCCGAACTGGGGCATGGCGAACCACTCCTGGCGATGGTCGAAGATCCGGCGCGTGACCTGCGGCCGTTGACCGACCAGTCCGAAGAATATGGTCCGACAGTGCTGATCGGCGTAGGCGGAGTCGGGGCGCGCATTCTCCGCAACGTGCGACGCAAATTGATCGAACGACTCTCCAATGCGGATCTCCCCGAGGCGGTCCAGATGCTGGCCGTCGACTTGGACCGCCAGTCGCTGAGCGGCCGCCATGTCGGACCAGCCGGCGAAAACCTCAGCGCTCGCGATTCGGTGCTGCTGCCGTTGCGGCCGGCTGCCAGCTATCGCCCCGATGCCGAACGATTCCTTGGCTGGCTGCAACGCAAATGGCTGTTCAATGTACCCCGCTCGTTGCAAACCGAGGGAATTCGTCCGCTAGGACGACTGGCGCTGGTCGACAACAGCGAACAGCTCTACGCGGCCTTGCGGCGAACCCTGCAGCATGCCTGCGATGACACGGCACGCACGGCGTCGGAAGAACGCACCGGACTTCCCTTTCGCCGCAAGTCACCGCACGTGTTTCTTGTCGCCGCGATCGGCGGGGGAACCGGTAGCGGCATGATCATCGATCTGGCGTTCGCCGTACGGGCCCAATTGCGGTCCCTTGGATTCGAGGACGGTTGCGTTCGAGGCGTGTTAGTGCATGCCACCGGCAAGAACCAGCAGGCGAGGGATCTCGCCGTGGCCAGCAGTTGTTCGTGCCTCAGTGAATTGCGTGACTATGGCACGGCCGGCCGCAGCTACCCTGGCGATCCGTCCTGCGACCTGCCGGCGTTTCCCGATCATTCCTCGGTGTTCCGTGACACCTACGTCGTCCATCTGGGTGACGAACTGAGTGACGAGGAATTCACGTGCGGATTGGACCGAGTGGCCGACTACCTGCATATCAATGTGCTGACACCGGCTGGTGCTCATTTCGAAAATGCCCGCTCGTTGGAGCATTGCGGCGGCGATGGCGTGATGAGCGATGTTCGCGTGCGCAGTATCGACCTGGTGCGAACTCCAATCACGCTTCGACCATCGGATCAGCAGTTGGAGTCCATGCTGTTCGGAGCGCTGGGAAGGCACTGGTCGGAGGTGCCCGTTTCGCCGCAGGACAGCGGTCACCCATTTCCGGAGTTGGAGACGCGAGCGGCACTGTTTGTCGAGGAGCAAGGCTTGCGACTGGAGAACTTGCTGGCGAGCGCTAAGGAGCAACTGCTGGAACTGACCAAGCTGGCGCCCGATCGACTGGCAGCCCAAGTCGTCGATAAGCTCTGCGCTCAGCCCCCCGCTCCGCCAACCCGCGCGGCGATGTTTCTTGGAATCGATATGCTGTTAGGAGCGACAGAAATTCAGGGCGCGCAGACGGAACCGCTTTCCACCCAATTGGCTCATCGCATGCGATACGCCGCCAATATCAAGGGGCGCAAGGCTGCGGAGTGGATCATGGAATTGATCGAGGTGCCTGGCGTCCGCGTCGCCGGCGCCCGCTGGGCGGCCAAATGGTTCGGAACGCTGCTCGAAGGCGTGCATGCTCGAGCACGTTCCTGGGTCGAACGAGCTGAGGACGAATTCGATGCGATTCGATCCCGGGCGGCCACGAATAGCACTCCCAATCGCCTGGGCGCCGGTTATGACTTCGAACCGTGGCGCGAGGAGTTAATCGAGTATGCATCGCTGCGACTGCAGCAGATCTTCCATCGTTGCGCGGTGGGCAGTGTCGTCGCAATGATGACTCAACTGAATTCGGCTGTCTCGCGCATTCGCGGTGCATTGGATGGACTGCGACTACTCGGACAGCGCATGCAGACCCAGGTTGTCGAGGCCGTGGACGGTGTTTCTGCCGGGCTGGCCAGCAATACCGTAGCCGACGATCGGTATCTGGAGCCGGCAATGATCATGGACGTCGATCGGGCGTTCTCCGCTCAACTTTCCGCGGAACAGGTATCGTTCGCGGAACTGCTGAACCGATCTACCGGCTTTGACGAGATCGCGGTCCGAATCCGCAGCGCCATCCAGGCCGTGCGCGCCAAAGCAGACGCGGGCGACGCGTCGCTCCCCACCGGGGCGCTCGGCGCCGAACAACTTCCCTCGCTGCAGCGATTGCTGGAAAAGGCCCTGCCGCGACTGGCCACCTGCGGCGGAGCCCGACGCCTGATGGTCATCGCCCCGCCCGATCTGTCGACCACCGAACTGCGCGCCCAGCTTTCCAAACTTACCAACGATCAACTGACGATCGTGCAGGACAGCATCGGCGAACTCGTCGTCTGCTACGAGGTCGAGCAGATTCCGATCGACAACGTGCTGGCTAAACTCATCGGTACGCGGGAAGATATCCTTGAAGTCGCCCGCCGGCTTCACACGCGTATCGACGTTTCCTGGTCACTCTGAACCAGGCTGGTCGCGGCCGAGAATGTCCTGCGCCAGCAGGTCCAACAAACCGTCCATCGCGTCCGTAGCGCACGCCCAGATCCAAGGATCGTCGATCCCGACCTCCCCCTGGCAGGCGATCTCCGCCGGCCGCGGGGGCGCAATCAACGGAGCCGACTGGGGCTTTGTGATTCGGCTCGCGTTTTCCACCAAGGACGAACCCGGAGCCGTACCCGGCCACTCTTGAGGTGGCTCGCCTGATGCCTGACGAGCCCTCTCGTTCAGAACATTGATCACCAGAATCGCATCCAGCGGCGCCAGCAGATCGTTCCCATCTACGTCCACAAATGGCGGTGCTACGACCGCAGGAATGCCCAGCAGGTCGGTCAGCCGCCCCGATCCCAGTGCATTCAAGTGATTGATGATCAGGATTGCGTCGAGCGGCGCGACGATGCCATCGTCGCTCACATCGTGGGCATTGGCCAGATTATGCCACCATTGCGGCGATCGGAGAGAATTCGCCAGTTGAAACAGGTCGCTTCGCCCCAACGGCAGATCGGGGCCATCGACCAGCGTCAGATCCTGTTCGCTGTTGAACAGCCTGTCATCGCCACCCTCCAGGATCAGGATGTCGCTTCCCGGGCCGCCATCGAGTCGATTTGTGCCGAGTCCTGCGTACAGGAGATCGTCACCGGAACCGCCGAAAACCTGGTCGTTGTCATCGTTTCCCCGCAACAGATCACTTCCGTCTCCGCCGAAAATTACGTCATTTCCCGGCCCGCCCTCCACTTGGTCGTCTCCGTCGCCGGATTCAATCAAGTCGTCGCCTGCTTGTCCTAGAATCAAGTCGGCGCCACCCTCGCCCCGCACCAGATCGTCTCCCGCGCCGGCGTCAATGAAGTCACTTCCCTCGCCTGCCTCGACGAAATCGTCGCCCGCGCCCGCGTAAACGACCAGCGGAATGGTCATGATACCATGCACCACTATCCGGTCGTCGCCATAGTGACTGAAGACGGCAATCCGCGAGGGGACGGTAAACGGACCAAACGACTCGCCATTGCGCCGCACGATGATTCCTTCTTGTGCCGACTGCAGTTCGATCTGGTCGGATTCCGTTGTCCCGCCTACGGTCAATACGGATTCTCGGGGACGCCGGGGGTCGTTGCCGGCGGCCACTCGGCGTACAGAGACCGGCGTCGTAAAGGCAACTTGGCGCGCATCGCGCAACGTCGCGATCACACGAATCGCAAAGTCACCTTCGGTCAGATAGACACTTTCACCACTGGCAATCAATCGCCCGCCCCGTTCCACGAGGTAGGGGGTCGTGACCCGGCCATTGCCCCAATCGACGATGACAGCGGTAATTTCGGACATCGTCACTCCGGTCAGCTCGCGGTCGAGCATCACCGGTTGGCCGCTAACGGCAATCAGGATTTGGTCGCCGCTGGCGACCGCCGGAACGCCATCGTCGTCCAGGATATGTCCCTGGCCACTCGAAGCCGCCAACGTCGCATGATTGGCATTGGCCAGGTGTACCATGAAGAATTCATTCGGCTCCGCGATTCGGTCGGCCGTGACGGCGACCGTAAACCTCTGTTCTGTGCTGCCCGGCTCAAACAACAGTGTGCCCGCCGTCGAGCTGAAGTCGCCGTCCTGAACCCGTGCGCTTCCGTCCTGAGTAAAGTACTCCACGCTGACCGGCAGCAGGGCAGGCTTTGATAGACGGACGGTGAATACGAATTGTGTCGTAACTCCGCTGCCTTCGAGGGCCAGGACATCTTCGATGGTAATCCGAGGCGGATCGACGTCCCCGACGCGAGCCTGCTCGACGCGCAACGTCAGGTTAGCGCCGCTGAAATTGTCTTGAACGGTGGAGTAGGGAATTTCGCTGCGGGCGGCGGCGATCAGGCTGGCCGCTGCATCGCCTTGTACCACCTGCTGAATCTGAGCCAACCGGTCGACGTAATCGGCATCGAGCGTGCTTGTCAGTCCCGCGACCTTCTCGGAACTGGCCACGATCAGAGTCACGATGGCGCTGCTCGCGTTCGGCGAGACGGATACCGAGGCAGTTCGCGCCGTGGCATCGGCTATGGAATGCCAGAATGGCGCCGATTTCAGGTCGATACGGTTGGATGCAGCGAGCATCGCTCGAGCCATTTCCTGGTATCCCAAACGGCCGATTGCCACGGCGTCCAGGCCACCGTCGCGGGTCAAACCATGAGCGATAAGGCTGATGGCGTTGTGAATCGTCGCCTGCGCGGCGAGCACTCGCCGCGCGTCGGCGGCATCGGTTGACATCGCCGGAAAGGGACTGAATTGGGTGACGTCCACTTCCGCCAGATCCAACAAGGTACTCATTAGCGCATTCGCTCCGGCAACCGACCGCCCCGACAATCGCATCACAGCCACAAGCAGTGTCGTCAAGGGACTGATGATCCGGGCATCCGCCGGAGCTTCGAGCATCAACGAAAATGGCAGGCCGGTTGTCGTGTCGACCCCACCTAGAATAGCCTTGCTTCCTTCACTGGCATCGTACTTGCCATTGCCGTTCAAGTCGAATGCAGGCAGGTAGGGCAGAAGGAATACGCCGGCGGCGTCGGTCGTCGTGGCCGGCTCGCCCCGTTCGAATCGGTCGTAAATGCCGTTCAAATCGCTGTCGTCGAAGTCGAGTTTCCCATTTTGATTGGCATCGAGAAACACCACAGCCTGGGACAAAGGGCCATCAAGCGCGATGCCATCAGGATCGGCGGGATAGATTACCGTTACCGGAATCGTCATTGCATTGGTGCTGTTGACTTCAGCGACCATGAACGAAAAGGTCAACGTCGTATTCGGCTCCTGCGCCGCGGGAGTGAATGAAGCCAGAGCGCTGGCAGCATTGTTGACGGACACGCTCCCCTGCGGACTGGCGCTCACAAACGACCAGAGAAACGTCACGGCGCAGCCATCGGGGTCGCTTCCTTGCCCATTGAGCTGTCCAAACGTCGTTCCCGTCGCCGAGGCAACCAGCGGACGATCGGGATGGACCGTCACGACGACGTCATCAAATACGGTCGAAAATCCGTCGGAAACGGTAAATCGAAAGACGAGATTCTGCGTGGAGTTGACTGCCGGCGGATCGACGCGAATCGTCGAACTGTTCACGACGGTAATGGTTGCGGTGGGACCGCTGATCTGAGCCCAACTTCGCGTCAACGAATCACCATTGGGATCGCTGGCCGTGCCGACCAGAATCACGTCTCCAAAGCAGATCTGCTGTGTGTCCGGCCCGGCGTTGGCCACCGGAGGAGCGTTTGCAATCACGCCAATCGTTACCTCCGCGTCGGACGACCCAAAAAGATTGCGGATCCGATACGTGAATCCGTCACTCGGACCGGTGAAGTCAGGATCGGGGCTGTAGACAAATGAACCGTCACCACCCACGACGACCGATCCATGCTGGGGTGGAACAGCAACTTCCACGATCACGCTCGTGCCATCCCCCAGATCGTCATTGATCAATAAACCAGGATCGCGAACCTCCAACGTACCACCTTGACCGACATCGAGCGGTGTCCCGCCGATCGCTTCCTGGTCATCCTGGGCGACCGGTGGCTGGAAACATGATTGGAGCGTGTCGCTCCCTAAGAACAATGAGAAATTTTCGATCCGCCATTCGTCATCCAGTTGATCGCGATTCTCGACGACGGGATACAGCCGATAGGTCATCGGAGGCAACAGGACATAACAATTCAGTCCGCCGACGGAAACTTGGATTTGATGACCGAACTCGCCGGCGGACGTTGGCCCAGAAGCAATTACCTGATCGAACGACTGATCGGGCAGCCCGAGGAACCGATCGGGCCGCGGCACATCATCCAGGATCCCGCGCAGTTCATAGCGGGCGGGCCCGCCCGTCGGGACGCGATTCCAGAAATCGACGGCGGCAATCGACAACACCTGGGGGTTCGCCAGCGCTATTGCGCTGGGTGTTACCGTAAATTCAAAGTACGCCGGTTCCAATGCTTGCAACGTGGGAGCGTCGAAGAGCACATCGGCAGTTGCCATGGTTCTCGTGGTCGTCGTGCCCAGCGAGGGCAATCTCAACGGGCTCGGGAAAGGAATGGCCGGAGCCTGGACTGTGGTCAGCGGAGCGTTGTCATGACCAAGCAATCGCACCAGTACGCCTCGCGTGCCCGCGGGCGCCAGCCCGCGTAGCCGCACCACTTCCCATGACCTTACGGACGTAATCAATTTGGAATCGAGTGTGCGGCCCAGCGGAACGCCGAATTGGTCAAGGAATAGAAGTTGAATCTGCCCGGAGTCGACCGGCACACCTCTGGGTTGAGCCAGGGACCGCACGTAGCCTGTGAACGCGAATTCCTGGATCGAAGCGTCGATTCGACTCGCCAGGTGATTCACATCGACGAATTGTTCCAGGACCGCGGTGGACTTGCCTTTTGTTTCAAACGTTCCACCGTGGAAATACTTGACGCCGTCCACGGCGGAAATGGACGCAAATGTGCGGGCCTGCCAGCCCCCCGTCAATTCCTCCCAGTCTGGAACGTCAAATGCTCCGGCAGTCTCCCCAGGGTTTTTCAATAGATTCGGCAGGGAATCAACCAGGTGCTCTGCGGTTTGCCACTGGTTCGCGCGGATCGCCGGAGTATTAAAGTCGGGCTTCGCACCGGGATCAACCCGATCCAACCCAATGCCGGCCAGGGCCGAGAAATACTTCAGCGGCGCGCCTTCATCCAGCCGCGACGGTCGCTGGGATTCGTTGAGCGTGAAACGTCCATGGTGGGACAGACCACTCAGGTCGGCGACGAGCGGTCCCGCGAGCGCGGCTCGCCCCTCGTCCATCCGCCAGTACAGCAGCAGTTGGGACAGGGGGACCTCCAGAATCTGAGAGCGGAAACCGCTGATCTCCTGGTGACTGCGCGCTGTCGTCCAGATCCGCAGTTCATCCAACGCGCCGCGATAAGCTTTTGCGCCGGCGCTGCTCGAAGCACCTAGAACCAGCTGGTCGTTGAGATAGTGAATGCCTCCCTCGGCGCGGCGCGAAATGACTTGCTCACCGTTCAAGTAGCCGCGCAGAGTGTTGCCGTCAAAACTGATCGCAAGGTGCTGCCATCCGCCATCCGGCAGGGTCGCAAATACCTGTTCGATCCGCTTCCCACCCAGGTCCTTGAACCGCCAGCTCACATCCCTGCCTCTCGTGAGGTAGATCTCCAATCCGTCCCCCAGGTTGAGCAGCGTCCCGGCGGATGCGATTTGGGGCAACATCCAGAATTCGACCGTAATCTGCGAGGCAGGAAGCGGCGCCAGCAGCGTTGTCCGCACGACGTCGTTGAGTCCATCGAAACGCAACGCTCCACGCCGGTCGTTCGAGTGAATAAACGGCGTAACGTTGACCAGTTCACTGAACGACTCCGCCTGCTGGGTGAATTCGTAGAACGGGCCGCGAGGATTACTATTTTCGATCTCCTTGTCAAAGCTGTAACAGACGACGGTGCCGCCGCAAACCGGGTCGTCATTGTTGATCGTAAGCACCGTCCGATCGCCTACCACGATCGTCTCCCGCAGGCTGGCATCCCGCAGTGCCGCCTCGACCTCGGCATCCCCGGCAAACGACGGCAGCTGAGCGCGGTTGGCCACGCCGTGCACAATCGCCAGGCCCAGTTCCAGCTCCTCGTGCATTTCGAGGATCGAGTCATTTACAAGCTGCTGGAGATCCACCGACGGGCTGGCCGGATTATCAAAAGATGACCGCCGCAAGGTGACCGTCCCGGAATCCAGGACGACGTCGTTGGGGATGGAGGCGTTTGTCAGCGATGCCGAACGCGTAACGACCGCATAGGCTACCGTGACCTCGTCGCCCGGATTAAGGAACTCGGCACGCACCATCAGCGGTCCACTCGATTCCACGGTGGTGAGCTGGTATTCACTGTCGCCGCCATCACGGGACGAAAGCAGTCGAGATGACAGATTGCCGTTGGTCGTCACGGAAACTTGAACCGGGTTGAACGACACTTCGCCACAAACGCCGATTTTGTGAGTAAACCGAAACGTTGTGGCATCGCTGGCACAGTCGTCGTCCTCAATGGTGACGAGCACCGCGTCCTGATCGGGATCGAGATGAACCGGTGACTCATCCTCATAGCTGGCCGCGTCAAGGATGATTTGCAACGCTTCGTCAAATTCAGGCCGGTTGTCACCGACAATATCGACGATGATCTGTGCCGCGACTTGGGCGGTGATGAAATGGTCGATGACGAGCGGATTCCGAGATACAAGTGAGAAGTCGTCGGAACCGGCAGATCCCGGACCGCGCGGGCGTTTCCCCTCGACCGTATACTCTAATGTCAGGGGACTGCTGGGGGGTTCACTCAACAGGACATTGATGGCCATCGACCGACTTGATCCCGCCGGACCTTCCGATACGGTCCGGCTTGTTACCTCCAGATAAACGTGCTGCTCGCAGGCATGCGGGTCGGCATCACCGCGTAAATTGATCTCCTCGAGAAAGAGAATATTGGTCCGCAGGCAACCGAAGCGATCGAGCCTGGCGACGAATTGATCCCCCGAACGCGGGTCATTTTCGTCGTCATCGTTGTCATCGTCGAACAGGGTGATCGATCCAGCGAGCGATCCTTCGATGCCAAACGGTCCGATCAAGATCGGCTCGTCGTCCAGCGTTCTCACGTTTGCGGACAACAAGCCGCCAAGCAGGTTGAGTTCGGCGTCGAAGGCGAGTGACAAAGTCTGGTCACGGTATTCCATGTCCAACAGGCCTTCGGCGGTCAGCGCGCCGCCAAACAGACTCAAGAATGCCTTGGTTTCGTCGCGGTCGGTCGTTGGATTGTCGCTTGCGGCAGGGCCCCCGATATGGAGCCTGGCATGCGGGTCGCCGTCAATCACGATCGGGGGCGTCAACGGAATCGTGATATCCTGAGTCGAGGTATTGGCCTCAAAGTCGAATTGCCCGTCAAGAACGTAGTCGACCGGCCCGATCCTGCCCGAAATCGAATTGATCGACACACCGAGCGCCGCTGCCAGGTCGATGCGATTCGGCTTGCGAACCATCGCCAGTCCGCCCTCCGCGGCAATCGCGCCCAGCGGACCCAGATCAATCGCGCCCGCACCTCCAACGACAAGCAGGTTGTCCTGCGACCGCATCACGAACGATCCGTCCGCGACGGGGAATCCCAGCACCACCAGGGATCCTTGAGCAAAAAGTTGGACGTAGGTCCCCGGATCGAGCGTGACCGTATGTGCGAGCGGCCCTGCATCCAGGACGACGTCCCGCGCGTCGCCCGTGGAATTGACCTGCAATTGCAGACTGGCTTCCAGCTCGAATCCGTCACCAACGAGCTTTGGCAAACGCGACCTGGGAGCGGCATGCAGCCGCAACTCCGCGGCACCATACAGCCCGACGCCGTCGGAATCGGGGCAACCGCCGAGATCCACAATGACGGTACCCGCCGCATCCAGCGACAGCGTTTGCAACAACGTTATGCCCCCGGCTAGCCGCAGCGACGCGCAGTCCCCTTCCTTGATCAACTCACCCAGCATATGGGTCTCGAGCAACGACGGCGTTACCAGACTGCCCAGTCGGATTCGGTCGATGCGGGCCAACGCGACAAAATCTCGCAATCCCAGCACAGACGACAGACTGCTCGGCACCAACTCGGCCTCCAGGAAGAACCGGGCATTCTCAATGAAGTCGCCCAGGTTCAGCGTGGCATCGATGCGGAATCCGCCGTAGCGTTTGACATCATCGAACGGTTTGACGGCGGTTCCAAATTCGTCGCGCAGCGGGTGTGGCGCATCCAGATCGACTCCCGGCGAATACGCACCGAAGAAAATCTGGCCGTTGACTCCGGCGCGAGACCCCGTAGGCGTGATCAGCGACGAAACGACTTCGTCGGAAAATCCCAGGTTGGTCGTCAACCAGTTACGAAGGTTGTCGGTCCCCGCGGAGACTTCGAGCGAAGCGACGGGGATAGGGATCGTCACGCCGGAGGTCAGCCGACGCAGCAGGTCGCTGAACTTGTCGATCGGCAAGGGCAGGGCCGCTGCAACGCCCGCGACAAGGGGGTTTTGCAAGACGCTGCCTAAGAATTCGCCAGGGTTAACGTCCCGCACGCCGATGTTCGCTTCGGTCGTAATTCCCGCCAGCAACGGTGTGCTTGACCGGAACTTATAGCCCGTTGTCGTGGCTTGAACGAACGTTTCCCCCAGAGGAATCCCTAGCAATCTTGGCTCCAGAAATCCCTCGATAAAGAAACTGGAAAATAGCGCTTGCGCCTGTTCGACCGACGCTTGCAATTGCATCAGTGGCTTCGCCCCCCGTTCCGACTTGAAATTCAAATAGTCGAGATTCAGGAGCGTGGCAGGAGACGGCACGTAGATCTGCAGGCCGCCCATGGACGTCGTCGACGTGAGGCCATCGATGATCCGTGGAATGTAGCCCACGCGCACACAATTGGAATCGATGTCCGACTCCGCGCACGCCGCGCCCGTGACCCTGTTTCGCCGGTCTTTACTGGAATATGCATCAATGACTTCGCCTACCTGACTGAGCGCGGAAAGTGGCTGGTTGAAGTTCACATTCGGCAATTCCGGCGGCGCACCGATTTCCCGCAGCACTTCGAATGGCTCCACAATCATCCGCGGCAGATTCAATTGGGCGGTGACCAGAAATCCACCAAAATCGACCATCTTCTCGAATTTCGACCTGCTGAACACTGGAATGGCGTCGGCAGGTACTCCCACCGGAAAATCCCGCTCGCCTGGGTCGACCTGATCGTTGCCGTTGCGATCCATGTTGACGACACGTCGACTGAAAATGCTGTTGGGATCGTCGACGGTGCCGTTGCCGTCCTGGTCCTGTGGCCCGAATACCAGCCCGCTGACGGAGCCAAGCTTCATCCCCAACCAGAACAACTCGCCACTCACTCCGACTTCCCACCCGGTAAACGGATTCAGCACATCAACAAGCTGTTCGAAGACATCGTCAAATCGATTGTCGGTCGATTTCCCCGTGAGCATCGCCGTCAGCAGACCGGTCGGAATCACGCGCTGGAATTGAAAATTCAGCCGATCTTCCGCGCCCAGGGTAATCAAGTCGATGAGCAACCCCCCGAGGCCGCCGGAAATGAGGTTGACCTGCCGCTTCAACGTTTCCCGGAGACTGGTCGTCACTCCGAATGCGAGCTTGAAATCCTGGGTGGTCGGGTCCTTTGCCAGGAGAACCAGTACCTCTTCCGTGGGTGGACCGATCGGGAAGCCGAGAATCGTCGGCTGGATCAATCCGCGGATTTCGAGTTGGGGATTGATGCGTTGCAGTGCCAGGACCGCTTCATCGCGTACAACTTCCGCGGCGATTGCCAGTACCTCGCGCATGATCGAAGCAGACCGCGCCGCCTTAACCGCGGCATCGTCGGCGGCCTGCGCGGCAACTCGGCCGGCCGAGTTCATCGTCAGCCGCAAAAGCGACTCCGCAAATTTCAGCGCGTCGTCGCTGATCGTTCCCTGGCTGGCGAGTTCGTCAAAGGTCGGTGGTAACAACTGTCGCAGTCGAAGTACAAAAGACTCTACGGTCAGCTCATCGTCGGAAACGAGATTGTCGTTGTTGGCATCAAACAGCCTGCGGGCGTCACTGCTGTTGCGCAGTGCCGCCGCGGCATCGACGATTGCCTGAGGAATCGCCGTGAGCAGTCCCCGCAGCTCCGCATCGCTGATTCGGGACAACAACTGCTGCGGATCGAGCAACGTGTCCAGGACCCGCCGCAGTCCAACCAAAGGGGATTCGATCAATCCACCCGCGGAAAAGTGCATGGTAAACGTGCCCGTGGCCGGGAACAGGAATCCCAATGGGTTACCAGGCGGGGGCGCTGCGAATGCCAGGTCGAATTGCGGATCGATCGGGTTGTCGAGATCCAACAACAATCCGGCCTGACCGATCGGCAGCCCGTAGATCGTCACTTCGCCGGAAGCCAGCAGCTTCAAGTTCAACAATTCGTCCCGGTCATCTCGAGCGCCAATGTTCATCGCCACAATGACCTCACCCTCGATAATTCCGGGGGAGGCCAATGTCGTGAAGTTGCCGCGTGCACCCAGCGTAAATGGCAATTCCCAAGTCGTGGAAATCGCCGAATCCGACTGGACCCTGGCGAGCGTCGATACGATGTTCTGGTCCGAAAGCTCCAGAACGTCGACAAAAGCGGGATTACTGATCAGTTCGACCGGTTCCGTGACGTCCGGCACGAGATCCTCTCCGAAGACAAGTCCGCCTTCCACACTCTTCAAGATGATCCCGGTCGGCCCCAACGGCATCCCCACCGGTGCTTCAATGCGCGCCAGCAACGGTCCCACCTCCGATATCACCAGCGCGATCCCGCCGCTCACCCCCTTGATGTCAAAGGCGCCGTCCAGCCGCGCGAATACGACTCCCTCGGCTTGCCCAAACCCGATCTGGCCGCTTACCTTCATTCCGTTTTCATCTGGAAACGCAAATTCATCGATGCCGATCGTTACGCCGCTGATGTTGACAATCGGGAACTCCGACGACGGATCCTGCGGGTCGTAGACCGCTAACAGCCCCAAGTCGATCTCGAGATCCGTGAAACTGCCACTGAACGGCAACAGCGGCGACTCGGCCGGAATCCCTCCGGAGATCAATAGCGAGAAATTGGAAGGATTGATCAGCTTGACCGGTTGCTGCACCTCGCCGGACGAAGTAACGCCCTGGCCATGGAATTTGAGACCGATCCCGTTGACATCGACCGGAAACCAGTCGGGAATTCCGAACAATGTTCCCAGCAGGTCGTCGTTTCCTGTCGTTGCTAAGCGGAAGTGGAAACCCGGATGCTCCACGCCCGATGCATCAGTGGTGGGAGGCAAGATGAAAACCGACGTCAAGTCGGTTCCCAGGCCGATGCCTCCGGCTTCAATCACCAGCCCGTCGAGTGCCTCGAGGCCCGGGCCGAACTCGACGTTGACCGAATCAAGCACGACCGCCGGTTCATCGGGTCCGGCATCCAGGTTGAGCGTACCGGTACCGCTCAGGATCGCCAATGGTTCCCGCGGGTCACCCAGCGGGATGGTAAACGTTGTGCTGATCGAATCGATACTCGCTTCCAGCGCGAGGTTAATGGGGTCGCCATCAACCTCGGCATTTGCCAACAGCAGTTCAAAGGTGATATCGGCGCCGAGTCCGGGGCCTGCGTCGAGCCCGGCTTGACCTCGCGCCGTACCGCGGATCTGCGCCGTGCTGATCGTTGCTTGCAAGCCGTCCTGAGCCGCGGTCAGACTGGTAAACTGCGAACGCAACTGGGCGTCCACAACGGCGGGGGAATCACTGACGGTGCCGCCGACGGTTACCTCGACAAAGTCACTGTTATCGTTGATCGTTGCCGAATTCGCAACAAGCACACGGCCGGAAATTGCTCCAGCGAATTGCCCGTCGCGAATCTCGTCGATGGCAATCGCGGCATCGACAAAAACACCGCTGGCAACTTCCAGGTCCTCGATCCCGAGAACGAAAGGACCTAACTGCTCGAATAATGGTCCGTCACCAACCAGCCCTGGCAGGTGCAGTCGCACGTCAATGGCGCCGTTGCAGAAGCGCTGCGGCTGATCGAGCACAATCGAGATTTCATCAACGCCGCTGGGGCAGCTTTGCCCATCCTCCAGCGGCGCGCCGATCGCCAAGATCACGTCGACAGCCGAGTCGTTCAGCAACCCCGGATCGACCTGGACCTTCGCCACGAGATCGAAATCGCCCATGTCATTGACATCGTTGAACACCAGCCCCAGTTGGTCGATCTGCAGTGGAAAGAAGCCGATGATCTGGTCGAGATTGCGGATGTTTCCAAGATTCAATTCGACGCGAACGTCGGACTGCAGCAAACGCAACGTGGGAATGGGATTGGCCGCCGTTGGTTTGGAAACTCCAATCACCGGCGGTGATGCTTCGCCTGCTCCGCAACGAGCAAACGCATCGCTTCCCTGGCGCAACGTGGCCAGCGGCAGTTCGGGATCCACCGCCAGCGGCGGAACTCGCAGCTCCACGCACGCCACCTCGAACAGGTTGGCGTCGGGATTGTCTGTGAAGTCAAGCCGAGCGCCGAACAGGTCCAGAAACAGGAATTGATCGAAACCTGCCGAGAATCGGCCCGCACCGAATGTAACGCCGCCCGGTGCAAGTCGCACTTCCAGATCATTGGCAACGATCAGCCCCCGCGGAGAACCTGGATCGTTCGGAAACAGCGCGGTACCGCCCAACTCCGTCTCGATCAACAGTGCGTCGACGTCGCTGAGCGTCACTTCCGCGGTGATCTGCGGGTCGAACGCGGGACCCAGCGCAGGGTCACGGTCGAAGTCCACGTCCAGGTTCGCCGTCAGCGTCGCGCGATCCACCAGCAGAGCGTCCCCCAACTCCAATCGAGCTGTGCTCGCCGTAAACACGCCGGAATCGTTGGTCCAGAGTCCGCGCTCGATCGCCCAACGTTCAGCGGCGCCGCCGCTGAACGTCTCCGTAATCAACGCATCGGTCGCGCCGACTTCGCGAACACGGAAGTTATCAAATGCAGTGCGGCCGGCTCGGCTCCCGAGGCCGATCGAACCGGGGAACGCTGTTGCGTAGGAATGCGTCGCACGCGTCACAAACTGGCCGCTGCTTTGCCGCAGCTGTACCACGACGTTCTGGGCGTCGAGCAAGACACGAAACGTTCGTGGTGTGTTGTCGAGCCCGGATTGCGGCTGGCGGCTGTCAACTAGAAGATCCTGGCCGTCGAAATGGCCAATCACGATCTCGTCGGTCTCCGGCTCAATGCCGGCAAACTTGAACTGCCGCGACAATCCGTCTTCCAGATGGTCGAACACAACCCAGCCGCTTCGCTCGGCATCGGCGGTTACCTCGATCTCGATCGATGCCGGAAGCGTGGCGCGACTACGATCCAGAATCGCGATCGCCTCACCGCCCAGCCCTGTTTGCAGTTGCAGCGAAAAGCCCTGGTTGTCCACCTGCCCACGCAGAGCCAATTCGGTCGGATGCCCCTGTTCGTCGATCCCAAACGGCACAATCAACCGGCCGAACAAGTCACCTTGAAATTCGCCGCTCTCCCGCACCGCCATGGCAAAGCCGACGTCACGCAGCTCAAATCCGCCCACGGTACCGTTTTGCAATCCAGCTTGCAGTTCCCGCGCGGGGTTAATCACCAGCGCGTAGCTGGGCTGTCTGCCAAGCTGGTCGTCGAACACCTGGATGAAATACTCCCCGGCCGGCTCACCGAGCAACGAGACACGGGCCCGACTGCCGAATCCGAGCGTATCTCCAGCCACGCGACGCAAGGCGGGACCATCGTCCGTGAATTCGCGTCGGAACAAAAGCAGGTCCAGGTCTCCTCGCGATTCCACAAATATCGCTTCGACGAAACTCAGCGCGTTGCCCTCGCCAGGCATTTCAAAACGGTACCAATCCGCGCTGTCCTGCAGGGTCAGGTTAGGGAGTACGACCGGCTGCAGCAGCAGTCCGAGGTTGGCCGTGCCGATGTTCGCGGCGGTGACGGAGTTTGCATCATCGTTCGGCTCCAACGTATCGTCACCATCCGCGGTTCGCGGGCCGCCGCCGATCCGACACGACTGTCCGGCCGCAATGGACGTCGCTGGCGCGTCCCCGAATCCGGTTGCCAGACAGGCCAGGATAGCTGGAGAAACTATGGGGAGTTGCCCGGTAAGCAACTGGAGTTCGACAACGCCATTCGCCCGCTCCAGGCTCCCGGCGGCGTTGATGCGTGCCGGCGGCGCGTTAGCGCCGGCCGAGGCATTCAGCAATGGCAATTCCACCTGCCCCGTCACGCTCATTGCAAAATTCGCCAGGGGATCTTCTTCGAATCGAACCGCCAGGTTGGCCAACTCACCCAGCTGGTCAAATCGCAGTTTTCCGTCCAGTTCCGGTGAGGCGGCGACTCTGGAAAAATCGAAGACCAGCGTCGACTCGAGATGGGCCGCAGCCTGGAACTCGCACAGCGCCAGTTCACCGGCCAGTCGCTCGCACTGGGGATCCGCTCCGTCTTCTTCGAGGTCGAGCGCCGCGTTCACGCCCATCGTCATTTGCACCTCGGTCGCAACCGGCGCCTGGTCGGACCGACGGGTGACAAGGTAGAACGGGCTTGGGGAGGTGTCGATTCCCACCACAAGCTGTCCACCCAAGCGCGGTTGGTCGAGGCTAATCACGCCGCTCCAATTTTCAGGCAGGATCCCAGCCAGGTTCGCGCCAAAGGCATTGACCGGTCCACCTGGAAGCGGTTCGTCCAGTCTGATCTTTACACGTGCCAACTCGTCTGGTGTTGCCGGCAGACCGTGATTGAACCATCCCATGATCGTGTCGAAGTCGACAATACTGAGGACTTCGATCTGATTCGAGACGAAAGATCGAAGGCTCTCGCGCGCTGAACCGCGATCGACTCGAACCTGGGTCCTCGCCATGCCCGTCGAACTGCCCGCCGCCGTCGACGGCTGGGAATCAGCCAGCGGGACGTGCTGTTGATTGGCCGCGTCGACGGTATTTGAGTTATTGAACAGGCCACTGGCTTCCGGTGCACCTTCGGCCGACGGCCCTTCGCCTCCCGACCCAGTTGGTGAAACTAACTCAAATTGAATGACGTCGGTGGAGTAGACGCCTCCCTCAAAATGCGAGGCCTTGACCAGCACCGTTCCCAGGGCGTTGGGAGTGGGAACGAACGTCACGCGGGCGATCCCCGCGACGTCGGTAATCTCACTGCGAGTAACACTGCCGCGATCCGGCGGGTCGACCGTAAAGAAAACGTCCTGGAATCGATACGGCCCGGGACCGCGGCGGAGCTGGACGCTGATGGCGGCATCCTGGTTATTTTCCAGTCGCAGCACGCGAACCGGCGACGCTGCACTGCCGGACACTTTCGCGCCCATCTCACTGATTGTAATGTCCCCGGCAACCGTAACGGTCACGCGATCGAGAAGCTCATCGCCGGCGCTCACCTGAACGGTAGCCGTCAGTGAATTCTCGTCCGGCGGTGCCCGCAGCGCAGCCGAAAATATTCCCTCAAACGTCTTGCCACGCAGCGTCGCACCGCCCAGAACATCGACACGAACATCAAGGTCGCGCTCGAAATTTGGTGCCCGGTTCCCGAACGAGATGCCCGCCATGACGCGCAACAGGGCGTCATGCGCCGATCCTTCCAGCCTCGTGGCGTCGCGATCCAGGACGACCTTAATTCCAAGGAAGGCAATGATCGAGGCCCGATCCAGTCGCGGCGTGCCGGCGTCGCCCTCCAGGCTATCGACCTCGCTGAGTTCAGCGAGTGCGGCCAACGACAGTGCACGACGCACTAGCGAATCGACTTGCTGGGCCAGCGTGTCATCATCGGAGTTCGCAATCGCACTATTAAGCTGCTGAAGCGCTGCTCGGATGGCATCGGCGGACAACTGGCTTGCCTGACGGTGCTGATCGATGAGCGCAGCGGCCAGAGCCGTATCCTGCTGCGTTTCACCGCGCCAATGCAGGAACTGTGACACCGCCTGCTCCGTCCGCTGCGGATCGGCGACCGCGGCTTCCAGCGCCGTACGCACCCCCGAATTGAACCATTGCAATTGGTTATTGAATAACTCATTTTGCAGCGCTGCCAGATCGAAGTTGCCGGTTGCGCCTGCCGTCTCGGCCGCGGCCTGCTTTGCGACTTCATTGCGTCCGACCGCCTGCAGTTCCTCTTCCGACGGCAGGTATCCAAACGGGTCGGCGGTGACTCCCTCAAATCCGACCGCCAACGTGTCCAGCAGCGTCGTGCCAAACGTGCCGATACCAGCCGTAATCCGCGCTCCCTGCGATGTCGCTTCCGCGGGACGCCGATAGGCGCTACGCGCAACGCCGGCGGAATCGGTGTTGACCGTAATCTGTTCGAGTTGTCCCGCGCCCGCGACCGCAAAAGTTACCGCCTGCCGTTCGACCGGTCCCCGTCCGCGCCGGACGACAGCTCGCAGGCAGAGCCGTTCGTCGGCCCCGAGACTGACGGAGCCCGGCGCCAAACGTTCCTCGCAGTCGGCATCCGTCGTACCGCGCAGGTCGATACTGTACTCGCCGGGAAGCGTAACAAAACGCTCCTTCAGCTCGAGTCCGTCCAGCGCCAGCGAGACCCGCAGTGTCAGATCATTTTGGCCATCCCCAAGCCGCGCCGTGGAGGTAAAGCCGCCCAAGGATGACGTACGCCCGAACGGAGCGCCAACCTGCGTCGTACGATCGGTACCGACGGGTTCGACCCGCACTTCGAGCTGATCGAATGGGATCACCGGCCCGAACAATTCGCCATCGACGATTCCCTTGCGTTGCAGTCCGGCGTTGAGCGAAACCACGGCGTCGAGCGCCGTGCCGGTAAACACCGGATCGACTTCAAACGCGGCGCCGACACATAGTCGGTCCACGACTTGGGGTTCACTCAGACCGTTACTCGCTGTGGCAAGGCCCAGCAGGCGGGCGATCCGGTGGATGCGCACCGCCTCTCGCGCGTGGCTGACCAGTTCGGCATCGGAACCGGCTTGGTGGCAGGCGTCATTCGCATCATTCAGCGAATCGATCAGGCGGTCGGTCAAGGGCCCCGCCAGGCCCAGGTCGATATTGAGATTGATGTTCTCAAACGCATCGGTCGCCAGTTTGAATTCCAACAGGTTGCGGAGGGCCGATTCGAGCAGGTTGCCGTTCGTCAGTGCCTGATTGATCAGCGACTCGACGCCGCTCCCGACCGCGTTTCGCCATCCGGTCAGGATATCGGTGATCGCCGACGCTTGCGCATCGGGGTCGCCACCGCCGGCAATGACCTCCGAAAGTGCCGCCTTGGCTTGGATCTCACTGGGCGTCGGACCAGCCAGAAATGGGCCGCCACCCAGATGTGTTCCCTCCGCGACGCCGGAGCGCACTGGAACGTATTGAACCTGGATCGAGTCACTGAACGTCCTGCCGCCTTCCGCGAAACTCGCAATGACCACGGCCCGACGAACGTTCTGGCTCGCAGGCAGCGCTGGATTGAAGTCGATGTCCGATGGCGGAGGCGTAAAACTGAGCACGATCGTCCCCTGCGCGCCGGTCGTCGCCGACGACACTTCGAGCGTGCCTGCCCCGATCAATGAGAAGTGGACCGTCGCTCCGAGCAATGGCGCCAATCCGCGCCGCGCGTCGACGAACAGGGCAATCTCTTCGGGTAAGCCGGCTACTTGCGGCGCGACGATCAAGTCCTCGCGGAACGGTGCCGCGTCATTGTCGGACGCAAGCTTGGCGCGCATCGCCAGGCCGGGTGTCGCCGGCAGGCTGACCGACTTTGCGTCCAACGTCAGGCCAGGCAGGCCCGCCTGAACGCGAACACCGACTTCCGATTCGCCGGCCCCAAGCTGCAAGCGCGAGGTCAGTAGCGCAACCGCCGAATCGACGGTCCGCTGGCGAACGTCAACTCCCGTCGCACCGATCGGATCGACGAGAAACTCGATCGGAGCATTGAAGCTCGGGACGCCAAATGTGCCGTTGGATCGTCGAGTTACCAGCCGCGCCTGTACGGTAAGCGTCGCCGACGACTCGGGATCAAGCAGCGTCGCGGCGCCGGTCGGATCGCTGATTCGCGACTCGAAGATCTCGACGCGCAGACACTCCTGTTTCACTCGCTCCAGCACGCGCGCCTGACTCAGTTCGTTCTCGTCACTGTCCAGCCCTAGAGCCTGCGCGACCGCCGACCAGCGCAGCGAACGCGTCAGCGGCAAAAGGCTGGTCACGCCCGTCAAGCAGTTCGTGGCCCGCTGAATCGCCTTCTGGATGGCCAGCACTGCCTTGTCATCGGCGTCGTTCGCGCCGTCGGCGCCCAGGATGTCGACCGGCTCGAATCCGAGCTGCGCGGCCGTGAAGCGCCACTGGACATAGTCGCGCAGCGCCTGCTCCAGGATCGCGTCTGTCGTGTCATTGGGATCGGCGGGATCGTTCCCTTGCGCATGATCGAGCTGGGGCAGAACTGAATTCTGGAACCAGGCTTCAAGGAACGGGCGCAGGCCGTTGCGCAGGGTCTCGTCCACTTCCCCATCGTTTTCCGTCAGCGCCGTTTGGATCGATTGCAGGGCATCGACTTCCGCGGCACTGGGCGGAACATCGGAAAGGTCACCGGAAATCCCTTCCAGATCGACGATTGGCGTTTCATTGATTTCAATCTGCCGCTGCACCAACTGACCGTTTTCGAAATAGGCGGCGCCGATCTGCGCGGAGCCGAACGAGAACGGTGGAGCCGTATACAGGATCTCCACCACACCGCTGCGGCCGGTGTTGCCGGTCTCAGCGCTGATCGTTCCGGGCCCGATCAAAAAGAAATGGATCGTCCCGTTCTCGAACGGGCCGCGGCCGCGCAACAGCTCCGCGCGAATCCGCGCGACTCCTCCGATGGGGACCGTTAATGCTCCTGCATCGAGGTCGGAATTGATGTCGGACGCCCCGGAAATCCGCAGCGACGTCGCCGCACCAAGCGACACCCGCGCGCTGGCCAGATCGACCTCCGGTAATCCAACGCGGACTTCGATCGTCAGATTAGTATCTCCCTCCCCCAAGGCGACCGACGTGGAAAAATCGCCGAGCGCATCGGTCGCTCCTTCCAGCCGACCGACGATATGATTCCCTTCGGGCGTCAGCCGCACCGAAATTGGCGACGTCGTGAGCGGCGGTTCACCCGCCGGCGGAAACGTCGTGCCCGTCTCTGAATTGAAGATCCGCATTCCCGCGCGAGCGCGCAGCGTCGCGTCGGTCGCATCGCCCGTTAACTCCAACGAACTGATTTCGAAACGCAGGCAGAAATCCTGCAGGACCGACGACGTCGTCAATCGATTGTCTTCCGTAGCCACGGCAAGGAATTCGGCCGTCTGGGACCAGGCAAGCATGTTCCGGCCGAGTCGCGTCGCCTCGGCCGCGTCGGTCTGTGTCTCACATCGAATCCGTGATCGCCGGATCGCTTCCTGGATTCCGGTGACCACGCGCAACTCCCCGGGGACGGACTCGCCAGGCGCCGGGGCAATCACTTCGTTCGGGAACAGTTCCAGTCGGGCTACGGAGTCGCGCCAGTCGAGCCAGTTTCCGATGGCGACAATTAACTGCTGTTCAAACTGCTGGTCGTCGGTAATGGCGGGCACGGCGCCGGGTTGGACCGCATCCAGACGGGACTCGACGGAGCCGACCTCCGCAGCGTCAGTCGCGTCCTTGCGGAACCAGTCCCGTAATCGGCTGCGGATCGACTCCGGATCGGGGGCGATGCCGGTCTGAGCCCCCCCAGCGATGATCTCACGCAAGCCGGGATCGTCAGGGTTGGCCGGGTCGCCATCGCGCGCTTTATCGGCGTCGGCAGTCGGCGGGAGAAACCCGGGCAGTCGGCCTCGGTTTTCCAGTCGCGCCAATCCGGTCGTCTGGCATGCCGTCCCGTCGCTCGGTTGTGCGACGGTCTCGTAACCCAGAACGTCCGTGAGATAGCTCGGCATGCCGCAGCCGTTGAGCAGTGACTCGCTGAAGATCAGCAGATTCTGCAGCAGCCGGGGAGCGGTATAGTCGGCGACCCGATCCTGGTTGATGTCGGGATTGACGGATGTGAAGTTCTCCAACTGAAAACCGCTGTTGGAGATCGACGGTGAACTTCCCGCCTGCTGTGCGGCAACAGGGTCGCTATTGAATCGCAGCCTCGTGGTACCGCGGATAACAAACGGGTCGCCGCCGTGTTCGGTGTTCGCGACCGAAGGGTCGATATCAACATAGTCGAGGAATCTCATGACCAGGTCGGCATGCAGATCGGCCTGGATCTCTCCGACACGAAGTTCCAACTGGGTGAACTGTTCGGCGAGTTCGTCGAGTCGGATGCGGCCGTCCTGGTCTTGATCGGCTGCTCGAAACGAAATCGACGGTGTCAGCTGGACGGTACCTCCGATCAGGACGTCGAAGACGTCAAACGCCGACCCGGCCGCGGAGAATTTACCTGTGAGCTGCGCGCCGACGCGTGAGTCGGCATCCAGAAAGAGCCCGTCGCGGTCCTTACCAATACGGACGTCGATCGCGGGACGAAGTTGAACCTCCAGGGAACCGCTGGGGGAAAACTGGGCCAAGCCTGGCGCATCCGCAGCGTCGAATTTCCACGCGGCGGAAATCGACGACGACCGTTCGGGCACGTTGGCGTAGTGCACACTATAGGCCTCGAACGAGGCCGGCTGCGTTCCCTGCTGGAACCCCGCTAAATCGTCGCCACTGGCTACCTGCACGGTGAACTCGGGAAGCGCGTCGAGCGATTCGCGGGGTCGAGCAGGAAACAGCGGAACCGGTGGACAGTCGACGGGCGCCGGCAATCCTGGTACGGTATTTCCCAGCAGCCGGTCGGCGGCCGCGACCGCGTCGACCCGGCCAAATCCCGATCGCTGATCGTAAAGCGACGGCGCGATGTCAATCGCCGAGTCCCGAATCGCGTTATGGATTTCACGCGGAGTCGCATCGGGCTTGAGTTGTTTTAGCAACGCGGCAATGCCGGCAACGTGGGCTGCGGCCGCGGCCGTGCCACGGAATTTCGTGCTTCCCGTCCCCGCCGTACTGACCGTCGCGACACCCGGCGCGATCACATCCAGCGTGTTGATCACGGAGATCGAATTGGAGGCGGAATTCCCGGCAACCGTCGGGGTGAGTACGGTCGCCGGTCCCTCATTGGAGTACTCCGCGGCCGCTGTTGGCACGCAGTCGCTATCCGCACCGGCCCCGACCACGAGAATATCGTCCGGGAGTAACGTGTCCACCGCCGATAAGTCGAGCGACGCGGGACCGATCAATCCATTCCCCGTGATGATGCCGAATTCGATTCCTCCCAGGCCAAACATTTCAATCGTAGGCAACTCGTGCGAGCCCTGCACCAACAGTTCGACAACCAGCCCCAAAGATTGTTCTACGTCGGAGGAGTTTTTGATCGAAAGCGTCTCCACCGCGGTTTGCCGATAATCTGGTGGATTGACTTCGCGTAATACATCGATCACTCCATTCTCCGCCAACGGATTGCCATCCGAATCCTGGAGTCGAAGTCGCAGCTTATGTTCAGACTGAAAGAAGCGATTGCCCGTCCACTGCATGACGATGCTGCCGGCCGCGCGAGCCGGAATCGTGATCGGCAATGCCAGCAAGTCAGGCGCGACACCAAAGCGATGCACAATGGGGCCTGTCCCGCCCGCTTCGGTGGCGATCGGATCGAACCGGGATTCGTAGTGCGCCAATCGCTCGTCTCCCGCGGCCTGAACGTACAACGTCGGAGGACGCGAACGGGCACCGGACTCGGACTGTCCGCGCAAATTCCTGATGTTGGAAGCCATTCCGCTCTGCACGAAGCGGTCGTCGAATGCCCGCACGTTGGAGACAATGATGTCCGCCTCCACTTCGAACTGCAGCATGTCAAGCGCGTCCGAAAAGAAGCGATTCGTCTCAAACGGCTTTGACGGAGCGGTGGCGATAAACAACTCCGCATCCGGCGCAATGTCGTGCAGAATTTCCAGCATCGCGGTACCGCTTCCACCCTGGTGGCCATGCTGGTCAAAGACCCGTACGTTGGCCGGAATGTCACCCGCTTCCTGGGCCAGAGTCAGCCCTTCCGCTCCGGGCGCAATCACGCCAATCTTCACGCGATGCGTACCGAGCGGACGCGACGAACGTAGCGTATCCGAGCGCTGCAGTCGGTCCCCATGCGTATAGTACTGGCCCTTTCCATTCACACCGTCAATCGACCCGAATGCCGCCGTAAGCTGCCCGACGATTGGGTCGAAGAGTCCCGCCTCCGCGACGTTCACGTCGGCGCTCGCTCCGCTGAGTGCCGTACGCACCGGCGAGGCATTGCTTGTCAGCGGCAATACCAGTTGGTTGAACAACGCAGCCAGTGAATTGTCGAAGATCGATCGCGTCGTGCTTTTGAACTCCGCGTAGTCGGCCGCGAAGAATTCCTCGGGGTTCAGACCATGGGCGAGCAGCTTGACATGCGTCGACGTAACGTCGGTATCAAAACCGGCGACGTGGTTGAGGTTGACAATTTGATCCAATTCGCCGCTGCGGCTGGAGTAGGTCACGACGTCAAATTCATCGCCCTCAACAGGCTGAAAACCATTAATCTTCGCCACTTCCAGGCTTCCCGCCAAATGCAGATTGCCCGTCACGTGCAGGCGATCCGATGTGACTCCCGCTTCCCGCCCGCCAAGCTCGATACCGATGCGCGATAGAGGCGTTTGAGTCAAGTCGCCGACAATCGTCAGCGTGCCCAGCGGATTTCCTGGTCGAAGCGTGCCGTTGTTCGTAAACGAGATTCCGGAAATATCAAGCGTGCCAGATCCCGAGATCACTCCCGTCGATTGGTTGTCGAAACTGCCGAGGCTGATCGCGAAACTTGTGTCTGGTGCCAAGGCGATTTCACCCGTATTTACGAGCGTAAAGGGGCTCGATGATTCACGGTTGAACGCCAGACGCCCGCTGCCGACGTCGATGGTGCCGCTATTTCCGTACTGGCCGCCATCGATGGCCATAAATTGCAGCAATCGCGTGTCCACCTGAACGGTTCCCTCATTTTCCAACAGGCCGCGAAACTCGTTCCTACGTGTCGGCTCCGGCCCCGTCGCTTTGAGGAGTCCCCGATTGATCAACGTCCCCGAGGAAATCTTCGTATCCGTATTTCTAATCGAACTGCTGGAATTGAGTTCCAATGTGCCGAAATTCGTAAAGCCCCTGGCGAAGGTCAGGCTTCGGCCGTTGCGGATCAGGGACCCGACCTCCGTGGTCACGGTTCCGCTAATGAATGCAATTCCCGCGACAACGTCAATGACCCCGCCGGTGCGATTCACCAGGTCAGAAGCGATCGTTCC
>Ga0233425_10002736_pt1 | contig 33854 bp, 32 predicted proteins | sample Watercolumn_Towu_2_FD_181712 | JGI IMG/M metagenome (GOLD analysis project Ga0233425, IMG submission 181712) | Freshwater microbial communities from Lake Towuti, South Sulawesi, Indonesia - Watercolumn_Towuti2014_140_MG | ecosystem: Environmental > Aquatic > Freshwater > Lake | place...
GGACGCGCTGAATGAAGCGATGCGCGACTGGGTGACCAATGTCGGCAACACCTTCTACATCATCGGCACCGTGGCCGGCCCGCATCCCTATCCGATGATGGTGCGCGACTTCCAGTCGGTGATCGGCCGTGAATGCCGCGCGCAGATGCCCGAGCTGGCGGGGCGCCAGCCGGATGTCGTCATCGCTTGCGTCGGTGGCGGCTCCAACGCCATGGGCATCTTCTACGACTACATTCCGGACGAGGCCGTGAAGCTGGTCGGCGTCGAGGCGGCCGGTTACGGCCTCGCCACCGGTCACCACGCCGCCTCGCTCATCGCCGGCCGGCCTGGGGTGCTGCACGGCAACCGCACCTATCTCCTGCAGGACGAGAACGGTCAGATCATCGAGACCCACTCGGTTTCCGCCGGCCTCGACTATCCCGGCGTCGGCCCGGAACACGCCTGGCTGAAGGACAGCCACCGCGCCGACTACGTCGCCATCACGGATGACGAGGCCCTGGCTGCCTTCCATGCGTTGTGTCGCTACGAGGGGATCATCCCGGCGCTGGAATCCTCCCATGCGCTGGCGTACGCCGCCAAGCTGGCGCCGACGCTGCCGAAGGACAAGCTGCTGCTGGTGAACCTCTCCGGCCGTGGCGACAAGGACATGCATACCGTGGCCGAAAAATCCGGGATCAAATTCTGATGTCGCGCATCAAGACTACGTTCGAAAAGCTCGCCGGGCAGGGACGCAAGGCGCTGATCCCCTTCATCACCGCCGGCGACCCCGATGCCGCCCTGACGCTGCCGCTGATGCGCGCGCTGGTGGCGGGCGGCGCCGACATCATAGAACTGGGCGTGCCCTTCTCCGACCCGATGGCGGACGGCCCGACCATCCAGCGCGCCTCCGAGCGGGCGCTCAAGCACGGCATGTCGCTGCGCCAGGTGCTGGCCATCGTGCGCGAATTCCGCGCCGGCGACCCGGCCACGCCGGTGGTGCTGATGGGCTACGCCAACCCGATCGAGGCGATGGGCGCGGGCGCCTTCGCCGCCGAGGCGAAACAGGCGGGCGTCGACGGTGTGCTGGTGGTCGATTACCCGCCCGAGGAGTGCGGCGAGTTCGCCGCGTTGATCAAAGCCGCCGGCATCGATCCGATCTTCCTGCTGGCGCCGACATCGACCGACGAGCGCTTCGGCCAGGTGGCCGAGGTCGGCAGCGGCTACATCTACTATGTGTCGCTGAAGGGGGTCACCGGTGCCGGCCATCTTGATCTCGACGAGGTGGCGCGGCGCATCCCGGCCATCAGGAAGAGAGTCGGCATGCCGGTCGGCGTCGGCTTCGGCATCCGCGATGCGGACAGCGCACGGCGCATCGCGACGGTGGCCGATGCGGTGGTGATCGGCAGCCGCATCATCGAGGAAATCGAAAAGAGCCCGCGCGAGCAGGCCGCGGCGAATGTCACGGTCTTCCTGCGCGGCATCCGCGCCGCGCTGGATGAGCTGGCCGTATCGAAGGAGGCGTCATGAGCTGGTTGCAGAAGCTGCTTCCGCCCAAGATCAAACGCGCCGAGGGGGCCAAGAAATCCATCCCCGAGGGGCTCTGGTGCAAATGCCCGAGCTGCGAGGCGACGCTGTACAGCTCCGATCTCGACAAGAACCTCAGCGTCTGCCCCAAGTGCGGCCATCATCATCGTGTGCGCGCCCGCGCCCGGCTCGATCTGCTGCTCGATCCGGAAGGCCGCTTCGAGATCGGCGCCGAGGTGCTGCCGGTCGATCCGCTCAAGTTCAAGGACAGCAAGCGTTATCCCGAGCGCCTCAATGCCGCCATCGACGAAACGGAGGAGGGCGACGCGCTGGTGGTGATGCAGGGGGCGGTGAAGACTCTGCCCGTGGTGATCGCCGCCTTCGAGTTCGACTTCATGGGCGGCTCGATGGGCTCGGTGGTGGGCGAGCGCTTCGTGCGCGGCGTGCGCACCGCCGTCGAGCAGCAGATGCCCTTCATCTGCATCACGGCCACCGGCGGTGCGCGCATGCAGGAAGGGCTGTTCTCCCTCATGCAGATGGCGAAGACGACGGCGGCCGTCACGCAGCTGTCGGCAAACCGGCTGCCCTTCATTTCCATCCTCACCGACCCGACCATGGGCGGCGTCTCGGCGAGCTTCGCCTTCGTCGCCGACGTGGTGATCGCCGAGCCGGGCGCGCTGATCGGCTTTGCCGGCCCGCGCGTCATCGAGCAGACAGTGCGCGAGAAGCTGCCGGAAGGTTTCCAGCGCGCCGAGTTTCTGCTGGAAAAGGGCGCCCTCGACATGATCGTGGACCGGCGCGAAATGCGCGACAAGCTGGCCGCGCTGCTCACCCTGCTGCAGAAAATTCCCGCGGTCTGATCCTGGCCTCCACCCCTCGCCGTTCCCTGCCGGACTGGCTGGCGCACATCGAGCGCCTGCATGCGCAGCCGATCGCGCTTGGCCTGGAGCGCGTGCAGTCCGTCAAACGCGCCCTCGGCGCGGAGCAAACCGTGCCGGTGATCACCGTCGGCGGCACCAATGGCAAGGGCTCCACGTGTGCCATGCTGGAGCGCATCCTGCTCGGCGCGGGTTATCGCGTCGGCCTGTATACCTCGCCGCATCTCATCGACTACAACGAGCGGGTGCGCATCGCTGGCCGGTCGGCCTCCGATGCGGCGCTATGTGACTCCTTTGCCGAGGTGGAAGCCGTGCGCGGCGATACGCCGCTGACCTATTTCGAGTTCGGCACGCTGGCTGCCTGGCAGGCGTTTTCGGCCGCAGGCGTCGAGGCCATCATCCTCGAGGTCGGGCTCGGCGGACGGCTCGACGCGGTGAACGTCTTCGATGCCGATTGCAGCATCGTGACCTCGGTGGATCTCGACCACATGGATTACCTCGGCGACACGCGCGAGGCGATCGGCTACGAGAAGGCGGGCATCTTCCGGGCCGGCCGGCCGGCCATCGTCGGCGATGCGCAGCCGCCGCAAAGCCTGCTCGACCATGCGCGCAGCATCGGCGCCGATCTGCAAGTGCTGGGCCGGGACTTCGGCTACCTGGCCGAGCAGACGCAATGGACGTTCTGGAGTCGCCGCGGCCGACGCGGCGGGCTGGCCCACCCGGCCCTGCGCGGCGCTGTCCAGCTGGCGAACGCCAGCACGGCGCTCGCCGCGCTGGAGGCACTCGCGGAGCGGCTGCCGGTGTCCATGCAGGACATCCGCCGCGGGCTCGCTGAAGTCGAATTGCCGGGCCGCTTCCAGGTGCTGCCGGGCCGCCCGGCCGTGGTGTTGGACGTCGCCCACAATCCGCAAGCAGCCGGTGTGCTGGCGGACAATCTGGGTGGCATGGCTTTCCATCCCGAGACTTGGGCCGTATTCGGCATGCTGGCGGACAAGGATATCCGCGGCGTCGTCGAGCGACTCAGGGAGCGTATCGATCGCTGGATGGTCGCCACGTTGCCGGGCCCGCGCGGCGCCAGCGCGGCGGACTTAGCCAGGCTGCTGGAGGAACTGGGTTGCCGGGTCAGCGGATGCTTCGATTCTCCTGCGCAAGCCTATCGTACGGCGCAGGAGCGGGCAGGGGAAGATGATAGAATTGTCGCCTTCGGGTCCTTCCTCACCGTGGCCGGAGTGCTGCGCGCGATTGACGATGAGCGAAAACGACGCCCAACTTGAACTGAAGAAGCGCGCCCGCCGCCGCTTGGTCGGGGCAGTGGCCCTGGCAGTCCTGGCCGCCATCGTGTTGCCGATGGTGATGGATCAAACCCCGAAGCAGCCGGTGCAGGATATCCAGATCCGCATTCCCGCCCAGGAATCAGGCGCCTTTACCTCCCGCATTCTGCCCGTCAAGCCCGGGTCGGTTCCGACGCCCCTTCCGCCGGCCGGGTCGTCCGAGAGCAAGCCGGCCGAGGTTGCCAAGCAGCCCGCCAAGTCGGATGCCAAGACGGAACCCAAGGCGGAGTCGAAAACCGAACCAAAACCCGACGCGAAAAGCGCCCCGGCCAAGGCAGAAGTCAGTCCCCCTGGTACGGTGAGCAAGCCGCCCGAGCCCCGGCCTGCCTCCCCCATTGACGACAAGTCGTTGGCGAAAAAGCCCGAGGAAACCAAGGCTAAGCCGGGGATGGCCGACGCCGGCGGAGAGCAGTGGATCGTGCAACTCGGCGCCTACAAAGACCAGGCCAACGTTCGAAACCTGACGGCAAAACTGAGACAGCAGGGCTACAATTTCTATACGGAAGTGCTGCCTTCTCCGGACGGAAGTGAACGAACCCGGGTGCGGGCCGGCCCCTTCCCCAGCAAGGAAGCGGCCATGGCGGCTCACGAACGCATCAAGCGGCTCGGTGTGGACGGTGTCGTCGCTCCGAAGTAATCCGCAGTGACGGCGTTCGATTATGTAGTGCTCGGCATTGTCGCCGCATCGATCCTGCTGGGCGCGTGGCGCGGCCTGGTGAGCGAAATTCTCGCCCTGATCGCCTGGGTGGCGGCGCTGGTGGCGGGAAGCGTTCTGGCGCCGGACATGGCGCCGGTATTCGGCGAATGGCTGACAGAACCTTCCCTACAGTATGCGGCGGCATTTGCCGTTATCGTGATCGTGGTGTTGGCGGGCATGGCCCTGTTGCGCTTGGCGCTGTCGAAGCTGGTGCGTGCCGTGGGATTGGGGCCGCTGGATCGGTTCCTCGGCGCGGTGTTCGGCGTCGCGCGGGGCGTGTTGGTGGTATTGCTGTGCGTGCTGGTTGGAGGATTGACGTCGCTGCCCCGGCAGGCGTGGTGGCGGCAGGCCTGGTTGGCGCCGCCGCTTGAAACCGCCGTGCTGGCGGCGAAGCCCTGGCTGCCGCCGGATTTGGCGAAGCGGATCAAGTATCGATAGGTGGTGAGCGATGTGCGGAATTCTGGGCGTCGTCGCGACGACGCCGGTTAACCAGTTGCTGTACGACGGCCTGCAGGTGCTGCAGCACCGCGGTCAGGATGCAGCCGGCATCGCCACGGCGGAAGGCGGCGTTTTCCACATGCACAAGGGGCCCGGGCTGGTGCGCGATGTTTTCCGCACGCGCAACATGCGCAGCCTGCAAGGCAACTGGGGGATCGCCCATTGCCGCTATCCGACGGCTGGTTCCGCCTTCAACTCGGCCGAGTCGCAACCCTTCTACGTTAACTCCCCCTTCGGCCTGATGCTCGCGCACAACGGCAACCTGACCAATGCCGAGGAATTGAAGCGCGAGATGTTCCTGCAGGACCTGCGTCACATCAACACCAATTCGGATTCCGAGGTCCTGCTCAACGTGCTGGCGCACGAGCTGCAAGCGGCGGCGACCAGGTACCAGCTCGACGCCGAGACCATCTTCAAGGCGGTGGCCGGCGTGCATCGCCGCGTGCGCGGCGCCTATGCCGTGGTCGCCATGATTGCCGGCTATGGCCTGCTCGCCTTCCGCGATCCCTATGGCATCCGCCCGCTCATCGTCGGCCGCAACAAGGCGACGGAAGGGGACGAGTATCTGGTTGCTTCCGAGAGCGTCGCTCTCGACACGCTCGGCTTCCAGATCATGCGCGACGTGGCGCCGGGGGAAGCAGTGCTGATCGACATCGAGGGCAACTTCCACAGCAAGCAGTGCGCCGAGCGCACCCTGCGCGCGCCCTGCATATTCGAATTCGTTTACCTGGCGCGGCCGGATTCGCTCATCGACGGCATCTCGGTTTACGAGAGCCGGGTCAAGATGGGTGAGCACCTGGCCGAGAAGATCCGCCATACCCTGCCACACATCGACATCGATTCCGTCATCCCGATTCCGGATTCGAGCCGGCCCTCTGCGATGGAACTGGCCAACCAGTTGGATCTCCCCTACCGCGAGGGCTTCGTCAAGAACCGCTACATCGGTCGCACCTTCATCATGCCTGGCCAGGCCCAGCGCAAGAAGTCGGTGCGGCAGAAGCTCAACACCATCGCACAGGAGTTCCGCGGCAAGAGTGTCCTGCTGGTGGACGACTCCATCGTGCGCGGCACCACCAGCCGGGAGATCGTGCAGATGGCGCGCGATGCCGGGGCACGCAAGGTGTATTTCGCCTCCGCCGCCCCGCCGGTACGCTTCGCCAACGTCTATGGCATCGACATGCCGTCGCGTCACGAGCTGATCGCCAGCGACCGCAGCGACGAGGAGATCTGCCGCGAGATTGGCGCCGACGGTCTCATCTACCAGGATCTCGATGCGCTGAAAGCGGCGGTGCATTCGCTCAATCCATCGATCACCGTTTTCGAGACCTCCTGTTTCGACGGCTGCTACGTCACCGGTGATGTCAGCGCCGAATACCTGAGCAGCGTCGAGAACCAGCGCAGCGACGGCAAACTGAGCGGGGAAGACAGCGATGCCGCGCAGCTCGACCTCAATCTCGTCGTGGCGGATTGACAGGAAGGCGAACCACGTGTAGTTTCATGACTGCGCCGATTTGATATCAGCTTGCGGGCGCGTAATAAATGCGGCTAAAGCGAGGGAAAACCCGGTCGCTCAGCTGCGCCGGGTTTTTTGTTTTTGGAGTCGCGGAAATGGACAAGGAATACGATCTGGACACGCTGGCGGTGCGGGCGGGGATACAGCGCAGCCAATTTAACGAGCACGCCGAGGCGCTCTATCTCACCTCGAGCTTCGTCTTCGACAACGCTGCACAGGCGGCGGCGCGCTTTTCCGGCGAAGAAGCCGGCTTCGTCTATGGCCGCTTCTCCAACCCGACCGTTAGCATGCTCCAGGAGCGCCTCGCGGCACTGGAAGGGGGCGAGGCCTGCATCGCCACGGCGAGCGGCATGGCTGCGATCCTGTCGACCGTGATGGCCCTCATGAAGGCGGGCGAGAACATCGTTGCCTCGCAGGGAATCTTCGGCGCGACCCAGCAGCTGTTCGGCGGCATCCTGTCGAAGTTCGGCGTCGACACCACCTTCGTCGCATCAAGCGATCCGGCGGCGTTCAAGGCGGCGCTCAGGTCGCAGACGAAGCTCGTCTTCATCGAGACGCCGTCGAATCCGCTCACCGAGGTCTATGACATTGCCGCGCTGGCTGAGGTCGCCCACGCCGGTGGCGCGCTGCTGGCGGTGGACAACTGCTTCTGCTCGCCGGCCCTGCAGCGCCCGCTCGAACTTGGTGCGGACCTGGTGATCCATTCCGCCACCAAGTACCTGGATGGTCAGGGCAGGGTGCTGGGCGGTGCCGTGGTGGGGCGCAAGGAATTGACCGAGGAGGTGTTCAAGTTCCTCCGCACGGCCGGTCCGTCCATTTCCCCCTTCAACGCCTGGGTCATCCTGAAGGGTCTGGAGACCCTGCGCATCCGCATGGAGGCGCAGTCGGCGGCGGCACTGGAACTGGCGCGCTGGCTCGAAGCCCAGCCGAAAGTGGCGAGGGTGTACTACCCCGGCCTGCCATCTCATCCTCAGCACGTTCTGGCGAAGCGCCAGCAGAAGTCGGGCGGCGCCATCGTTTCCTTTGATGTCAGGGGAGATCGCGCCGAGGCTTGGAAGGTGGTGGATGCGACGCGTCTGATCTCGATCACGGCGAACCTCGGCGATACCAAGACGACGATCACCCATCCGGCGAGCACCACGCACGGGCGCATCAGCGCAGAGGCGCGCGCAGCCGCTGGCATCCGTGAAAGCCTGCTGCGGGTGGCCGTCGGCCTGGAGTCGGTGGCGGATCTCCAGGCCGACCTGGGCCGGGGGCTGGCGCTTATTTGACCGGATCAGCCGACGGCTTGCGCGGCAGGTTGGCGATGACGGAAACGGCTAGGATTGTTGCCACCACGCCCAGCGACCACGTCACCGGGATCTTGACGAACTCGACGACCAGCATCTTGGCGCCGATGAACATCAGCACCAGCGCCAAGCCGTATTTCAGCAGCGAGAAGCGACTGGCGAAGTCGGCCAACAGGAAGTACATGGCGCGCAGGCCGAGGATGGCGAAGACGTTCGAGGTGAGCACGATGAATGGGTCTTCGGTGATGGCGAAGATGGCCGGGATGCTGTCCACCGCGAAGATCAGGTCGGTCACTTCCACCAGCACCAGCACCAGGAACAGCGGTGTGGCGTAGCGCACGCCCTCGCGCAGCACGAAGAAGCGTTCCCCTTCCAGGTGCTCGGTGATCTTCAGATGGCCGCGCATCCATTTCAGCACCGGATTCTTCTCCAGGTCGGGTTGGTGGTCGGCGAACCAGAGCATCTTGACGCCGGTCGCCAGCAGGAAGGCGCCGAAGAGATAGAGGATCCAGTGGAACTGGGCGATGAGCCAGGCGCCGACGAGGATCATCACGGTGCGCATGACGACGGCGCCAAGCACGCCATAGAGCAGGACGCGGCGCTGGAATTCCGGCGGAACCGCGAAGTAGCCGAACAGCATCAGCCAGACGAAGATGTTGTCGACCGCAAGCGATTTCTCGATCAGGTAGCCGGTGAAGAATTCCGTGGCCTTTTCGTTGGCCACCTCGCGTCCCGCGCTGGCATCGAGATACCACCACAGCAAGGCGTTGAAGACGAGGGCGAGGGCGATCCAGACGAGGGACCAGCCGAGCGCCTCGCGCACGGTTACGCGGTGGCTGCGGCCGCCGCCGAGCAACAGCAGGTCGGCGGCGATCATGAGGACGACAAAGACGAAGAAGCCGGCCCACATCCACCAGGTGCCGATGGTTTCGATCATTGCAGACTCCGCGGGTTGGCGTTTGCGGCTGTTGCAGCGCCGCCGGCCGGCGCGCAAACAAAAAGACCTTTGCCGGGCGGCAAAGGTCTCGCTGGAACTTGCGTTCCCTGCAGCACCGGGGCTGTTCGGCCCGTCCTGACGGCGGCTGCGGCTTGTAGCTACTCCCCTTTGTGGGTTGCTGCGCTTGATACTTTACTGATTTTTTCGGACGCGTCAAGGCGGCCAGTCGTGCAGCCTGCAGCCGACGTCGTCGCAGGCGAGGTAGCCGCCATTTTCATACCAGTCGGGCAAAACCCAGCGCTCGCAGGGGCGGCCATCCAGTTCGAATCGGTGATGGGCGGGGCGGTGGGTATGGCCGTGGATGAGCCGGTTGCAACGATGCAAAGTCAGTCCCTGCAGGACGGCGGCCTGATTCACGTCCATGATGTCTATTGGTTTGACGCGTTTCTGCGCCTCGCTCTCGCGGCGCAGGGTTTCGATCTGCACCTTGCGTTGCGCCAGCGGGAGGGCTAGGAACGCCTGCCGCCACTCGGGCGAGCGGACCTCGGCGCGGAAGGCCTGGTAGGCGGTATCGTCCGCGCACAGCGTGTCGCCATGCATGAGGAGGACAGACGTGCCGGCCACCGCGACGATGACCGGGTCCGGCAGCAGTTTCACGCCGGCGGCGCGGGCAAAAACCTCGCCGGCAAGGAAATCGCGGTTACCGGCCATGAAGTAAAGCGGCACGCCTGCGTCGGACAATGAACGCAGCGCCGCGCAGATGGCGGCGTTGAAGGGATCGCCGAGATCGTCGTCGCCGGCCCAGTATTCGAAGAGGTCGCCGAGGATGTAGAGCGCTTCGGCTGCGCGCGCCGGTCCGGCGAGGAAATTCTGGAAGAGCCGGGTGGTGGCCGGCCGGCTCGGGCAGAGATGGAGGTCGGAGATGAAGAGGGTCGCCATCGCCGACCCGCAGTTCAAGCGACCTCGGCCTTCTGGATCACCACGTCCTCGACGGGGACGTCCTGGTGGAAGCCCTTGGAACCGGTCCTGACGTCCTTGATCTTGTCCACCACGTCCATGCCCTCGACCACCTTGCCGAAGACGCAGTAGCCCCAGCCCTGTCCGTTCGGCGCGGTGTGGTTGAGGAAGGCGTTGTCCTTGACGTTGATGAAGAACTGCGCGGTGGCCGAGTGCGGATCATTGGTGCGCGCCATGGCGATGGTGTAACGGTCGTTCTTGAGTCCGTTCGCCGCCTCGTTCTGGATCGGCGCATTGGCCGACTTCTGCTGCATGCCCGGCTCGAAGCCGCCGCCCTGGATCATGAAGCCGTCGATGACGCGGTGGAAGATCGTGTTGTCGTAGTGGCCGGCCTCGACGTAGGCGAGGAAATTCTTCACCGTCTCGGGGGCCTTGGCGGCGTCCAGCTCGAGGACGATGGTGCCGAAAGTGGTGTGCAGCTTGACCATGGTGTCTCCTGGTTACTTGGCGGGTTTGGCTTCAGGCAGAATCCGGACGGATTCGATCACGATCGGCTCAAGGGGTATGTCCTGGCGGCCCTTCTTAGCTTTGGCGATCCTTTGCACGACGTCCATGCCCTGCGTGACCTTGCCGAACACCGCGTAGCCCCAGCCGTCTTGACCGGGATAGTCCAGGAAGCCGTTGTTGGCGACGTTGATGAAGAACTGAGCGGCTGCGGAATGCGGATTGGGAGTACGTGCCATGGCGATCGTGCCGATGGTGTTCTTTAGGCCATTCTTCGCCTCGTTTTCGATCGGCGCGCGCGTGGGTTTCTCCCTCAGATTCGGCTCATAACCGCCACCCTGGACCATGAATCCGTCGATGACGCGATGGAAGACCGTGCCGTTGTAGAAACCATCCTTGACGTACTGGAGAAAGTTGGCGGCGGTCTTCGGCGCCCTCTCGGCATCCAGTTCGATGACGATGACGCCCTGGCTCGTCTTCATTTCGACGGACGGATTGGCGGCGAACACGCCCAGGCTCGACAGCAGGCCGAGGGCCAGCGCTAACAGCTTCTTCATGGCTTGGTTTCCTATGGTTGCCAGGGCGTCTGTTACGCGCCGCCCTCGTAGATGATCTTCCAGGCGCCGTCTTCCTTGATCCAGTACTGGCGCTTCTTCATTGCGTTGTTGAGATTGCTGCTGCGGTAGTCCTGGTCGAAGGTGATGACGATCATTTCTTCCTTGCCCGGGTTGCGGAACATGCTGATGTTGTTCGCGCCGACCTTGATCCACTGCTTGGCGGCATTGACCTGCCGTTTCTGTGCCGACCAGCGTTCGAAGTCCTGGTTGCCGGACTGGAAGCGCTTCGAGTAGTGAGAGAGGTACCTGGCGGTATCGAGGCTTTCCCAGTCCTTGCGCCATGCCTCGATGCTGTCCAGCAGCCCTGCCCGCTCGGCCTGCCAGTCGTCGAGCGAAAGCCACTCGATGCTGTTGGAAATGATCACCGGCGTGGTGCCGATCTGCAGATTCTTCGCCAGCGCGTCTAGGTCCTGGTTGGCCAGCACGACGCAGCCATCGGAGGATTTGGGCGGCCGGGAAAAGGTGTCGGAGGGCGTGCCATGCAACCAGATGCCGTGGCCATTACGGCCCTGGCGCTTGTCCCATTCGTTCGGATAGCTGATGGGGAAGGCGCCGCTGCCGTAGAAATCCGTCAGCCTCTGCCGTGGCAGGCTGGCCGTGACGTGGTAGACGCCGATGGGCGTCTTCTTGTCACCCTCGCGCACCTTCTCCGTGCCCGCCTTGCCGTGAGAGATGTAGTAGTCGGCAACGAAGCGCGGCTGGCCGTTGGCATTCTGGTAGAGATACAGACGTGCCTTCTGCGTGTCGACGACCACCGCGTATTTCTGTTCGGGATGCATCTGCAGTAGATAGCGCGGCACATAATCGGCCGGCGGTTTGTCCCTGTAGGCCTTGAGGCGGGCGATGGCCTCCTCGCGCAGGTCGGCCACCTTGTCCGGCGGCGCGTGAGCGGCGTTGCCCAAGGTAACGATGGGCCGGGTACGGGCGAGCAGCAGGTCGCCCTTAATGAGATGGGCAAGGCGGAATTTCGGATATGCCTTGATCAACCCATCGACCTGGGCCAGCGCCGCATCGAGCCGGTTCTGCTCGATCTGGGCGAAAATGCCCGCAAGCATCGGTTCCGGGCCGGAATCCGAATAGGTGCGCTCCGTCGAGGCGAGCAACCCGCTGCTGGCGGCCAGCAGCAGCGCCGCAAGCAGCATTCGGATGCGGGGTAGGGCCGCCATCAGTTGCCGACCCGCTCCTGCTGGATCAGCCACTTGCCGTCGCGCCGGACGAGAACCATGGTCTTGCTGGCGGCGGTTTTCAGTTTGCCCGATTTGTAGTTCTGGCGGAACTTGGCGGTGGCGCGGTCGTCTTCGATGGACACTTGCAGATTTTCAATGCCGACCTGGATCGGTTCGGGCTTATTGATGCGGCGCGTCCGCTCCGCCTCCCAAGTGTCGCGTGCTTCACCGCCCGGCGTCTGGAAATCCTTGGCGTAGACGGCCAGATAGGCCTTGACGTCCTTGCGCGACCAGGCCGCAGCCCAATCGCGGACCGTCTTTTCCACGTCCTGCTTGCCGCCAGTGGCAGCCGTCTTGGGCTCGGCAACCGCGGCCGGTTGGGCCGCTGGAACCGGTTCCGCCTTAGCAACGGCGACCGGCTCGGATTTTGCGATCGGGGTGACCTCGGCCTTGGCTGCTGGGGCCGGACTGGGCGAGGCCGTGGGGGGTTTGCCAGTGGTGCCGCGCGCGGCGGCTGGCGCCGGACGCGCCGACACGCTCATCAGGTCGCGAATCATCGCCAGCTTGGTCTGCGCGCTGGCATTCGAGGAGTCGATCTGCAGCGCCTTGTCGTAGGCCTGGCTGGCCATCCGGGCATAGATGTCGCCGAGGTTCTCGTGCGCCGTAGCGTAGGACGGATGGGTGCGGATGGCCATCTCGAGCGCGTTCTTTGCCTTCTCGAACTGGCGCTGTTGAGCGTAGAGGACGGCGAGGTTGTTGTACGGTTCCGGCAGCTCTGGATAGTCTTCGGTCAGCTTGGTGAACACGGCGATCGCATCGTTGGGGCGATTCATCTCCGTGAGGATGAGTCCCTTAGTGAAGCGGGCCTGTGCATCCTTCGGCTTGGTGGCCAGCACCTGGTCCGTCTTCTCCAACGCCGGACCGAGTTGGCCCTGCTTCAAAAGACGGTTGGCTTCCTGCAGCGTATCGGCATAGGCCGGCTGCAACCCCAAGGTTAGCAGGCATGAGCACAGCGCCGCGGCGAAGACGGAAGGAAATGCGGGAAGGCGAAAGGGGGTCATTATGTTATACTTCGTTGCCTAGGCGTTTGAATAATTAGGCATTCTAGCAAGAACGGCAAGGGATCAACAATAATCGTCTAATTTCCTTCGTTCGGCCGTTTCTCAGAGTGCTTGTCCCGTCCCGATGCTGAAAATCCACAATACCCTCCTGCGCGACAAACAGGTGTTCGCCCCCATCGAGCCCGGCCTGGTGCGCATGTATGTTTGCGGCATGACGGTGTATGACTACTGCCACCTTGGCCATGCCCGCGTGCTGGTGGTGTTCGACATGGTCGCGCGCTGGCTGCGCGCATCCGGCTATCGCGTCGTCTATGTGCGCAATATTACCGATATCGACGACAAGATCATCCGCCGCGCGCAGGAGAACGCGGAGTCGATCCGCCAGCTGACCGACCGCTTCATCGCCCACATGCATGAGGATGCCGCGGCGCTAGGCGTGCTGCGGCCAGACCATGAGCCGCGCGCTACACAGTACGTCGCCGCCATGCAGCGGCTGATCACTGCCCTGGAGCAGAACGGCTACGCCTACGTCGCTGCCAACCGCGACGTCTGCTACAGCGTGCGCAAATTCGAGGGCTACGGCCGGCTATCCGGCAAGTCGCTGGAGGATCTGCGTGCCGGCGAGCGGGTGGACATCATGGAAGGCAAGCATGATCCGCTGGACTTCGTGCTGTGGAAGCATGCCAAGGAGGGCGAGCCGGCCGAGGCGCAATGGGATTCGCCCTGGGGCAGCGGCCGGCCCGGCTGGCACATCGAGTGCTCGGCCATGAGCTCGGAGCTGCTCGGGCCGCATTTCGACATCCACGGCGGTGGCCAGGACCTGCAGTTCCCCCATCACGAGAACGAGATTGCCCAGAGCGAGGGGGCGCACGGCTGCCGCTTCGTGAACTACTGGATGCACAACGGCTTCGTGCGCGTGGACGACGAGAAGATGTCGAAGTCGCTCGGCAACTTCTTCACCATCCGCGAGGTCCTGAAGAAATACGACGCCGAGGTGGTGCGCTTCTTCATCCTGCGCGCCCACTACCGCAGCCCGCTCAATTACTCCGACATCCACCTCGACGATGCGCGTGTCGCGCTGACCCGTCTCTATACTGCGCTGAAGGATCTCGGTCCGGCGCCGACGGCCATCGACTGGAAGGAGCCGCATGCGGCGAAATTCCGCGCCGCCATGGACGACGACTTCAACACCCCGGAAGCCATCGCCGCGCTGTTCGAGCTGGCCAACGAAGTGAACCGCACGCGCTCGCCTCGTGCCGCCGCGCAGCTCAAGGCGCTGGCTGCCGTGCTCGGCCTGCTCAAGCGCGATCCGGTTGCTTTCCTGCAGGCGCTGCCGGCCGCCGATGGCCAGTCCGATGCCGCCGGGATCGAGGCGCGCATTGCCGCTCGTGCTGCCGCCAAGAAGGCCAGGGACTTCGCCGAAGCCGACCGCATCCGCGCCGAGCTGCTGGCGCAGGGCGTCGTGCTGGAGGACAAACCGGGCGGCGTCACCGAGTGGCGCCGCGCCTGACGACTGATCGGGTCAGTGCAGGAACTGCCCCGTTTTGCTGATGATGGACAGATCGACGAAATGCGTGCCGGCACGTTTGCCGCCCGAATAGTCGATGACAAATCCCCCCAAGTCGTAATTGCTCATGGATTCGAGCGCGGCGATGAGCTTGTCGCGGCTCAAATCCTTGCCGGCTCGCCGCAGCGCCTCCACGAACACCTTGGCGGTCAGATAGCCCTCCAGACTGTTGTAGGTGATGTCCTTGCTTTCGGCCTTTTGGGCGGCGGCCAGAAATTCCTTGGAGATGCCGTAGCTGGTGCGATGGGGCGAGGGCACCACTTGGGCGATGACGATGCCGTGTGCATCCGGTCCCAGGTCGGCTAGCAGCGCCTTGGCACTGAGCACCGAGACGCCGAAGAACTGCGGCCGCGAACCTGTCTTCAAGTAGGACTTGATGAAGGCAGTCGAAGCCTTGCCGGCGGTAATCATGATAATGGCGCCGGGCTGGCTGCGGGCGACCTGCTCTATGGTTGGTCCGAGCGCATCCAGTTTGCCCATGTCGACGGACGCCTCGATGGCCGGCTTCACGCCTTGCCGTTCGAAGGCGCCCTGGGCCGACTTCAGCCCGGCTTTGCCGAATGGGTCGTCCTGATAGACGACGGCGATGGATTTGACGCCCGTGGACTTGAGCTGCTCCACCATCTTGTCGGTTTCTGCCAGGTAGCTGGCGCGGGTATGGAAGATCAGATTCATTTTCGGGTCGCGCAGGCCGTCCGAACCCGAGAGCGCGCCGACCACCGGGATGCGGTGCTCGTTGATCTGGGGCATGGAGGCAACGATGGCGCCGGTGCCGATGTATCCGAACAGGGCGAACACCTTGTCCTCGCCGAGCAGCTTCTTGGTGTTTTCCGCCGCCAGCTTGGGATCGAACTTGTCGTCGTACGACACCAGCTTGATCTTGCGGCCAGCCACGCCGCCCCTGGCGTTCACTGCGTCGAAATACAGTTGAGCACCGGAACGATATTGCAGGGCGGGTTCCGCTACGGGGCCGCTGAACACGCCTGTCTGGCCGATCAGGATGCTACTCGGCGTGATGCCGGGATCGGCGGCAATTGCGTCGAGTGCAGGCAAAAGAGGGATGAATGCGACGAGCAGCCGCCGCAACACGACTGGTTTCATGACTGTCCTCCTCCAGTGATGGGAATGTGCCGGTCGGCAAGGTGGCCGCCTTCCTCTCCCGGAGGTCTAAGCGATACTCCTAGAACGAGCCATTGCCGCTAGTGGTATCGGAAGGTAACGATACCGGTGCGCTGGCCCACTAGCAGCCTTGCGTCCGTGCGTGTTTGACGAAATGATACGAAATAACGCCGTATGTGGCTATAAGACGTGCTTAATGGTGCAGCGGCGCCGACCAACGGCATGTCGGCGTTGCCACGGGGCTACCGCAGGAACTGGCCGTCTTTGCTGATGATGGACAGATCGACGTAGGAGGAGCCGTTGTGCTTATTCGGCCCGAAATCGACCACGAAACCGCCGGCATCGTAATTGCGCATGCCCTCCAGGGTGGTGACGAGCTTTTCGCGGGTGAGGTCCTTGCCCGCGCGCTTCAGTGCCTCGGCGAAGACCTTGGCGGCGATGAAGCCTTCCAGCGAGGTATATGAGAATTCCTTCGAATTGGCCTTGGTCAGAACCTGCTGGTACTCACGCACGACGGGAGTGCTGGTGCGCCACGGCGAAGGCAGAACCTGCGAGATGGCGATGCCATGGGCGGACGGGCCGAGTTCCTGCACGAGTTGCCGGCTGCTGACGACTGACAGCGCGTAGTACTGGGTCGGCTGTCCGGTCTTCATGTATTCGCGAATGAATGCCACCGAGGGCTTGCCGGCGGTGACCATGACGATAGCGCCGGGCTTCGCCTTGCCGATGACCTCCATCGCCTTTTTGATGTCGACGGCCGGCATCTCGATCGGGCCGACGGCCACCGGCTTGAGACTGCGCCGGGCCAACGCCTGTTCGGCGCCCTGCAGGCCGGCCTTGCCGAAACCATCGTTCTGGTAGACGACAGCGATGTCCTTGACGCCCGTGCCGACGAGTTGCTCGATGATCTTCTCGGTTTCCTCGCCGTAAGAGGCGCGTATGTGAAACAGAAATCGATTGCCGCTGTCGCGCAGAGCATCTGCCCCGGTGTAGGGGGCGAAGAGGGGGATGCCGTTTCCGGTCGTCAGAGGCAGGGAGGCCAGGGTGATACCGGTGCCGAACTGGCCGAAAACGGCGAAGACCTTGTCCTGCTCAACCAGTTTCTTGGTGTTCTCGAGCGCCTTGCCGGTGTCGTAGGCGTCGTCGAGCGAGATCAGCCGTATCTTGCGGCCGACAATGCCGCCCTGTCCGTTGAGGTGGTCGAAATAAAGGCGGGCGCCCGCCTGGTATTCCTTGCCGAGGTCACCCAATGCGCCGCTAAGCGCGATGGAATGGCCCAGAACGATGGTTTGGTCGGTCACGCCCGTTTCGGCGGATAAGGCCTGGGCCGCTCCAAGCACGGCCAGCGCGGCTAGGGCAAAGGTTCGCAGGAACATATTCCCTCCATTCGGACAGGCGGAATGGTCCATATTACGTAAGTAATACGGCAGGGACTGTCGTTTGCGTGACGGTGTTGGGCGCGCAGCGACCGGCGCAAGGCTGTCAGCCGCTGCGCGGGGCAATCTAGCGCACGAACTGCCCGTTCTTGCCAATGATGGTCAGCTCGACATAGCTCGAGGCGTTGTGGTTCTTGGCGGAGAAGGCCACCTGGAACCCGCCGACATCGGCGTTGCTCATCCCCTCCAGGGCGGCGATCAGCTTCTCGCGCGTCAGATCCTTGCCGGCCCGCTTCAGCCCTTCCGCCAGGATGCGCGCCGCGATGAATCCCTCCAGCGAGGTAAACGAGAAGTCCTTGGCGCCACTCTGGGTCATCAGACGCTGATAGTCGCGCGTGACAGGTACGCTGCCGCTCCAGGGAAAGGGCACGACCTGGGAGACGGCCACCCCAGGCCCGTCGGCGTCGAGTTCCTTGGCCAGCGGGCGGCTGCCGACGAAAGATACGTTGTGGAACTGTGTCGTGCTGCCGGCCTTCTTCATTTCCTTGACGAAGGCGGCGACCGACTTGTATGCGCTAACCATGATTACCGCGTCGGGCCGCGAGGGGTGGATCGCCTTGACGGCCGCGGCGACATCGACGGTATTGCGTTCGACGGTCGCGGTCGCGCCAATCTTCATGCTGCGCCTGGCCAGCGCGCGTTCCACGCCGGCAAGGCCCGCCTTGCCGTAGGCATCGTTCTGATAGAAGACGGCGATCGTCTTTGCACCGAGGGAGACCAACTGTTCGACGATCTTTTCCGTTTCATCGAAATAGCTGGCACGCACGTTGAAGATGTAGCGGTTGAAGGGCTCGCGCAGCAACTGGGCACCGGTGAAGGCGCCGATGAACGGCACCTTGGCCTCGGTGAAGATCGGCAGAGCGGCTTGGCTTGTCGGTGTACCGACGTAGCCGAACAGGGCAAAGACGCGGTCTTCGTTGATCAACTTGCGCGTATTGGCGGCGGCGCGGTCCGGCTCATAGCCGTCGTCGTGGGATACCAGCTGGATCTTGCGGCCATTGATGCCGCCCTGTGCATTGATCGAATCGAAAACCAGCCTTGCGCCTTGGCGCATTTCCAGGCCGAGTTCCTGCGCCGGCCCGCTGAAGGCGGCGGACTGGCCGATCAGGATGGCGTTGTCGGTGACGCCGATTTCCGCCGCATGCGTGTTGGCGTGGACGAGAAGCAGGCAGGTAAGAGCAAGGCGTGCAAAAAGACGCTGCATGGGGACCTCCGGCGGTATTCTTTAAGCTTAAAGAATACCAGAACGAGCACAGCTGCAGCGATCAACCTCCGAAGAAATCCTTGACCTTGTCCATCCAGGACTTGGCGCGGGGGTTGTGGCGCGAGCCGTCCTTGACGTTGATGGCCTCCAACTCGCGCAAGAGTTCCTTTTGCCGTTCCGTGAGATTGACCGGCGTCTCCACTATGACATGGCACATGAGGTCGCCGTGGCTGTGGCTGCGTACGCCCTTGATGCCCTTGCCGCGCAGGCGGAACACCTTGCCGCTCTGGGTTTCGGCGGGGACCTTGATCTTTGCCAGGCCGTCGAGCGTCGGGATCTCGATTTCGCCGCCCAGCGCAGCAATGGTAAAACTAACCGGCATTTCGCAGTGCAGATCGTCGTGATCGCGCTGGAACACGGAGTGCGGCTTGATGTGGATCTGCACGTAAAGGTCGCCCGGCGGGCCGCCGCCGACGCCATGCTCGCCCTCGCCAGATAGGCGGATGCGGTCGCCTTCGTCCACTCCGGCAGGAATCTTCACCGAGAGCGTCTTGTGCTGCTTGATGCGGCCGGCCCCGTGGCAGGTGTGGCAGGGGTCGGCGACGAAGCGGCCGCTGCCATGGCATTTGGGGCAGGTCTGCTGGATGGAGAAGAAACCCTGCTGCATGCGCACTTGGCCGTGGCCATGGCAGGTCGGGCAGGTCTTCGGTTCGGTGCCCTTCTTGGCGCCGCTGCCGCCACAGGCATCGCATAGCTCCATGGTCGGGATGCGGATGCGAGTTTCCGAGCCGCGGGCGGCGTCCTCCAGAGAGATCTCCAGGTTGTAGCGCAGGTCGGCGCCGCGGTAGACGCCGCCGCGGCCACCGCCGCGCCCTCCGCCGAAGATGTCGCCGAAAATATCGGAAAAGGCATCGGCGAAGCCGCCCATGCCGGCGCCGCCGGGACCGAAGCCACCCATGCCGGCCTGAGGGTCGACGCCGGCGTGGCCGTACTGGTCATAGGCCGCGCGCTTCTGCGCATCAGAGAGGATCTCGTAGGCCTCCTTGGCCTCCTTGAAGTGCTCCTCGGCCTTGGGATTGTCCGGATTGCGGTCCGGATGGTGCTTCATGGCCAGCTTGCGATAGGCCTTCTTGATCTCGTCGTCGGACGCATCCCGATTGACGCCGAGGACTTCGTAGTAGTCTTTTTTGGCCATGTCGGTTACCAATTTTCTTGCTGCAGCAAGGCCGAGTTGAAGGGGCGCGCCGGCGCCCCTTCAACTCGGCCATTTAAACCGGTGGACTTCCGCCGTGTTTAACCCTTCTTGTCTTTGACCTCGGTGAACTCGGCGTCTACGACGTCGCCCTCGTCTTTCTTGCCGCCGGCATCGCCGCCCGGCGCGCCGCCTGCAGCGCCTGCGGCCGCCTGCTGCTCGGCGTAGATCTTTTCACCGAGCTTCTGGCTGGCCTGGGCCAGGGCAGTGGTCTTGGCCTCGATGGCCTCCTTGTCGCTGCCCTTGATGGCTTCCTCGGCGTCCTTGATGGCGGCTTCGATCTTGCCTTTCTCGTCGGCATCGATCTTGTCGCCGTAGTCGGTCAGGGCCTTTTTCACCGAGTGGATCATGGCGTCGCAGCCGTTGCGTGCATTCACCAGCTCGTGCAGCTTGCGGTCCTCCTCGGCATGCGCCTCGGCGTCCTTCACCATGCGGTTGATCTCGTCCTCGGAGAGGCCCGAGCTTGCCTGGATCTTGATCTTGTTCTCCTTGCCGGTGGCCTTGTCCTTGGCCGAAACGTGCAGGATGCCGTTGGCGTCGATGTCGAAGGTGACCTCGATCTGCGGCATGCCGCGCGGCGCCGGCGGAATGTCGGTGAGGTTGAACTGGCCGAGGCTCTTGTTGCCGGCAGCCATTTCGCGCTCGCCCTGCAGAACATGGATGGTCACGGCCGACTGGTTGTCGTCGGCGGTGGAGAAGACCTGGCTCTGCTTGGTCGGGATGGTGGTGTTCTTGCCGATGAGTTTGGTCATCACGCCGCCCAGCGTCTCGATGCCGAGCGACAGCGGCGTGACGTCGAGCAGCAGCACGTCCTTTACCTCGCCCTTCAGCACGCCGGCCTGGATGGCGGCGCCGACGGCGACGGCCTCGTCGGGGTTCACGTCCTTGCGCGGCTCCTTGCCGAAGAAGGCCTTCACCGTGTCCTGCACCTTGGGCATGCGCGTCATGCCGCCGACGAGGATGACGTCCTCGATGTCGGAGACCTTGACGCCGGCGTCCTTGATGGCGACGCGGCAGGGCTCGACGGTGCGGGCAATGAGGTCCTCCACCAGCGACTCGAACTTGGCGCGGGTGATCTTCATGGTCAGGTGCTTCGGGCCCGAGGCATCCGCCGTGATGTAGGGCAGGTTGATCTCGGTCTGCTGCGAGCCGGAGAGTTCGATCTTGGCCTTTTCCGCAGCCTCCTTCAGGCGCTGCAGGGCGAGCACGTCGTTCTTCAGATCGACGCCCTGTTCCTTCTTGAACTCGGTGACGATGTAGTCGATCAGGCGCTGGTCGAAATCCTCGCCGCCGAGGAAGGTGTCGCCGTTGGTCGACAGCACCTCGAACTGATGTTCGCCCTCGATCTCGGCGATCTCGATGATGGAGATGTCGAAGGTGCCGCCGCCGAGGTCGTACACCGCGATCTTGCGGTCGCCTTCCTTCTTGTCGAGGCCGAAGGAGATGGCAGCCGCGGTGGGCTCGTTGATGATGCGCTTGACTTCCAGCCCGGCGATCTTGCCGGCGTCCTTGGTGGCCTGGCGCTGCGAATCGTTGAAGTAGGCCGGCACGGTGATGACGGCTTCGGTGACTTCCTCGCCGAGATAGTCCTCTGCGGTCTTCTTCATCTTGCGCAGTACTTCGGCGGAGACCTGCGGCGGCGCCATCTTCTTGCCGCGCACTTCCACCCAGGCGTCGTTGTTGTCGGCCTTGACGATCTTGAAGGGCATCAGATCGATGTCCTTCTGTACTTCCTTCTCCTCGAAGCGGCGGCCGATCAGGCGCTTCACCGCGAAGAGCGTGTTCTTGGCGTTGGTCACCGCCTGGCGCTTGGCCGAGGCGCCGCACAGCACTTCGCCGTCATCCGTGTAAGCGACGATGGAGGGCGTGGTGCGCGCGCCCTCGGCGTTCTCGATGACCTTGGGCTTGCCCCCCTCCATGATGGCGACGCAGGAGTTGGTGGTGCCGAGGTCGATGCCGATGATCTTTCCCATGATGGTTCCTTGAATATATTGGTTAAGCTTGTGTTCGATATGGGGTTTTCAGGGGTCTTTTCAAGCGCCTTTGGCCTTCGAGACGATGACCAGTGCCGGTCGGATGACCCGCTCGTTGAGCGCGTAGCCCTTCTGCAGGACCTGCAGCACGCGGTTGGGTTCGCCTTCATCCTCCAGCGTGCTGATGGCCTGGTGGCGGTGCGGGTCGAACTTCTCGCCCAACGGGCGGATTTCCGTCAGGCCGGACTTCTCGAAGGCGGCGACCAACTGTTTCAAGGTCAGCTCGACGCCGCTCTTGAGCGTGTCGGCCGTCGCGTTCTCTGTAGCCAGCGCGGCCTCCAGGCTGTCCTTGACCGGGAGCATCTCGCCGGCGAACTTCTCGGTGGCGTACTTGTGCGCTTTGGCGATGTCTTCCTGGGCGCGGCGGCGCAGGTTCTCGGTTTCGGCCTTGGCGCGCAGCCAGGCATCGTGGTGTTCCTCGGCCTTCAGTTCGGCTGTGCGCAGCCGCTCTTCCAGGCTGGGCGGCGTTTCGACCTGGTTTGCCGGTACCGAGGATGACGCGGGATCCGCTTCCGTCGCTACAGGCTGCCCGTCATTGATCGACGACGGTGGGGTGTCTTGCATGTTTCTTCTCCCTGGAACAATTCGAGTGATGTGGTGGCGAATTCGGATTTTTCAAGAGGTTGGCCGGCAATAAAACGCAAGGGCTTGTTCGGGAAGCGATATTTTGTTTCTGAGAGGGACGGGAAGGCGAGACTTGCCGCCCAGCGCGCGTCAGCCTAGGATTGATCCAATGAACGAATCCGAAAACATCGAGTGCATCGGCCGCTATCGGGTGATTCGCGAGCTGGGACAGGGCGCGACGGCGCGGGTTTTTCTCGCCGAGGATCCCGATCATCCCGAACCGGTGGCGATCAAGCTTGTGCGCATGAGCGGGGCGGACGAGGCGCAGTGGACGCGCCGTCTGAAGAAGCTGTTCGCCACCGAAGGAGCCATGGCGAAGAAACTCGATCATCCGAACATCATCAAGATCCACGAAACCGTGATCGAGGACGACCAGGCCTATATCGTCATGGAATACGTCACGGGGCGGGAGTTGTCGAATTTCTGCTCCTTCGAAAGCCTGCTGCCCCTGCATCGGGTGGTTGCCATTGTCTTCAAGTGCTGCCTGGCGCTCGATTACGCCTTCAAGCAGGGCGTGATACACCGCGACATCAAGCCAGCCAACATCCTGATCGACGAGCAGGACAACGTGAAGATCATGGATTTCGGTCTGGCCCTGAATATCGCCAAGAAAAGCGAATCCGATTCGACGTTTGTTATGGGCGTCGGCTCGCCCGCCTACATGTCGCCGGAACAGATCAAGGGCTACCCGCTCAACCAGAAAACCGATCTGTATTCCCTCGGCGTGGTGCTTTTCCATCTGCTCACCGGGAGGCTGCCGTTCCGTGCCGCCAACGCGGCACAACTGGTGTACAAGATCGTCAATGCCGACCCGCCGCTGCCGAGCCAGATCAATCCCAATGTGCCGCAGGCGATGGACAACATCGTCAAGCGGGCACTGGAGAAGGATCTGTATTCGCGCTACCGCAACGGCGCCGAAATGGCGCAGGACCTGTCCGCGGTGCGCTTCCAGATTGTGGACGACAACTGGGTGGCGGTCGATACATCGAGGCTGGAGACGCTGAAGCAGTTGGATTTCTTTCGAGGCTTTGAGGAGGTGGAGCTGTGGGAGGTCCTGCGCATCAGCACATGGCGCCAGATCCCCGCCGACATCCTCCTCATGCGGGAAGGCGACGAGGAATCCGGCTTCGGCATCATCATCGAGGGCGAGGTCGAGGTGTCCGTCGAGGATCGCGCCATCTGCAGGCTCGGAACGGGCGAAGTGGTGGGGGAGATGGCCTATCTCAACCAGGAGGCGCCGCGGCGCAGCGCCTCTGTCGTGACGTTGACGCCGGTCACCTATCTCGACGTCAATAACGCTGCCTTGTCGCTGGCGACAGAGGAATGCTTCCAGCGCTTCCAGAAGAAGCTGGTGGCCACTGCCATCCGCCGGCTGGCGGCAGCCGACCACAGTCTCGCCAGCCTCGGCGAGCAGGCCCACAAGCCGTTGGCGTCGGACAAATTGGAAATCCAGCTTGCACTGGAGCCTATGGATATGCCGCCCGCCGAGAGCGGGCCGGCCAAGACCTGATCACACCGTCAGGTCGATCTGCTGCAGTGTGCCGGCCTCGCCGTCCTCGGTAAGAAATACGCCGCTCGAGCGAATGGCGCCGAGGGAGTCGTTGCCGGAGCCACGCAGCTCGAACGGCGTACTTAAGTGGCCCAGATAGAGGGCGCCGACAGCGCGCTCGCTCAGGGTGGTCAAGGATCCGTCGCCTTCCGGCGCGGGAACCCACACGCGCAAGCGATTAAAGACGGCGTCGTTCTCATCGATCCAACGGTTGCCGTCGGCGTCGTACCGCGCCAGGTCGGCGTAACCGTCGCCGCTTTGCGGGCCGAACAGTTCGGCACCCGAGGTGATTCTGCCGTCGCCGTTGATGTCCAACGCCAGATAGCCGCTGCCGCCGGCGAGCAGCGGCACGTCGTCGAGGGCACCGTCTGCATCCAGATCGAAGCGGAAACGCGCCGAGGCGAGCTCTGCCGCCGTGCCGTCGAAGTTGAGCACCAGCGGGTCCTTGCGGCGGCCGTCGCTGGCGCGCAGGGAGACGTGGCTTTCGTCGTGCCAGCTACGCGCCATCGCCAAATCGATCCGGAATTGAATCTCCCGGCCGTCCGCGGTGCGGACAATACCCTGCGCGGAGTAAGCGGTGGCCTCGGCCTCGTCGATCGTTTCGTGATACTCGTACTCGATGCCCCAGCCGGCATTGCCTTGCGCAGCAACCTTATTCGGATCGGGCAAGTCGGCTGATTCCGTTTCGGGACGGATGTCCTCGGCCCTGACCACCCGTATACGTCGTCCCGTCAGCATCTCTACCATCGACTTGATGAGTTGCAGTTCCGGGCTGTCTTCTGCCGCTTCCGAGGCTTCGGCGATGGATTCGGCTTCGGCGGCCTGTGTGGCGCGTGCCGACTCCGAAACGTGGACCACTGTTGAGTCGGGCACTGAAAGGACGGCACGCTCGCTTCCTTCGAAGTCCGGACGACGCGGGCCGATCCAGGCGCGCAGGGATTCGCGCACCTCGCGGCGCGCGACCGAGGCGTGGCTCGATTCCATCTGGATACTGGCGTCGGCGATTTTCACGCGCGCTCCGGAACAATAAGTCAGTCGCTGGGATGCGGCGACAGTCGATTGTATTTACGGCGGAAAATCGAAAAACTTGAGGGGGTGGTGAGACGCGCCTGACACGGCGAAAGAAGCTGGCCCGGGAACGAAGCTTTCGCAGAAAGTAGATGTTCGCGGCGCGATTCGAGCGCCAGGGCGTCTCAAGAAACTATTACGGCAGGAAGCGGAAAAACTTGAGCGAGTAACCGCGCAAGCGACGGCCGGCGGCTGTTTACGCCTGAGCGGTGATCCAGCGCTGTTTGCACTTGCCGCAGACCGGATTTTCGCCCAGGCGGGAAGCCGGCAGGCGATTTGCGGCGCTGCAATGCGGGCAGATGACGATAAGGGCGGGATTCATGGAACGGCTCCTCGTGGCATGCCGGGGAGATAGGGGTTCTTCGCCGCAATTCAAGGCTTTTCAAGCCGTTAAAGTTTTTCTCGAGACGGCCGAAAACCCATCTGTTGTCCTTTTTGTCGCGATGGAGAAAAGATGGCAGTTGCGAACAAGATCCCGATTTACGGCGTCACCCGTGTTGATAACGCTGTCAGCCGGACCCACGGTTGGCTGGTAACCATACAACGTCGGGGTACAATTTTCCGCAAGCAGTTCAGTGACGGGGTATTGGGCGGGAAGGCAAAATCCTTGGCCGCTGCCAAAGCCTATCGAGACGAAGTCGTTGCGAAATACCCCCCGTTGTCGAAGCGCGAACACGCGGAAATCCTCAAAAAGAACAACAAATCCGGCGTTGTCGGCGTGTGTCGATATTGCGCTTCGGAAACGCGCCAGAAGCCGGTGTCAGAGAAGCGTTGGTTTTGGGTGGCGTCCTGGGTGTTGCCCGATGGCCGTGCCAAGCGCATCAAGTTCTCGGTGAAAAAATACGGCGAGGAGGGTGCCTTCAAGATGGCGGTCAAGGCGCGGCGCAACGCGATCAGGCAGATGGACGGCGATTTCGATCCGGGGGCAACCCGGCGCAAGCAGCGCAAATCGCGCGCCTGAACGAGGCAGGAGTCGCATCTCCCTTCAGATCCGCTTGACGAGACGATCCAGAATCAGGCCGGCGAGGGTTGCGATCCACTCGTGGCGCTCGTTGAGGCAGGGGATGTAGCGGAATTCCTTGCCACCTGCCGCCAAGAAGGCCGTCTTGCATTCGATGGCGATTTCCTCGAGTGTTTCCAGGCAATCGGCGACGAAGCCCGGGCAGACCACGTCAACCCGCTTCACGCCAGATCGTCCCAGTTCTTCCAGCGTCGCCTGGGTGTAAGGCTGCAGCCATTCGGCCGGACCGAAGCGCGACTGGAAGGTGACGGCGTAATCCGATTCGGCCAGGCCCAGGGCATCGGCCAGCAGGCGGGTGCTTTCAAGGCATTGCCCGTAATAGGGATCGCCGCGCGCGATGCTGACCTTGGGCAGGCCATGAAAGCTCATCACCAGCTTGTCCGGCCGGCCATAGTCCATCCAGTGGGCGTTGATCGTGGCGCAGAGCGCGCTGATGTAGCCGGGATGGTCATGAAAATTCTCCACCTTCCGGAGATCCGCCGCGGCAGGATGGCGCGACGCCCAGGCCGCGACGGCATCCATGGCGCTGGCGGTGGTGCTGACCGCATACTGCGGATAGAGCGGCAGGATGAGGATGTCGCGGCAGCCGGCCGCCGCGAGCCGGTCAAGGGCGTCGGCGACCGAGGGCTCGCCGTAGCGCATGGCCCATTCGACGACGATGTCGCCACGTCCGGCCTGGCCCAGGTAGCCGCGCAGCAGCTTGGCCTGGCGCTCGGTATGTACCTTGAGCGGCGAACCCTCCGGCATCCAGATCTTGGCGTATTTCTCGGCCGACTTCTTCGGCCGCACGTTGAGGATGATTCCGTTCAGCACCAGCCACCAGAGCGGACGCGGCAGCTCGACCACGCGCGGATCCCAGAGGAACTGTTTGAGGTACTTGCGCAGCGCAGGGGCGGTCGGCGCCTCGGGCGTGCCGAGGTTGACGAGCAGTACGCCGGCGGTCGGCGTCATGGCGCGGAGAGCGCGCTGGAAAGCAGCTTGGCGGTGATGTCGACGATGGGTATCACGCGGTCGTAGGCCATGCGCGTCGGGCCGATGACGCCAACCGAGCCGACGATGCGGCCGTCCACCTCGTAGGGCGCTGTAATGACGCTGCACTCGTCGAGCGGAGCCAGCCCCGACTCGCCGCCGATGAATACCTGCACGCCCTCTGCGCGGTTGCTCAGGTCGAGCAACTGGACGAGGCTGGTGCGTTGCTCGAAAAGGGCGAAAAGCTCGCGCAGTCGGTTCATGTTGGAAGAAATGTCCTCGACCTCGAGCAGGTTTTTCTCGCCCGAGATGACGTATTGGGTCGAGCTTTCCGCCACCGCCTCGTCGCCGGCTTCCAGCGCAGCGGTCATCAGTTCGGTCATGTCGGCGCGCAGCTGGCGCAACTCCTCGTGCACCCGGCCGCGAATCTCGGCGAAATCCAGGCCGGCGAAATGCTGGTTGAGGTAGTTCGCCGCGCTCACTAGTTCGGACGGCGTGTAGCTGCGCTGGGTGAACAGGATGCGATTTTGCACATCACCGGCGGAAGTGACGATGATGAGCAGGATGCGCTTCTCGGCGAGGCCGAGGAACTCGATCTGGCGAATCTTTGGCATGACGCGGCGCGGCGCCACGACGACGCCGGCAAAGCGCGTCAATTCGGACAGCAACTGAGAGGCTGAATTGATCAGGCGCTGCGGCTGGTCGGGCTGCAGGTGGCCTTCAAGCTCGTGAATCTGCTCTTCCGCCAGCGGTTGGACGGTCAGCAGGCTGTCCACGAAGAAGCGGTAGCCGCGCGGCGTCGGCACGCGTCCCGCTGAGGTGTGGGGGCTGGCGATGAAGCCCATCTCCTCCAGGTCCGACATGACGTTGCGAACCGTGGCCGGGGAAAGCTCCAGACCGGAGTGCTTCGACAGGGCGCGCGAACCCACCGGCTGGCCTTCCGCCACGTAGCGTTCAATCAGCGTTTTGAGGAGAATCTGGGAGCGTCGGTCCATCATTTGTCTCATTGTACAAAAATGAGGCCGTCCTGCCGCAATCGCAAGAGGATGATTTGTGGTTAAAATTCCCGTATGAGCGCCGCCTTCCGCACTATCGCCCTGATCGGCAAGTACAAAAGCCCGGAGATTGCCGAATCTCTGATGACGCTGGCGGATTTCCTGAAGAGTCGCGGCATCGAGGTGTTGGTCGAAGAGGGCACGGCTGCCCTTGTCGGCGGCAACGGCTATCCGGTCGCCGCCTATGCCAGCATTGGCAAGCGTGCCGATCTGGCCATCGTGCTCGGTGGCGACGGTTCCATGCTGACGGCCGCGCGCCAGCTTGCCGAATCGGTTGTTCCGCTGGTGGGGGTCAACCAGGGACGGTTGGGTTTCATGACCGACCTGGCCCGCGACAGCATGCTCGACGGGGTGGCTGACCTATTGGATGGGAAGTTCCAGAGCGAGCAACGCTTTCTGCTCGATACACGGGTGTGGCGGGATAACGCCATTGTCTTTGAGACCCTGGCGTTGAACGACGTGGTGGTCAACAAAGGCGACCTCGGCCGCATGATCGAGTTCGCCGTTTCGATTGACGGCGAATTCATTTACAACCAGCGCTCCGACGGCCTCATCATCGCCACGCCGACGGGGTCGACCGCCTATGCGCTGTCGGCCAATGGACCGATCCTGCATCCGGCCGTGCCGGGGATCGCGCTGGTGCCGCTCTGTCCGCATGCGCTGTCCAACCGCCCGATCACGGTGAGCGATTCCTGCCGGATCGAGATCGTCGTGCATCCGCCCCATCGCGCCCGCGTGCATGCGGACGGGCAGGAGAAATTCGATATCGAGGCGGGCGACCGGGTTTGCGTCGCCCGCTCCGGCCGCTCGATCCGCTTCCTGCATCCGCTCGGCTACAGCTATTTCGCCATGCTGCGCGAGAAGCTGCACTGGAGTGAAACGCCGCGTACCTACTGATGCTGCGCCGCCTGTATATCCGCGACTACGTCATCGTAGACGAACTGGAGCTGGAGTTCGACGGCGGCTTCGGCGCGCTGACCGGAGAAACGGGGGCGGGTAAATCCATTCTGGTGGATGCGCTCTCCCTCGTTTTGGGCGAGCGGGCCGATGCCTCCTCCGTGCGGGCGGGCCGGGACAAGGCGGAGATATCGGCGGAGTTCGTCGTCTCTCACGGCGGTCCGCTCTCGGTCTGGCTGGGTGCCAATGATTTCGACCAAGAGGCCTGCCTGCTACGCCGCGTAATCGATTCGGCCGGCCGCTCGCGCGGCTACATCAACGGCGTGCCTGCGACCCTGACGCAGCTGCGCGAGGTCGCCGATTTTCTCGCCGACATCCACGGCCAATACGCCCATCACAGTCTCCTGCGCGCGGACGCGCAGCGTCAGCTGCTCGATGCCCTCGCCAACCAGCGCCCGCTTGCGGAGGAAGTGGCGGCCCTGCATGGCGCCTGGCGGAAGGCGAAGGAAGCGCGCCTGGCAGCGGAAAAGAATGTTGAATCCATCATGCGCGAAAGGGAGATGCTGGCCTGGCAGGTGAAGGAGGTGGCTGCGCTCGCGTTCGATGCCGAGGGCTGGGCCGAGACCAGCAATGAGCACAATCGCCTGGCGCATGCCGCGTCGCTGCAGGAAGGGGTGGCAGAGGCACTGGAAGGGCTGTCTGAGGGTGAGCAGGCGGCCATGTGGCAGGTTGAACGCATCGGCGCGCGCCTGCGCCAGCTGATCGGCTACGACCCGTCCCTGAGAGCGGCGTTGGAGGTTATCGAGAGCGCCCAGATCCAACTCCAGGAGGCGGCGCACACCCTGCGCCATTACCGCGACCGCGTCGAACTCGACCCGGAGCGGCTGGCCGAGGTTGAGCGGCGCATCCAGGCCGTACAGGACACGGCGCGCAAGTATCGTGTGCAACCTGATTCCCTGCCGCAGTTGCTGGCGGGCTGGGGCGCGCGTCTGATCGAGTTGGAGACCCTGCAGGATCCTACGGCGCTGGCTGAACGCGAGGCGCAGACGCTGCGGGACTACCTTGCCCGCGCCGAGATCCTCGGCAAGGGGCGCCGGAAAGCTGCCGCCGCGCTGGGCAAGGCGGTGAGCGAGGCCATGCAGCAACTCGCCATGCCTGGCGGTCGCTTCGAGGCGGCAATGGAGAAGCTGCCGGAAGGTGCGTCATACGGTCTGGAGAACGTCGAGTTCCGCGTCAGCGCGCATGCGGGGCAGCCGCTCGGGCCGTTGTCGAAAGTGGCGTCCGGGGGGGAGCTGTCGCGCGTCGGCCTGGCCATTCAGGTGATCGCCTCGGCGGCGGGAAACGTGCCGACGCTGGTGTTCGATGAAGTGGATGTCGGCATCGGTGGCGGCGTGGCGGAAATCGTCGGGCGGTTGCTCAAGCAGCTCGGCCGCGACCGCCAGGTGCTCTGCGTGACGCATCTGCCGCAGGTGGCGGCACAAGCGGACTGGCAATGGTCGATCGCCAAGGAAGGCACCGAGCAGGGCGTCGCCAGCCGTGTCATTCCACTCGACCGAGACGGCCGCATCGAGGAGATCGCCCGCATGCTGGGCGGCGTGAAGATCACGCCGACCACGCGCAAGCACGCGGCGGAGATGCTCGGTTACTGAAGCAGACCGGAACTGCCGAACATCGTCGCGATGCCGGTGAGAATGAACACACCGGCTGCCGTGTAGCGGATCGCCTTCATCGGCAGCTTCTGCGCCAGCGCCTCGCCGACCAGCACGGCGGGGATGTTGGCGATCAGCATGCCCACGGTGGTGCCGATTACTACGGCCGCCAGGAGATCGAAACGCGCGCCCAGGGCCACCGTCGCCAGTTGCGTCTTGTCGCCCATCTCGGCGATGAAGAAGGCGATGGTGGTGGTGACGAAGGCGCCGGCGCGGTGCAGCTTCGGATCGTCGTCGAGCGAATCCGGATGCAGGGTCCACAGGCCGAAGCCGACGAACAACAAACCGGTCGCCCAGGGCAGCACCTGGGGCGAAATCAGGGTGGCCAGCCAGACACCCAAAGAGCCGGCCAGGGCATGGTTGGCGAGCGTGGCGACGAAGATGCCGGCGATGATGGCGCCGGGCTTGCGCAGGCGTGCCGCCAGGACGAAGGAGAGGAGCTGCGTTTTGTCGCCGATTTCCGCCAGCGCGACGAGCAGGGTCGACGTCAGGAGTGCTTCCATAGTTGCTGATGGCGGAGGCGCTCAGCGCGCCGTTTTCTTGTTGGGGCAGTCCGGATTGATGCAATCGGCGTAAAGATAGAGCGCGTGCTCGTGCACCTGAAAGCCGCGCTCCTTGGCGATCTTGTTCTGTCGCTTTTCGATCTCTGCGTCGTAAAACTCTTCCACTTTGCCGCATTGCAGGCATACGAGGTGATCGTGGTGCTTGCCTTCGTTCAGTTCGAACACCGCCTTGCCCGACTCGAAGTAGTGCCGCTCGAGCAGGCCGGCCTGCTCGAATTGCGTTAGCACGCGGTAGACCGTGGCCAGACCGATGTCCATACCCTCGGCGAGTAGCGCCCGGTACACGTCCTCCGCCGTCATGTGGCGGCCGCCCGTGTCAGTCTGGGCTTTTTGAAACAGCTCAAGGATCTTCAGGCGCGGGAAGGTCGCCTTCAGTCCCATGTTCTTTAGATCCTGCGAATTGCTCATGGTATGCGGAGCGGGGAGAGAACGCCGATATGATATAGTCTCGCGCGTTCGTTGAGAATTCCCGAATTCCCGGCCCTCGATCCCGCATGAGAATCCTGCGCCTGCTGCCCGTCCTGTTGCCCCTCGCGGCCTGCTCCAATGTGCAGGTCCCGGACGTGACTTCGGCGATTACGCCTTACAAGATCGACATCCGCCAGGGCAACTACATCACGCAGGATATGGTGGCACAGTTGAAGTCCGGCATGACCCGGGACCAGGTGCGCTTCGTCCTCGGTACGCCGCTGGTGGCCGACATTTTCCATGCTGACCGCTGGGACTATATCTACCGCTTCAAACCAGGCCGCGGAGAGGTGCAGCAGCGGCGCTTCGCAGTGTTCTTCGAGGACAACAAGTTGGTCCGTGTCGCTGGCGATGTCGTTGGCAACGAACCCGGGCAGGCCGAGGCCGATGCGACCGCCGCTGCAGCTGCGCGTGCGCGGGTGATCGAGATCGAGCCAGCGGCCGGCGCAAAGAAGGAGGCCGGGGAAGGCGACAAGAAAGCCGAGGCCGGGGCGAAGCCGGACGGCATTGCGCAGCCCGCAGAGCAGAAGTGAACATCGCCGGCTGTCCTGCCCGGCGCCGCACGACATCAGGAGTGGAAACATGGAAATTGCGATCGCCGGCAGTTCGGGCCGTATGGGGCGCACGCTCATCGAGGCCGTGCTCAAATCCGAAGATGCGAAGCTGGCCGTCGCCCTGGAACAGCCGGGCAGCCCGTTCATCGGCAAGGATGCCGGCGAACTGGTCGGCACGCCCTGCGGGGTGGCCATTCGCGACGATTTCGATGTCGCCCTGGCCGACGCCAGCTGCCTGATCGATTTCACCCGGCCGGCGGGCACGCTGGCGCATCTTGCCAGCTGCCGCAAGCGCGGCGTGGCCATGGTGATCGGCACCACCGGCATGGAAGCCGAACAGAAGCGGGCGATCGAGGAGGCCGCGCGCGACATCCCCATCGTCTTCGCGCCGAACATGGCCGTCGGCGTGAACCTCGTCTTCAAGTTGCTCGACACCGCTGCACGCGTGCTCAGCCAGGGCTACGACATCGAGGTGATCGAGGCGCACCATCGGCACAAGGTCGACGCCCCTTCCGGCACCGCGCTGCGCATGGGCGAAGTGGTGGCCGCGGCGCTCGGGCGCGACCTGAAGGACTGCGCGGTGTATGGCCGCGAGGGCGTCACCGGCGAGCGCGATCCCTCCACCATCGGCTTCGCCACGGTGCGCGGCGGCGACATCGTCGGCGACCATACCGTGCTCTTCGCCGGCACCGGCGAGCGCGTCGAGATCACCCACAAGGCGGCTTCGCGCATGCCCTATGCGCTGGGCAGTCTGCGCGCGGCGCGCTTTCTGCAGGGCCGCAAGAACGGTCTCTTCGACATGCAGGACGTCCTCGGACTTCGTTGAGTCCCTCTCCGGTTTGCAGGGCAAGCCCTTTCTAAGGTAAAATTCAAAAGTTTTATCCGAGCGGGATGGGCCAACAGCCTGTCCCGCTTCGCACATCTACAACAATCCGCAGCGGCGCCGTGAATCGATCCGGCACGCCTGCGCAGTGCCGACAGGAGCGCTTAAGTGTCTGATTTTCCGAAAGCCATCCTCGCCTTAGCGGATGGGACGGTATTTCGCGGAATCGGCATCGGCGCCATGGGTTCCAGCGTCGGCGAGGTGGTGTTCAACACTGCCATGACGGGCTACCAGGAAATCCTCACGGATCCTTCCTACTGCCGGCAGATCGTCACCCTGACCTACCCCCATATCGGCAACACCGGCGTCAACCGCGAGGATTGCGAATCCTCGAAGGTGCATGCCGCCGGCCTGGTGATCCGCGATCTGCCGCTGCGTGTGTCCAACTTCCGCAGCGAACAGACGCTGTCCGATCACCTCAAGGCGGAGAACATCGTTGCCATCGTCGGCATCGACACGCGCAAACTGACGCGCATCCTGCGCGAGAAGGGCGCCCAGAACGGCTGCCTGGCCAGCGGTGAGATCGACGAGGAAAAGTCAGTCGCCGCGGCACGGCGCTTTCCCGGCCTCGCCGGCATGGACCTGGCCAAGGTGGTGAGCGTGGACAAGCCCTATGCCTGGGCCGAGGGCGAGTGGCAGTTGGGCAAGGGCTACGTTACGCCGGAGGCTTCGCGCTTTCACGTCGTCGCCTACGACTACGGCGTCAAGCGCAACATCCTGCGCATGCTGGCTTCGCGTGGCTGTCGCATTACCGTACTGCCGGCGCAGGCGTCTGCGGCCGAGGCGCTGGCGCTGAATCCCGACGGCGTCTTCCTTTCCAACGGCCCGGGCGACCCCGAGCCCTGTGACTACGCCATTGCCGCCATCCGCGAGATCCTGGCGCGCGGCATCCCGACCTTCGGCATCTGCCTCGGCCATCAGCTCATGGGCCT
>Ga0233425_10002737_pt1 | contig 33846 bp, 30 predicted proteins | sample Watercolumn_Towu_2_FD_181712 | JGI IMG/M metagenome (GOLD analysis project Ga0233425, IMG submission 181712) | Freshwater microbial communities from Lake Towuti, South Sulawesi, Indonesia - Watercolumn_Towuti2014_140_MG | ecosystem: Environmental > Aquatic > Freshwater > Lake | place...
ACACCGCCGTGGATGGCACGCCCGAACTCAAGAAGGCGATCGCCGCCAAGTTCAAGCGCGAGAACGGGCTCGACTACCAGCCCAGCCAGATCACCGTCGGCACCGGCGGCAAGCAGGTGCTGTACAACGCGCTGATGGCGACGCTGAACCGGGGCGACGAGGTGATCATTCCCGCGCCCTATTGGGTGAGCTATCCCGACATGGTGGCGCTGGCCGAGGGCACGCCCGTGCCGGTGGCGTGCGGCGAGAACAACGGCTTCAAGATGACCGCCGAGGCGCTCGCGGCCGCGATCACGCCCCGGACCAAGTGGCTGATCCTCAACTCGCCGTCCAACCCCACTGGCGCCGCCTACACGCGCGGGGAGCTGAAGGCGCTGACCGACGTGCTGGTGAAGCACCCGCACGTCTGGGTGATGAGCGACGACATGTACGAGCACCTGATCTACGACGACTTCGAGTTCGCGACGCCCGCGCAGATCGAGCCGCGGCTCTACGCCCGCACGCTCACGGTCAACGGCGTCAGCAAGGCCTATTGCATGACCGGCTGGCGCATCGGCTACGCGGGCGGGCCCGCCGAGCTGATCAAGGCGATGGCGACGATCCAGTCGCAGAGCACGTCGAATCCGTCCTCGATCAGCCAGGCCGCGTCGGTCGAGGCGCTGAACGGCCCGCAGGACTTCATCCAGCGCAACAACGCCCATTTCAAGGCGCGCCGCGACCTGGTCGTGGAGATGCTGAACAAGGCGCCGGGCATCCGCTGCCCCCGCCCCGAGGGCGCGTTCTACGTGTTCCCGTCCTGCGCCGGCACCATCGGCAAGAAGACGCCGCAGGGCAAGACCATCGCGACGGACCAGGACTTCGTCACCTACCTGCTGGAGGCCGAGGGCGTGGCGGTGGTGCAGGGCTCGGCGTTCGGCCTCGCGCCCTATTTCCGCATCTCCTACGCCACCTCGACCGAGGCGCTCAGGGACGCCTGCACCCGCATCCAGCGGGCCTGCGCCGCGCTGAAATAGCCGGAATGAAATTCGCGGTCTTCGGCGCCGGCGGCGTAGGCGGGTACTTCGGCGCCAGGCTCGCTGAGGCCGGCCACGAGGTGCATTTCATCGCCCGCGGCGCGCATCTCGAGGCGATCCGCAAGAACGGACTGAAACTCGAAAGCGCCGTGGGCGGCGCGCTCGTCAAGCCCGCGCGCGCGACCGACGACCCCGCTTCGATCGGCCCCGTGGACTGCGTGCTGATGTGCGTGAAGCTGTGGGACCTCGATAGGGCGGCGGCCGACTGCAAGCCGCTGGTCGCGGGCGGCGGCTGCGTGCTGCCGCTGCAGAACGGCGTGGACGCGCCGGAGCGCTGCGCCGCAGCCCTGGGGGCCGACAAGGTGCTGGGCGGGACCGCGCACGTCGCCACGGTGATAGCCGCCCCCGGTGTGATCCGGCACACCGGCACTATGGCCAAGCTCCAGTTCGGCGAGCTCGACGGGCGGGTTTCGCCCAGGATCGAGCGCCTCGCCAAGGCGTGCAAGGACGCGGGCATCGACGCGAGCGTTCCCGAAAGCATCCTGACCGCGCTCTGGATGAAGTTCGTGTTCCTGGCCACGGCCGCGGGCTGGACCGCGCTGACGCGCCGGCCCATGGGCGCGATCCGCTCCGACCCCGAGATCCGCGCGGGCGTGATCGCGGCCTTCGCCGAGGCCGCGGCGGTGGGCCGCGCGGCGGGCGTCGGGCTGCCCAAGGACGCGGAGGCCCAAGCGCTCGCGATCCTCGACCGCGTGCCCGCGGAGATGCGGACCTCGATGCAGCACGACCTCGAAGCCGGCAACCGGCTCGAGCTGCCGTGGCTCAGTGGCGCGGTCGTGCGCCTCGGCCGCGCGTACGGCGTGCCGACGCCGGTGCACGCCACCATCTACGCCGCGCTCAAGCCCTACGCCGAGGGCACGCGCCGCTGACCCGCGCCTTGCCGATTCTGACCATTCTGACTATATTTCCCGAGAACCTGCCGGGAGCCGTCCCATGCCCAAGTGGAAGGTCCAGGAAGCCAAGGCCCGCTTCAGCGAACTGCTGGAGAAGGCGAACGCGGAAGGGCCGCAGATCGTGGCGCGCCACGGCAAGGACCGCGCCGTGGTGCTGTCGGTGGCGGAGTACAAGAAGCTCAAGGCGCGCTATCCGAGCTTCAAGGATTGGATTCTCTCCATGCCCAAGGTGGATCTGAAGATCCAAAGGTCGAAGGAACGTCCGCGCAGGATCGATCTCTGATATGTCGTTTCTGCTCGATACGGTCACGGTTTCGGAGGCCGGCAAACGCCAGCCCAACCCGTTGGTTCTGGCTTGGTACAAGGCCAGGAAAGACGACGAACTGTTCATCAGCGTGCTGACGGTCGGCGAGATTCGCCGGGGCATCGCGGCGCGGCGGCGTCGCGATGCAGCGGCCGCTGATCGGCTCGAACGGTGGTTGGCCGCCCAGCGGGCATTCTTTGGTGATCGCGTATTGCCGGTCGACGAGGCCGTTGCCGAGTGCTGGGGGCGGCTTAATCCCGCGATGACGTTTCCGGTGGTCGACGGTCTGCTCGCGGCGACGGCCGTCGTGCATGGGCTGACGGTGGCAACGCGCAACGCGCGCGATTTCCGGCTTGCCGGCGTGGACTTGGTGAATCCCTGGGATTCCGTTCCCTGAACCCAGCGACATCTTACCCCTTGCCGCCCTCGGCCGGGGGTGGAAACATGGCCGGGACATAGGGGAGCCACGCCCGGGCGGCCGGGCGGCATGCGCTTTTCGGGGGCCGAGCGGCCGCCCTGGGACGCCCAAGACCAAGCTCAAGTCCCGGGAAAGGAACCGCTCATGCCCGCAGAACCCGCCTCCGGAACCAAGACCGGCAGACAACCCAGCGGCCCGCGCTGCGCCGCCCTCGTGGGCCCGTACCTAAGCGGCAAGACCACCCTCCTGGAAAGCCTGCTGCTCATCACCGGCGCGATCCAGCGCCGCGGCACGGCCAAGGAAGGCAACACCGTCGGCGACAACAGCCCCGAGGCGCGCGCGCGCAAGATGAGCGTGCAGGTGACGCCCGCTGCCACGACCTTCATGGGCGAGAGTTGGACCTTCCTCGACTGCCCGGGCTCGATCGAGTTCCTACAGGAGACCGAAAACGCGCTGATGGTGGCCGACGCGGCGGTCGTGGTCGTCGAGCCGGTCGTGGAGCGCGCGATGACGGTCGCCCCGCTGCTCCATTTCCTCGACGAGCACGCAATCCCCCACATGATCTTCATCAACAAGATGGATTCGACCGAGGCGCGCGTGCGCGACGTGCTCGAGGCGCTCCAAGGCCTGTCCGAGCGTCCCCTCGTGCTGCGCCAGGTGCCGATCCGCGGGGGCGAGGCGATCGAGGGCTACGTCGACGTGGTGAGCGAGCGCGCCTACCGCTACAAGCCCGGCGAGGCGTCGGACCTCGTGCCGCTGCCTGAGGACATGCAGCCGCGCGAAAAGGAGGTGCGCCAGGGCCTGCTCGAGAAGCTCGCGGATTTCGACGACAAACTGCTGGAGCAACTGCTGGAGGACGTGGTGCCGCCGAAGGAGGAGATCTACCGGCACTTATCCGCCAATCTCGCGGCCGACAAGATCGTGCCGGTATTCATCGGCGCGGCGGAGAAGGACCACGGCGTGCGCCGTCTGCTGAAGGCGCTGCGCCACGAGGTGCCCGGCGTGGCCGCCACGGCCGCGCGCCTCGGCGTCAAGCCGGGCGATGGGGCGCTGGTACGCGTGTTCAAGACCCTGCACCAGCCGCACGCCGGCAAGCTCAGCTTCGCCCGCATCATGCGCGGGTCGGTCAAGGACAACGTCACGATCGGCCAGGACCGCATCGGCGGCCTCTACCGCATGAAGGGCAACGACCAGACCAAGCTGGCCGAGGCGGGCGCGGGCGACGTGGTGGCGCTGGGCCGCATGGAGCATGCGCGCACCGGCCACGCCCTCACGCCATCGGGCGAGGCGGGCGAGGCCGGCGGCGAGTTCGCCAGGACGCTGCCGCCGGTGTTCTCGCTCGCCATCGGCGCGGAGAAGCGCGCCGACGAGGTCAAACTCTCCGGCTCGCTCGCCAAGCTGGTCGAGGAAGACCCCTCGCTCGGCGTGGAACACAACAAGGACACGCACGAGCACCTGCTGCTCGGGCAGGGCGACATCCATCTTCAGGTGGCGGTCGACCGGCTCAAGACCAAGTTCGGTCTGCCGGTGGTCACGCGCCGCCCGCAGGTGCCGTACAAGGAGACCATCAAGGCCGGCCTCAAGCACCACGCCCGCTACAAGCGCCAGACCGGCGGCCACGGCCAGTTCGCCGACATCCACATCGAAATCCGCCCGCTGCCGCGCGGCTCGGGCTTCAAGTTCGCCGAGTCGATCGTCGGCGGCTCGGTGCCGCGGAACTTCATCCCCTCGGTCGAGATCGGCGTGACCGACTATCTGGCCAAGGGGCCGCTGGGCTTCCCCGTCGTGGACCTCAGCGTCAACCTCTACGACGGGCAGTATCACGACGTCGACAGCTCGGACATGGCGTTCCGCACCTGCGCCGGCCAGGGCATGCGCGAGGCGATGCCGAAATGCCATCCCGTGCTGCTCGAGCCGATCATGCACGTCGAGATCGCGGTGCCCAACACCTACACGGCCAAGGTGCAGCGGCTCGTCACCGGCCGGCGCGGCCAGGTGCAGGGCTTCGACGCCAAGGCGGGCTGGACCGGCTGGGACCTTGTCACGGCGCTGATGCCGCAGGCGGAACTGCACGACCTGATCGTCGAGCTGCGGTCGCTGACGCTCGGCGTCGGCACCTTCACCTGCAAGTTCGACCATCTGCAGGAGCTGACCGGCCGGCTCGCTGACCAGGTGGTCCAGGCACGCAGCGCCGCGCAGGCCGCGGCGCAATAGCGGCGGCACGCGATGTGTCGCGGCTCAATTAGCCCGCCGCCCGACAGGCGGCGGGGCCGGGCGCGGGCCGATATCCGGTTCCGGGGCCGACCTGGGTCATGGCGGCGATGCGGAAATTACACAGCTTCCGGCTTGAAACTTAAGGTGCTTGTCGCTATTTTAGAATTATTCTAGATTGACGGCGCCCGGGCTAAGCGCGCGCCGGGAAAGGAGCACCACGATGAAAATCGACATCGGCATCAGCGAGAAAGACCGCAAGGCCATCGCCGAGGGCCTGTCGCGCGTGCTGGCGGACACCTATACGCTCTACCTCAAGACCCACAATTTCCACTGGAACGTCACCGGGCCGCAGTTCAACACGCTGCACGCGATGTTCATGCAGGAGTACACCGAGCTGTGGAACGCGGTCGACCTGATCGCCGAGCGCATCCGGGCGCTGGGCCATTTCGCGCCGGGCAGCTACGCGCAGTTCTCCAAGCTCACCTCGATCAAGGAGGCCGAGAAGGTGCCGAACGCCAAGGAGATGCTGAAGCAGCTCGTGGCCGGGCACGAAGCGGTCGCGCGCACTGCCCGCACGGTGTTTCCCACGGCCGAGGCCGCCAACGACCAACCCAGCATCGACCTGCTGACGCAGCGCCTCGACGTGCACGAAAAGACCGCCTGGATGCTGCGGTCGATGCTGGCCTAAGCCGGCGCGGCGCCCCGGCCATGACTCTGCGGATCGTCCGGCTCGGCACGCCCCGCGCCCCGCGCGAAGGGACGCGGATCGGCGCGGTGCGGCATCCCCCGCGCGGCGTCCGCAAGGAGCGCTACGCGGCCGAGGATTGGTTCGACGTCTGGTATCCCGATCTGGCGCCCAGCCCCGGCCTGGTGTCGCGGGCCAAGGCGGCGGAAAGCGCGCGGGCGTGGGCGGCCTTCGTGCGCTCGTTCCGCGCCGAGATGAACCGGCCGGCGCCGCGGCGCGCCCTTGATCTGCTCGCGGCGCTCTCGCGCGGCGCGGATTTCTCGATCGGCTGCTACTGCGCGGACGAGTCCCGCTGCCACCGCTCGGTGCTGCGCCGGCTTCTGGCGGATCGGGGCGCGGCGCTCGGCTGAAGCCGCTCGGGCGCCGCCGCGGCGGCCGGACCCGCCCCCATCACCCGGAGTTGATTTGTCCGTGTATCCGGCCCAGCCTTAAGCAGTCGCGCAAAGCCAAGGGAAGGGTCCGTCATGCTGATCAAACGCACGCGCGGCTGGGAGATCCCCGAGTCGCAGGCGACGCCGGAATCGCTGTTCCGCGATCGCCGCCGCATCGTCAAGGCCTTCGCCGCGGGCCCGATCCTGCTCGCCGGCGCGAAGGCGTTGGGTGCGCTCGATCTCGCCGCGCTGGCGCAGGAAGCCGACCCTTCGGCGGGCCTCTATCCCGCCAAGCCGAACCTCAAGTACAAGGTCAAGCTGCCGCTGACGCCCGAGAAGGACGCCACGACCTACAACAACTTCTACGAATACGGCTCGCACAAGCAGATTGCCAAAGCGGCGCAGGACCTGAAGATCCGCCCCTGGACCGTCAAGATCGAGGGCATGGTCGAGAAGCCCATGACCGTGGGCGTCGACGACCTGCTGAAGGCCATGCCGCTGGAGGAGCGCACCTACCGCCACCGCTGCGTCGAGGCCTGGTCGATGAAGGTGCCGTGGTCGGGTTTCCCGATGAAGGCGTTGCTCGACTACGCGAAGCCCCTGGGCTCCGCCAAGTACGTCGAGATGAAGACCTTCGTCGACGTGAAAATGGCGCCGGGCCAGCGCAGCTTCTGGTACCCCTGGCCCTACACCGAGGGCCTGACGGTCGAGGAGGCGGCCAACGAGCTCGCGTTCCTCGCCACCGGCCTCTACGGCAAGCCGATGCCGAAGCAGAACGGCGCGCCCCTGCGCCTGGCGGTGCCGTGGAAATACGGCTTCAAGTGCGTGAAGTCGATCGTCAGCTTCGCTTTCACCGACAAGCGGCCGAAAAGCTTCTGGGAGACGCTGCAGGCCTCGGAATACGGCTTCTGGGCCAACGTCAACCCCAAGGTCCCGCACCCGCGCTGGACCCAGGCCCAGGAAACCGACATCGGCACGCAGGAGAAGATTCCCACGCTCCTGTTCAACGGCTACGAGGAATACGTGGCCGACATGTACAAGGGCCTGGAAAACGAGCGCCTGTGGGCGTGAGGGGGGGCGAGAGTGACGCGCTCGACTCGCTGAATCTGCGACCCGACCCGATCGCGTCATGGCCGGCCCCTGAGCCACGGCTGTCCGGTTTAGGAAGCGCGCGGTCGCACATCAACAAAACCCGTCATGGCCGGGCCGCCCTCCGAACCCCCGGGCTATGACCCGGGGGGAAGGAGGGCGAGTCCCGGCTATCCACGTCGTCAAGCCGCTGAAATCCCGCGGCGTTCAAACGCCATCCATCCGGCTCCGGACGGCCGACGTGGATGGCCGCAACAAGTGCGGCCATGACGACCTGGTGTTGGGCGCCATCGAGTCTCCAGGCCGGCAATGCGCGCCGATCGGCAGGGAAACCTTGGGATCCACGCACATTCACGATCCGCTTAACCGGACAGCCGTGGATCGAGTCGGGCCATGACGGCATTCCACTGAGAGAGACCGTCAGCGCCTTGCAGCGATGCCCAAGCGCCCTTACCGTGCGATCGAGAACTGCAGCGCGTTCTCCGCGCTCTCCGCGCGCACGGTGACGAGCGAGCCGCACAGCACGCGCTGCTCGGGCCGGTCCTTGTCGCCCTGCGCCAGCTCGATCGGCTGCTGGAAGCGGTCCGACGTCACCTTGAACCGGCCCTGCTCGGCGCGCAGCCAGAAGCACAGGATCACGCGGTTGCGCAGGTCGCGGTCGCCGCTCTGGTAGAGGACCGTGTCCCGGTCCTGCGGCAGGTTCTTCCAGCTCAGCACGTCGGCTGCGGCGCCGCCGGAAAAGCCCGCGGCGGCGAAGAGGGCGGCCAGCGCCGCGGCGAATCCCACCGGCTTCATGCGCATGGGCATGCTCCTGCAAGTGCGGGGAAGGAACAGTCTAGCGCCGCACGAACAGGAAGTCGCCGCCGTCGTGCCCGGCCTGGCGGATGTCCGAGTACTCGGGCGTCTGGTCCGAGTTCAGCACGATCGGCCGGCGGATCGCCGCGAACAGGCCCTGGCCGTCGATCACATCGGCGTTGGCGCGCAACGCGTCGAGGAACGCCTTGGCGAACACCGAATGCCCGCCGCCGCCGCCGTCCATCACCGGCTCCACGCCGCCCGAGCTCAAGACCGTGCGCGAGCGCTTGGCCAGGATGCGTTCGACCCACTGCGTCAGGTCCTCGTTGCGCGCGGTCCGGATCGTGGCGTCGGTGTTGCGCACCAGCGTGCCCGAATAGCACGAGTCCGCCACCACCATGATGTGCCGGGCCTGGATCGCCTTGATCACGTCGGTCAGGTCGGTCGTGGGTACCCAGTTGGTGGGCAGGTCCGGGTCGGCGTCCACCGGCAGCCAGTAGCCGCGGCCGGTCTCCTTGTCCACCACGCCGTGGCCGGCGTAGTAGACCAGAAGGTTGTCCTTCTCGCTCAAGCGCGCGCGCATCTTGTAGAGAGCCTCCATGATCTGCTGGCGCGTGCCGTCGATCACCAGGTCCACGTCGAACTTGTAGTTGGTGCGCAGCATGTCGGCGACGACCCTGGCGTCGTTGACCGCGGTGTCGAGCGTGCGGACCTTCTGGTACTTGTTGTTGCCGATCACCACGGCATGGAAGCGGCCGAAGTCGATCGACCGCAGCTTCTGCGCCATGTCGCCCGGCGTCGCCGCAGCGACCTTTTGCCGCTCGCCGGCGGCGGGTGCGGCGGCGGTCGCGGCGGGCGCGGGCTCCGGCCCCGCCTTGCGGTTGACCGCCACGGTCTTCAAGGCCGAGTTGCCCCATTCGTCCACCGCCGCGAGCTTGAGCTCGCTGGTGCCCACCGGAACGCCGCGGCGCACCGTGAAGCTGCCGTCGCTGGCCAGCGGGACCACCTGGCCGTTGACCGTGAACTCGACGATCGAGGAGGCGTCCGACACCTTGCCGGTCACCTCGACCACCGGGCCCAGGGCCTCGACCCTTGACGGCACTGCGATCGCCGGCGGCTTCCGGTCGGTCACGGGCTGCGGGGCGGGCTGGATCACGTTCGAGCCGGGAGCAGGCGCCGCGGCCTGCTTCGCGGCCGGCGGCGCAGCCTGCGCCGGAGCCGGTTGCTGAGTTTGTACCGGAGCCTGTGCCAGGGCCTGTTGCGGGGCCGCGACCGTCGCCATCGCTGGCGGGGGGCTGCCGACGCGGGTGAGCTTCATGGTCGTGGCCAGCGCGCCGAGCCGCCCCTGGCCGTCGAAGCCGCCGCCGCTGAATCCGCCGCGAATCTCCAGGACTGCGTCGCCGCCACGCATGGCGTCATCGCCCGCCCGGCCGTTGAGGGACACCTGACCGTTGGCGTCGATCGTGCCTTCGGCCTTGATCCGCTCGCTGCCGCGCTGCTGGTCGATCACGACCTTGCCGTTCTCGACCTTGGCGGTGACGGTGAAGTGCTTGCCGCGCGGGGTGATCGTGCCGCGCCATTCCCCGTCGAACGGGTTCGCGGTCGCCGCCTGCGCCGGGGCGGGCGCAGCCACGGGGGCGGCCACGGGCGCGCCGGCTTTGCCGAGCGTCAGGACCAGGCGGCACGGACCCGCCTGGCCCTCGGCGAACAGCGTGTTGGCGCTGAGCAGCCGGCCGTGGGCCGCGAGCTCCGCGCCGGTGGCGTCGCGGCCCGAAGCCACGACCGAGCCGTCCGCGCCGATGCGCCCGTTCAGGTCGCGCCCGGCGCCGCCGGAGAAGAACACGCCGGCGAAACTGTCGCCGCGGACGATGACCGAAGCGGGACCTTCGTCGCTGCCGCCCGCGCAGTGGCGCTGCATCCGTCCCGACCACTCCCCGTCGCGCGGGCCGGCCGCGGCCGCGGGTTGCGGGGCGACGTAGGCCGGCGCCGCGGGGGCCGGCGCCGCAGCCTGCGGCGGTGCGTAGGCGGGCGGGGGCTGGTAGCCGCCGCCATAGGGTTGCGGCTGCTGGCCGGCATAGGGGCCGGGCTGCTGCGGGCGGCTCAAGGCCGCGAACGCGGCGTCGCGGCCGCGCACGGCCTCGGGCATGTTGGGCTTGAGCCGCAGCGCCGTTTCGTAGGCCTGCAACGCCTCGCGCGGCTGGCCGACCGACAGTTGCGCGTCGCCCAACAGGCGCCACGCCTTGGCGTTGTCGCGGTCGTCGTTGACCGCGGCCGCGCAGGCCTGGACCGCCGCGGGACCGCTCGACGCCTCGCACTGCTTTTCGTAGTCGGGCTTCGATTGCTGGGGCGGGGACTGGAAGATCATGCCGCCGCCGCGGCCGCGTCCGCCGCCGCCCACTCCGACCGAGAACTGCGCCAGGGCCGGTTCCGCCGCCAGCACGCCGGCCGCGGCCAGCAGGAAGAGCGTTTTCGTCCATGACAGTGGTTTGCGCATGACCACCTCGCCCCGGGGCGCCTGGCCCCGCCAAGCACTATCCAACACCGCGCAAGATACCACGGATTCGAGCGCGAGCCGGGTGAGCCGCGTCACACCCGATCGACGGGGAATTTCATTGGGTTAACGGGCGTTAACCGAGCGCAGCCGCCCCGGCCGGCGGTCAGCCCATCAGCTTGGCGATGAAGCGGGGCAGGGCGAAGCAGCCCACGTGCAGCTCGGGCGTGTAATAGCGGGTCTCGATGCCCGAGGCCTTGAAGCGTCGCGCGATCTCCTTGGCCGTCGCCTTGCGTGGGGCGGGGCTGTCGCAGCCCCAGCCGAAAGCCATGAACCCGCCGTAATAGGTGGGCACCGCGCCGAGGTAGAACGCCGTGTCCTTGAACAGGCTCTTCAGGCGCTTGGCGGTGTTGGTGAGCTCGTCGGGCTGGAAGAACGGCACGCCGTTCTGCGTGACCAAAATCCCACCCTTGTTTAGGCAGCGCTTGCAGTCGGCGTAGAACGCGCGCGTGAACAGCACCGCCCCGGGCCCCTGCGGGTCGGTCGAGTCGATGACGATGACGTCGAACCTGTCCGCGCAGGTCTTGACGAACCGGGCGCCGTCGTCGATCCGCAGGTCGAGCTTCGGGTTCTTGAACGCCGCGGCGCCGATCGAGGGGATGTAGGTGGTACACAAATCGACCACGCTGCGGTCGATCTCAACCATGGTCACGCGCTCGACGCCCTTGTGCTTCATCGCCTCGCGCGCCATGCCGCCGTCGCCGCCGCCGATGATCAGCACGCGCTTCGCCTTCCCATGCGCCAGGATCGGCACGTGGGTCAGCATCTCGTGATAGATGAACTCGTCGCCCTCGGTGGTCTGGATGATGCCGTCGAGCGCGAGAATCCGGCCCATCACCGGGTTCTCGAAGATCACCAGGTCCTGGTGCTCGGTGCGCTCGCGGAAGACGATCTTATCGACGGTGAAACGCTGGGCGACTTGGCTATAGAGCGTCTCGTTGAACCACTCCGTCACTTCACCCGGCCCCGGCGCAGTTCATCGACCTCGATTCGCGCGGGATTGAAGAAGCGGTCCAGCACGGGAATCGCCTTCTGCGGATCGGCGCTGCCGCACATGAACACGTCCAGCGCCGCGTAGGCCCGCTCGGGCCAAGTGTGGATGCTGATGTGAGATTCGGCCAGCACGGCCACGCCCGAAATCCCGCCGTTCGGCGTGAAGTGGTGCAGGTGCACGTGCAGCAGAGTCGCCCTCGCAGCTTCGACCGCCTGGCGCAGCGCCTCTTCGACGTGCTCCAGATCGTCCAGGCGGCTTGCGCCCCACAGGTCGATGATCAGGTGCGTGCCCGCGAAGGTCATCCCGTCGCGGGTTACGAAGTGGTCGTCTCGGTCTTGGTCTGCTGAGGCGCCGTCGAGCGCGGCGCGAAGGGCTTCCGCTTGGGCTTTGCTTGGCTTGGCGTCCAAGTCGATCCCCAATTGGAAGGAAGAGAGGCTCTCCACCATCTTCCCGTCCTAACCAGTAGATGACCCAGAAAAGTTTCAACTCGGCGGCTTGATGCGGCAAAACCCCTGGCAATGCAAGAGGAAATACGGGGATGAGCGAAGATTTTTCGCCTTGTGCCGCCGCCGCGACGCATGGGGAGGGGCGGCGAGGCCCGCCCGCGATCGGCCTCGCCGCGTCCCGCGATGCCGCGGCGCGCTACTTGCTCGCGGCGACGCAGACCACGGTGATCTGGCCCTGGCCGTTCGCGGTGACCGACTGCATCGCGGTCCCGGACGGGCAGGTCGCGGTCGTCGTGCCGCTCGATTGGTTCGCGGAGGCCGCGCCGGTGCTGGGGATCACGACCACGGGCTGCGTGTAGGGAGAGCCGTAGCCGTAACCCGCGCCGGTGGCCTGGTTGCCGGTCACGCTGACCGTGTTGTTGCCGCCGGTCGCGTTGCCTGAGACGGTATTGCCGCTGATCGTGGCCGCGTTGCCGCCGGAGGCTGCAGCGCCGGTGCGGTTGCCCAACTTGGCTGCCGGGCCGCCCTGCTTGGAGCCGGCGAGCGGGCCTTCGCCCTGGTGCCCCGGCAGCTCGGGCGCGCCGCCCGGTCCACGATTCGCAAATCCGCCGCCCGGGCCGCCGGCGAGCGCGGCCGGCCCGCCGCCGCCGGGGTGGCGGCCGGCGAGGCCCGGGCCGGCTTGCGCCGCGCCCTGGGCGAGGGTGAAGGCGAGAGCGAAGGCGATGGAGGCGATCGGGAACATCCTGTTCATGACGCGAACTCCCTGTTTGCGTACGAGCCGACGATGGCCCTTCTACCGCCCGCCCCCCAATGAAGCAGTGCGCCCCGTCACAAGGCGGGTGTGACCCGGATCACGCCGTCGATCACGGGCGGGGAAGGCGCGGGGCCCCGCCGGTCGCTCCGGAGGCGTTGCGCGGGGGGGCGGCCCGTGGCACATAGGCCCCGGCTTACCGATTCTCCGCCGTGTGTCGCCGCCACTTCCCGCGAAGGCCCCATGTCCAAACCCGTCCGCAAGGCGATCTTCCCCGTAGGCGGGCTCGGCACGCGCTTCCTGCCGGCCACCAAGTCGATGCCCAAGGAGATGCTGCCGGTGGTCGACAAGCCGCTGATCCAGTACGCGGTGGAGGAGGCGCAGGCCGCGGGCATCGAGCAGTTCATCTTCGTCACCGGCCGTGGCAAGCAGGCGATCGAGGATCATTTCGACATCAGCTACGAGCTGAGCTCGACCCTGAGCGAGCGCGGCAAGAAGACCGAGCTCGAGCTGCTGCGCGCGGCGCTGCCGAAGCCCGGGCAGGTTGCCTACGTGCGCCAGCAGGAGCCGCTGGGCCTCGGCCATGCGGTGTGGTGCGCGCGCAACCTGGTGGGCGACGAGCCGGTCGCGGTGCTGCTGGCCGACGACCTGGTGCTGGCCAAGACGCCGTGCCTGAAGCAGATGACCGACGCGCAGGTCAAGACCGGCGGCAACATGGTGGCGGTGATGGACGTGCCGCGCGAGCAGACGCGGCGCTACGGCGTGCTGGACGTGGCCAGCGACGACGGCAGGCTCGCCGAGGTCAAAGGCCTGGTGGAGAAGCCGGCGCCGGAGAAGGCGCCCTCGACCCTCACCATCATCGGCCGCTACATCCTAATGCCCGAGATTTTCGAGCATCTCGGCCGGTCCGGGCGCGGCGCGGGCGGCGAAATCCAGCTCACCGATTCGATGGCCAAGATGATCGGCAAGTACCCGTTCCACGGCCTGAGGTTCGAGGGCAAGCGCTTCGACTGCGGCGACAAGGTGGGGTTCTTCGAGGCCAACGTCGCCTATGCGCTCGAGCGCAAGGATCTGGGCAAGGACGTGAAGGCGATTCTCCGGGCCTACGCCGGCAACTGAGCCGCCCGCCGGAGGGGAGACGGCCGAATGCGCATCGCGATGATCGGCACGGGCTATGTGGGGCTGGTGTCGGGCGCCTGCTTCTCCGAGTTCGGCGTGCACGTGACCTGCGTGGACAAGGACGCCGGCAAGATCGAGGACCTGAAGCGCGGCAAGGTGCCGATCTACGAGCCGGGGCTCGAGGCTCTGGTCGCCAACAACATGCGCGCCGGGCGGCTGGACTTCGCGACCGAGCTCGGGCCCGCGGTGGCCGAGGCCGACGCCGTGTTCATCGCCGTCGGCACGCCCAGCCGCCGCGGCGACGGTCACGCCGACCTCACCTACGTTTATGCCGCGGCCGGGGAGATCGCCCGGGCGCTGACGCGCTACACGGTCGTGGTCACCAAGTCGACCGTGCCCGTGGGCACGGGCCGCGAGGTGGCCCGCATCATCCGCGCGGCGCGGCCGGACGCGCAGTTCGACATGGTCTCGAACCCCGAATTCCTGCGCGAGGGGTCGGCGATCGGCGACTTCATGCGGCCCGACCGTGTGGTGATCGGCGCCGACACCGTGCGCGCGCGCGAGGTGATGCGCGCGCTCTACCGCCCGCTCTACCTGATCGAGACACCGATCGTGTTCACGGGCCTGGAGACCGCGGAGCTTATCAAGTACGCCGCCAACAGCTTCCTAGCCGCCAAGATCACCTTCATCAACGAGATCGCGGATTTGTGCGAGAAGGTAGGCGCCGACGTGCACGACGTGGCGCGCGGCATGGGGCTGGACGGGCGCATCGGGCGCAAGTTCCTGCACCCCGGGCCGGGCTACGGCGGCTCGTGCTTCCCCAAGGACACCCTCGCGCTGGCCAAGATCGCGCAGGACGCGGGCGCGCCGGTCAGGCTGGTCGAGGCCACGGTCGCGGTCAACGCGGAGCGCAAGAAGGCGATGGCCGGGCGGGTGATCCGGGCCTGCGGCGGCAGCGTGAAGGGGCTCGCCGTCGCGGTCCTCGGCCTCACCTTCAAGCCCAACACCGACGACATGCGCGAGGCGCCGTCGCTCGACCTGGTGCCGGCGCTGAAAGCCGCGGGCGCGGCCGTGCGCGCCTACGACCCCGAGGGCATGGCCGAGGCGAAGAAGCTCCTGGACGGCGTGACCTGGTGCGAAAGCGCCTACGACGCGATGACCGACGCCGACTGCCTGGTGGTGCTGACGGAGTGGAACCAGTTCCGCGCGCTCGACGTGCAGCGCATGCGCCAGCTGATGCGGCGCAGGCTGATCGTGGACCTGCGCAACGTCTATAGCCCCGCCGACATGGCGGCGGCGGGGTTCGACTACCACTGCATCGGCCGCCCGCACCGGGACGGCGCGGCGCCGTGACCGCCGCGCGCGGCCGCGCGGTCCGCCCCCGGCCCGGCGCGCGGCTGTTCTTCTACGGAACGCTGCTCGACCCCGACATCCAGAGGCGCGTGATCGGGCGGGAGCTAGCGGGCGGCGCGTTGGTGCCGGCCTCGCTTCGGGGCTTCCGGCGCGTGCGCGCGGCCGGCAAGTGGTTTCCCCTGCTGGTCCCGGGCCTGCGCACGGACCGCGTCGAGGGCGGCCTGGCGCTCGACCTCACCGCGCGCGAGATCGCGCGCATCGTTGCCTACGAGAACGACGGGTATGCGCTGAAGCGCATGACCGTCGAGTTGCATGGCGGCAAGCGGGCGCGGGCGCTCGTGTTCGTCCCCGGCCGCGGCGGATCCCGGGCGCTGAAACCCACGGCCGAACCGTGGGACCTGGCGGAATGGCAGAAGAGCGTGAAGCCGCGCGTGCTGCGCCTCGGCCTATGGCCGTGACGCTGCACGCGCGGCGGCCGCGGCGGCTATTACTTCGCCAACCCCTCGGCCTTGAGCGCGGCCTGCACCGCCGGGCGCTGGGCGATGCGCTCGCAATAAGCCTTGAGCGCCGGCCACTTGCCGAGGTCGATGCCCACGTGCTTGGTCCAGCCCGCGACCGTGAACAAGTAGGCGTCGGCGACGGTGAACTGGTCGCCCATCAGGAACTTGTTCTTCGCGAGGTGCCTGTCGACGTAGGCGTAACGCTCGCCGAGGCGCTCCCTGACCACGGCCTTCCAGTCGTCCGTGGCCTTGGGATGGAACAGCGGCGAGGTGCCCTTGTGCAGCTCGGTCGAGATGTAGTTGAGCCACTCCTGCATCTTGTAGCGTTGCGGCGTGCCCTGGGGCGGAGCGAGCTTTGCGGCCGGCTTCTGGTCTGCGATCCACTGCACGATCACCGAGGCCTCGCGCATCACGCCGTCGGGCGTCTCGAGCGCCGGCACGTAGCCCAGCGGATTGACGGCCAGATAGTCCTTGCCGCTCTCGGTCTTGCGCGTGGCGCGGTCCACCTTGTCGAGCTCGACCGGGATGCCCGCCTCGCGCATGACGATGTGGGGGCTGAGCGAGCAGGCGCCGGGGAGGTAGTAGAGCTTCATCGCGGTTCACTCCTTGGGTTCGTGCAGGCGAGGGTTGCTTCAGGCGCCCCGCCCGGGTTTCGGGCCCGGGGGCGGTGCGGGAAGCGCCAATCATACTAACTATCAAAAAAGAAGCAACAGCGGTTTTTATATGTTATCCACAAGAGGAAGCTGGCATCTTCCCTGGAAACGCCGGCCGGCGCATACTGCGGCCGGTCACGATCGAGCGAGCGCGACGGTGAAATACCGGCATTCCGAGCATCTCTGCCCGATGTTCCAGGCGGCGATGGAGGTGCTGGGCCGCCCGTGGAACGGGCTGATCATGGCGGCGCTGCAGGACCACGGCAGCTTGCGCTACAGCGAGATCCGCGCGCGCCTGGCGGCGATGGGCGACCGCATGCTGTCGGCGCGCTTGAAGGAGCTGGAGGAGCGCGGCCTGGTGGTGCGCCGGGTCATGCCCGGTCCGCCGGTGCGCGTGGCCTACGAGCTCAGCGACGTGGGCAAGGGCTTCCGCGACGTGGAGCTGGCGCTGTCGCGCTGGGGCAGCCGGTTCGCCCCGGCGCAGCGGCCGGCGCGGGGGCCGAAGAACGGGCCGCGCGGCGCGGCCAGGGCGGCTAGGACGGCTCCTTGACGCCCGGCACCGGCGGCGGCACCGGCAGGCAGTCGGCCCGTTTCTTCTTCATTGCCTTGCACAGGCCTCGCGCCTCGCCCTCGGTCATGCCGACCAGGCGGGCCTGATAGACCTTGGCGCGCTTGACGGTCTTCTCGTCGACCACGGATTTGGCGGCGGCGAGGGGCGCAGGCAGGAACCTGCGCGCCTCCTCGGCCGCGCGCTGGGCGTTCTGCGCCTGCTTGAACGCGCCCACCTGCACGCCCCAGTTGCCCGAAACCAGGATCTCCTCGGCCGCGTCGTCCGAGATCATGTCGGCGATGGTGGGCTGCTCGCCGTCGAGCTCCTCGGCGTAGACCGGCGCGGGCGGGACGGGCTCGTCGGTCTCGATCACGGGCTCGGGCGCGGGCGTGCCGGGGCGCTGCTTTATCTCCTTGGCGATCGCGATGCCGTCGGCCGGCGCGGCCGCTCCCGCCGCCACGCCGTTGACCGGCTGCGGCGGCTTCGCCCTGTCGGCCGAAGCGAGCATGACCGCCGGGCGCTTCCTGAACGCGGTATCGAGCAGCTGCGCCATGTGCTTGTCGCGCCAGCCCGGCGCGTTGCCGCCCAGCACCACGGCGACCAGGCGCCTGCCGCCGCGCTCCGCCGAGGCCACCAGATTGAAGCCCGAGGCGCGGATGTAGCCGGTCTTGATGCCGTCGAGCCCGTCGTAGCGGCCGAGCAGCTTATTGTGGTTGGCGTGGGTCTGGCCCTCGAAGCTGAAATCGTGGGTCGAGAACACCTGGTACTGGCGCGGATAGTCGCGCAGGACCGCCATGCCGAGCGTCGCGAGGTCGCGCGCGGTCGTCGTCTGCTCGGGGTCGGGCAGGCCCGAGGCGTTCTTGAAGCGCGTGTTGCGCATGCCGAGCTGGCGCGCCTTGGCGGTCATGCGCTCGGCGAACGCGGCCTCGCTGCCGGCGATCGCCTCGGCCAGCACCACCGCCATGTCGTTGGCCGACTTGGTGACCACCGCCAGCATCGCGTCGCGCACCGGCACGGTCTTGCCGGCCTCCAGTCCGAGCTTGGACGGCGCTTGCGCCGCCGCGGCGTCCGAAACCTTGAGCGGCGTGTCCATCTTGAGCCGGCCCTTCGCCATCGCCTCGAACAGCAAGTAGAGCGTCATGATCTTGGTGGTCGAGGCGGGGTAGGTCTTGGCGTCGGCGGCGACGGCGTGCAGCACCTCGCCGGTGTTGGCGTCGACCACGATCGAGGCGTAGACCGGCTTGCGCGCGGCCTCAGCCGGCGCAGCCAGCAGCGCGGCGAAGGCGAGGGAAAACACGAAAAGGGCGGTGAAGCGGCGGGCCAAAGGGTTCACGGATGTCCCATCCCACGGTTGCTGCGACGAACGAGCCCCGGCCCTTAAACCCCGGACGAATCTAATGAATCGGCGATTCGCTGTCCACCGGAAAACCATGTTCCGGGGAAACCGTGGCGATCCCTAGGGCCGCACGCGGTAAAGCCTCAGGTCCGACCCGATCGGGCCGGGCCAGGGCTGGAGCTTCAGCCAATCCGGCGCTTGGCCGCGTTCCAGGCGGTGGAACAGCTGCGCCTCGTCGCGCCGCGCGCCCGGCGGCGGCTGGGCGGCGCACACCAGCACGTAGGCCACGCCGCGGCGCTGGAGGATCTCGCGCGCCTTGGCGTCGTCCCTGGCGGTGGCGACGGCGACGGCGTCGGTCAGCCCATCGACGTTGAGGTGGTAGAGCCCGGCCACGACGCGGTGGCCGGTCCAATACAACACCTCCGGCGCTTGGTCGGGATGGGTCAGCAGGATCAGGTTCGACCCGCCCATGAAGCCGGGATCGTCGAGCGCCGGCGCCGCGGCGCGCACCGCGCAGTTTCCCGCCGCGGCCTCGGCGGGCGCCTCGGCCTTGCCGGCGAGGCCCGCGGCGATCAGCGGGCTCACCACGACGAGCGCGATCGCGGCCGCGCGCGCGGGCAGGCGCAGCGCAGGGACCGGAAGGCGCTCCATCGCTGGCCCGATGGCGGCGAGCAGGGCGGCCGCGGGCAGCGCGCCCAGCACCTGCGGATAGACCGCGAAGCGCGCGTGCAAGAGGCCGGGGACCATCAGCAGGGCCTGCATCGCCGCCAGCCACGTCCAGGCCCAACGCTCCCGGCCGCGCGCGGTCGCGGCGAAACCGATCGCCGCGGCAAGGCCGATCGCCGGCCCGCCCATCAGCAGCAGCAGCGTCCGCAGGTCGCGGTAGGACGGGCGCATCTCGTCGATCAGGCCCCAGAAGCGCGCACCCAGCTCGCCGCCGAACACCGCCGCTTCCGGCTCCAGGAGGTGCGGGAACAGGAACCAGAGAAGGTAGGCCGAGCCCGCCGAACCGGTGGCGGCGACCGCGAGGCGCGCGGGCCACGCCCCGGCGCGCTGCGGGGCGAGCGCGAGGGCCATCCACAGCAGCAGCAGCAACAGGGCGAACACGGCATAGACCACCGACAGCCGGTCGGCGACCGGCGCGAGCCTGCCGCCGTAGGGCGGATCGAATTGCAGCAGCGCGACCGTGAGGGCCGCGAACGCCGCCGCGAACACCAGGTTGGGGCGGCGATGCGCGTTGCCGTCGCGCACCCAGGCGAGGCCCATGGTCGCCACACCCAGCATCACGCCGGGAATGCACTCCGTCGACAGCCACAGCGCCGCCGCGGCGGCGATGCCCGCGCCGACGCCGCGCGACTCCTCCGGCCGCGCCGCCACGCGCAGCGCGAAGCCCATGAAGGCGACCCAGCCCACGACGATCGGGATGTGATGGGTGGCACTGCCGGGCGCGCCGTAGTTGACCACCGTGGGCGCTAGGGCCAGCACCATCGCCAGGAACCGGCGGCCCGGCGCGCCGAGCGCGGGCGCCGCGGCCCACACCGCCGCCAGGATCAGCGCCACGATGCCGATGGGGCCGATGACCGCGGCGAGGAGGGCGAGCGCCGGGCCCCAGCCCGCGACGAGCGCGACCGGCGCGGCCAGCGCCAGGAACGCCAAGTCGTAGGCCTTGCTCCAGTGCAGCACCATGCCGTAGGGCGCGTTGTCCCTGGGGAACAGCCCGCCCGACCAGCCGCCGTCCGCCAGCACCTGCTTGAGGCGCGCGAGCACCATGTAGCTGTCGGGATCGACCAGTTCGCCGCGCCATACCCCCGGCGTGGCGACGAGCTGCGCGGCCAGGATCGCGGCCAGCACGAACAGGCCGGGGAGCGCGTCGAGCGCCAGCGCGCGCAAGCCCGGGCGCCGGTCCGCGCTCATGCGGCCTCGATCACGCCGGCAAGCCCGTCCTCGGTGCCGAAGGCGACGCGCGTTCCGTCCGGGGCGAACGCCAGGGCCTCGATGCGCCCGCCGCCCGGCGGCTTCACGAACGCCGAATCGTGCGTGCCGATGCGCGCGAGCGCCACGGCGCCGTCGCCGTAGCCCGCGGCGATCAGGTCGCCCTTGGGATGCGCGGCCACGGAAGTGACCGCGGCGCTGCGCGCGTAGCCGAGCTCGACCGGCGGCTTGCCCATCGGGCCGGAGCCCGCGAACGGCCAGCACACGATGCGGTCGGCGCCCGAGGTCGCCAGGAAATAGGGCTGGCGCGACCAGGCGAGCGAGCGGATCTTGGCCGGATAGCCGCTCATGCGCATGTCGGCGCCGTCGGCGATGCGCCAGCCGTGCAGCTCCATCTCCTGCAACGCCGAGACCACGTACTCGCCGTCCGGGCTCCAGGTCGCGCCGATATGCGAGCCGCCCCAGCGCAACAGCTTGGCCGACTGCTTGCCGCCGTGCGTCCACCACAGCGACACGCCGCCGTAATGCGCCGCGGCGAGGCGCTTGGCCTTGGGGTTGACCGCGATGCCGGCCACGGTGCTGGCGTGCTGGAGCGGCTCGAGCGCCTTGCCGGCGCGGTCGAACAGGTGGACGGTCTTGCCGACGGCGGCGGCGCGGAAATCGCCGGCGGCCGGGGCGGCCACGTGCTCGACCCACTTGCCTTTCCAGTGCGCGAGGACCGAAGCCGCGCCGTCCGCGCCGACACGGACGAGCTTGCCGTCGTCGCCGCCCGAGACGAACGCGGACTCGCCGCCGTCGGCGGCGAGGCACAGCGCGGCGCCGTCATGCGCCAGGACCTTGCGCGGCGTTTGCGTTCCGCCCGCGCCGGCCAGCGCGACGTTCCCGTCGCCCAACGCCAGGCCCAGCGTGCCGTCTGCGGCGAAGGCGAGCGCCGCGACCGTCGCGCCCAGCTCCCAGGCCGTCAACGTAGGTTCGGGCATCGTGCCGATCGCGGCGATGGGTGGATAGGGAATGTCCCCCTCCCCCTATCCCCCTCCCGCCTCGACCGCTGGCGATCGCCATCGGTCGGTGGGAGGGGGGACTCAAAAAAACGGAACCTGCGGATGCAATCCGATTTTTGAGTCCCCTCCCCCCTTGCGGGGGAGGAGTAGGGAGGGGGGTATCCTTTCATTGAATCGAGAACTACGCCGCGCAGGATTCGAAGCCGCGCTTCAGGTCCTCGGGATCGAGCTTGCGGCCGATGAACACGATGCGGCTGTCGCGCTTCTCTTCTTGCGCCCAGGGCGTGGCGGGCTTGCCGTCCACCTGCATGTGCACGGCGTGCATGACGTAGCGCTTGTCCTGGCCGGCGAAGTTGAGGATGCCCTTGCAGCGCAGCAGGTCCTGGCCCTGCGCCGCCAGGAGGTGGCGGAACCAGTTCTCGAACTTGGGCATCGACAGCGCCGGCTCGAAGCGCAGCGACACGCTGGTGACTTCGGGGTTGTGGCGCAGCACCGCGGGCTTCGACTCACCGTGCTCGTGGCCGTGCTCGTGTCCGTCATGGTCGTGGTCATGGCCGTGGTCATGGCCGTGATCGTGGTCATGGTCGTGCGTATGGTCCTCGGGCGCGCGCTCTAGGAAATCGGGCTCGACCTTCAGGATGCGGTCGAGATCGAACGAGCCGCGGTCCAGCACCTGGTTCAGCGCCACGTCGCATTGCCTGGCCTTGTGGATCGGCGCGAAGCGGTTGATGGCGCGCACGATGCCTTCGACCTCGCGCAGCTCCCTGGGGCTCACCAAGTCGGTCTTGTTGAGCACGATCACGTCGGCGAAGGCGATCTGCTCTTCGGCCTCGCGGCTGTCCTTCAGGCGCTGCGGCAGGTGCTTGGCGTCCACCACCGCGACGATGGAATCGAGCTTGGCGCGGTCCTTCACCTCGTCGTCGACGAAGAAGGTCTGCGCGACCGGCGCGGGGTCGGCCAGGCCCGTGGTCTCGATCACGATCGCGTCGAACTTGCCTTTGCGCTTCATGAGGCCCGAGATGATGCGGATCAGGTCGCCGCGCACGGTGCAGCAGATGCAGCCGTTGTTCATCTCGAACACTTCCTCGTCGGCGCCCACCACCAGGTCGCCGTCGATGCCGAGCTCGCCGAACTCGTTGACGATCACTGCGTATTTCCTGCCGTGCGGCTCGGTCAGGATGCGGTTCAGGAGCGTGGTCTTGCCGGCTCCGAGAAAACCGGTCAGCACGGTCACGGGAATCTGCGCCATGTCCGAGAATCTCCAGGCCCGACCCGGGCCGCCAAGGGCGCGGGCGGGGCCGGAACCTAGCAAGACCGTCCGGGCTTGGGAAGGCGCGCGGCCAGCCCCCGGCGCGTCGCGGCTACGACGTGCCGCCGAGCATCGCGGCCTTCAGCGTCGAGACGTTGTGCCGGAACATCCCGGCGTAGCTGTCGGCCGGGCCGCCGGGCCGCGACAGCGCGTCGGAATAGATGCGCGGGCCGGGCCTGACGCCGGTCTCCTTGCCGATCTGCTCGATCAGCCTGGGGTTGGTGATGTTCTCCACGAACAGCGCCGCGATCTTCTCGCGCCTGATCTGGCGGATCAGCGCCGCCACGCCCTTGGCCGAGGGCTCGGCGTCGGTGCTGACGCCCACCGGCGCCAGGAACTCGACGCCATAGGCCGAGGCGAAATAGCCGAACGCGTCGTGCGAGGTGATGACCTTGCGCTTGGCCTTGGGGATCGCCGCGATCTCGGTCCGCACCCAGGCGTCGAGCTCCTGGAGCTGCTTGCGGTAGGCGGCGGCGTTCGCCCGGTAGGTCTCCGCCCCCGCCGGGTCGGCCGCGCTCAGGCCCTTCTCGATGTTGGCGACGTAGACCAGGGCGTTGCGCAGGTCCTGCCAGGCATGCGGGTCGAGCTTGTCGCGGTCGTCCTTCTTCGCGTCCTTCGCCTTGGCGTGGCCGTGGTCGTCGGCGTCCTTCATTTTCTGCGTCCGCACGCCCGACGACGCGACCACCGTCACGCCCTTGAACCCGGCGCTTTGCGCCAGGCGCTCCATCCAGCCCTCGAAGCCCAGGCCGTTGACGAACACGGCCTTGGCGTCGGCCACGGCCCGGACGTCGCCGGGCGCGGGCTGGAACACGTGCGTGTCGCCGTCGGGGCCGACCAGGGTGGTAACGGCCACGCGCCCGCCGCCGACCGCGCGCACCATGTCGCCCAGAATGGAGAAACTGGCGACCGTCTTGACCGGCTGGGGCGCCTGCGCGAAAGCGGGCGCCGCCAGACCCAGGCCCAGGGCCGCGTACGCCGCAAGATTGCAACGAAACAACGCAGCAATTTTCATGACGCCCGCTTCCTTATCTCCATCCGGGTTCCTAAGCGCGCAAATGGGCGCGCGGCAGATAGCGCGCCGTCAGCGAGCCGTACCGGCCCACGGCGAGCGACACGGCATAAAGCGCGCCCGCGGTCAGCACGATCGCGGGCCCCGAGGGCAGGTCGAGGTGGTAGGACATCAGCAGGCCCACCGCGCCCGCGGCGAAGCCGATGCCCACCGCCGCCACGCAGGTCGGCCACACCTCGCGCGCCCAAAAGCGCGCGGCAGTCGCGGGCAGCATCATCATGCCCACGGCCATCAGCGTGCCCATGGCCTGGAACCCGGCGACCAGATTCAGGACCACCAGCACCATGAACGCGACGTGGTAGAGCCCGCCGCGCGCGCCGGCGGCGTTGAGGAACCCGGGATCGAAGCACTCGATCACCAGCGGCCGGTAGATCAGCGCCAGCGCCAGCAGCGTCAGCGTGGAGATGCCCGCCACCAGCAGCAGCGCCGCGTCGTCCACCGCGAGAACGGTACCGAACAGCACGCGCATCAGGTCGACGTTGCTGCCCCGGGTCGAAACCAGCGCCACGCCGGCGGCCAGCGCGATCAGGTAGAACGCGGCGAAGCTCGCGTCCTCGCGCAGCGCCGTCGCGCGCGCGACCAGGCCCGAGAGCACCGCGACCAGAAGCCCGGCCACGAACCCGCCCAGGCTCATCCAGAACAGCGACAGGCCCGCGATCACGAAGCCGACGGCCGCGCCCGGCAGCACCGCGTGCGACATGGCGTCGCCGACCAGGCTCATGCGCCTAAGCACCAGGATCACGCCGACCGGCCCGCAGCCCATCGCCAGCGCCAGGGCCGCGACCAGCGCGCGGCGCATGAACGCGAAATCCGCGAACGGCGCGACCAGGAAATCGTAGATCACCGCGCGCCGGCCCTCAGCGCCGGCTCCTCGCCGGGCAGGCACACCTGGGCCGCGTCGTCCCAGGCCTCGGACATGCGGCGTGCGCGCAGGAGGTTCTCGGGGGTGAGAACCTCCGGCGTCGGGCCCCAGCCCAGGCACTCGCGCGCCACCAGCACGGCGGCGGGGAAGTTCTCGCGCACTTGCTCCACGTCGTGCAGCACGGTCACGATGGTACGGCTTTCGCCGTGCCAGCGCCGCACCAGGTCGAGCAGGTCGCGCGTGGTGCGCGCGTCGATCGCGGCGAACGGCTCGTCCAGCAGGATCAGCGGCGCGTCCTGGAGCATGACGCGGGCGAACAGCGCGCGCTGGAACTGCCCGGCCGAGAGCGTGCCCACCGGCCGGCCGGCGAAGCCGCCGAGGCCCACGGCCTCGAGCGCCGTCAGCGCGCGCGCGTGCAGCCGGGCGTCGATCCCGCCCAGCACGCCGACGCGCCGCCAGTACCCGATCAGCACCGCGTCCAGCACGGCGATGGGAAAGCCGCGGTCGATGTCGGCCTGCTGCGGCAGGTAGGCGATGTCCTGGCGCGCGACGCCCGAAAGCTCCACGCGCCCCTCCGCAGGGCGCAGCAGGCCCACGATCGCCTTCAGCATGGTCGACTTGCCGGCGCCATTGGGCCCGACCACGGCGGTCAGGCTGCCGGGCGCGAACTCGCCCGAGACGTGGTGGATCGCGGGATGGCGGTCGTAGGCGACCGTCAGGTCATAGAGCTTGATCGCGGCCGCGCGCATGCCCGCCCCTTAGCTCAACAGGGCCCAGGCGGCGGCGGCCCAGAGCAGCGCGATCGCCACGGCGACCCGGCTGAGGCGCGCGCCGGCCGCGCTCGCCAGCGGCCGGAACCGCCGCGCGCTAGGGGCGCCCACCGGCACGCCCGCGGCCGCGCCGGGGGCGGCATGGTCATGGGCGTGGTTATGGGCATGGTCATGGGCAAGGGCGTGGCGGTGATCGCCCTCGCGGTCGCCGGGAGCGGCGGGGTGGAGCAAGCGGATCTCCTTGGTTCCAAGGGCGGATGGCTACCCTGATTTGTTATAGTATCACATATCTCGGGCGAACAGGGCGGCGGTCGTTGACGGTAATGTTGCATTAGCGAAAGAATCTTTGTTGCGGTGCACAATTTGCCTTGACTTTGACCGGAAAAGTGCCAAATTACCGCCATGCTGCATTGCAGCACGAATTTAACCCCCGCTCGACCTGAAAGGATCCCGTCATGACCGCGAAGAAGACCGCTAGGACCGTCAACCCGTTCGAGGGCGCGGTCGGCACCGGCAAGGAGACCTTCGACCTGTTCGTGAAGACCGGCACCGAGGCCGCCCAGAAGGGCTACGAGCAGGCGATCCAGCTCACCCAGGAGCAGGTGGCGAAGGCCAACACCGCCTTCGTCAAGGGCTACGAGGACATCCAGGGCTTCGGCAAGCAGAACCTGGACGCGCTGGTCGAGGCCGGCACGATCCTGGCCAAGGGCGCCGAGGCGATCTCGAAGCAGGTGCTGGCGCTGACGCAGAACTCGATGCAGAGCTCGGTCGGCGCGGCCAAGGCGATGCTCGGCTGCAAGACGCTGCGCGAGGCGATCGACCTGCAGGCCGATTTCGCCCGCTCGAACTTCGACGCGCTGGTCGCCGAGGGCACCAAGCTCGGCGAGATGTCGTTCAAGGTCGCCAACGACGCGATCGCGCCGATCCAGGCGCGCGTGAACGTGGCGGTCGAGAAGCTGGCGAAGCCGATCGCGGCCTAACCCTCCGCATCCATCCTCGCAACCCGGGCCCGGCGGCGTGAAGCTGCCGGGCCCGGGGTTTTTCGCGGCCCAGCGGGCGGCCCCGCGGGCGGCTGGCTTATTCGGGGCGATCCGGTATCCTTGTCCCTCGGGGGGACGAACAGCGCCGGGGGACTTTTCCATGGGTCCGCGGGTCGCGCCGGTCCTGGTTTCGCTCATGCTCGCGCTTGCCCTCGCGGTCGTCGCGGCGCGGGCCCAGGACGTTTTCAGCACCACCACCGGCGGCGGCCAGCCGCTCCAGGGCGGCGTCTCGGTCACCGAGCCGGCCGCGCCGCCCGGCCATACCAGGCCCACCGGCACGCAAGGGATCGAGGGCAATCCCGACTGTCCGCCGCCCAAGCTCGCCGACGGCACCACGCCGAAGAACTGGTCGTGCACGACCAGCGGCCAGGGCGTCGTGGGCAATCCCGACTGCCCGGCGCCGGTCGCCGCCGACGGCACCAGCCCCAAGAACTGGTCCTGCCGCACCGGCACGCAGGGCGTCGAGGGCAACCCCAACTGCCCGCCGCCGGCGCTGCCCAACGGCCTGGTGCCGCGCAACTGGTCCTGCGCCGGGCCCGACATGGCGGGCGATCCGTTGGCGCCGCTGCGCGATCCCACGATCCCCGCCGACTATCGCGGCGATCCGGGCGTGCCGCCGCTGATGCGCATCGAGGCCTCGACCGACGAGGAGGCCGCGGCCGCGGCAGTGCTTACCTGCCGGCGCGCGGTCGTGGAGGGAATCGAACGCCCGTCGCAGGCCGAGACGGCGGAATATGTGTGCGAAGACCAGTCCGAGGCGCTCGACCGGCCGCCGTTCCAGCTCCGGGTCGAGCAGACGGTGTGCATCCTGCCGCTCAAAGAGGCGGTCGAGGAGCTCAAGGCCGGCAAGATGCTGCTGATGAAGGCGCAGGAGGCGTCCGGGCCCGAGCGCGACCGGCACGCGGCCGCGGGCAACGGGCGCCTGCTGCGCGCGTCGATCAGCGTCGACCAGTCGGACATCTGCATGGTGGAAAATCCGCCGCAGCCCCGCGCGGCGCGGCAGCGCCCGCCGGCGCCTCCGGTCGATATTCGAGCGGCGATGAAAAACCCGTGCCAGCCGGTCGCGGGGCTAGATCCGCGCCTGCGCGGCGCGCTCGACGCCAACTGCCCGAAGGCGCCGCCCAAAGACCCCTCGCAAGCGCAGCCGAAACCCCAACCCCAACCGCAGCCGGGGCCGCAGCAGGCGCAACAGCCGCAGACCGACGACCCCGAGGGCGGCTGCGAGGTGGCCCAGGCGCCGCTCGACGTGCGCGACCAGCTCATGGACCTGGCGCATCGCCTCGACCGCAACGCGGATGAGCTGCAAAGCGCGGCGATGAAGGGCGCGAACCGCTTCTTCCAGGGCATGAACGACGTGTTGCAGCAGCAGCTCATCATCCTGAACCAGAAGCCGGGCGAGCCGGTGCGCCAGGCCGCCGCGGCGGTGATGGCGTATCTGACCAACGACGCCCTGGAGAACCACAACAAGCTGCTGAACGACGCGCAGAAGGCGGTGGAGGATTTCGTCAACGACCCCGCCTACGCGGCCGGCAAGACGGTTTCCAATTTCCTGATCGGCCGGGTGCAGGGCGGGATCACGGACCGGCTTCCCGGCGGAGCCAAGTTCTGCACCGCGGCCTCGCGCCGCGCGACCGAGGAGGCGCGCAAGCTGCGCGGCGCGGTCAAGGCCGGGGGCGAGCTCGACAAGATGGCGAAGCAGGCCGAGGGCGCCGCCGACGGCTGCAAGGCCTGCCGGCGCACGCCCCAAGAAGCGGCCCAGGACCAGCGGTTCCGCGCCGAAGTGCAGAAAAAGCAGCAGGAGGAAGCCCGGCGCGCCGCCGAGAAAACTGCGCGCGACAAGGCCCGCCCGCAGCGCGAGCAAGCCGCGCAGCGCCAGGCCGCCGCGCAGCAGGAACGCAATCGCAAGTACCGCGAGCAAGCCGACAGGGAGAAAGCGGCGCGGCCGCAGCCGGATGTCGAAAAGCAGCGCATCGCGGCGCGGAACAAGGCGATCGACGAGCAGCGTGCGCAGCAGGCGCGGGCCATGGACGCGCAGCGGCGCCAGGCGGATCAACAGCGCATCGAGCAACAGAAACGCGCCATGACCGACGCTCAAGGCCGGCGCTCGCCGGCGACGCCGGACGAGGCCGCCGCCCAGCGCCAGGCGCGCGAGGCAGAGCGCCGCCAGCAGATTGCGGACGCCAAAATCCAGAACGACCAGCGCCAGGCGCAGGCCGCCCGCCAGCGGGCCGGCCGGGAGAGTGCGACGCCCGAGCAGCAGGCGAGGGCGGATCGCCGCGGCGCCGCGGGCGGCGACGTTCCGCGGCGGCCGACGGACTCGGGCGACACGGTGCCGATGCGCCCGGAGGGCGGCGATACCGTGCAAATACCGCGCGAAGGCGGCTTCGGCAGCGGCGGGCAGCCCGCCCAGGGCGGCGCTGGGCAACTCAAGCCCCTCTCGCAACAGACCACGCCGGTCAATCCGTTCGGGCAGAACCAGAATTGCCTGCCCAGCTCGGTGGCGGAGGATCTGCGCAAGAAGCACCCGGGCCGGCCCTATACCGACTCGGACATCCGCATCGCCGGCGCCGACGAGCCGACCAGATCGGCCGAAGTCCTCGAGATCCTGCGCAAGCACTACGGGCAAGAGCGCTTCGCCAACCATACGCCGGCCCGCCAGCGCGCCCAGCAGCTCGGCATCCCCGCCAAGATGGGCTCGTCGGCCGAGATTTCGGAGGAGCTGTTGGGCGGAGCGGCGGATTCGCGCGGCATCGTGTTCGTGCGCAACAAGGCGACCGGCAGCGGCCACGTCGTCCGGGCCGAGCGCGAGGGCGGCGCGGTCCGGTATCACGACAGCCAGCAGGGTACGGACGCCACGATGTGGGCGACCGCAGCCGACGTGGCGCCCGACGCCTACGAGGTGTTCTTCTACCGCACGAATTAGGCGGCTTGACGCCGCCGGGCGCGGTCGCGTTATGCTTTCCCCGTCGCTTGGATATAGCGGAAGGCGTTCGATGCGCGGGTTCGCAAGCAAGATGGCTCCGGCCGCGTTCACCGTTCTGGGTTTTCTGGCGTTGCCGTCGGCGTCGCGCGCCGACCAGTACGCCGACGGCCTCGCGGCGGCGCAGCGCGGCGACCTCGCGACGGCGGTCAAGCTCTGGCGGCCGCTCGCGGAGAAAGGCCACGCGGAGGCGCAGTTCAATTTCGGCATGATGCAGCGCGCCGGCCAGGGTCTGCCCAAGGACCTCTCCGCCGCGGCGCAATGGTTCCGGCTCTCCGCCGACCAGGGCTTCGCCGCCGCCCAGTACATGCTGGCCGCTGCGTACCACAACGGCGAAGGGCTGCCGCGGAACCCCGTCGAGGCGGTGAAGTGGTACCGCTTGGCCGCCGAGCGGGGCGACGCGGACGCGCAGTACATGCTGGCGGCGCTCTACGACAAAGGCGAAGGGTTGCCGAAGAACCGACTCGAGGCGATGAACTGGTACCGCCGCGCCGCCGAGCAGGGCATGCCGCAGGCGCAGAACAACCTCGCCACGCTCTACCTCACCGGCCAGGCGGCGAAGCCCGACCTAGTGCAGGCCTACAAATGGTACTTGCTCGCCGCCCAGCGGCATCCGCCCGGACCGCAGCGCGACCAGTCGCTGCGCAGCAAGGAGCAGGTCATGGCGAAGATGACCCAGGCGCAGATCGAGCAGGCTGAGGGCTTGGTCCTGGGGTGGAAACCCAAGCCGGAAAAGCCCAAGTGACTGGACGGGGTCGCGATGGCGGCAGGCGGATTTCGTTGTAGAATTGCCGGCGCGGGGACGTTCATCGCGCCTGGTGACATTCCATGAACCGACTGCGCCTGTTGTCCGCCTTGGCCGCTGTCGCTTTGGCCGCGGCCGTCCAGCCGCCCGCGCCGCGCGCTCAGGACGTGTTTAGTACCACCACGGGCGGCGGCACCACGCTTCAGGGCGGGGTCAGCACCGATGCGCCGGCCGCCGAACCAGCGACCGGCGGCGGCAGGACCAGCCGGCCAACCGGCACTCAGGGCATCGAGGGCAATCCGAATTGCCCGCCGCCGCAGCTGCCCGGGGGCGGGACGCCGAAGAACTGGTCGTGCCCGACCCGCACCCAGGGCATCGAAGGCAATCCCTTGTGTCCGCCGCCGGTGATGCAGGGCGGCATGGTGCCGCGCAACTGGTCCTGCAACGGTCCGGACATGCAACCGGATCCGCTCGGGCCGCCGCTGCGCGATCCCACAATCGTCGTGGACTATCGCGGCGATCCCGCCCTGCCGCCGCTGATGCGCGGCAACCCGCGCAACGAGCAGGAAGTGGTGACCGGCGCGGTGCTGACCTGTCGGCGCGCGGTGGTCGAGGCCATCGACCGGCCCTCGCAGGCCGAGATGGCGGAATACGTCTGCACCGATCAGACCCGGGCGGTGAGCGAACTGCCGCCGTTCCAGCTCTACGTCGAGGAAACCGGCCGCTGCATCCAGCCGCTGAACGGGGCGGTGCAGGAATTGAAGGCCGGCAAGATGTTGCTGATGAAGGCGCGCGGCGCGCAGGGCGCGGAGCGCCAGCAGCACGCAACCCAGGGCAACGGGCATCTGCGCCGCGCCGCGGCCGGAGTGCGCCAGGCCGACCAATGCCTGGTCCAGAACCAGCCGCCGCCCCAACCGCCGCAGCGGCCCACGCGCCCGCCGCCGCGCCGCGAGCCCACGGTCGCCGAGACGCGCCACGATCCGCGGCGCGATCCGTGCAAGCCCGTGGCCGGCGTCGATCCGCGCATCCGAGCGCTGACGGCCGCCAACTGCCCGCCTCCCGGCCAAGTGGCGATGCAGGGCCCGCCCGCCGGCGTCAGGCCGCCGCAGCAGGGCACGCCCGGGAACAACCCGGCGCCAAGCGAGAACTGCCAGATGCCGCCGCCGCCGCCCGACATCCGCGAGCAGTTGATGAACTGGGCGCGCGAGATGGACCGCATCGCGACGGAGAACCAGAAGGCCGCGCGCAAGGCCGCCGACCGCTTCTTCACCGGCATGAGCGAAGTCGTGCAGCAGCAGCTCGTGTTCTTGGCGCAGAAGCCCGGGGAGCCGGCCAAGCAGATCGCCGAGGCGGTGGTCAGGTACCTCAACAACGACCGCAACGAGAACCACCGCCAGCTTCTGGAATCCGCGCACAAGGCGGTGATGGAGTTCTACAACGATCCCGCCTATTCGCTCGGGAAGGCGACGGCGAACGCCGGCATGGACAAGGTCAGCGGCTTTGCGACGCAAAAACTGGCGGCGGGCGCGACGTTTTGCGTCGCGGCCACCAAGCGCGCGATCCAGGAAACGCAGAAAATCCAGCAGGCGACCAAGGCCGCGGGCACGCTCAAGAAGATGCACGCCGACGGGAAGGCCGCGGCCGAAGCCGCGAACAGCTGCAAGGCGCCCGAGCCGTCGCTCGAGGGCTGCAGGTTCGGCAGCGCCACCGGCCCATTGCCCGAAAACTGCGCCAACGTCCCGAAGCCGCTATCGCAGCAAACGACGCCGGCCAATCCTTTCGGACAGCGCAAGAACTGTTTTCCCGTGGCCGTAGCGAATCAGCTACGCAAGGACAATCCGACAATGCCCTATACCGATTCGGACATCCTGTTGCTCGCCGCCGACGAAATGGTCGACGACATCACGGTCCAGGCGGTGCTGAAGCAGCGTTTCGGCCACAAGGAGTTTCCCCATCTCACGGCGCAGCAACGCCAGTGGTTTGAGGAGGGAAAGCCCTTTCCGGCGCGGAACTCCGGCGATATCCAGGTGCTGTTGAATCGTGGCGGGCCGAATTCGCGGGGCCTGGTATTTTACAAGGACAAGAAAACTAACACCGGGCACGTCGTCGAGGTTCATCTGGATAATAAAGACAGGCGCGTCATCTATACCGACAGCCAAACGGGCGTCGATGCCCGGATGTATGCGACGACTGCGGACCTCGATCCTGACGGATCCGCGCTGTTCTTTTTTCCGACCAACTAGCGAAGGCGTCTAGAACCACTCGATTTGCTGGCGCTTCTTGATGCGGTTGTAGGCGTCCCACTGCTGGCGGTGCAGCGCCATCATCTGCTGCGACACGCGCCCGCGGCAGGCCAGGTGCATGGGCGAGCCCTTGGGCTGCGTCGCGTCGCAGTGCTCGAGCGCCCCGCTCATCGCCGCGGACCTCAGGAAGATCGCGAAGTCGGCCGCGCTCTCCAGCATGTCGATCTGCACCAGATAGAAGTGGCGCAGCGTCGGGTCCATCTTGGTGCAGGCGCGCAGGTCGCGCTTGCCTTCGTCCTTGGAGTTCAGCGTCCACAGCCACAGGCCCCGGTTGCACAGCGTCTTGGCGTCGTCCGGCTTCAGCGCCACCGCGCGGTTGTAGTCGTCGAGCGCTCCTGGATCGGCGTAGTCCAGGGCCCTGATCTGCGCGCGCCATACCAGCGCCAAGAAATCCTTGGGATTGAGCTCGATCGCCCGGTTGAGGTCCGCCATCGCCTCCTTTGGCAGGTTCCTGCTGGCGAGGAAGCGCCCGCGGTCGGAGTAGGCGGGCGCGAACTTCGCGTCGAGCCGCAGCACCACCCCGTAGTCGGCGAGCGCCGCGTCGGCTTGTCCGTAGTCCTTGTGGATGCGCGCGCGCCACAGATAGGCTTCGGGCTGCTTGGCGTCGAGCGCGATCGCCTTCTCCACGTCCTCCATCGCCAGGACGAGCTGATACACCTCGCGCAGCGCGCCGCCGCGGCCGATCAACGCCGGCACGTTGTTCCTGTCGGCGGCGAGCGCCACCTCGAACAGCGCGATGGCGGGGCGGAACTCGCGCACCGCGAGCTTCTCGCGCCCGGCCTTGACCGCCGCCTCGGCCGAGCCCACGCGGGGCGGAGCGGGGCGCTTCGTGCCCTGCTCGGCCTTGGCCTTCTCGATCTGCGGGGGATAGTAGTCGGGCAGGCGCGCGCGCGACACCTCCTGCGCCCGAACGATCTCGAGCTCCGCGTCGCGCTGCCTGCCCTGGCGGTAGAAAATCAGCGCCCGCTCGACGCGCGGGCCCAGCTCCGACGGCGCCAGGTCCACGGCTTCGTCGAACTTGACCAGCGCTTCTTCCAGCCGGCCCAGCTCCTTCAGCGCCAGGCCCATGTTCATGCGCGCGGCCGAGGACCGCGGCACCAGCTGCGCGAGGCGCGCGAAGTCCTTATACGCCTCGTCGTACATGCCGAAATCGAGCAGCATCGTGCCGCGTTCGCTCGTCAGGTCGGGCGCGTTGGGAAAACGCGCCATCAGGAGCTTGTAGTCATTGAGCGCCGCCTCCTTGCGCCCCAACTGCGCCAGCACGAAGGCGCGCCGCTTGTACGGCTCGACCGCGTTGGGGTCGGACTGCACCGCGCGGTTAAGTTCGGCCAGCGCCGCCTCGTGCTGGTCGCGATCCCACAGCACCTTGGCGCGGGCCAGCGCCTCGCGCCCGGCGGGCGACAGCACGTTGGGGTCCTGGACGCCTTGCGCCGCGGCCGGCGCCGCGATCGTCGCGAGAATCAGCGCCGCGGCGCAGAATCGGGCCGCGGTTTGGGCACCACGCATGGCGAACGCTCCTCCGGACTGTCACGCGCCGATGGTAGTGGGCGCGCAAAGTCGAGGCAACGCGGCCACCGCCCGCCCTTTTTTCGTTCGGCGCACCCATATTAATCATGGTTGCCCCGCGGGGAGGGTGGACCCCCCGGAGTCTCCGCGGAAATCCTGCGGCGGCGCGGGCGT
>Ga0233425_10002738_pt1 | contig 33841 bp, 33 predicted proteins | sample Watercolumn_Towu_2_FD_181712 | JGI IMG/M metagenome (GOLD analysis project Ga0233425, IMG submission 181712) | Freshwater microbial communities from Lake Towuti, South Sulawesi, Indonesia - Watercolumn_Towuti2014_140_MG | ecosystem: Environmental > Aquatic > Freshwater > Lake | place...
GGGGGCCGGCGCCCTCTTTGGCGCGGTCGCGGGTTTCGTCGCGGTTTCGATCGGGTCTACGCTGGGCGCAACGGGAGCCTTTCTGATCGGGCGTTATCTGGCCCGCGACTTGGTCGCCGGCCGGATAGCGGACAGCGCGAGGTTTAAGGCGGTCGACGAAGCGGTCGGCAGGGAGGGATGGAAGATCGTCCTGCTGACGCGCCTGTCGCCGATTTTCCCCTTCAACCTGCTCAATTATGCGCTCGGTCTGACAAGGATCAGTCTCAAGCACTATTTCTTTGCGACCTGGCTGGGCATGATGCCGGGAACGCTCCTGTACGTGTACATCGGTTCGCTGGCGGGCGATCTGGCGGCGCTGAGCAGCGGCGGAGGCGCGCGCACGGCGGGTGAGTGGATTCTATCCGGGATTGGCCTCCTGGCGACTCTCGCAGCGACGGTCTTCGTCGCTCGGCTGGCGAGGAAGGCCCTGGCGGTGCGCATTCCCCCGTGAAGGGAGGTACGAGAAAAAGCATGGCGCCATTCGATTACGATCTGGGGATCATCGGCGGCGGCGCCGCGGGTCTCACCGCGGCGGCAGGGGGGGCGAGGTTCGGCGCGAAAACGATTCTCATCGAGAAGTCCCCCCGGCTCGGAGGCGATTGCCTCCATTTTGGGTGTGTTCCATCCAAGACCCTCATCCGGACGGCGTCGGTATGGGCACAGGCCGGGAGGTCCCGGGAGTTTGGTCTGCCCGGTCTGACCCTGCCGCCGGTCGATCTGGGTCAGGTGATGGATCGTGTCCGTTCGGTGATCGAGCGGATTCAAAGGCACGACTCGGTAGAGCGGTTCTGCGCGCTCGGTGCGGAGGTCCGCTTCGGCGAGGCCGCCTTTGCGGACGAGCATGCGGTTGTCGTCGAGGGCAAACGGATCGCCGCCAGAAGCTGGATCATCGCCACGGGGTCGAGTCCCCTTGTCCCGCCGATCGAGGGGCTCAAGGATCTCCCTTTCTGGACCAACGAAACGGTCTTCTCCCAGCGGATTCTGCCGTCGCGCCTGATCGTCCTCGGCGGCGGACCGGCCGGTCTGGAGATCGCCCAGGCGTTTGGACGCCTGGGGTCGAAAGCGGTTATCGTGGAGTTCATGAACAGATCCTTGGCCCCGAGGACGGCGATCTGGCGGGACTCCTCTCGGCAAGATTGCAGGAAGAAGGGTGCGAGATTCACGTCTCGACCAGGGCCCTCAAAGCGGAAATGCGCGGTTCCACCTTCCTGCTGACCGTAGCGCCCGCCGGCGGCATGGGGGCTTCACGGGTGATCGAAGGCGACGCCCTATTCGTAGCGGTCGGGCGCAAACCCAACATCGACAAACTCGGGCTTGCCGCCTCCGGTGTCGAGTTCACGCCGCGTATGGTACCCGCCGACGAGCGGATGCGAACCAATATCCGACATATTTATGCCTGCGGCGATGTGAACGGGCGTGTTCCCTTTACCCATGCGGCGGGTTACGAGGCCGGGATCGCCCTGACCAACGCCATCCTCCGCCTCCCCAGGAGGGCGGACTACGGAAAGATCGGCTGGTGCACCTACACGGACCCGGAGGTGGCAAGCATAGGGCTCAACGAGAAACGGGCGAAACAGGAAGGGGTGAAATACCGGGTCCTCGAGGAACCCTTCGATACGAACGATCGCGCCCTGGCCGAGGGGGAGACACAGGGTAAAATCAAGATCCTCGTGAGCCCCGCGGAGCGGTTATTGGGATGTCAGATCGTGGGGGCCCATGCGGGCGAGATCGTCCACGAATGGATCCTCGCCGCGTATGGGGGGGTAAAGCTGTCGAAGATCGCCGGCGCCGTACATCTCTATCCCACGGTTTCCGAGATTTCGAAGCGCGTGGCGGGAAGCCTCTTCGCCGAGAAGCTCTTCAGCGAACGGACGCGGGGCTTGTTGCGTTTCATGTTTCAATTGAAAGGCAGGGCCTGTGAGGATAAGCAAAAACAAGACTCAGCGAATGAATGATTTTGATCGCAAGATCCGCGAGACGCTTCCCGAAGGCCTAATCAGCGAAGGTATTCGCACTCTCCAGATCAATCTCGGGCGGCACTGCAACCTGTCTTGCCGCCACTGCCATCTGGAATGCTCGCCGTCTCGCAGCGAAATCATGCCGAAATCCACCATGGAAGGAATCATCTCCTCGCTCGGGGAGGGATCGCTCGAGCGCATCGACATCACCGGCGGCTCCCCGGAACTGCACCCCCATTTCCGGTATTTCGTGAAAGAACTTCGCTCGAAAGGGTATTGCGTTCAGGTCCGGACCAATTTGACGAATCTCGGCGAGCCCTCTTCGTCAGATCTTATCCCGCTGCTCGGCGCGCTTCGCGTTTCGCTGGTGGGATCGATGCCCTGCTATCTGAAGGAAAATGTGGATGCACAGCGGGGCGAAGGTGTTTATGAAAAGGCAATTGCCGCGATCCGGATGCTCAACCGGGTCGGCTACGGCCTCAAAGGAGGACCGGCGCTGCATCTCGCCTTCAATCCCGGCGGTTTCGTCCTGCCCCCTTCGCAGTCGGATCTGGAGGAAGTCTATCGACGGGAGCTGGGAAGAAGGTTTGATATCCACTTCAGCGGCCTGATCGTCCTGGCCAACATGCCCTTGGGAAGATTCAGAGGAGAGCTCGAACGGGACGGGGAGATGGAGAGGTATATGAAACTCCTGAAGGAAGCGTTCAATCCCTCTACGCTCCCGCATCTGATGTGCCGCCATCAGGTCTCCATCGACTGGAACGGGACCCTCTACGACTGTGACTTCAATCTGTCCCTCGGCATTGCCGTCAATCACGGCGCTCCGGATCATCTCGGGGGGATCGGGTACGACCGGCTGGCGCATCGGTCTATTATGACGGGGAACCACTGCTTTGGCTGTACGGCCGGATCGGGATCGTCCTGTTCCGGAGCATTGGCGTAAGCGGCGACTGTCATGTATCTTTCTATTATCGTCCCTGTTTTGAACGAGGCGGATTTGATCAATCCGCTGCTGGATCACCTGGAGAACCTGGAAGGGTGCGGTGCTTGTGAGTTCATCGTCGTGGACGGAGGTTTCGACGGAGGCACGATAGCGGCCGTCAAGCGGGATGGGGTGCGGTGCGTTACGTCGCCGCCGGGGCGCGCATGCCAGATGAATGCGGGGGTTACCGTTGCCGCGGGGGAGGTTCTGGTTTTTCTCCATGCCGATACCCGGCTGCCGCGGCGGGCGGTCGAAGCGATCCGTGAAGTCATGACCGGGCAAACCCTGATCGGCGGCGCCTTCGATCTGCGCATCGGTTCGGGACGGCCTGTTTTGAAGCTCATTGCCCGGATCGCGTCTATGCGTTCACGGCTGACACGCATCCCCTACGGCGACCAGGCCATTTTTATCCGCAGGGACGACTTCCATCGGCTGGGGGGGTATCCCGAAATTCCCCTGATGGAGGATGTCGCCCTCATGCGGAGAATCAAGCGGGAAGGGGGGCGGATCGGTTTTATCCCCGAGCCCGTGATCACCTCCGCCCGGCGGTGGGAGGAGGAGGGGATTCTCTATACGACACTGAGGAACTGGATTCTTCTGGGCGCCTATATGCTGGGGGTGGCGCCGGACAAACTGGTAAAACACTACAAACCGGCGCGAGGTGTCGTGAAACGCTGAAGCCCTCCGCGGCTGGCCGCGGAGATAGCGCCCGCAACGGAATAAGCCACGGGTTTTCTCGATGCAGAAGAATTGTCTTATCGTATTTGTCAAATTCCCCGAAGCCCGGGGCGTCAAGTCGCGCCTGGCCTCGAGGCTCGGCGAACGGCAGGCGCGCCAATTATACCGGCGCTTTGTCGAAGACCTCCTGGATAATCTGGATGAAGGCGACTACTTCCTGAAACTGTTCTTCTACCCGCCCTGCAGCCGAAAGGAGATCACGCGGTGGCTGGGCGGGGGAAGATCTTATGAACCCCAGAGCGGAGAAGATCTCGGGGAGAGAATGAAAAATGCATTTGAAAAATGCTTTTCCGATGGTTTTGAAAGGGCGATCCTCATCGGCAGCGACAGCCCCGATCTGCCGCGGGCTATCGTCGAGGCGGGCTTTACCGCCCTTGCATCCCGCGACGCGGTGATCGGACCGGCTTGCGACGGCGGATACTATCTGATCGGGTTTCGCGCAGCCACGTTTCTGCCGGCGCCTTTTTCGGATATCGCCTGGAGCACGGCGGAGGTATTGAAAGACACCCTTGCCGTCCTCGACGGGAAAGGGCTGAAATGGGCCGCCCTTCCTACATGGGGAGATATCGATACGTACGAAGACCTGAAAAGGTGCATCGAGATCAATAGAAAAACGAAGTTCGCGCAATCACGAACCGTTCGTTATGCCTTATCGCGGTGCGGTAAAATCCATTTCTGAATGCGGGAAAGTTCCGCTTCCCAGTCCTTCGAGGATCGCCGTTCCAGAAATGACTGGAAGAGCAGCTCCATCATCGCCACCGCCTTTTCGATGAGGCTGATCCGCTCGAGGAGCTGCCCTTCGCGGTCGGTTTCTTCCTCTTCGTTATCGGCAACGGTCGGCAGCTTCATCGATTGGAAATGGAACCGGTCCGCCTTGAAAGTGAACTCCCATTCGGTTTTGTCATAGGCGATACGGAGACGCGCCGCGGTGATTTTCTTCCCCTGCCGCAGCGCCTCTTTCCCTTCCTCGAGTACGGCGTGCAGCCCCTGGCAGACCACCGTTTCGGCGTACTCGCCTTCCCCTGATTCGAGGACCAGCCGCCTGATGAAAAAGACCTCGCATTCGCCGGCGCCCGGTATTAGGACCCTCCCGTTTCGCTCCTCGCTTTTGAACCAGAGCCACGTCAGGAATTCCCTGCCGACCTTCGGGGAAGCGGCATCCGGCGGAACAGCGGAGGGTTTCGGCGGGGCGCCGGGCCCCTTTGAATCAGCGACACCCCGCCGGGGGATTGGCGATGCGGCGGGCAACTGCGGGTCCCAGGGGAGATAGGGGGCGCAAATCAGTTGAAACGAGTCGCTGAAAATAGCCCGGAGTTCATCAAAGACCTTGTCGGACAGCGAGCAGAAGATCAGCGTGTTCTCCCGCACGGACCAGCAGATTTCAAAGAAAGAAGGGATGGGCAGGGTCTGCCCAAGAAGTTCCAGACGCACCGCCTCTTTCATTGCTTCGCGCTGTTCCCGATAGAGCTTCTTCTGGCCGGTTTCTTTAAGCTTGCTCCGTTCGGCTTCGCTCACCCGGAGTCTGAGCAGCGACGGCGCTGCGGATTTCCGGTCGATACGGAGGGAAAAGAGCAGGTACCGTCCTGAAGCGCAGGAGGCGTTGGGAAAATCGGTGTCCTGGGGGTCCTCCAGATCCGTCCAACCGAGGACCTTTTCGTCCGCGATCCGCCACAGGTTCTGGAAGGCATTTTTTCTGATCCGCTCGTTGAAGAATTCGGGGAAGTGATCCGGCAGGGTGCCGATCAGCCGGTATCGGGAAAATGTGACTGTCCCCTTGCGTAAACCCATACATGCCTCCTTGGAAGGCGCGACACTAACCTACCTGTGGTGTCCTGTCAATACCCAAGGCAGACGGCTACGTAAAAAAGCCGGATGCTGCGTTGCGCTTCGTTTCTCGTCGCTGCGACGTACGCAAAAGTACGCCTCGCTCCTCAGAACTCGCGCGCCTTGCCTGCGGCGTTTTTACGAAGCCGCCCCGATTTAAACCGATGGACACATGGGTCGTTTTATGATAGACCATCTGCCAAATCGCCTGCAAGGTGCGCAGATGCTTATAAAGAAGGTTGGGCTTATTGCCAACGTCGCCAAGGAAAAATCACCCGCCTGTACGATCGAACTCCGCGATTGGCTGGTCGCCCGCGGACTGGATGTCCATCTGGAGGAGGGGATCGCCGCGAAAATCGGCGCCGCCCGCGGGGTCGAGGTGGGAAAACTCGGCTCGCTGGTCGATCTGCTGGTCGTCTTCGGGGGTGATGGCACGATCCTGCGGACGGCGCGCCTGATCCGGGACCGGGACGTACCGATCGTGGGAATCAATCTCGGCGTATTCGGATATCTGACCGAGGTGCATCTGGGAGAGATGTTCAGTGCCCTGGAATTGATCCTTGCGGGCGATTTTCAGATCGAAAAGCGGATGATGCTCGATGCGGAAATCACCGGCGGAGAGGAAACCTTCCAAGGGGGGACAGTCCTCAATGACGTGGTCATCAACCGGGGCAATCTCTCCCGGATCATCGAGCTCGAGACGACGGTGAACGAGCGGTACCTGACGACGTTCAAGGCCGACGGTCTCATCATCGCAACACCGACCGGGTCGACGGCTTATTCGCTCGCCGCCGGCGGCCCCATTGTCTTTCCCGAATTGCATTCGATCATCATCAACCCGATCTGCCCGCACACCCTGACCAACCGTCCGATTCTCCTGCCGGAAAAAGCGGTGATCAAGGTGACCGTATGGACGGCGGAGCAGGGGGCGACCGTCACCCTCGACGGACAGGCCTCGTTTACCGTGAAATCCGGCGATACGATGACGATCAGAAAATCGATGCACGTCACGACACTGGTCTCGTCTCCCCATCGGAACTACATGGAGATTTTGCGGGAGAAACTGGGTTGGAGCGGTTCCTCGACGGGTGCCGCCGGGAAGAGGCGCGATGCTTACGGAACTGAACATCCGTAATTTTGCCATCATCGATGAACTGAAGATCGCCTTCGCCGAGGGGCTCAACGTCATCTCCGGCGAGACCGGTGCGGGCAAATCGATCCTCATCGGCGCCGTGGGTCTTCTTCTGGGCGACCGGGCGAACGCCGATATGATCCGCTCCTTCGAGGACGCGGCCGTCGTTGAAGCCCTCTTCGATATTCGTGCATACGAGGGTTTGCGCGAGAAGGTCCGCGTGATGGGATTCGGCGACGGCGAAGAACTGGTCGTACGCCGCGTCGTCTCGCGATCCGGGAAAAACAGGATATATATCAACGGCGCCCTGGCCTCGCTGGCGTCACTTGCGACAATCGGAGAATCGCTGATCAATATCTGCGGCCAGCACGAACATCAGATGATTTTAGACCCGGACAATCACACCGGTATTCTTGACGAGTTCGGCGGGCTGCTCCCGCTATGGTCGGTGTACCGGGAGACCTATCACAGGTACCGCGAGCTCAACGAGAAACTCCAGGGGCTTGAAGAACTGAAGCGAAAAAAAAACGAACGCGAGGATCTCCTCCGTTTTCAGGTCGGTGAGATCTCGCAGGCGGATATCCGTGCGGGTGAAGACGCAGCGCTTCTCGATGAGAAGAAAATCCTTGCCAACGCCCAGAAACTGATCGACTTTGCGGAAGGGGCCTACGAGACTCTCTACGGGAAGAGCGATTCCGTATTGACGGAGTTCCGCGGCGCCGCCGGGGCCGTGAAAGAGATCCGAAAGATCGACCCGTCTCTGAAACTCTCGGAAGGGGAGATGGACGAGCTCTACTATCGGATCGAGGACGCAGCCTTTACCCTCCGCGATTACGCGATGCACCATTCCTTCGATCCGGCGCGAATGGAGGCCATCGAAGAACGGCTGGAACTGCTGGGCAGGCTGAAGCGCAAGTACGGCGGGACGCTTGATTCGGTCCTGGGCAAACAGACCGAAGCGGAAGAGGAGCTCCGAAACATTGACTCGGTTGAAGAGGAGATCGGGAGTTTGGTCACGGCTATCGCAGCCGAACGGGGAAGGCTGGCGGAAAACGGAAGAATCCTTTCCGAAGCGCGTCGAGAGACGGCCGCCGCCCTCACTACGACGATCGAGGAGGAAATCCGGACGCTCGGAATGGATAACACCCGTTTTGCCGTTGTCTTCAAACCGATTCCGGAGGGGGATGCGGCCTTCAGCGAAAAGGGGATGGACGATTTGGAGTTCTACCTTTCGACAAACGTCGGAGAGGAGCTCAAGCCCCTGCGGGGCATCGCCTCGGGTGGTGAACTTTCCCGGATCATGCTCGTCGTGAAGAAAGTCCTGGCCCGTACCGGTTCGGTGGGGACGCTCGTCTTCGACGAGGTCGACAGCGGCATCGGGGGAGCGACGGCCCAGATCGTGGGCCGGAAACTCAATGAGGTCGCCCACCATCACCAGGTCCTTTGCATCACCCATTTGCCCCAGATCGCCTGCTGCGGGGACCGTCATTACAAGGTCGTGAAGCGGATTGCCGGGAAGCGGACGAACACCGCGGTCTCGCTCCTTTCCGAGGCCCAGCGACTGGAGGAGATTGCCCGCATGCTCGGAGGGATAGAGATGACTGCCAAGACGCGGGACCATGCCCGGGAGATGCTGCTTGCGGCCAGGGAGGAGAAATGCTGAGGAAGGCCCGTATCGGCGATGTCAGGACCATACACAGAGCGATCAATCTCTCTTCCGGAAAGGGCGAGATGCTCCCCCGTTCACTGATGGATATCTACGGGAGCCTGCGTGATTTCTTCGTTTACGAGGAGGAAGCCAACCCCGAGGTGATCGGCATCTGTGCGATGAGCATCGTTTGGGAGAACCTGGCCGAGATTCGCTCGCTCTATGTAGAGGATGGGCGCAGAAAAGAGGGGATCGGACGGAAGCTCGTAGAGGCCTGTATTTCCGAAGCGGTCACGCTGGAGCTCTTCCGGATTTTCACCCTGACATACAAACAGGAGTTTTTCCGGAAACTCGGATTCAAGGACGTGAAGCGATCCTTGCTTCCCGAAAAAATCTGGTCGGACTGTTTCCGCTGCTCGAAATATCCCGACTTCTGCGATGAAGTGTCGATGATTCTGGAGCTGTGAGATGACGCGACGCGCCCTGATTTTTTTTCTGGCCCTTTTTATTCTTTCGGGGTGCGCGGCCCGGGAAAAAAAACCAATATCGCCGCCGTCGACGCTAAAACCGTTTCCTTCCACCGCGGCGCCGCCGGTCGCTCGACCGACACCGTCGATTGCGGTTCCGCCGGAGACCCCGCCCGCCCCCATCCCGAAATCGGTCGCTCCTCTCGTACTCCTCTTTGACGACCAGCTTCCGCTCTTTACGGACGATATGGATGATGCTTCGCTGGAAGCGGCCGTTGAAAGGAGCCTGCAGTATTTCAAGCGGGCTGCCGGCGGCGGACCTCACCGGATGGATGAAACCATGGTAACCGTTCGGGAGCTCGGCGAATCGCTTCTCGCGCTCAGGGAAATCCTCCGTCGCGACGAACCGGCCGAAATCAGGCAGGAGCGGATCCGGGAGACTTTCGACGTGTATCGCTCGACCGGCCTGGATGGGAGGAACGCCGTCTTGTTCACCGGTTATTTCGAGCCGATCCTGAACGGGTCGCTGAAGAAAACCGCGAGATACAAATATCCCGTATATAAAGCGCCGGCCGACGCGGTCGTCGTCAACCTCGGGAAGTTCAGAGAGAAGCAACAGGGCGATCAACTTGTCGGCCGGGTGAAAAACGGAGAGCTTGTACCGTATTATAGCCGGAGCGAAATTGAAGATCTCGCTGCCTTGGCCGGTCGTCATCTCGAGATCGCCTGGGTCGATGACAGGATCAACCTGTTCTTTCTTCACACACAGGGGTCCGGAAAAATCAAATTACCGAATGGAAGGCTTCTTCAGATCGGCTATGCAATGAAGAATGGGCGTTCCTACCAAAGCGTGGGACGTTTTCTGCTGGACACGGGAAAGATCGCCCAGCAGGATATCTCCTATCAGGCGATCAAACGCTACCTCAGGGAACATCCGGACGACCTTTCGGAGATCCTGGGCCACAACGAGAGTTTCATATTTTTCCGCGAGGTCAAGGAGGGGCCCGTCGGTTCCCTCGGGGAGGTCTTGACGGCGGGCCGCTCCATTGCCACCGACGCCAACCTGTTTCCGAGGGGGGCGCTCGCGTTCATACGGACGCAAAAGCCGATCCTCGACCGGGAGGGTAACGTGGTTTCCTGGGTCCCTTTCTCACGGTTTGTCGTCAATCAGGATGCGGGCGGCATGATCAAGGGAGCAGGACGTGTCGATCTCTTCTGCGGAACCGGTGACGAAGCGGAGATGCTTGCGGGGAGCCTTAAAGAACGAGGAGAGCTCTATTTCCTCGTCAAGAAAAGGGACAGAGGTCGCTGAGCAAAGCACCGACGATCAAGCTCGACTTGGCCTTATGCGCATCAAACCATTGACGTCGCTGGGCTGCATTTTTTTTGCACCTCATCACTGTTAAAAATATTAAGATTTTTCTTGCTTGTTATTTTTTTTTATGTTAGGGGTTTCATCAAGTTTCAATATCGAGGGTCGTTTTCCGTTTCTGTTCATTTGCAGGGGATGATTGGCGAGAAGAGATTTAGCCACCGTGGGAGTGGCGAGAACGTTATGTTCCATTAAAATCATCGACGAAAGGGGGAGGGAAAGGAATGACAAAGGCAGAGTTGATCGGCGCAATGGCAAAGGGGGCGGCGGTTTCGAAGGCGGCCGCCGCAAAGGCACTGGATGCCTTTACCTCGGCAGTGGAAAAGGAGCTCAAGAAGAGCGGCAAAATAGGACTCGTGGGGTTTGGAACATTCTCCGTGGCGAAGAGGAAAGCCAGGACCGGACGAAACCCGCAGACCGGAAAGGCCATCAAAATCGCAGCCAAAAAGGTCGTCAAATTCAAAGCCGGCAAGGCGCTGGCCGACAAAGTAAAATAACGGGATTATTTAGAGTCGAAACGAAAGGCCTCCATTTTTCTTTATGGAGGTCTTTTCGTTCCACTCCGGGAGGGGGCTTTGGCAAGGAAACGGATTTTGAGCGGGATGAGGCCCACGGGGAAGCTCCATTTAGGCAATCTCCACGGCGCCCTTTCAAACTGGATTGCCCTCCAGAATCACGGTGATTACGAATGCTACTATTTTGTAGCCGACTGGCATGCGCTCACGAGCGACTATGAAACGACGGATGAGATTCGAGCGAACACGCTCGACATGGTGATCGATTGGCTCGCCGCCGGTCTGGAACCAGAGAAAAGCACGCTTTTCATCCAGTCGGCGATCAAGGAACACGCCGAACTTTTTCTTTTGCTCTCCATGATCACGCCCCTGGCCTGGTTGGAGCGCAATCCTACCTACAAGGAAGTCAAAGAAGAGCTTGCGCAAAAAGACCTCTCGACCTTCGGTTTCCTCGGTTATCCGGTGCTGCAGGCGGCGGATATCATCATGTACAAGGCATACGGCGTGCCGGTCGGCATCGATCAACTCCCCCATGTGGAGTTGACGCGCGAAATCACCCGCCGCTTCAACTATCTCTATGGCGAACTCTTTCCCATCCCCGAGCCGCTTCTCACGGATGTTCCGAAGCTTCTCGGCATCGATGGCCGCAAAATGAGCAAGTCTTATGACAATTCCATCTTCATAAGCGACCGGGGGGAAGCCCTGCAGAGGAAGGTTGCGTCGATGTTCACCGATCCTCAGCGGCAGCGGAGAAGCGATCCCGGCCGCCCTGAACTTTGCAACGTCCGCACCTTTCATCAGCTCTATTCACCCGGGGATGCGGTAGCCGAGATCGAATCGGCCTGCCGAAGCGCGATCATCGGTTGCACGGAATGCAAGCAGCGCCTGGCCGCTGCCGTCGCGGAAGGAATGCGGCCGATCCACGAGCGAAGGGACCACTATCTGGGGCATCCTAAAGAGGTCCGCGCCATCATTGCGGAAGGCAACAGCCGGGCCGCCGGGATTGCGAAGACGACGCTTGCCGAAGTGCGTGAAGCACTGAAAATAAGCCATGAGTTATGAGATTAAACTTGATGTCTTCGAAGGTCCCCTGGACCTTTTGCTCTACCTTATCCGGAAGAACGAGATCGACATTTATAATATCCCTATTGCCCTGATCACCGAGCAATACCTGGAATATCTCGACATGATGCGATCTCTCAATCTGGATCTCGCCGGGGAGTATCTGGTTCTGGCGGCGACGCTTATCCATATCAAGTCACGGATGCTCCTGCCGCCGGCGGAGGATGAAGGGGATGGGGGAGACGAGCAGGATCCGCGTGCCGAACTGGTCCGGCAGCTACTGGAGTACCAGGCCTTCAAGGAAGCGGCACTCAATCTCGAGGCGCGCCCTCTTTTGGATAGGGATGTGTTTTCCCGGGGTGCGCCCGCGGAAGATCCGGCAGGAACGGAAGACGAAGACGAGGTCATGATCGAGGTCGGCGTTTTTGAACTTGTTCAAGCCTTTCGTTCGATCGTCGCCGGTCTTGACAAATCGGACGACCTGGTCATCGACACGGAGCGGATGTCCTTGACGGACAAGATCAACGAGATCATGGAGCGGTTGTCCGAAAAAAAACAGTTGACCTTCAACGAGCTGCTCGGAGAGCGGACGGACCGAAAGGGGATCGTCTATACTTTTCTCGCGATCCTGGAGCTGATGAAACTCAGAATGATCAGGGCTTATCAGGCGGGGCCTTTCGGTACAATCAGGCTGTCCCTGGCAGTGGAGGGGTGAGGGTTTTAAAGGAAAGCGGATGGAAGAAAAAACTGCGATCATCGAGGCGATCATCTTTGCCTCCGAGGTTCCTCTGACCGTCGAGCGGATGGCGGAAATCATCCCTGATACGGATAAGCGGGAGATTAAGGCTCTCCTTGAAAAACTGGTAGGGGAGTACACGGAGCGGGGAGGAGGATTCTGCCTTATGGAGGTTGCCGGCGGCTTCCAGTTCCGGACGCGACAGGATCTTGCCCCCTGGGTGCGAAAGCTGAAAGCGGCACGGCCCGCAATGCTTTCACCGGCGGCCTTGGAGACCCTGGCCGTGGTCGCGTACCGTCAGCCGCTCGTTAAGTCCGATATCGATCGGATACGCGGCGTCGACACGAGCGGTGCGCTGAAGGGACTTTTGGAGAAAAGGCTCGTTCGGATCGTAGGCAGAAAAGATGTTCCCGGCAAACCCATCATATACGGCACCACCAAGAAATTTCTTGAGGTCTTTAACCTCATGGATCTTTCCGAATTGCCGACCCTCAGGGAGTTGAAGGATCTGCAGGAATGACCGGGTGTGAGACAGGGAAATCCCGCGCTACGAGCTATGGGCATCACACTCAAAGAGGCAAGGGGGCATGACCGAAGAGCGTCTGCAGAAGATCCTCTCCAGGGCCGGCATCTCCTCCCGTCGAGCTGCGGAAAAGATGATCGTGGAGGGCCGTATCAGCGTCAATCGGATCGTCATGACCGTCCCGGGAACGAAAGCGGATCCTCAAAAGGATGAAATCAGGGTGGACGGCAGACTTGTCGCTCTGGAGACCGAAAAGATCTACCTCATGCTGCACAAACCGCAGGGATACGTTACGACCCTCAGCGATCCGCGGGGGAGGCCCATCGTGACGGATCTGCTCAACGGCGTTGCGGCGCGGGTGTATCCCGTAGGACGTCTGGACTATGACTCGGAGGGGCTCCTCATCATGACCAATGACGGGGAATTTGCCCAGCGGCTTCAGCATCCCCGTTTTGGAATCCCGAAGACCTACCGTGTCAAGGTGGAGGGGCGCTTCCCGAAGAGAGAAATCAGAGCCCTGGAAAATGGGATCGATCTTCCCGACGGGAGATTCGTACCGGTGGGGATACAACTTGAAAAGACGAACCCGGGAAGCACCTGGCTGAGGCTTACCATAACCGACGGAAGAAACCGCGTGATCAGACGGGTGTTCGACTCCCTCGGCCATCCCGTTACCCGTCTGATCCGCGTGGCCGTGGGGGATCTCACGCTCGCCTCCCTCGCTGAAGGGACCTGGCGGACAATCACCCGGCGGGAGATCAGAGGGGTTCTTATGTTGGCGGGCGGCCGGAAAGAAGTAAAAAAATTGTCTTGACATTCATTTGAAAATAAATAATAGTCGCCAAAAATAAAGATATATTATCACGTTATTTAAACATACCCGGCTTTTTATTTGGTGCATCGCATGTATGTGCAATAGGCCATTCTAAGGAGGAGGTCATGAACAAATCTGGGCTGATTGAGGCGTTAAGTCGAAAGGAAAACCTGACGGAAAAGAAGGCGATCGACCTGATTAATCTGATATTCAAAGGATTTACAGCCGAACTCAAGAAAAAGGGCCGGATCGAAATCAGAGGGTTTGGAAGCTTCGTCGTACGGGAATATGACGCCTATACGGGGAGAAACCCCAAGACCGGAAAAAGCATCAAGGTTTCGCCCAAGCGACTCCCCTTCTTCAAGGTCGGCAAGGAACTCAAAGAGCGGGTCGACAAGAAGCGTAAATAGACCTGCCCCCAACATACAACCGCTAATAAATGGGACAGCCACTTATTTTCTTCGGTAAAATAGGTGGCTGTCCCCATTTAATAAGACATCATCCCCTCTTCCCGAAAACTGAAAACACGGTCTTCGCCGATGATGATGTGGTCGTGGACAAGGATGTCCAGCGCCTTTGCCGTCTCCTGGATCGTCTTTGTGAGACGGATGTCGGCATCCGAAGGGCGCACATGGCCGGAAGGGTGGTTATGTGCGAGGATGATCGCCGCGGCTTTTTTCTTCAGGGCGCTTTGCAGAACCTGCCGCGGGTAGACCACGGCCTGGTTGACGATCCCCTTCTGCACCGTTTCAAATTCGATGATCTGATTTTGGACGTCGAGATAGATGACGGCGAACTCCTCGTCCTTCTTCCCTCCCATGGCTGTTTTGCAGAAGTCCAAAAGCTCGCTCGTACAGGAGACCTGCATCTTCTCCTTTGCCTTTTGTTTGAGATAAAGCGACGCCGTCTCCTTGACGAGTTTGAACAGGAGCGCCGAACGGTCGCCTATCCCCTCGATCTGCCTTAGGTCGTCGATCTCCGCGTCGAGAATCCCTTTGAGCGAAGCGAACTTTTCGAGGAGCGCCTTGGCCCGCGGTTTCACGTCCTGCCGCCGAATGACGTACGTGAGCAGGAGTTCCAGCGCCTCGTACTCATGGAGGGCCTCCATCCCGGCGTTCGTGAATTTCTGTCGAAGGCGTCGACGATGGTCACGGTTGTAATCCCTGCGGTCTTTGGGCATAAAACGTTCCGTCCGTTGTGACGATTTCGAAGTGATTTATCCTTTTTCGCGAGCCTCAATCATCCTTTCGGTGGGTCGAAAACTTAAAAGGCGTGTAGAGAGGGCAGTAGCCCAAAGCCGCGGGGATGAGCACGACCACGCCGACTGCTCCCCACCAGTTTTCATAATAAAATCCCGCCCAGATAATGGCGAGTCCGATGATGACCCGGATGATGCGGTCCGTTCTGCCGACATTGCATTTCATGAGACGTTCCTCCCTCTGTGAGTATTTTAGTCCCAACGTTTCTTGAAATCCAGCCAGATGACATAGACAACCATGATCATCGAGGAAACCGCGGCGGGGAGCGATGCCTCATAAGCGAACAGCGTCAGGGCAAGGCCTCCGGCCAGCGCCTGATTCTTGAGAGTGCCGAGGAGAACAAGGCTCATCCGGGTTTCCCGTGGGATGTGGAAGAGGGCGCAGACCCAATCGATCAAAAAACCAAGGACAGCCGTGGTTACAATGGAAATGAATGCGACGGTCAGCAGGGTTGTCGACCGGCCGAAAATAAGGCCGTGGTTCACGCTGATCATTGCATAGAGGACGACAAAAAAACACCAGTTTATTATAGCGCCGCGCGAGGATTCGATCCGCTTATCCCACCCCTTTCGGATCATCAGGCGCGAGAGGGCAAAAGGGAGGACGATGAGTTCGAAGATGATCGTGAGGAGTTTGTAAGGATCAAGCGCGGCGGAGCCGAGAAGCGTGAAGGAAATCAGCGGTATGATCACCAGCGCCCCAAGATACGCCCCCACCGTTCCGACCAGCGAGAGGGCGCCGTTGCCGCGGAGGAATCCGGAAAAGGGGATCACGGCGACGGCCGGCGGCGCGGCCGCCAGGAGGACGAAACCGGTCCAGAGCATCTCATCGCGAACCAGAAGCGCGGAAATGCCGATGATCACATTTCCGAGGATCACATAATTCATCATTATCCCCAGCATGGCCGGGAAGAAAAGCGAACGGGGGCGGAGAAAGAGGGTGCTTGTCACATCCGTCATGGAAAGGGCCATTGCCAGCCCCAAAGCGGGGAGCACCAGATGCCGGGTGAGCGGGACGGCATAAGGAGCGAAGAGACCGGCGGCCAGGGCGAGCAGGAAAACAACATTGCGGTTACGGAGGATTCGTTTCGCTTTAGACATCACGGAACATTGCTCCTAAACAGCGCCATCTGAACAAATAATATGCGCAAAGTCAAGAATCTTATGGAAACGCCAGGCCGATGCGCGGTTCCCGATGTGGTTGCGACGGGAGATTTTTTTCGCTTTTCACCGGTGGATGTGGTAGGGTGCCGCGAAAATTTCGGTTGTAAAAAAAGGGGTAAAGTCCATTGACAAAAAAGGTGGGTATCGCATTAGGCAGTGGGTCTGCCAGGGGGTGGTCGCATATCGGAGTCATCCGAAGCCTGCTGGAGGGGGGCATCCCGATCGATTTTACCTGCGGCGTCTCCATCGGCGCGCTCGTTGCCGGCTCCTACGCGGCCGGATTTCTCGATCCGCTGAATCGATGGGTTCGGAAGCTTTCCTGGTCGCACATCATCGGTTTTATGGATGTAACGATTCCCCGTTCCGGGTTGGTTGAAGGCGAAAAAATCAGTGAATATCTGCGGGAGGTCCTCTCCGATCCGAGGATCGAGGAGTTGCCGGTCCCATTCTCCGCCGTTGCCACCGATCTCAAGACAGGCAGGGAGGTGTGGCTTCGCGAAGGATCTCTTATCGATGCTATTCGGGCGAGCATATCGCTCCCCGGTGTTTTCACCCCCTATGCGCGCAACGGTCAGTGGCTGGTCGACGGGGGGTTGGTGAATCCGGTACCCGTGTCGCCGTGCCGGGCGATGGGTGCCGATATCGTCATTGCGGTCAACCTGAATTCGGATATTATGGGCAAACCGAAGGTTCAAAAGATGGCCGACCCTCGGAACCACAATGGCTATAAAAACGGGACCTCGCCCCGCGCCCAGGGCCGCTGGGCGGCATTCTTGAAGCAGACGGCTCAACAGAACAATCTCGCCCTGTTCCGGCAGCTCTTCCAGGAACAGCCGGGGCGGGGGCCGTCGCTCTTCGATGTGCTGGCCACCTCCGTGAAAATCATGCAGGACGCCGTCACCCGCCAAAGGCTCCTTGCCGATCCCCCGGACATCCTCGTCAAACCGAAGCTCGCCCATATCGGGCTCATGGAGTTCAACCGGGCGGATGAAGCGATCGAAGAAGGGAAGCGGGCAATGGATCTGCAGCTTCCCATGCTAAGGGACATGCTCGATTAGCGATACCGGCTTCGTAAACAGTCCGGCCTTTTACAGATCGATCTCAAGACCGTCCATCCCGGCGGTAGCGGCAGGAAAGATCCCTGCGGCAACCGCCTCCGCATCCCGTCGTTCGGCGAGGCTCTGATATACCGATGCATCGAAATGGGTGAGGACAAGGCGTTTCGCGCCGGCCTCACAGGCGATCCTCGCCGCCGTCTGCGGGTTGAGATGGGGCCAGCCCTCGACGAACTCGTCTTTTTTGTATGCGCACTCCGTGATCAGGAGGTCTGACTCACGGGCGAGCGACACCGCGTTTTCACAATAGCCTGTGTCCGGACAATAGGCGATCAAACGGTCATCGATGGTCATCCGGTAGCCTAAGGTGAGCGAAGAGTGTCGAAGCGGGAGTGACTCCACCGCGAAGGGAAGCGAGGCGGCGCTGTCGGGCATTTCCATGATCCGGACAGGGAAGGAAAGATCGGCAAGGGGGACCGTGAAGGGCTGCTTGAGAAAACCTCCCAAGATGGCGCGGCATTCCTTTGGGCCGCAGATGACGAGACCCTCGCTGAATCGGAATTTTGCGAGGATATGCAGTCCCTCGATATGGTCGATGTGGAAATGGCTGAGGAATAGGAAGACCGGCTTACGGCCTTCAATATATCGGTCAGCCCGATGAAGGCCATTGCCGGCGTCGAGCAAAATGTCGTACCGCTCGCTTTGGATGAGCGTGCAAATGGTATTTCCCGTTTCCGTATCGTACCAGCCGTTCGTCCCCAAAAAGATGGCCTTCATAGTTCCCCCTTGAAGCGTCTCGCCCGGGAGCGGGCCGCGACCATCGCGGCCGGAACGATCTATACCTCGGATGCAGCCGTCCGGCAACCTGTTTTTCCTGCCGGGTTTCCTTCTCTCTCGCTGCTCCTTATTTTCAGCTTGACAAAATACGTTTTTGACCTCATGGTGAACCGCCGTTCAGAAAAATGAACAGACCTTCCATTATATGAACCGTGGGTCATCGATGGAAAAAGCACAGCGCAAAGAAAGGGAATGCAATTTGAGGCGTGCGGAGATCCTCGAACAGGCGGTGAAGATCTTTGCCGCCAAGGGATTTCACAAGACCACCATGGCAGAGATCGCGCGTGCCTCCGGATTTGCCGTCGGGTCCATCTACCTCCTCTTTGAGAGCAAGGAACAGCTCTATACGGAGATGCTCAGTGAAAAGCTGAACATGATGTACTCCGGGATCAGAAAGCGGGTGGCCAAAGAGGCGGATATCGTCAAGAAGATCGAAATGATGATCCTATCGCAATTCCATTTTGTTGAAAAAAACGCGGAGTTTTGCAGCATCTTCATCCGGGGGGACCATCTTTCTCTTTCAGGGGGTAGCATCGAGCTTCGGAAGCGGATGATGAACGATTATGCCGCCCATATCGCCTTCGTCGAAGCGGTGATGAACGAGGGGGTCCGCAGAGGAATCCTCAAGGGAATGGACCCGCGGATGATGGCCGCCGCCCTTGCGGGGATTATCAATTCCTCCGCCTCCAAATGGTTGACCATGACGAAGCGGACATCGCTGCTGGAACATATCCCTTTTGTCGTCGACATTTTTTTAAAGGGGGTCAAGAAAGATGCGCATTAAAGAATGGTTTTTTCGCGGGACAGCCATGCTCTTTGTTGCCGCATCGGCATCCGGCGGTTGGGCGGCGGAGACGATCAATCCCCTGTCACTGCAGGAATGCATCGAGACGACCCTGAAGCAGAGCGTCCTCATCCGGGCGGCGAGAGAGGGAATCCTGGGCGCCGAGGCGCAGCGGAAGGAGGCCTTTACCGGCTTCCTTCCTAAACTGAGCACCTCGTACAGCTATTCCCGACTTAATACCGAGCCTACCGTCACCTCGCCGTCAACGTCCGTCACTCTGCCCCCCCCGATCGGGACGGTATCGATACCATCGAACACCTACCCGATGGGGACCAAGGACAACTACAACTGGTTTCTCGAAGCAAGGCAGCCTCTCTTTGCCGGGGGCGGTATCCTGGCCAACTACGAGGCAAACCGTCTCACAGTGGATATCGCGCGCTTGGAGGAGGCTGCACTCATCCAGGATGTCGTTCGGGACGCGAAGGTCGCCTACTTCAGCATCCTGAAGGCCGAAAAGATCCTCGTGGTAGCGAAGCAGTCCGTCGAGCAACTGACGGCCCACCGGGACACGGCCCAGAGTTTCTACGATGTCGGCCTTATTCCCCGTAATGACCTCCTCTATGCCGAGGTGGAACTGGCCAATAGCCGGCAGCATCTCGTCCGGGCCGAAAACGGCGTGGAGATGGCCAAGGCAAAATTGAACACGCTCCTGCGGCGAGAAATCAGCGCCCCCGTAAGGATAGAGGACACCCTCAATGCCCTTCCCTATGAAAAAGGACTGGAGTCCTGTATCGTCGAGGCGCTGGCGATGCGGCCGGAAATCCGCTCTCATCTGCTCAGGGTTGAGCAGGCGCGAAGCATCGTCAAGCTCTTGAAAAGCGAATACTATCCCACTGTCGGTCTTGTGGGCAACTACGCCAGATACGGAGACACGCCGGGTTTGGCGGGAAGCTCGTACAAACCCCAGGAGAATTGGACTGTTCTGGCCTTCGCGAATTGGAATTTCTGGGAGTGGGGGAAAACGAAATACCGCGTCGATTCAGGACAGAGCCGGGAGAACCAGGCAGCGCATATCCTGACCAACCTCCGGGATCAGATCGCATTGGAGGTGAAAAATGCATTTCTCCGACTCCACGAGGCCCAGACGCAGATCCAGGCGACAAAAAAGGCGATCGAACAGTCCGAAGAGAATTACCGGATCAATACGGAAAGATACCGGGAGCAGGTCGGAACGGCGACCGCGGTGATCGATGCCCAGACGATACTTACAAAGGCCAGAGCGGATCACTTCAACGCCCTCGGCGATGTGAACATCGGCCGGGCGAATCTGGAGCGGGCCATGGGGATCGTGACGAAATGAGACCTCTGAACGCTTTGGATAACATGTTCCGCAGGGGCCTTGATTTCCGGAGCGTTCCAAATAAGGAGCGACAATGAAGCGCATGGACCTAAAAGCCTTAACCGGTGTTTTTTTGATCCTTTTTTCTCTAACCGCGCCGGTTCGTCTTCTTGCCGATGAATACTCGCTGGAAGATCTCTTCCGGATCGCTTTGACGCGATCCGAAAAGCTCAAGGCGGCAGAGGAAACCCTCGTCATTTCGGAAATCGGGAAGGACAAGGCATACTCCTATTTACTGCCCCGCGTGACCGCCACCGCAGGTTACACCCAGTACACGGAGAAAAAATACTACGGGACCAGTGTGATTCAACCCAATTACGGCTCCTCGTGGGGAATCCGGATCGACGAGACCTTCTCTCTAAGCGGCAGGGAGTTGACGGGCCTGGAGATCGCGAAAGCGAATGTGACGAAGAGCACGCATGATCTCACGGCAGTCCGCGAAGATTATCTGCTCAGATACGTCGCCGTAGCCTATTACAGCGCCCTGATGGCTCGGAAAGGTCTCGAGATCGCCGATGCGAATCTCGAGCGTCTGACCACGTACAGAAACGCGGCGGAAGCGAGGCTGAAGATCGGCGAAGTGACCAGGACCGTGCTTCTGCGGGCCGAAGGCGAGCTCAGCGGGGCGAAATCGGACAGTCTCCAGGCCAAGAACAGTCTCGAACTGGCGCTGGCGGTTCTGGCGAACAACTGCGGGATCAGAGACCCGTTAACGCTCAGCGAGTCTGCTTCGGAAGAGCGGGTCCTCTCGCCCTTGAATGTCTTTCAGGAGCAGGCCTATTCGGCGAGAGCGGATCTCAGGAGTCTCGAGGTCCAAAAACAGATCGCCGCGGATCAGACCAAATTCGCCGAGGGGGCCTATTGGCCCAACCTATCCATTTTCGGCGGCTATACCGGGGCCGATCAGTCGCCGCCGCCGACAAGCCTCAACCGGGAGAGCCTATACGCGGGCGCGGCCCTAAACTTCCCTTTTTTCGAGGGGGGTCTTCGGAAGGCCGAGGTGCGCGAGGCGAAGGCCCGCGAACGTCAGGCAGCGCTTTATTATGAAGATTTGAAGAAGACGATCGAGATCGAAGTCCGGACTGCCTACCTGGATTTGGTCACGCAGAAGGGGATTCTCCGCTTCCTCAACGACCAGATGGTCTTCGCTCGCGACAACTACCGCGCCGTGGCGCGGCAGTTCGAGTTCGGTCTTTCCAGCAGCCTGGATGTCCTCGATGCCAACACCCTCCTGGTGTCGGCGGAGCGGAGGGTTGCATCGGCGCTCTACAATTACCGGCTGGCCCTCCTCAGGATGAAGAAGGCCACCGGGACGCTGCTGGGCAACGAAGCATGGAGTAAATAGAAGTCTCAAGTGATGCAAGGATCTTAAACGGGAATGGGGATACGTTTTTTTAAAAGGAGTTTTACATGTGGGGACGAACATCGACTGTAACAGGGAAAAACGAAGCGGCTAAGCGCAGTGTCGGGGCCGGTGCAGCGATCATGGCGGTCCTCGTATGCGTCGCGGTGTCCGCCGGCATCGGGTGCCAGAAACAGGAGCAGAAGGCGGTAAAGGAGCGGGTCGTCAACGTCCGGGCCTGGACGTCGGAAACGCGATCTCTCAGACCTTTTGTGGAGTCGATCGGGACCCTCAATCCCTACGAAACGGTCAACGTGAGTTCGGAACTGGACGGGATTCTCAAGGCGATCCACGTCGATGAGGGCTCTCCTGTAACCGCGGGTCAGGTCATCGCCGAGATCAAGGAGACCGATTACCGGCTTGCCGTCGAACAGGCAGCGGCCGTGTGGAAGCAGACCGCGGCGGCCCTGGCCAACGCGAAACAGGAACATCAGCGAAAAGAAGCGCTCTACCGCGAGGAACTGGTCACGAAGCAGCAGTTGGACGATATCGTCGCGCGTCTTGCCCTCGCCCAGGGGGACGTGGAGAAGGCAGGGGCCGGCCTTGATCTGGCAAGGGAAAAACTGACCAAGACGAAGATCCATGCTCCGCTGGCGGGAAGCGTCAAGGAAAAGAAAGTGACCGCGGGGGACTACATCCGTAACGGCACATTCCTCGTCTCGATCATTAGGACAGATCTTCTCAAATTGACATTCACTGTGTCCGAGAAAGACGTGGGAAGCCTCCGGGCGGGTCAGGATGTCGCTTTTGGGGTGGATGCTTTCCCGGGACGTGAATTTCGCGGCCAGGTGAAGACGATCTATCCCCAACTGGAGGAGAAGACGCGCTCTCTCCTGGTCGAGGCACAGGTCGCCAATCGCGATGGAGGCCTCAAACCGGGGTTTTTTACCCGCGTGACGCTCTACACGGGGCCTGCAAAAGGCACCGTCGTCGTGCCGATTACCTCCCTTCTTTACGATGACTCCAATACCAGACTCTTTGTCGTTGAGGGGGATCGGGCAAAGGAGCGAAAGGTCCGTATCGGCCGGAAATACGGCGAGTTTATGGAGATCGTCGAAGGACTCAGGGCCAAGGAGTCCGTCGTGATTGCGGGACAGAACAATCTGATGGAAGGGGTGCTCGTCAATGTGGCTCGCTGATACCTCGGTAAAAAGACCTGTTTTTGCCACCATGACCATCCTGGCTCTGGTGGTCCTCGGCGCGGTCAGCTATCCGGAAATCGGCGTCGATCTCTTCCCCAAGGTCGATTTTCCCATCGTCACGATCTCCACCCGGCTCAACGGCGCGAGCCCCGAGGTGATCGACGTCGACATCACCGACAGGATCGAGGGGGCGGTCAATACCATCAATGGCGTAAAGACGATCACGTCGAGCAGCACCGAAGGGGATTCCCGGGTCACGGTGGAGTTCGTCCTCGAGCGGAACATCGACCTGGCCGTCCAGGACGTCCGGGAAAAAGTCGCCCTGATCCGGAACAAGCTTCCCAAGGACATCGACGAACCCCGGATCGCCAAGGTAGACCCTGATGCGACACCGGTGATGTGGCTCAATCTGGCGGGACAGAAGACGGTTCGGGAGCTTTCCACCTACGTCGACGAGGTGCTCAAGGAGAAGCTCCAGCGGATCAACGGCGTCGGTGATGTCCAGTTATTCGGCCTGCAGCTGCGACAGGTCAGGGTCTGGCTCGATTCCAGAAAACTCCGGGCCTACGGGATTTCCGCGAACGATGTCATGGCTGCTCTCCAGCGGCAGAATATCGAACTGCCGGGGGGGCGGATCGAAAGCCTTTCCAAGGAATACACGATCAAGGTCAAGGGGGAGTTCCTCAACGTCCCCGATTTCAACGACCTGGTGATCGCATACGACAGGGGCGCCCCTGTCCGCCTTAGAGATATGGGGAAGGTGGAGGATGGGATGGAGGAACGGCGCACCATCGCCCGCTTCAACGGGACCCCGGCCGTGACAATGGGTATTCAGAAGCAGTCCGGGACAAACACCGTGGCCGTCGTTAACGCGGTGAAGGCGGAGATCGAGAAGATCAACAGGACCCTGCCGCCTGGGACGACGCTGAACATCGCCATCGACCAGTCCGTGTTCATCCGGCGCTCCATCGCGGAGGTGCAGAAACACCTGATTCTGGGATCGCTCTTCGCGGTCCTCGCCGTCTTCATCTTTCTCGGCAACGTCCGGACAACGCTGATCAGCGCGGTGGCGCTGCCGATCTCGATCATCGCCACCTTTGCCCTGATCCGGGCCTTCGGATTTACCTTCAACAACATGACGATGCTGGCGCTCACGTTATCCGTAGGGCTCCTGATCGACGACGCCATCATCGTCATCGAGAACATCTACCGCCACGTCGAGGAGGGGATGGCACCGCGCGAAGCGGCAACCTTTGCCACCACCGAGATCGGTCTCGCGGTCATGGCGACCACCTTCGCCATCGTGGCGATCTTCCTCCCGGTGGCGTTTATGAAGGGGATGATCGGCCGCTTCTTTCTCCAGTTCGCCCTGACGGTGGTCTTTTCGATCCTCGTCTCCCTGCTGGTATCGTTTACCCTGACGCCGATGATGGCCTCGATCTTCCTCAGGCCGGCCGTGGTCAAGCGGGGAGGGCATGGGACGCCGGCGGCCGCAAAATTTTGGGAGCGGCCCGGGGAATGGTTTGACCGGGGGTACAAAAAATTGGAGGCGGTCTACCGGCTCGTTCTGGCCTTTTCCCTGAAACACCGCGGCGTCGTACTCATCGGCGCCGTTCTGCTGTTTGTCGGCAGCCTCTACATCACCAAATACCTGGGGACGGAGTTCACGCCGCCGGAGGACCAGGGACAGTTCATCGTTCGTCTGGAAGCGCCCATCGACTATTCGGTGGAGAAGGCCGACGAACTCTTCCGGCCGGCGGAAGAACTCGTGAGAAGCATGCCGGAGGTCCGGGCGGTTTTGTACCGGCTGGGCATCGGGGGGACGATCAACCGGGGGATCCTGATGACGAGTCTTGTTCCGAAAAGCGAACGAAAAAAGACCCAGATGGATCTGAAGAAGGAGATCCGCGAGAAACTGAAGAGGTTCCCCGGCCTCAAGGCGTCGGCGGAGGACTTCTCCATGATCGGCGGCGGGCAGCGGCAGGTGCCGATCCAGTACAGCGTCCGGGGGCCTGATCTTACGGCGATACAGGACTATGCGCGGCAGATCGCCGGCAGCTTCTCGAAGATACCCGGGATTGTGGACGTCGATACATCGCTCGAGATGGGGAAACCCGAACTCAAGGTCTACATCGACCGCGACAAGGCAGCCGACCTCGGGGTGGACGTGGCCACCGTCGCCCAGGCGATCAACCTCCTCATGAGCGGGGAGACCGAGGTGACCAGGTACAAGGATGAGACCCGGGGGAAGCGTTACGATCTGCGGATCCGCCTCAATCCGGAAGAGCGGCGCGATCCCGATGACCTGACCAGGCTCTATGTCCGGTCGCGCGACGGACGGCTGGTCGAGCTCCGCAATCTCGTCCGGATCCAGGAGGGAGGGGGACCGAGCGTCATCAACCGCGAGGATCGCCAGCGGGCGATCACGCTGTTCGCAAGCCTTGAGGGCATTCCGCTGGGTACGGCCATGGAAGGCCTCAACGCCATCGCGGCCAAGATCCTTCCCCCAGACTATCTCCCGAAATACCGGGGGCAGGCCGATACGATGGCCGAATCTTTCGGATACCTGCTGTTCGCCATCCTCCTCGGCGTGGTGATGGCCTACATGATCCTTGCTGCCCAGTTCGAGAGCTTTGTCCATCCCTTCACCGTACTTTTGTCCATGCCGCTTTCGTTCATCGGGGCCTTCGGCGCGCTCCTCGTGACGGGAAATACGATCAGCGTCTTTAGCTTCATCGGCCTGATCCTCCTGATGGGGCTCGTCAAGAAAAACGCGATCCTGCTCGTCGATTACACCAATGTGCTGCGGGAACGGGGGGTCTCGCGAAGAGAGGCGATCCTCGAGGCCGGACCGGTCCGGCTCCGGCCGATCCTGATGACGACCTTCGCGATGGTCTTCGGGATGTTTCCGGTCGCTTTCGGCATGGGAGAAGGGGCGGAAACCCGTGCCCCTATGGGAATCGCGGTCATCGGCGGCCTGCTGACCTCGCTCTTTCTGACACTGGTGGTCGTGCCGGCCGCCTACGATCTCTTCGACGACATCCAGGGGTTCTTCACGAGGCGGAAAAAGAGGGATGGCAGAGCGGAATCTATAACGGTCGGTCCGAGGGAAGAAACGTCCCGGCGATGAGAGAAGGGGGCTCGAATCATGAAAATGTTTCTGATCATCTACGGTGAGGCAGCGGATGAGTATGTGATCGCCGCCCTGAAAGAGGTAGGGGTCCACGGCTATACGAAGATGGTAGAGGCCAGGGGGGAGGGGACGGAAACCGAACCGAAACTGGGGACCCACTTCTGGCCCGGGAAGAACAATATCCTTTTCATGGCGGTGGCCGACGAACAGATCCCGAGGATCAGCGAACGAATCCGGACAATCAAACAGGATCATCCCCGTGCCGGCGTCCGGAGCTTTCTCCTGCCAATGGAGGAGATCGTTTAGAAATGAACCACCACCTGCATCACGTCCATATCTTCGCCTCGGACCTCGATGGAAGCATCGCATTCTATCGGGATTTTTTTGATGGGGAAGTTGTTTTGGATATGGGGCTTGCCGGGGCAAGAAACGTGTTTATGAAGGTGGGGAATGGGAAAATCCATTTTTACGACCAGCCGCCCCGGTTTTCCGGGAGGGGGAGCATCCACCATTTTGGCATTCAGACCGATGATATCGAAGGCCTCGTCAGTAAGATGAAATCAAAGGGGGTTGTCTTCACGAAAGGCGTTACGGATGCCGGATTTTGGAAATACATCATGGTTCCGGCCCCGGACGATATCCTCATCGAGGTGTTCGAGGTGGATAAAGATCGGATCCCGGCTGAATTTTCCAGCTATTTTGAATAGAGGTAAAGAACAATGGCGAAAGGACAGGCGACCCGCAGGCAGAAGGATATCTCCCGCCTCCTTAGGGAAAAGAAGCGAATTCCGCCGCCGGACAAAATCCGAAATGCGAGGAAGGAAAGGAAGAAGTGAGCAAAGTCGAAAGCCCGTGGACCGATAAGGACCGAAAGCGGATCGCGGCGGAAGGCTTGACCGCCGGGGAGGTGGAAAGGCAGCTCTCCCTCTTCCGGCGCGGTGTCTCCCCGGTCCGGCTGAACCGTCCCTGCCGCGCGGGAGACGGGATCGCCGTGCTCGGAGCAGCGGAACAGAGGGAGCGGATCGAGGTATACGAAGCGGCGCTTCAGACAAAGCGGTTCGTCAAATTTGTCCCGGCTTCCGGCGCGGCGAGCCGTATGTTCAAGGAGTGGTACCGCTGCCTCGGCGAAGGAGGGTTTTCCGAGAAGACGAGGGAGGATGCCTTTTATTCCGATCTCAAGCGACATTGCTTCTTTACCGATCTGCAGGCCGTTGCCGCCTCCAAGCGGCTGGATTTGGAGGAGCTGATCGAGAAGCGGGACAGCGCAACGATCCTGAGGTATCTCCTGACGGAAGAGGGGTTGAATTACGGGCGTCTTCCCAAGGCGCTCCTGAAATTCCACGCCTATCCCGAAGGGTGTCGGACCGCCCTGGAGGAACACCTGGTCGAGGCCGCGCTCTACGCGCGAGACGACCGAAACATCTCCCGCCTCCATTTCACCGTCTCCGGCGAACATCAGAGCGCCGTCCGGGGGTTTCTGCAACGGGTAACAGGTGACTACGAGTCTCGCTTGGGCACGGCCTTCGAGGTCGGCTTCTCCATCCAGTCGACGGGAACGAACACCCTGTCCGTCGATCCGGGGAATCGACCTTTTCGTGACGGGCACGGAGGCCTGGTCTTTCGCCCGGGGGGCCACGGCTCCCTCCTTGCCAACCTCAACGCCCTCGAGGCTGATATCGTCTTTTTGAAAAATATCGACAACTGCGTTCCGGATCGCCTGAAACCGGAAACCGTCCGCTGGAAGAAGATCCTGGCCGGCTGTCTGATCACGCTGCAGGAGGGGGTATTCTCCCGGGTTCGCCGTCTTTCGGCGGCAAACGCCGACGAAGCCGACCTCACCGAGATCGCCCGGTTCTGTCAGAAGGAGCTCCATCTCGATATGCCGCCGGGGTTTATGAAACGTTCTCCGATCGAGCGGCGGTTATTTCTGTTCGAAAAGCTGAACCGGCCGCTCAGGGTCTGCGGCATGGTGAAGAACGAGGGGGAACCGGGGGGCGGCCCATTCTGGGTCGACCGCCCGGATGGAGCGGGGGCCGCATCGCTCCAGATCGTCGAGGAGGTGCAGATCGACCGGTCCGATCCCGGGCAGCGGACCCTCTGGGAATCTTCCGGTTACTTCAACCCGGTAGATCTGGTCTGCGGCGTCAGCGATTACCAGGGGCAAAAATTTGCTCTCACCCGGTACATCGATCCGGAGTGGTCCACCATATCCCGGAAGTCGGAAGAGGGGAGGGAGCTCCTGGCGCTTGAGCGGCCCGGACTCTGGAACGGGTCGATGGCCCTCTGGAACACCCTCTTTGTCGAGGTGCCCCTGATCACCTTCAATCCGGTGAAGACCGTCGAAGATCTCCTCCGGCCGCAGCACCTTGCATCGTAAAAGCCGTCAGTATAGTACGATGCGTCCGCCGGTAAGGCTATTGATGAAGGTCTGGACAGCGGGCGGGATCTCGAAATCGAGCAGGTAAAGAGGTTCACCCCCCGACGTCACCCGCAGCGCGGGAAAGGTTGTCGTAACCCGCGGACGGTTGCCGCCTTCCGGAATCCGGAACGCGAAATGGCCGAACGAAACGGGGATCTGGAGCCCCTGGAGCAGCCCTTCGATCAGGGGTCTTCCCGAGGCGTCCGCATCGATGACGATCACCTCCGTTCCGCCTTCTTTGAGGATGCGGACAAACTGGTCGGGGAGCTTTTTGGTGTGGATGGCGAATCGTTTGCCCCCCTTCTGAAGGAGGAGGTCGGCCGTGATGGTGAGGTTGAAACCGCTTTTCGCTTGATCGAAGAGGACAATCTCGGTGCTCGCGACGGGCGTTTCTCCGAGGGTCTTCAGAAGCCGTTCCGCGAGGGCGATCCCTTTTAATCCCCGAAGGTCGACGGTCATCGGCGCCGCTTTCCCGATCGACGGCCCGGTCACCGCCCGATCGCCGAAAATTTCCGTGACCGCAAGGCCGTTTTTCTCGAGAAATGAGCGGGCCTCTCCCGGGAGGGGTTTTTCGTTGCTTGCCAGGAGAAACAATCCCTGGCGATAGGTCGTGCCGGCAACGGGTTTTTTCGTGGCAATGATCCAGTCGGGATAGACCCGTATTTCCGGCGCAGGAAGCATGACGAGGGGGCTGCCGACCTCGTTCATCTCGTAATTCCGGGAACGCCGGATGATCGCTTTGAGGCCGGCGAGGCCGTCGCCGAGTTCATCCCCCGGGACAATGGCGTAATTCGGCCAGGATTGACCGATCAGGGTCTTGATCTCCTCCGACAGGCGGTTTCCGAAATCGAGGAGAGCCGTCGTCCCCTCGTCGAGCTCGACCACCGGGATCAGCGAACAATCGATCGTGAGTTGGGTCGCCTCCTTGAGGGGGATGAAGTAATTACCCTTGGCGATGAGCACACCGTTCAGCCGGCCGACCACCGGTCGAATGAACCCCAAGATATGCTCTACCGTCGGCGGAGCCCTCAACGCCGTCTCGGGAGGGGCTTTCTCCTCCGGACGTACCGCGGGCGCCGAAGATTCCGCTGCCGCGGCGCGCTCCTGACCCTTGATCGCGTCGGCAGGAGGGGGGAGGGCGCTTTTTTTGCGGACGTCGCTCGGCGCGTCGGGGGGTTCCAAGGGTTCCCGAAGGGGGAGGATGATTTTCTGTCCGGGGTAGATCCGATTTATATCCTTGATCTCCGGGTTGAGGTGCCGGATCAGGTCATAAGATACCCGCTTCTTGTGCTCCCCCCGCTGCCTCCGGAGAATCCCGGCGAAGTGGTCCCCTTTTTGCACTACGTAAACCGTCGTCTTGCCCGGGGCGGCGGTCTTGTGAAAGACAAGGCTGGCGCTGTCTTCGCGGGCCTCGGTCGGGAAGCAAAAAAGCGCCGTCAGGAGAAGGCAAACGACGATCATGCCGGCTGTGCGATAATGACATTTCCCCATCAGCGACCACTCCCGAAGTTATCGCGGAGGAGCTCCCTGGCGATGATCATCCGGCGGACCTCCGCGGTGCCGGCGCCGATATCCCACAGTTTCTGATCCAGGTAGTGACGGGAAACCGCGTATTCCTGGCAGTAGCCATAACCGCCGTGGATCTGAATGGCGTCCGCGGCGATCTTCGTCCCCATCTCACCGCAGAAAAGCAGGGCGGCGGCCGCCTTGCGGTCAAGATCGGTTCCCTTCCCGCCGACCTTGTTCGCCAGCGAGTCGCAGTAGGCCGCGGCGCTGTAAGCCATCCATTTTGAGGCCATGTAGCCGGTGTACATATCGGCCAGCTTTCCCTGGATGAATTGGAAAGAGGCGATGGGCTTCCCGAATTGCATCCTCTCCCTGGCATACCGGAGGCTCAGTTCCAAGCAGGCCCGCTGCGAACCGAGGCAGCAGCCGCTCAGGGTGATCCGCTCGGTGCAGAGGCCGTTGGTCAGGATCGCCCCGCCCCGGTTCAGGCCGCCGATGAGGTTTTCTTCGGGCAGCTCCATATCCTCGAAGGTGATCAGGGCGGTCGGTGAGCACCGCATGCCCCATTTCTTGATCTTTTCCCTGTGGAACCCCTTCATACCGCCGGTAAGAAAGTAGAAGGCGGAGATCCCGTGCGCCCCCCGTGTCGGGCTGGTCTTTGCGTAAAACATCATAAAATCGGCGACGGTTCCGTTGGTGATGAAGGTTTTGCCCCCGTTGATCCGATAGCGGTCCCCGACCTTCTCGGCGCGGGTCGTCATCCCCATCGCATCGGAGCCGGAGTTGGGTTCGGTGATTCCCAGGCAGCCGATCAATTCCCCGCTGCAGGCCCGCGGGAGGAACGTTGCCTTTTGCTCCTCCGTAGCATTCCGGCGGAAGTTGTCGAAACAGAGCGTCTGGCTTGCGCCCACGGTCATGGCCAGCGCGTTGCTCACCCGTCCGATGGTTTCGTAGATGAGCAGGGTCTCCACATAACCGAGCCCGGTGCCGCCGTATTCTTCTTCGAAGGCAATGCCGTTGACGCCGAGCTTGCCCAGCTCCCGGAAGAGGTCGGGGGGCATCTCATCCTTCTCGTAGAGATCCTCCATCTGCGGTTCGAGCCAGTCGGATGCCCATCGCCAGACGCTTTCTTCAATCAGTTTCTGTTCCAGTGTAAATTCGAAATCGAGCGACATGGTGGTGTCCTTTCTGATGTATCATGGTCATAGCGGCTACGTGACATGCTCCTCACCTTTGAGCGCCTGTCCCAGGCTCGACCATTTGTCCGAGACGTAGGCGATCCTGCCCGTTTTCCATGCAAAACGGCCTTGCCGCCATTCCTCGAAGCGGTCTTCATCGATAAGCGTCATGACCCTGCCGATGCAGTGTTGGGCGCAGCTCGGCACGCCTCCGCCTTCTCTGCGCTGCCTGCACAGGGTGCACTTGACAGGCGTCCCTCCTTCCCCATCCCTTTCGCACACCCCGAAAGGGCAGGCCGGCACGCATAGGCCGCAGCCGTTGCATAGATCCTGCCGTACCTGGATCGTTCCGTCCGCCTCCCTGACGATCGCCTCGACCGGGCAAACCGCCAGGCACGCGGGCTGATCGCAATGCTGGCACAGGGTCGGGATAAAGTCCCTGTGGAGGATGCCGTCGAGCAGGCGGGCCCCGGTCTCCAGGACCTTCATCGGATGGGGGCCCGTTCCCAGGCCGAGTTCCTGCTTGCATGCCACCTCGCAGGTCCTGCACCCCCAGCAGCGGTCCAAATCGATCACCATTACGACCTCTGAATTCATCGAAGCGCGCCCCCTTGTTGCCGATCGCCGCTGTCCGCAGCGCCCTTCCTCAGCCGGCAGCCGATGCCCCGCATCGGCACCGAACCGATCCCTTCGGCAAACCGGTTCCAGGGGATCACCCGGTTGATATTGGCCCTGCCCTCCCAGCCAGGTGTGGTTTGAACGACGTCGGGGTGTAACCCTAAGGTGATCACGGCGAACAGCGTGGCGCTGCCGGTGCCGGTCTCGATGACGACCGGATCACCCTCTGCGATGTCCAGCCGGGCGGCGGTATCGGGGTGGATGAGAACGCCCGGCCGGGGATGGATCTCGCGGAGCAAGGGATTTTGGCGGTTCTCCGTGTGCCGGTATACGGGAAGCCTCCATCCCGTGGTGAGGATGTAGGGGTACTCTTTCATCTGCTCCTTAGCGGCGGGGCTTTCGGGCGATGACCTATAGCCGGGCAGGGGGGCGCAGCGGTTCTTTTCGAGGAGCGACGAGTAGAGTTCGACTTTCCCCGAGGGGGTGTTGAAGCCGTTCTTTTCATACTGCCGGTAAACAAAGGGCGCGTGAATCCTTTTTTGTTCCTTGAATTCCCGAAACGTCAATCCCGTGGGTTTGAGGAGGGAATCGTAGAGTTCCCCGGAGTCGTTCCAGAAATGGTCCGCAAGTCCAAGTTTCCTTGCCAGATCGCAGATGATATCCACGTCGGAGCGCGCCTCGGTGAGCTCCACTGCCTTCTGCTGGGCGATGGTATAGGTCGGGCAGACCTGGAAGGATGAGATCAGGTTGTCCCGCTCGAGCCAGGATGAGGCGGGCAGAACGATATCGGCCATTTTCGCCGTCGGGGTCATGAAGAGATCGCAGACGGCGATGAATTCCAATTTATTCATGGCCTCTTCGACGCGCGGGGTATTGGAATAGCTGATCAGGGCGTTGCTCCCGAAGATCAAAGCCGCCTTGACCGGGTACGGTTTGTCCGTGGCGATGGTTTCCCAAAGGGTGGGCATATGCGCCGTCGGAACCGGGGAAAGTCTGTCACAGAGCAGCGGAAAAGCGTCGAACCCCCTGCGCATGGGGATCTTCTCTGCGGGGAGAAGATCGTATCCGATGAAGGCATGGCTGTTCTGGCTGGTTTCGCCGCGCTGCGAGACCGTCACGTTCCCGCCGGGGATGCCTATGTTCCCCGTCACGGCGGCCAGGAGCGAAACCGCTCGGCAGGCCTGGATCGAATCGTGGACGGTGTCGAGCGAGACGCAGCGGTAGATCGCGGCCGGTTTGGTCTTTGCGTACAGTCTGGCCGCTCGACCGATGAGCGCCGCGGGGACCCTGGTTATCGCCTCGCCCCATTCGGGGGTATATTGGCCGATGTGCTCCCGCAGAAGGTCGAATCCGACGGTCCAATCCCGGATGAATTCCCCGTCGGTCAAGCCTTCCTGGATGATGGTATGGAGCAGCGCCAGGGCGAGCGCCGTATCGGTACCCGGTCTCAACTGGAGCCAGAGATCGGCCTTGGCGGCCGTCTCCGAGAGGTAGGGATCGACGACGATCAGGCCCGCCCCCCTCTGCCGCGCATCCATGATCTGCGAAGCGAAATAGGGCCAGGTGGAGGCGGGGTTGGTACCCCAAACGAGCACGCAGCGCGTGTTCTCGAAATCGGGGACTTCGGTGTAGGTAGCCCCGAAGGTCACGCCGTTGTCGACGAGCCGCGGCCAGAGACACTGGGCCCAGCCGGCGGCGCCGTGGTTAACCGCCCCGAAGGCGTTGGCCAGACGGCTGTAAACCCGGGACCACCCCCGCATCGTGCCCTGGAGGAAGGCAACCCCCTGGTGGCCGTCCTGTCGCCGGTACTCGAGCAGCTTCCCGGCGATGCCCTCCAGGGCCTCCTCCCAGGAGATCCGTTCCCACTTTCCCTCTCCACGCGCCCCGATCCGCTTCAACGGATGCCGGAGGCGGCCCGGGTTGTACACCAGGTCCCGGGCAGCCAGCCCTTTGGCGCAAAGCACCCCCCGCGAAATCGGGGATTCGGGATCGCCTTCCACCCTGAGGATCCGACCGGTTGCTTCGGCGATGAAGACGAGGACCTCGCAGCACATGTTGCAGGAGTAGCAGGCGGATTTGACGATTCTTTCGCCCGGCCTGGGGGGCAGCGGTGCGCGCCTCGGCAGGGGCTGGATT
>Ga0233425_10002739_pt1 | contig 33826 bp, 32 predicted proteins | sample Watercolumn_Towu_2_FD_181712 | JGI IMG/M metagenome (GOLD analysis project Ga0233425, IMG submission 181712) | Freshwater microbial communities from Lake Towuti, South Sulawesi, Indonesia - Watercolumn_Towuti2014_140_MG | ecosystem: Environmental > Aquatic > Freshwater > Lake | place...
CATGAGCAAGCTGGGGCTGACGCTGCGTAGCGTGGCGGAGTCCGCCCGTCCCGCCGCCACATTCCGCGAATTGTTCTTTCAGTTGGGCAGTGACGAATATCTGTGTCCGGATGGCAAGACGCCTGCAATGGATTTTGGCGTTTACAACCGGGGCGCATGCAACGGCTTCCGTTATGACGGTAGTGCCACATTTGCCGATTATGGCCGGATCGGCGCAGCAGCGCCGCTCATCATCAGCGCTACCGCATCCGGCTCGATGTATGCGCGGGCGCTGCAAGGCAGCCGGGGCGAGCCAAGTGCGCTGCTGCTGGCACGCTTGGCCGCGCTGGACGAGATGCTACGGACGCAGGGTAAGACGCTGATTCTGGTGATGCCGCCGCTGTTGCCCGGACTGGAGCAGGCATTCCTGCATCATCCGGATTACGGGCCCCATTTGCTGCACACGCGGCAAAGCCTGAAACACTGGTCGGACGCGCATAACATTGCCTGGTTTGATTTTGGCGAGAGCGAGCGTTTCGGCTGTCAGCCCGGCGAATTCATTGATACCCACCACGCCACGCAGGAATGCTACGGCAAGATTTTTGCCGCTTTCTGGCAGAATGCCCGCAAGCCCGATGGCACTCCGCTCATCTCCGCGCAACCCGCACATTGATTCCGCCATGCCACGCACACCCCTGCTTATCCTGCTCGCCGTCCTCGGCTTCATTCCGCCGCTGTTTTTTTTCAGCGTGGGCGAAGAAGGGATTTACACCATCAGTTCCATGGAGATGTGGCAAAGCCGGAATTGGCTGATTGAGACCATGTACGGCATCAATCTGCAACGTCCGCCGCTGATGAACTGGCTGGTGGTCGGCATCGCCAATCTGATCGGCTGGATGAATGTGTTGGTGGCCGCGCGGCTGGTCAGTGTTCTGGCCACGCTGGGCATGGTCGGCTGGCTGTACTGGCTATGCCGCAGACTGTTTGCCGACCCGGCTTTTGCCCTGTTTGCCGCCTTGAGTTGCCTGACGCTGGCGGATCTGTCGCTGTACCGGGGCTGGCTAGCCTACACCGATCCGCTGTTTGCCTTCTTTACCTTCGGGGCGATGGCGACATTGTGGGTGGGCGTGGCGGAGCGAAAGCGCACTTGGTTGCTGGCCTCGGTGCTGCTGGTCAGCGGCGCGCTGCTGACCAAGGCCTTCACCGCCTATGTGTTTTACGCCACGGTGTTGCTGGTGCTGGCCTTGCGGCGGGAGTCGCGCAGTTTTCTGCTCAGTCCGGCCAGCTTGCTTGCCTTGTCGTCGTTGCTGGTGGTGCCCGCGCTGTGGTTTGGCAACACCCATCAGCCGGGCGGGCAGAGCCAGTCCATGTTCAACGAGATTCTGGTGAAGCTGTCGGCAGAAGACTGGGGCAGCTACTTTGCGCACCTGTTCAGCTTCCCCACAGATACTGCGTTGCGCATGTCGCCTGCGGTGTTGCTGGCGGGGTATCTGGTGCTGCGTCGGCGGGTGCGGGTGCCGGAAGCGCAGCCGGAGGTGTTGCGGGGTGCGCTGCTGATCGCGCTGCTGGGATTCCTCCCTTACTGGCTGGCACCGCACAGCAGCATTCGCTATCTGTTTCCGATCTATCCGCTGATTGCGCTGGTGTGCGCCCGGCTGATCTGGCGGGCCGAGGCACAGGAACTGGCGTTACGCTGGTTCGGTGCGCTGGTTGCCCTGAAGCTGTTGTTCGGGCTGGCGCTGTTTCCCTACTACCAGCAGCAATTCCGGGGGGCGAATTACGTCGAACTAGCCAACGATCTGAACCGGCAAATTCAGGGCTATCCGCTGTATAGCCGCGACCTGCGCTCGGTGAGCGAGAGTATCGTCGGCGAAATGGATGCGCAGCGGTTGCCAGCGCCGCTGATCATGGCGCCGCCTGCGGAGTGGAATAACGGATTTGAACTGGCGATGGAGCCGGAAGCGGGTAGTCAGGTGTACAGCAAACTGCGGGTGACCAACGACGAGCTGTACCTGCTGTGCCGGGGGGCGGCCTGCGGGGCTGCGCGTACCTTGCCGAAAGAGCGTTATTGACGCTCAGCGCGCGTTGCCGAACACAAAGAAACGCAGCGACAGGAACATCGCTACGATGTACACCGCCGTCGAGATGGCCTGGGCCAGCAGTTCGGCTATGCCCGCTTGCAGGGCGAAGTGCAGTACGGCCAGATTGATGCTGAAGCAGCATCCGAATGCCAGCAGGTAGCGCGCGCCCTGCCGAGTGATGTGGCCTTCATGGCGGAATACAAAGCGCCGCGACACAAAAAAACCCAGCACCAGTCCGACCAGATAGCCGGCCGCATTCGCCGCATACGGCTGGAAGCCCAGCGCCGTCAGGCCGAAGATGGTGGCGAAGCCGGCGACGGTGTTGAGTGCGCCGGACAGCGAGTAGCGCGACAGAATGCCCGCTTCGTGTTTGAGTTTGCTCATGTCTGTGCGTCGTCGGTGGTGCGGCGAATGACGTACAGCGGGCGCTTCTTGGTCTCGTCAAAAGTCTTGCCGAGATAAACGCCCAAAATACCGAGCAGGGCGATGATGATGCCGCCAATGAAGTACAGCGACACGAACAGACTGCTCCAGCCAACCACCGGATAGCCATGCAGCAGGGATTGCGCCAGGATGTAGATGCCGTAGCAGAGGGCGAACCCGGCCATCATGAAGCCGAAGCGCACTGCCAGCCGCAGCGGTTTGTCGGAAAACGCGATGATGGTATCCACTGCCAGTTTCCACAGCCGCGAAAAGGAATAGGCCGACTCGCCCGCATAGCGTTCGCCGTGCTCCACGTCCACATAAACCACCGGAAAGCCCAGCCACTGCACCAGCGCACTGAAGTAGCGCAGCTGTTCACCGAAGCGGCGGTAGTTTTCCACGACCTTGCGTGACAGGATGCGGAAGGTGCCCACTTCGCCGTCGTATTCTATGTCGGCCAGCCAGGCAAATACCTTGTAGAACGTCCAGGAGGCCAGCCGTTTGTGCAGGCTGTGCTGTCGCCGCCCGCGCCTAGCCAGCACCACGTCGTAACCTTCCAGTGCCTTAGCATACAGTCGGGGGATTTCTTCCGGGCGGTCCTGCAAATCGCAATCCATGACCACCACCCAGTCGCCGGAGCAGAAATCCAGCCCGGCCGTGATGCCGTAATACTGGCCGAAGTTGCGGCTGAACTGGATGCCCTTGACGCGCGGGTCGGCTGCGGCAAGGCGCTCGATCACCGCCCATGAACCGTCGCCGCCGCAATCTTCCACCAGCACGATCTCGAATTCGTGCGTGATCGGTTCCAGTGCCAGCTTCAGTCGTCGGTAAAGCTCGTCCAGGCAGTCTTCAGCCTTATAAACGGGGACAACGATGGAGAGATGCGGAGCGGTCATAAACGGATTTGGCAGCGTGTGCGGTAGATTGTCTCACATTCGCGCGCCACCTCGTCCCAGCCATGACGAAATGCGGGAACCGGCGCGGTGCGGGACAGTTGTGATTCAACGGCATCTCGCCACGCCGAAGTGCCTGCGTCCAGCGCCAGCACGCTGCCCGCATCGGCGCTTACCTGTGCCGCTGCGCCGCAGGCATCGGACACCACCACGGGCACTGCGGCGGCCATTGCCTCCGAGATCACCATGCCGTAAGGCTCGGAGCGGGCAGGGTGCAGCAGCACATCGAAACCCGGCAGATAGTCGTTGTCCGTGCGCCAGCCCAACAGGCGATAGCCGTCCCGCCAGCCTGAAAACAGGTGTTTGATCTCCCCCGGTTGCGGGCCGACGACCCACAGTTCCAGCGCCGGTCGCGTTTTGCGCAGTTGGGCGACGATCTCCACCGCCAGCGGCAAGCCCTTGCGTTTCCACTCCCGTCCCACGAATCCGATCACGCCCGCGTCGGCGGCGACATTCCGCCCGGGCCGTGTCACGCCGGGTTGTACGCCAGGCGCTACCGGCGAGGTGAGCTTGTCGGCGAGTTCCGGGTAATAGTGCGCCAATTGATGGCGGATGATGGCCGAATTCGGCATGATCGCCCGGGCTACGGATAGCTCCCGCCGTTCCAGATACAACTGCATCCAGATGCGCGGCGACAGCTTTTTCCACCACGGGCGTTCGCGCACAGAAGCAAAAGGGGGGCCGTGAAAGGTGGTTGCATCGTGGCATGACAGGCGCTCGTGGCTGTGGATCAGCCAGCCGGGGTGTGGATGCCGGGCGAGCCAGCCCCGGAACCGGCGTCCGAAACGCAGATAGGACAGCCAGCGTGGCCGTGGTGCGATCTCGCCCAGTTCATGCACGACGATGCCGGTCGGCATCGGAGCGTGGCAGCGCTCGCAAACGACCACAACGTCATGGCCGAGACGCGCCAGTTCGTGGGTCAGCTCCCACACGTAACGCTCCATGCCACCGACTGGCCCGTATCGGCGCACCACATGCAGCAGCTTCAGTCGTTCATCAGACATGGCGGGAAGAGCAGCCGGTATAATCGCCGCTGGATTTCAAAGAACCGCATGGTATGCAAAACGCCGCCGAAAGGCCATCCCCCCAACTCCTGGCCCTGATACGACACGAATGTCGCCGCCATCCCTCGTAAGCAAGGGCGACTATCGCCCCGACATAGACGGCCTGCGCGCCATGGCCGTGCTGGCCGTGGTCTGCTACCACGCCTTCCCCGCCTGGATGCACGGCGGATTTATCGGCGTGGACATCTTCTTCGTGATCTCCGGCTACCTGATCTCCAAGCACATCTGGGAGGACTTGGCTGCCGGGACGTTCAGCATCAAGGCCTTCTATGCCCGGCGCATCCGCCGCATCTTTCCGGCGCTGGGCGTGGTCTTGTCCGCTTCGCTGGTGGCGGGCTGGATCATTCTGTCTCCCGGCGAATACGAACAGTTGGGCAAACACGTCGAGGGCGGCGCCGGCTTTGTCTCCAACCTGATCTACTGGAAAGAGGCGGGATATTTCGATAATGCCGCCGATACCAAACCCTTGTTGCACCTGTGGTCGTTGGGCATCGAGGAGCAGTTCTACATCGCGTGGCCGTTGATTCTGGCCTTTCTGTGGCGGCAGCCGCACCATGCCGGATGGGTGTTGCCCGGCGTGCTGGCGGTCTCGCTGGCCTATAGCCTAGTATTGGTGCGCCATGACGCCGTGGCCGATTTCTACTCCCCGTTTTCGCGTTTCTGGGAACTGGCCCTAGGGGCGGTGTTGGCGCATCAAACGATGCAACGTCTGGCGCTGAACGGGTGGCAGCGCAGCGGGCTGGCCGGGCTGGGGTTGGCGCTGATTCTGACCGGCATCGTCACGCTCGACAGCCATGATCCGTTTCCTGGCTACTGGGCGCTGTTGCCCGCACTGGGCGCGGCCTTACTGATACAGGCCGGCGAGGGTGCCTGGCTGAACCGTCGCCTGTTGGCCTGTCGCGGCCTAGTGTGGGTGGGGCTGATTAGCTATCCGCTCTATCTGTGGCACTGGCCGCTACTGTCGTTCGCCCGCATCATGGAAGCGGCCACGCCTGCGCCGGAAGTTCGTTTCATGCTGCTGATGGTCGGTGGGGTATTGGCGTGGCTGACCTATAAACTGGTCGAAACCCCGATTCGTCGGCGAGCCCGTTCGCGTCAGGTCATCGTGATGCTTTGCTTGGGAATGTTGATTCTGGCTGTGGCCGGGGAGTCGGTGCGCAAGCTGGATGGTTTCAAATCCCGCAAGCTGGACATGCTGAACGCCGATCCGGCAACGCTGGTGCTGGGGGCGGATCGGGCGCGTATGCAGCACGAATGTGGATTGGGCGACGAGCAGAAAAAGAAGTTTGAGTATTGCCTGCAATCAGCGCCCCACGCGAATTACGCCCTGCTGGGCGACAGCAAGGGGGAGGCGCTGCTCTATGGCCTAGTTCGGGAATCGTCGCCGGGAATGGAATGGCTGATGCTGGGTTCGGTGCATCCGCCGGGAGCCAGGGGGACTGGCAGCGCCATGCAGGAGAAAAACCAGTTGGCCTGGCAACAGGTGGAACAAACGGCAGAGATCCGGGGGGTTGTGCTGGCTGTGGCCCTGCGGGGAATTGTCCGGCTGGATGAGCGCGGTTTTATCGCCAGCCCGGTCCCACCGGGGGTTCTGGAGCAATACAGCCTATCCATCGCACGGCTGGAACAGGCGGGAAAGCGGGTCGTGTTCGTCATGGACAATCCGACCTTTCCCGATCCGCGCAGTTGCATCCGTGGCGGGTTGACCTCCAGCGAGTGGCTCAACCAGTTCCTGTATCGCAAGGAAAATCCCTACTGCACCATGAGCCACGAATCCTATCTGGCGGGAACGCGCGTCTATCGGGAATTTGTCGGCGCGCTGCAACAGCGGCATCCCGCAATGGTCGTGTATGACCCGACTCCCTTGTTGTGCGAGGTGGCGAAGGATAGGTGCGCTGTCACGCGAGAGGGCAAATTTCTCTACAGTTACGGCGACCACATTTCCGATGCGGCCAATTCGATCCTCGCCAGGGACATGATGCCCATGCTGCGGGGGCTGGCGCACTAGGGACGCACTAGCGTCTTTGGCGGAACCAGAGCTTGATATATCTGTAATAACTGTTTTCGGCATTCATCACGGCCAGCATGAAGCCTTCCCGGCCATCCAGAAAACCGGCGCGAAGTACGTAGGTGCGGAAGAACGCCCAAGCGCCGTGCAGTATCGCCTGCGACAGGCCGCCTCGCCGCCCGCTGGCGTCCATCTGTGCGGCGGCGGCGCTGGAATAGTGGTTTAGCTTGGTTATGACATCGCCAAAATCGCGGTAACTGTAATGCAGCAAGTCTTCGCGCAAGTTGGCCACCGCACCGTTAACCTGCACCGATTCGTGCACCAGCGCCTCACTGAAACGGCCATGCTGGCGGCGGAACAGGCGCAATACATGGTCGGGACGCCAGCCGGAGTGGTGCATGAAGCGCCCGCAAAAACTGGACAGGCGCGGAATTCGGTATCCATCGGCTTGCGGTGATGCCAGAGCGGCCTCGATCTCGGCGTGCAGCGCCGACGTTACGCGCTCGTCCGCATCCAGCGACAGCACCCAATCCCCGGTAGCGTAGCTCAGCGCCAGATTCTTCTGCGGGCCGAAACCCGGCCAGTCGGCGTGCAGATGGACATGCGGCGTGAACTGTCGGGCGATCTCCTGCGTGCCATCCGTGCTGCCGGAATCCACCACGATGATCTCGTCCGCCCAAGCCACCGACTCCAGGCAGGCGCGAATGTTTGCGGCTTCGTTCTTGGTGATAAGGATGACGGAGAGTCGAGGCATTGTCAGTCCCTTTGCGATAAGGGGGCGAACAACCAAGCGGTCATGAAGGCGAAAAACAAGCCCTCCGTGTGGTCGAGCAGCATCGAATTGAATAGGCAGGTCAAGGCGTAGGTCAAGACCAACCCCCGGGCGGCGACCTGTTCAAAGGGGGGGAGCCGGGCGGCACAGCGCCATTGTGTGATGAATAGCAGCATCAATAGCAGCGCACCGGGGAGCCCCACCTGGGCCGCCAGCATCAGATATTCGTTGTGTGGATTCTGCGTGGTTATCACATCCATTTGGGCGGTCTGCCGGGCGAAGGCCTCTGCGAAGCCGCCGGTGCCATAACCCATCAGGGGGTGCTGAACGATCAGTCTGGCCGTGTTGCTATAGAAATCGAGTCGCTGCCCCATTGAGGAGTTTGCATGGTTCTGGCCGGGCTGCCACGCAGAAAACTCGGCCACGGCCAGCGAGGTGCGGTCATGGAAAGCCGGGATGCCGTGATAGGCCGCCCACAGGAGGATCAGGGGGAGGAGTAGCGCCGACAGGATTAGCACATGTCTGGATTGGTGCGGCAAGACTCTCCGCAGGTTGTTCCAGATCACCCAGATTAGGAGGGTGAAAAGCACGGCGTAGCCTGTGCGCCCCTGTAGCAAAAACAGCACGTTGGCGGCGGCGGCGAGGGAAAGGAAGGCGAATAACATGCGCCGCCGCAGGGCGCCGACTTCCCCTGCCCGCAAGGCAAACAGAAAGCAGGCAAACGACGTGAGCAACCCCTGGGTGATATGGCTATGAAAAATGCTGGGATTTTCTGCCGTGGCCGACGGGCCGATCAAGGTTTGCACCCAGGGCGTGATGGGCAACAGTTTCATGCCAACCGCCCAGGACAGCGCAAGTACTAGGGACATAATGCAAAAAAATGCCTGTAGGCTGTGCTCCCGGACGGACGGATCCCGTAGCAAGAGCATGAACACGGGGATCAGCGCCAAATCCATGTATTTTCCGAGGATGCCCATGGCCTGCCCCCAGGGCGTGTGTCCCCACAGGGTGCCGAAAAACAGGTAGCCGAACAGGAGCACGGATACACCGGCAACCAGATTGTGTTGCGTGATGTGAAGGATCTTTTTCCCGAGCAGGGGCGGTGCGGCCAGTATCAGCAGGGCGAGCAGCAGATTGTTGGTCGCGACGGGCATCGGAATGGTGAAGGCCAGCGCGACTATCAGCCAGTGGAGCGCTGTCTCGTAACGTGAGGCGGGCAAGTTAGCGCTCCCCCGTATCGGGCAGATACTCGGACACGAAATGGGCGAGCATCTGCTTTGCGCTCACCTCGTCGGGAGCCGGGCCGCTGGCCCAAGCCAGAAACTCCTGGATCTGCGCCGTATTTTCCACCCGCGCCTGCGCTATGCGCAGCTTGGCATGGGGCGTGGGCAAGGTGTGTTCGGCATCGGCCAGTAGCTCCTCATAGAGCTTCTCCCCCGGCCGTAGGCCGGTGTACTCGATTTTTATTTCGTCTTCGTTCAGCCCGGAGAGGCGAATCAGATCCTTGGCCAGCTCGATGATTTTGACTGGTTCGCCCATGTCCAGCACGAAAATCTCCCCGCCGTTGCCCATCAGCCCGGCCTGAAGCACCAATTGCGCCGCCTCGGGAATGGACATGAAATAGCGCGTGATGTCGGGGTGGGTGACAGTAATCGGGCCGCCCCTGGCGATTTGTTCGCGGAACTTGGGAATCACGCTGCCGTTACTGCCCAGCACGTTGCCGAAGCGCACGACGATGAAACGGGTTCCCTCGCTTTGCTGCAAACTTTGGCACACCATTTCCGCCATGCGCTTGGTCGTGCCCATGACATTGGTCGGATTCACCGCCTTGTCGGTAGAAATCAGCACGAACTTGCCGACCTGGTGCCGCTTTGCCGCCTCGGCGACATTCCAGGTGCCAAGTACGTTGTTTTGAACGGCCTGCCACAGATTGTGTTTTTCCAGAAGCGGGACGTGTTTGTAGGCGGCGGCGTGGAACACCACGGTCGGCTTCCATTGCCCCATGACCTGGTCCAAGCGCGCGCTGTCGCGCACGTCGCCTATCAGGTATTCACAACAGGCGCCCTGCTGGCTGGCGCGCAATTCCTGCTCGATGGTGTAGAGAGCGAATTCCCCCTGTTCGTAAAGCAGCAGGGTGGAAGGGCAAAACCGGAGGATCTGGCGGCAGAGCTCGGCGCCGATCGAGCCGCCAGCACCGGTGACCATGACCACCTGGCCAGTCAGTAACTGGTGTAGCCCGGCATCGTCCAGAAATATCGGATCGCGCCCCAGAAGGTCGTCCAGCTCGACTGCACGCAACTGGGAAACGGAGATGCGACCGCTCAGCAAGTCGGCATAATTCGGCACGGTCAGCGCCTTGAGGTTGGCTATGTTGCAAAGATCGAGCGCCCGTTTGCGCTGCTGGTGCGTGGCCGAGGGCATGGCTATGATGGCGTGCCCCACCTCCAGGCGTTCGGCCCATTGCGGCAACGCTTCCAGCGCCCCCAGCACCTTGAGGCCATTCAGGGTGCGCCCCACCTTGTCGGGATTGTCGTCGAGGATGCCGACTGGATGCCAGCTTGTGCCGCGATGCAGTTCGCGGATCAGGCTGGCGGCGGCGTCACCGGCACCAATAATCAGGACAGGTTCGCTGGACAAATTGAATCCGGCGGCGGACAGAACGCGCTCCTTCCACATCCGGTATAACACGCGATCCCCTCCCATTATCAGGATCAACAGGATGGGGTCCAGCAGCAATACCGAGCGCGGGATGATGACCGAGCTGCGCAACATCCAGAATAAGAGCGGGATGGCAGCCGCAGATAGCAAAACCGACAGCAGGATATTGCGCAGATCGTTCAGGCTGGCGTAACGCCAGATTCCACGGTACAGGCCGAAGCGCCAGAATACGAGGGTTTGCAGGGGCACGACCCAAACCAGAGTCAGCCACATTTCCGCCAGGAAATGATCCGGCACCTCCAAATTGAATCGCAAAAGATACGCAAGCAGCCATGCCACGGCGGCAGCCACCAGATCGTGCAGTACGGCAAGCGTAGTCCGGGGGTTAACTTTTTTCAACATGTTGGAAGGCGCTCCAGCGAGCATCCACCATCTTCATCAGGGTGAGGTACAGCGTGAACGCAAATAGCAGCGTCAACCATTCCGGCATACCGGGCAAGCGGAAAATCGCCAGGACGGAAGCCGTCGCCATCACGCCGTACTCCATCAGCGCCACGTTGCGGTGCCCATACCCCATCTGCACAAGCCGTTGGTAGTAGTGCTCACGATGCGCTTCGGTCACCCTGGCCCCGCGCCGGACGCGCCTGAGCAGCGTGGCCGTGGCATCCACGATGAAGGGAGAAAATACCAGCAGCGGAAACCAGAGCGACCACAGCGATTGTTGCCAGCCCGAGAGTCCCATGATGGCCGCGAGAAAGCCCAGCGGGATGGAGCCCGCGTCGCCCATGAATACCCTGGCGGGGTGGAAATTGAAGTACAGAAAGCCAAGGGCGGCGGCGCCGACGGAAAAATTCAGCATGGCCAGCCCCTCGTTTCCCCCCATCAGTGCAGCACCGCCGTAGGCCGTGAAGCCAAAGAAAGCCATGCCGCCGGCCAGGCCGTCCGAGCCATCCATGAAATTGTAGAGGTTGGTCATCCAGACCATGCCTATGAGCAGCAGGGGGATATAAACCGGATATTGTGAGGCCAGACCGGAGCCCAATACGGCAAGCAGCGCCGCGCCAAACTGCCCCAGCAGGCGCAGGCGCACCGGCAATCCGCGCACGTCATCAACGGCGGATAAGGCGGCCAAAAGCATTACCGGCAATACGATCCACCAGTCCAAAGAGTTAAACAGCAGCGCCCAGGCGGAAAATATCCCGCCCATGATGCCCAGCCCGCCGACTCTCGGGATGGGGGCGGTGTGCAACGACCTTTCATTGGGTATGTCCTGAACCGACTGCCCCGTTTTCGTGGACAGCAGGAACAGCGTAATCAGCATGGTCGCCAATGCGGCGACCACGGGGGCGTAGTATGTCATCGGTCAGTTTTCTTGTACCACGCTGCCGTGGCTTGTAGTCCTTGTTGCAGAGTGTAGGGGGGCTGCCAGCCCAGTTCCCGCCGGATTCTACCATCATCAATTTGCAAAGATCCGAGCAGGCGCTCCAGTTGGGCGGACTTTCCTCCCAGCGCGGCGGCCCACCTTAGCAGCACCGGGGGAAACGGAAGCAGCGGCGGGGAAACGCCAAGCGCTTGGGACAGTTGCTTCAGCAACTCCGTCGTCGAGACACTTTCGCCGTCACAGACCAGATAGGTGTGTCCGGCGGCGGCGGGATGCGTCGCGCAGGTCATCAGCGCATCCACCAGATTGCCGACGTAAATCAGATCGCGCCGGTTGGATACAGCCCCCAGCGGCAGCGGCCATCGCCTGGCCAACACCTTGAGCATTTGCAAGAAGTTCCCCTTCACCCCGGGGCCATAAACCAGGGGGGGGCGCACCACCACCACTTCCAGCCCGGTCTCTCGAGACACTTGCCATAAAGCCTGCTCGGCCTCCCATTTCGACACCCCATAGGGATCTTGCGGTGCCGGGGCGTCCAACTCGGAGTAGCGATTTCCAGTGGGTGTTTCCTCGCCATTCACCTTGATCGAGCTAACATAGACCAGTCGCTTCACACCACGGGCGGCGGCGCAGCGCGCGAGATGTTCCGTTCCTTGAGTATTGGTGCGGCGGAATTCGGATAGCGGGTCGACGGCGGTGTCGTGCATGACGTGGACGCGGGCGGCCAAATGGATCACCACATCTATGTCCTGGAGGGCTTTCGACCAGTCGGTGGAGTCGTTGATTTCTCCAACCGAAATCGATTCTACCGAGGTGGGGCCATAAGACGGAACACGTAAAGCCGCGCGAACCACATGGCGGCACATCGCGGAGGCGATGCAAAGTTGCTGCCCAACGAAGCCACTTGCACCAGTAACAAGTAATCTCATGCTGTTGTAGCCAGTTGATGATAAATCTGCATGTGTTTGCTGACCACTTGCCCGACATCAAATTCCTGCTCCGCCAAATGCCTGCCGGCTACTCCCATTTCCTTGCAGAGAGTTGGGTTCTCCAGCAGAGATTGAATCGCATATGCCAAAGAGTGTGCATCACGAACAGGAACAAGAATACCCGTTACATTGGGCTCGATCGCATCGCGGCAGCCCGGCACGTCAGTGGTAATAACGGCTCGACCACATGCGGCCGCTTCCAGTAACACTTTGGGAACCCCCTCTCTGTACGAGGGCAAAACCACGATGCGTGCTTGGGTCAATACGGTAGCTACATCTTTGCGATACCCCCACCACTCAACAACTCCTTCCTGCTGCCAGGAAAATAGTTCCATGTCGGTGACGCTGGATGGGTTTTCTGGATCGGGGCTTCCAGCCAAACAAAATCGAGCCGGTATTCCTTTGCTGTGTAGCAAGCGAGCGGCTTCGACAAATTCTCGCACCCCTTTGTCGGCGAGCAATCTTGCTGCAAATAATACTACCGGGGTGCTCCCGGGCAGTTCAGAATGCCGAAATAGTTGAAGGTCAACGCCCGAGCCGCGAATCATTTCTACTACGCTTGGGGGAATCCCTGTCAGCTTGGCCAGACAATCTCGATCATCGGGATTCTGGAAGATTATTTTTATGTTATGGTGCCCCAAAGCCATACGATACAGGGCGGCTACCACCCGTCGCCTCACTCTGCTTTGCCATCCCCGGTCAAGGAAAACATAGCCCAGCCCCGAGATCGCCGCCACCATGCTTTTTATCCCGGTCAAGCGGGCGGCCAGCCCCCCAAGCAATACCGGTTTGATGGTAACCAGATGCACAATGTCCGGCTTTACTTTCCTGAATAGCATCAAGACTTGCCACAGCGTCCGAATTGTTTTCAGGATGCTCGTGCTGCTCCGGTCTATCGAAATCGGGTGAACCTCCAACCCCAAGTCTTGCATCGCCTGCCGCTGATCTGTAATCCCCGTGGCTATATGCACCTCATAACCCTGGCGCATTGCCTCCAGTGCAATTGGCAAGCGGTGTGACATGAAGAACCAGTCAACATTTACCAGAAACATCAGCTTTTTATTCATCTGGCTTGGGAGGAGGGGGAGAACCTCTCAATTTAAGGGCGATCCGGTCCCAGCCAATGGCCGCGAGGGCGAAAAATACAGGCAATGCGAAAACCCGCTGCCGAGTGCTCCATTCTCCGAAAAATGTTGTGTAAATCACCAGCAGGAATAACAGAACGGTAGCTACAAACACCCAAGGCAGGCGATCCTTCTGTTTTCTTATCCCTATTAGTGAGTAAAGGATTCCGGGCAGGCACATTATCCACAACACCATGCCCGGGTAGTAAAGCTCGTTGATTTTACGCCACGTCAAGCCAGGCCATATGGCTAGCCACGGGTAGGGGGCAAACAAACTGTGTGGTACGGATTTGACGATGGCCAACGTGGGATTCCTCTTCAACTCCTCTTTCCATCTCAGTACGGCCTCATCGGCACCCACCTCTCCCGGCTGTCGTGAAAAAGTCCCCACCTGCCCTTGATATGGGCTGGCCATAGAATTATACCACTGGGCGAGGCTAATTCCCGTTGGTGCCTGATCTAGGGCGATCTGGATGATTGTGGACAGTGCGAGCACCAACAGAATGGATCCGCCTCGCTTGAGTTGTTTCTGCCATAGGTTGAATATCAACACCACCCCCAAACCAGCTCCTATTGCCACATAGGCGACGAATCGCACCGCTGTCAGCGCCCCTAGTGCGAAACACAGCCAGACCAGCGCTTCCCGGCGCTTGTCCACGATGAATGCCAGCGCCGCCCAGATCGTCAGCATCATCAAGGAACTTGCCAAAGTATCTTTCAGCATGGACGCGGCAACGGCGCCTATCGAGGGGTCAAGAAGGGCTATTCCTCCTGCAACGAACGCCACACGCCGTGATGCTCCAAGCAGCAAGGCAATGCCGAAGGCGGCTGCGGGCAGAACAGCTGCAATCGCTCTGAGGGAATACACCATCAAGGCAGGCGAGTCCCCCATCATCCAGTACCAAACGGCGATATATCCGGGATACAGCCATTCACGGCTTCCGAATACTGCCGCGTATGACAGCACATCATTTTCCCATGTACCGATGCCCTTGGCTTCTAATCCGCCAAGCAGGAAGGCGGACGCATCAACGGACACCCCACTCCAATGTTGAGACAGCGCCAGACCATGAAGTTGGTAGACGATGGAGTCTGGATAACCCATGCCAATTTGCGGCGCTTGCGAGAAAAGCCATATTTTGACCAAGGTGGCGAAAAAGCCGACCAGCATCCAAGCGGCGATTGTAATCCGATCAGCAGGGCGGCACAGCCGCAGTGCCATTGCCATGAAGGCTACCAGGACAATCAGCATCAGCGAGGCGGGGAGCAGTATATCCATTGTGGGCGGGGCGTTTCACACGGGTTGGGGCTTATGTTGCCGTGAATCGCCCCCGATTCACTAGACACGTTCCTGCCTCATAAAATGCCGTCTCTCGAACTCGGCGGGAGACAGGCGGTTATTGTAGCCATGTCGCCGTTTAGGGTTGTAGAACATCTCGATGTAATCGAACACATCCGACTTGGCTTCTTCACGGTCAGCATAGATGCGACGTTTGATTCGCTCGCGCTTCAGCAACTGGAAGAAGCTCTCGGCCACGGCATTGTCGTGGCAGTTGCCGCGCCTGCTCATGCTGCCGATCAAGTTGTGGGCTTTGAGGAAATCCTGCCAGTCGTAGCTGCTATATTGGCTGCCCTGGTCAGAGTGCACGATGACCTCGTTTTCCGGTTGTCTGCGCCAGACTGCCATCAGCAAAGCGTTGAGCGCCAGTTCCTTGTCGATGCGTTGCTGCATCGACCAGCCGATCACCTGACGCGAGAACAGATCGAGCACCACTGCCAGATACAACCAGCCCTCGTGCGTGCGGATGTAGGTGATGTCGGTCACCCACACCCTGTTCGGCTCGTCCACGTCGAACTGCTGCTGCACACGGTTCGGCGCTACGACCGATGGCTTGCCATAACGCTTGCCGGAGCGGTGGTGATAACCGGTCTGGGAACGCAGGCCCACGGCCTTCATCAGCCGGTAGATGCGGTTCTTGCCACAGCGCTCGCCCAGATCATGCAGGTCGTCGGTGATCTTGCGGTAACCATACACGCCTCCGCTTTCCAACCAGAACTGCTTGATGAGGCCGGTGATACGTTGGTCTTCCTGCTGCTTCGCCGTGACGGGCTCCTTGCGCCAAGCGTAGTAGCCAGCTCGATTGACCTGCATGACATGACAAAGGCGGCGCACTGGATAGTGCGGCTCATGCGCCTTGATGAAGGCGTACCTCACCGGGATTCCTTGGCAAAGTACGCTGCGGCCTTTTTTAGGATGTCACGCTCCTCGGTGACGCGCTTGAGTTCGGCGCGTAGGCGCTTCAACTCGGCTTGCTGGTTCTGCACCTCATGGCGCTCGGCCTCCGGCAAGCTGTAACGCTTCATCCACTCGTACAGGCTGTGCTGGGACACTCCCAGTCGCTTAGACACCTCGGCGATGGAATAGCGGTTCTCGGTGATCTGTTTCACCGCCTCAATCTTGAATTCATCGGGATAACGCTTGTTACTCATGACACCTCCTTTTAGCCAAGAATTTTAGGCTGAAAAGTGTCTAGTATTTTGGGAGCGATTCACTGATCCCCCAAGCCTGAGGTTCATTTTATTCAATGCGTAAAGCACGGCGAGGTTAAGGTGGCGATGCCGGAATACCCTCGGGTATTCCGGAAGGATATGATGTGTGCCATTTTCTGGGACATCTTGCTTAAGTGACTGCCAGAAGTTGCATTCGGAAACCAGTTTGCCACACCCACACCCCTGATCAAAACTTAAGGTCGGTAACGTATCTCCAAGCGCGACTATATTTTTGTGGTTGGACAGGATCAGGGATACAAGTGTTGCCCCATGAAACGAGGGGGCTAGGACAAAATAATTGTTGAGCATTTTTAACTTCGATTTTCAAATGTGAGCGCCAATCATCCAGACTATCTGTGTACAGGGCTAGCCCAACTCAGACGCAGCGGGTTTGCCGCAGAGTTTGTTAATCCGTAAGCAATTCACAGTTCGCTTGAAAAACGAGTCTTTGGTTCTAATTTTCCACGAATGTCTATTTTTCGGCCCGTGTTCCTTGGACATCGGCAAGCCACGCCTGGAATACCAGAACATTCCACAGTAAGTACGCCCAGTTCCTATGGCCACTCAAATGTTCTGCCCATCTTTTTCGGATGGGTGTCGGGTTGAAGTATCCTTCGCTTCGCAGCCGCGCTTCATCCAGTAGCGATTCCGCCCAGTCTCTCAGCGGACCTCGAAGCCATTCATGTAATGGAATGCCAAATCCCATTTTGGGGCGATCAATCAATTCGCGTGGTACATGCCGGTACAGCACTTGACGCAATGGCCACTTGGTCTGCCCATCGCGAAATTTATAGCTCAGTGGCAATGTCCAGGCAAATTCGACCACGCGGTGATCCAGAAACGGCACTCGCGTTTCGAGCGAGACGCCCATCGCTGCACGATCCACCTTAGCCAGAATGTCATCAGGCAAATAGCTGACCGCATCCAGCGCCATCATGCGCTCCACGGTGCTCAATCCATCCAGATTGGGATGGTGGCGCGTCAGCTGGGTTAAGGGTTCCTTCCCGCCGATTACCCAGTCAGACGGATTGCCCAGATGCGAGACCATTCCCAAGTAGAGGTCTGCCGCGCTACGGCTCGCCAATACACTTGCACCTTTGTGTAATTTGTCGCCGACAGTGGAAAAGCGTGCTGTACCGGGCAACAGACTGGCCAGCCTGTCCCATTTGTCTGGAGGGAGTGCAGTGATGCCTCTTGCTGCAAGCGTGCGTATCCCGGTGGGCACACGTGAAAGTTTGCCCCATAGGGCGCTGGTTAATTGATAGCGGGTGTAGCCGCAGAACAGCTCATCCCCTGCGTCCCCCGAGAGGGATACTGTCACATGTTGTCGCGCCAACTCGGAAACCAGAAAAGTCGGTATCTGTGATGAGTCAGCGAATGGTTCGCAATACAAGCTGGGTAGACGTGGTATCACTTCCATCGCCTGCTGTGGTGTTACGTACAACTCCGTATGATCCGTCCCCAGATGTCGGGCTACCGTTTTGGCATGTTCGGCTTCGTTATAGCCTTCCTCATCAAATCCGATGGTAAACGTTTTTACCGGTCTGGTTACTTGGGACTGCATCAGGGCAACAACAGTACTGGAATCAATGCCGCCCGAAAGGAATGCGCCAAGAGGAACATCTGCCACCATTTGCTGGCGTATGGCATCCTTCGCCAAGCGCTCAAGTACATCTACCGCATCCTGTGCCGTGCCAGAGAATGGATGGGCAACGCCTGCGCTGGCCATCTTTAAAGTATCCCAATACCTTACGATGTGCGGCTCTCTTTGCTGAAGGGAAACCGTTAGCAGACATCCGGGCTCCAGCTTACTGATCCCTTGGCATATCGAATAGGGTGCAGGAATGTAGTTATGGCGCAACAGCAGGCAGAGCGCTTCCCGATCTATGGGGGCGGAGAACGCGGGATGTGCCTTCAGCGCCTTGAGCTCGGAGCCGAATATAAAAGCCTTCCCCTCCCCCTGCCATCCATAGTACAGCGGCTTCTCTCCCATGCGGTCACGCGCCAGTGTCAATTTCTGCGCGTCCCTATCCCACAACGCGATAGCGAACATCCCTATCGCTTTAATAAGCGTCGCCTCGATACCCCAAGCCTCGAATCCTGCCAACAGGGTCTCGGTATCAGAGTGCCCTCGCCAGATGGGCGCATTTCCCAAGCTGTCTAGTTCCCGGCGAATCTCCAGATGATTGTATATTTCGCCGTTGAATGCGATCACAAACCGGCCTGACGATGAAATCATCGGCTGGTGACCGGCTGGCGACAAGTCCAGAATCGACAGACGGCGGTGAGCCAAGCCTATACCCTGACCGCCATCATGCCAGCAACCCCAGTCGTCGGGGCCGCGACGGATTATCGCGTCGGCCATTCCACGAAGCACCGCTTCGATGTCCTCCACCCCTCGCCCTTCACTCCAAGCGCCCAGCGCCCCTGCTATGCCACACATTCCAGTACATCCTGCATACGAATATTGAAATTAGGTATCATTGCGCCCCCCTCAGGGAGATGGTCGCATCAATAAATGAGGCATTCCACTTCACATAGGAGGGTCTCAAATGACCGGAATCCTTATAAATAGGCTCCAGATCTCTGGTCACCGAAGGACAACTTTTCGTATCACACAAGTACTCCACCGGGTCTATCACGATGCTTGCCGCTCGCCTTCCAACTAATGCTATATCTTCCCTAGTTTTCCCGAATTCACGCATCAATGAGTCATAGGGAATGGCATCATGATTAACGATGAATGGGGCGGTGCCCGATAGCAATTGTGTGATATCCCTTTGCACCATATTCTTGGGATCAAATCCTGCTCCAACGGGTACATCAAGAACCAGAAATACTCGTTTATTAGCATTCCTGAATAGCGTCAACATTTGCCCCAGCTTGTCATATGCCATCTGAGTTCCAGCATCATGATCATTCATCATCACCCTGGTGTCTCCCGGGAAATAATAGGTGCTTGCCTGACTAAAATATGCGAACCACGCCCCTCCAATCACCACAGCATCAACTGCCGGATTATTTAACACATACCTCATCGCATTTTCCGCCAGCCCATCACAATGATGATGCCCATCTTCCCGTACATCGGGCAGTGGGGGGCAGCCTCCTCCCGTAATAAATACTGCGGTATTCAGATTATCCGGGGATGCCTTGATTAGTTGGTTTATTCTTGGGGCGTACTGTTCTATATGGCTGTCACCAAGAAATACCGTTTCACTGGCATTGTTTGAGCTGTACACATAGTAATATCTCCCATCAACCTTCTTTGTGGCGTAACCAGTCCCAGGATAGTCCCACTCTCCCACTGCGGCAGCAATCTTGTCTATCCCGTAGTTACTCGAGAGAGGCATCCATGGCTGAATGTAGCCGATCAGGCCTATGGTCGCCATAAAAGCAGCCAATACCACTGGCAGCAAGCGACTCTTGACTCGAAACCGCAAAGGGCGCTCCACCCAAAGATAGGTGGCCCAAGCTAATAAAATGCTGAGAATTACCGTGCAAGACTTCAGCGCGGCCTGATTATCTCCAGATGGAGATGGGTAAACAATCCTCTCGAAGCTGAGAAGCGGCCAGTGCCACAGATAGAGAGGAAAACTTATCAGGCCAAACCACACAAGCATTGGATTCGACAGAACTCTTCTATTTATCCAGCCTCTTGGTCCCGCCGAGATAAGCAACACCGCACCAAGCGCGGGAAGTAGCGCCCACCAGCCAGGAAATGCCTTTTCTTTGGTTATTAACAAGAGGGAGGCCAATATGAGCAGCCCCCCCGCAGCAGACTGATAATTACGCCTCTTATGTTCATCCAGTCCGTAGAAACGAGCGGCAGCTGCACGCCAAGGCCAGCTAACTTTAGCAGTCTTGAAATAGAACAGCTCCTGTTTGTGAGCCTGATGGTACGCGAGCACGGCTCCTATCATCAGTTCCCAGAAGCGAGATACGGGCAAATAAAATACATCTACCGGATGCTTCTTGATGAATCCAATATTTAAAGCAAAAGACCCCACCAAAATGGTTACCGTTGCAATGAGTAGCTTTCCTCTTCTCTTCCACGCCGCCCATAGCAATATCGGCCATACTATGTAGAACTGCTCTTCGATACCAAGGGACCAGAGGTGCAACAATGGCTTGGTTTCAGCCGCATTATCAAAATAGCCGGCTTCACCCCATAGAATCAGGTTAGAGACGAAGCCAGCCCCTCCGGCCAGGTGTTTGCCCAACTGCTGATATTCATCCGAAACCAGCACCAACCATCCAAACGCATAGGTCGCCGACATGACAACGATTAATGCAGGAAAAATTCTTCTCACCCGACGACTATAGAACTCGATAAAGTTGAATCCGCCAGTGTCCAGACTGCTGAAGATGATGCTTGAAATCAGAAATCCGGAAATTACAAAGAAAATATCTACACCGACAAATCCTCCGGTTATCCATCGCGGGAAGGCGTGATATGCCACAACAGACAGGACTGCAATAGCACGCAGGCCATCGATATCAGGCCGATACTTCGGATGAGTCAGATGCTCGGCTTTGGCGGGGGACGGGGGAGATGTTATATGCATTATTGGCAGTCAGAATTATGCTTCTGACAATGGTTCCTATTTGTTCTCATACAACCGGATGTACTGGGCGGCCATATGCCCAACACTATAGCGCCGCTCAACTTCCAATCTCGCGCGATGCCCCATATGTGCTCTCCTGGCCGGGTCGGCAATCAAGTCACTGATCGCGGCGGCAAGTTCATCTGGGGCATGTGGGTTGACAAGTACACCCAAAGCGCCGTTTTCCAGCATTTCTGCATTTCCGCCCACACTCGTCGCAACTGCGGGTTTTCCTGCGGCCAAGGCCTCCAGCAGCGAATTGGAAAATCCCTCTTCATGCGATGCACAGACATAAATATCTGCGGCAGAAAGTAGCTCCGGAACGTCGCGACGCAGTCCCAGCCATTGAATGGCCGCCCCAACGCCCAATGTTGCGGCTTGTGATGTCAGCTGAGCCATGATTCCCCTATCCTGACCGACCACCAGCAATTGCAAATCGGGAAATCGGGGAAGCAGTCTCGACAGCGCATCAATCAATTCTGCATGCCCTTTATAGGGGATCAGATTCGCGACGATGATAAGCGTCACTTGTCCTAGCGCCAGCCCGAGAGACTGTCGGACGACCTCGCGCTGCGGCAGCACTCGCTGAATACGCCCTGTATCGATGCCATTGTAAATACAAATCAGCTTATCGCGCCGGATCCCATCCCGCCGGACCGTATCTTCCGCAACCATCTGCGAATTAACCACAACGACATCGCTTAGCGAGTTGGCAATCCGATCAAACAACTTCCACCCGGAGTGCCGGTCCTGATGATTCCCCAGCCCTCGGCGACAGGTAATGATCTTATCCACGCCGGCGAGGTATCCGGCACATGCACCCATAAAATTGGTCAACGGCAAGTAGGCCTGCAAAACCGTCGCCCGTCGGGCGTGGAGCCACAGTAACCAGGCCGCTCGAATCAGCTGGAAGCCTTTTGCCAGCTTTCGCGAAGTATAGTCATACCGACCGCAATGCACCGGAATGCCTAGCTCATCAAAGGCACCACGCAGCGCACCGCTAGCTTGCACGGCAAACACTTCACAATCTATCTTCTGATGCGTCAGTTCACGCACCAGCATGAGCATTTGCGATTCCGCGCCGCCCAGTTCGAGGCTGCCAATAACGAATAGAATTCGCAACTCAGTCTTCTGATCGGCAAATACTAAAGACATATTCGTTGCGCCAATGGGTTGCGTAGCCGGATTATGTCCTGTACAGCCTGACCGACCCCGAAATACAGATAGAAAGTAAGTTTCATTAGCGCCCGACCAACCAGGCCCGAGCAATATATTTTCTTCACCACGCTCCACCAACGGGTTGCTCTGCCCTGATTGTTATAAATCGCAATATACAATTCCCCCTCGGCCTTGACCAGCGGAGCCACATTTGCCAGCGCCTTCCACATCTGCCCGAGATGCCGCTCGGCTCCTCCCACATCAAGATTGCCAATCACAAAAAGGGCTTTGATGGTCAAGTGTGTTACTCTAATAACGGCTTATTGACAAATACAAATTCGTTGCAACCCAGCCCTCCTGCGCATGTTTTTAGACGACGCAGTTCAAAACCTTTTTGGCAGTAGAAATCGAAAATCTCCTCCGGCTTGGCAACTTCAAACGGGTAGCCCCCTAACCAATCTTCCCAATCATGAATTACCGACATTCCGCGAGTCTTTTTGTACTCACGATAACCCGTGAGTGGGTTGCGCAGTTTTATCAGGTCTGCGACCCCGCGTCGCAGTACAAAATAAGGGTAGAAGATCAGCTTAATCAGGATGCGCCCAAGCCAGCCAGAGAAATAAATCTTTTCACAGCAGTCCAACGCCGACTAGTTCCTCCTTGATCGTTGTAGATTGCGATAAACAACCTACCGCCGCAAGCAACCAGTGGCGCAACCTGTCCCAATGCTTTCCACATCTGGCCAGTATGATGTAAAACTCCCCAACTGTAGACTACGTCATATTGGCCTGAGCCCATCATGAACTCCTGATCCAATACTGATACCTCCTCCACCTTCCAGTTTCCATCATCAGGGTAATGTCTGCGCCGCAACTCTTTTGTACAAGCCACAGACTTTGGATCGTAGTCAAAAGAGTGGACGGTTGCCCCCATTTTCCTTGCAGCAAGCGAGAACAGGCCACTTCCTGAACCTATATCAATAAAGCTCTTGCCGGTGAGATCCTTCACACCAAGCATCTTTTACAGCGAAATGACTGCCTGCGCTATCCGTTCATCATCCAATACAGATAAAAATCGTGTCCAGTCTGCCCCAAACTCGAATCTCTCCCCTCTTGTTATCTCTTGTGAATGAGTAGTCATCCATTTCTCCTGAAAACGAATTCATTGCACCCTAATCCACCGGCACAGGTCTTCAACCTCTCCAGTGAGTACCCCTTCCCTCGATAGAAGCTGAAAATCTCTTCAGGTTTTGCCACTTCAAATGGAAGTCCGCCTATCCAATCGACGATGTCATGCCAGGCAGACATGCCCCGGGTCTTGTGGTATCCCCTCCAGGAACGTAACGGATGACCCTTTATGGCTTCCGGCAGTAATGTCATTCCCCATTGTTGGACCAACGTATAGATCGCCAACGGGAATCTGAGGAGCCTGTATTTGTTATATAGCTTCTTGAGCTTCAGCCATCGACGGCTGGCACCTCCCTGATCATTGTATATAGCAATGAATAACAAACCACCCGCCCGGGGTAGAGGCGCCACGTTTTCCAGCGCGCCCCACATCTGTCCGGTGTGATGTAACACGCCCCAACTGTATACGATGTCAAACTGCCCCAGCCCCGATAGATACTGTGAATCCAGCACCGAACCCTGTTCGACCTTCCAATTCTCATCCTCGGGGAAATACCTGCGCCGCAATTCCCTGGTACAGGCAACCGATTGCGGATCGTAGTCAAACGAATGAACCTTAGCTCCCAGCATGCGCGCCGCCAGTGAAAACAAGCCGCTACCTGACCCCACATCAAGAAACGTCTTACCCTCCAATCTTTCAGCGTCGAGCATCCTTTTCAGCGACGATTCCGCCTCCTCTACCCTTTCATCGGAAAGCACTGATAGAAATCTTGTCCAGTTCTCTCCGAATTCGAAACGTTCGCCCTGGCTAACTTCGGTTGCGTGTTTGCTCATTTCCTGCTTTCTTGATAAATAAATCTTCCCATCGGCTTGCGATCCTCTCCAGGGAAAATCGCTGCAACACCTCCGATGTCCTCTGTGCCAGTTTCGCTCTTAACTGTTCGTCACTCGCCAACCTTTCGATTGCTGTAGCCATGGCATCGACATCTCCCGCCGGCACCAATAACCCGTCGACATTTTTCCGGATGATTTCATTCGGCCCGCTCTCGCAATCGAAAGCAATACATGGCAGCCCCTCTGCCATCGCCTCCAGCAAGGCATTCGGAAACCCCTCGAATCTTGATGAAAGCACAAAAACCCCCCCTGCTCTGAACCATGCGCGCGGCTCTCTTACCGTACCAGGCATCTCCATGCCGCCGCTCACGCCCAATCGCCCCGCCATGTCCTTCAACGCCTGCCTCTCCCGGCCATCGCCAAGAATCACAAGCTTCCAGCCACGCTGCATTACTCCACTCTTCGCATATGCCTCAACCAGCAGGTCAAACCCCTTTTCGCGGCACATCCGCCCCATCGCAAATATATTTCGCCCGTTAGCCAGGGAAATCGCTTTTACTTCGGCATCTCCCACCCAAGGCGTCACCGGGTTGGGAATGACATGAACCACCCCTGCACGCAAAAAGTCCAGCGCCCAAAATCGCACTGACTCGGTTTGCACCACGACTGCTTGGGCATGCCGATATAGCCATCGCCTCAATCCCCTCCTCAATCCCCCAACATCGTAATGCCTCGGATCGGTTCTCTCCGAGACGATCACGGGCACCTTCATCCCGGTCAATGCCAGCATGACGCGAATATTGGTATCTTCTATGAAGCTGATTACCACATCCGGATCAAGCTTTCTTACACTCCCCCGTATTTCCCGCAGCCGCCTGATGTTGTTTTTCAACTTCTGCCAATAATTGGCAGAATCCCCCATCAAATTCAATTTGACGCGGCAAATCTCCGGTGACAACACATAATGATCGGCCGAACTACAACTCAGGGTAATGATGGACACCTTGAATCCCCGCCCTACCCAATGATTTCCTAGTATGGAAATCACCCTTTCCGCACCGCCAGCCGCCATGGTCGAAATCACCATTGCAATATGCGGCCTGACCCCGTAGTTTGGGTTTCCGCCCTCCTCCATCAGCCCTGCCTTTTGCCAATAACTGCGATCCCATAGGCAAAACCGCGATTTTGCAACCAGCGATACAACCCATAAGGCATCAGGCGCTTAAACCAAATTTGGCTACGGGTTGCGCACACATCCCCGTAGCCGAACGAAGCCACCACCTCCAGACCTGCCGCCTCGACTATCCGCTTGAGCTCTCCAATGGAATATATCCTTTCATCGGTGATTTCCCCTGTATAGGCAGTGTATTTCGTGGGAATCTCGATCAGCACCATGGATGCGCAACGTTCCTGCTCCCTCAATAGCCGTATGGTCACCTCCCTGTCGAAGTGCTCAAGCACCCCGCAGGAATAGGCTAAATCGAACTCACCATGGAATGGTTTTAGGTCAAATGCATCCGCTTTGGCGAACTCGGCAAGCGATTCCACTCTGGCTGCGAACTCGCTTGCCACCGCCACAATGCGTTCGTCATTATCCACCCCAACGACCTTGTATCCACGGGACGCCAGATATATATCCGAGAAGCCGTGGCCGCACCCGATATCAAGTATTTTTGAACCCGGTTTCAGAAATTTGATGATCTGCTGGTACAGCGGATGATTGTAATGCCAGTGCGATACCGCCACCTTCAGCCAATCCCGATCCAACGCTCCGCTATTGCGAAAATATTCAAGCCACCTGTCAGACATTGAACGCCTTTTCTGCTTCCAGCATCACGATGGCACCATATCCCATCCTGTCCAGCAAGCGTTCTGGCAACAGCGTCACCAGACGATCTATCCGGCTAACCGTTTTTATGAACAGCGAGTTCTTGCCCCTGAATTTCGAGAAGAACAAGCTCCCTTCGCTCCCCCGCCATTCGTAATAAACCTCATCTGGGGTATAACCAAGCAGTCGCTTCGTCATATACACCAACCCGCCGTAAAGTGATCCTCCAAATATTTTCTGATCGGTCCAGACTCGATGTGTCGACAATCCTATTGAGCCATAAAGACGGCGCAATGAATTTTTCGTGAATATTGTCAGGTGCCTCGGATAGTCATCCTGCCGGTAAATCCGGCCCTGGATGCTGTTCAAATTGGTTACGAGAACTATCAGGCGCCCTCCCGGTTTCAGCAACGATGCCGCTTTTTCGATGTATTCCCGTGGCCTCCAGACATGTTCGAGCACTGCCCACATCGTTATGCAATCGTAACGGGCTTCCCCAAATTCCATCTCGAGAAACTCGCCGTAATGGATAGTCTGATTGAATACATTAGGCGGCAGTTTCGAAAACTCCACCCCCTCGACTTCCCAGCCTTTTTTTGCCATGTAGTACAGGAAATCCCCTTTTTGCGCCCCAATATCCAGCAACTTGCCTGGAGGTAGATGGGCAATAACTTCCGCTTTGGCTTCCAATTGTGGGCGGCGCACTTCCAGTAACGCCTCCGGATTCAGGGGTTCTGCCCCCTCGTATGCCCAATAGAACCCAGGGTCATAGAATTCCCCAATATCTTTTTCGCTCGGCCGCGGGGAAACATACCCCACACCGCATTCGAGGCAACGCTGCAGCCCGAATTTCTGATCGCTAATCCTTCTACCGTAATCTCTCACGTCCCACAACTTCTTTGAATGCTGAGAATTGCACAGTGGACAGGCGATTTCCGTCAACTCAACGGCTTTCATGTATTCCCCTAACTATATGTAATCTGTATCCTAGGCCGATCAGTATTATCGCGACCAGTGTATTCGTAACAACCCGGAATATGTCGCTCGCACCCCTTGTTTCCAGTGCGATACTCCCCACAAATGCGATGCCGAGCATCACGACCACGATCCAAACGGTCACAGTCCAGTCTGACAGTTGCAGAATCGGGCCCGATAGCGCCCGCTTTGCCTCCCGGTAGGTAAGTATTGTCACGATCGAATAGCCTACCCCAACTGCACCAGCAACGCCGCCCACACCCCAGCCCATTCCCAACCAGGCGGCGACCGACGTAGCGACCACTCCTATGAGTGCCAGTACGGAAAGTTGGCCGGTATGGCCCATAGCCTGAAGCACTTTTGCCGAGAATATCCCCCAAAAAATAACGGGCAGCGCAGCAGTCAATACCAACCACACTTCGTATATCGATCCAATATCATCGCCAGTCATTTTTCCTGATTCAAACAATATCCTCAAAGCCGATTGCCCAGTGAGATGCACCCACAATAGGGCCACCATGCTCAGCAGCATCAGGGGCACAAAAGCCCGTCGCAGCATTTCCGCCAACTCCCGGTGGCTCTTGTTGGCCGCATGCACCGCGAAATGTGAAAGCAAAATGGTGCTCGTGCCCATTACCAGCGTCTGAACAAAAACACCGTGAAAGCGACTCCCGTAACCGTATGTGGATATCGCCCCCGCTCCGAGGGTGGCAACTGCAATCTGGGGAATTGACGCACTCAGATTGGAGAAGACCAAACCCGGCAGGATTTTTACTCCGATTCTCCCCGCTTCTCCAAGTAATGGATGGACCGCCGGCCTCGCAATAAAGCCTTTACCCATTGCTACCAGGCGCAAGTAATTGACCAGAAGTTGCAGTCCGGCCCCCAACATCAAGCCCCAGAGAAGCACATCCAACCCCCATTCTGGCCACATCACCAGCAATAGCGTTGCTGCCAACACATTGAAGGATGCAGCCAACGCAACCACCCCGAAATTCATTTCAGCATTAAGAACCAACCCCAAGTAATCTGCGACTAGGTTGATGCTCATCGCCAATGCAATAACCCTGTAACATCTAATTGCATTTTCCTTCACCAACTCTTCTGCACCCGGAGCAATCAAACCAACAATCCACGGTGTCAGCACCATGGCTGCCAGGGTTGCGAATGCGAGAATAACAACCAGCTTCCTCAAAATTGCGCTTCGCAAATGCAACGCCTCTTCGCTATTTTCCCTGAGTTTCATATAGACAGGCACGAAGCCTGACTGAATGGCACCGAGTATTACTGCGTTAATCAGGGCCGGAATAACCTGTGCAAGGTAATATCCATCCAGTTCTACGCTGATGCCGAATATCTGGCCCATCAACACGCTCTTCCCAAAGGCGATTACCTGCGTCAGCAGCGACAGAAGGGTCAGTGATATGACGGAACGCTTCATCTTGCGCGTTATCCATGCATTGATTCAATGCTTCACGTACCAGTCCATCGCCACCTTCAGCCCCTCGCCTATCCTGTGCGTCGGCTCATAGCCCAACAGGTTTCGTGCCTTGGACACGTCCGCCAGCGAATGCCTGACGTCTCCGGCCCTGAAGTCGCGATAGACCGGTTTGGCTGTCGCCAGATAGGGGAACCGGGGCAGCAGACTCTGCCGGAGCGCCTCATACAGCTCGTTGAGCGTGGTGCGGTCGCCAACCGCCACGTTATAGACCTGATCCACGGCATCGGGATTGTTGCTGGTCGCGGCGAGCAGGTTGATCTGTCGCACGTTGTCAATGAAGCAGAAATCCCGGCTCGTTTCGCCATCACCGTTGATGTACACCGGCTCGCCTTTAATCATGCTGGCAATCCATTTCGGTATCACTGCCGCGTAGGCTCCATTGGGGTCTTGTCTCGGGCCAAACACATTGAAATAGCGCAGACCGACGGTTTTGAATCCATAAGTTCGTGCGAACACCTCGGCGTAAAGCTCATTCACAAATTTGGTTACGGCATAAGGTGAGAGCGGCTTGCCGATTTTGTCCTCCACCTTGGGCAGGCCGGGATGGTCTCCATAGGTTGAGCTTGAGGCGGCATAAACAAATCGCCGCACCTTTGCATCTCGCGCCGCAACTAGCATATTGAGAAAGCCGCTGATATTTGTTTCGTTAGTATTGATCGGGTTTTCCACCGAACGCGGGACGCTGCCCAGCGCGGCCTGATGCAATACATAGTCCACGCCGTCGCAGGCGCGCTCGCAATCATTCAGAACGCGGATATCGCCCTTAATAAATCGGAAGTTGGCCCACTGATCCTCAGTAACCAATGTTCTGACTTCATCTAGGTTGCGCTGATGGCCGGTTGCGAAATTATCCAGCCCGACGACGCGCTGATTGAGTTTGAGCAGGGTTTCCAGAAGATTGCTTCCGATAAATCCCGCCACCCCCGTAATCAGCCAAGTGCATTGTGTTTCGCACAGATTATTTTTAACCTGCTCATACGCCTGCGCCGTCATTACAAGCGTCCATCCACTTGGTCGGCAGGAAACAGGTATTTCACGTCATAAAGAACACAATTCTCTTTGCCCAATGCTCGTATTTTATCAATGCCCATTGCAGAGAACTCCCGGTGGGATACGGCTAGGACGATGGCGTCGTACTGGCCGTTATTGAGTTGGGCGATGGGGGTCAGTCCGTATTCGTGTTGCGCTTCCGCAGCATCAATCCATGGGTCATACACATCAACCCTGGCATTGAATGATTTGAACTCGTTGATGATATCAACCACCTTGGTGTTCCGCAGATCCGGGCAATTTTCTTTGAAAGTCAGCCCCATCACCAAAATATTTGCATCTACCACGTGGATGCGCTTCTGCATCATCAAACGAGCCACCTGCTCTGCAACATAGGCACCCATGCCATCGTTGATTCTACGACCGGCAAGAATGACTTCTGCGTGATACCCCAATTCCTGCGCTTTGTGCGTCAGATAGTATGGATCCACTCCAATACAATGCCCCCCCACCAGCCCGGGACGGAAAGGCAGGAAATTCCATTTGCTGCCTGCGGCTTTCAGCACCTCTTCGGTATTGATGTCCATGCGGTTGAATATGAGCGCGAGTTCGTTAATGAGCGCGATATTCACGTCTCGCTGAGTATTTTCAATTACTTTGGCGGCTTCAGCCACTTTGATGCTGGATGCCTTGTGAGTTCCGGCCGTAACAACGCTGGAGTAAAGTGCATCAACATAGTCGGCCACCTCGGGGGTGGAGCCGGAGGTAACTTTCTTGATCGTTGTAAAGCGATGCTCCTTATCCCCGGGATTAATACGTTCCGGGCTATAGCCCGCGAAAAAATCCACATTGAACTTCAACCCCGAAATCTTCTCGATAACCGGGATGCAGTCTTCTTCCGTAGCTCCAGGATAGACCGTTGATTCGTAAATAACCACATCGCCACTTTTGACGACTTTGCCCAATGTTTCACTAGCCTTGATTAGCGGCGTCAAATCCGGGCGGTTATGTCTATCTACGGGGGTGGGGACAGTAACAATAAAGGTGTTGCATCCGTGCAGGGCATCAAGGTTTGCAGTATAGGTCAGCTTATCGGCCAACCTTAACTCATCGTGAGAACACTCAAGAGTTTTATCTTCCCCTGACTTGAGCTCATTAATACGTGCTTCATTTATATCGAATCCAACCGTTGGAAGGTGTCGACCAAACTCGACAGCCAGAGGCAAGCCTACGTACCCCAAGCCGATCACGCCAATTTTCGTATCTTCTAACCTTCTAGTCATTTAGGCTCCTAACTATATTCATTAATATGAATAAAACTCTTGTGATCCTGGCCGCCATTGCCGATGTGGTTTTTTGCAGGCACTGACTTTACAGCGACTAATCTAGTCTAGTCAGAGTTTGAACCGCTCTTGCTGTCTGGCATTCTGTAGCGGTGCAACGCAGGTTTCAAACAAAGTGCTGGCTTCAAATAGTCCGGAACCAATGCAGGTAATAAACCGAGCCTGCATCAGCGGCGCATCCCCGACGATGGCGAACAGGCGTCCGCCAACATTCAGCGCACCTTGAAACGCTTCGGGCAGAACTGGAACGGCGCCGGTGAGGATGATGGCATCATAAGTGCCTTTCCAGCCGTTGGCGGCATCGCCCACTTCCAGAGTGACATTTTCAACGTGGTTGGATGCCAAGGTACGGGCTGCATTCGCGCTCAGCTCGGGAACAATCTCTACGCTGGTGACATGCGCCGCGAGGTTGGCCAGCAGCGCCGTCAGATATCCGCTGCCGGTGCCTATCTCCAGCACCCGATCCGTGTCCTTCAGCCTCAATTCCTGAATGGCGCGAGCCTCGATCTTGGGCGCCCACATGGACACACCGTAACCCAGCGGGATTTCCATGTCGGCATAGGCCAGTGACTGCATTTCGGCGGGAACAAAGTGATCCCGCCGCATTTTCTTCATCAAGTCCAACACGCGACCATCCAGCACATCCCACGGACGAATCTGTTGTTCCACCATGTTGAAACGGGCGAGTTCCATATTGTTCATCTCCTGCTCCCTGTCGGAGTATTGGTTGTTGTTGAGTCGAGCGAGTATAGCAAGCGGGGCGCACCACCTCAATCAGGAGTTTCCCGAGGAACTTGCTTTTGCCGCACGTTTCCAGTAACTTGCGGCGCTCGCGTGGGGGTCTCCGCCCGGAGTCGGCGGAGTGAGAAACACCCTTTGAACCTGTACGGATCATGCCGTCGTAGGGAAGCGCCCTCAGGTGCTTCCTATTTTTTGGAGCACCACCATGAACGCACCTGAATTCCTTTCCTCTACTGCTCACGTCGACGAGGCAGCCATCCAGCCGCTGCCGAATTCGCGCAAGATCTATGTGCAGGGCAGCCGCCCGGACATCCGCGTGCCGATGCGCGAGATCACGCTGACCGACACCCGGCTGGCCCATGGCGTGGAGCAGAACCCGCCGCTGTACGTCTACGACTGCTCCGGCCCCTACACCGACCCTCTAGTTGCGATCGACATCCGCTCCGGCCTGCCCGAGTTGCGCGCCCGCTGGATCGAGGAGCGCGGCGACACCGAGCCGCTCGCCGAACTCACTTCCGAATATGGCCGCCAGCGCCTGGTCGATCCCGAACTGGCCGGGATGCGCTTCAACCTCAAGCACACGCCGCGCCGCGCGAAAGCGGGCGCTAACGTCACGCAGATGCACTATGCCCGCAAAGGCCTCATCACGCCGGAGATGGAATACATCGCCATCCGCGAAAACCAGAAGCGCGAAGCGCTTTCCGAGATGTTGCAGAAGCAGCACCCCGGCGAGAACTTCGGCGCGAAAATGCCCGCCGTCATTACGCCGGAATTCGTGCGTGACGAAGTCGCCGCCGGTCGCGCCGTGATTACCGCCAACATCAACCACCCCGAATGCGAGCCGATGATCATCGGTCGCAATTTTCTGGTGAAGATCAACGCCAACATCGGCAACTCCGCACTCGGTTCCAGCATCCAGGAAGAAGTCGAGAAGATGACCTGGGCCATCCGCTGGGGTGGCGACACGGTGATGGATTTATCCACCGGCAAGAACATCCATGAAACGCGCGAGTGGATCATCCGCAACTCGCCCGTGCCCATCGGCACCGTGCCCATCTATCAGGCGCTGGAAAAGGTTAACGGCAAGGCCGAAGACCTGACCTGGGAAATCTTCCGTGACACGCTGATCGAGCAGGCCGAACAGGGCGTGGACTACTTCACCATCCACGCCGGCGTGCTGCTGCGTTACATCCCCATGACCGCCAAGCGCATGACCGGCATCGTGTCGCGCGGCGGCTCCATCATGGCGAAGTGGTGCCTCGCGCACCACAAGGAGAATTTCCTCTACACCCACTTCGAGGAAATCTGCGAGATCATGAAGGCCTACGACGTGACCTTCTCCCTCGGTGACGGCCTGCGTCCCGGCTCCGTCTACGACGCCAACGACGAGGCGCAGCTCGGTGAACTGAAGACGCTGGGCGAATTGACCGAAATCGCGTGGAAGCACGACGTGCAGGTGATGATCGAAGGCCCCGGCCACGTCCCGCTGCACATGATCAAGGAAAACATGGACCTGCAACTGAAGTGGTGCCACGAAGCGCCGTTCTACACCCTCGGCCCGCTCACCACCGACATCGCCCCCGGCTACGACCACATTACCAGCGCCATCGGCGCGGCGATGATCGGCTGGTACGGCACCGCCATGCTCTGCTACGTCACGCCCAAGGAACACTTAGGCCTCCCAAACAAGGCCGACGTGAAGGAAGGCATCATCGCCTACAAGATCGCCGCCCACGCTGCCGATTTGGCGAAGGGCCACCCCGGCGCGCAAATAAGAGACAACGCCATGAGTAAGGCGCGCTTCGAGTTCCGCTGGGAAGACCAGTTCAACATCGGCCTCGACCCCGACCGCGCCCGCGAATTCCACGACGAAACCCTACCCAAGGAATCCGCCAAAGTCGCCCACTTCTGCTCCATGTGCGGCCCGCACTTCTGCTCGATGAAAATCACCCAGGACGTGCGCGACTTCGCGGCATCACAGGGTGTCTCGGAACAGGAGGCGCTGGAGAAAGGGATGGAAGTGAAATCGGTGGAGTTTGTGAAACAGGGGGCGGAGGTTTATCACAAGGCTTAAGGTGAGAAGTCGGCATTTCCGGAAGAGCTTAACGAGCTCCAACTCCGTACTGTGTTTCCCTTCCCATGGATCCGAGACATGACATCGGAGCGCTTTTCCGGTGTGAATACATCAGCCACGTTAGCTCGCAGATGCCTCGAGAATGACGGATGCCACCGACAGTGCCTTGCTTGTGATCGGTACATACCAAGCGCTCATCCGTTTATCCCAGGCGCGCACTCTTAGGAACTCGGCCCACGAAAGCTGGTGTATGGATTGCAACGCCCATGAATCCGTTAGCCGGACAATCAACAGATACTCGAACAGATGCTTGTCTGCATTCTCGGCGTCTGGATAAATGGTTCCAGTCTTCTTGCCTTTGAAAATGGTTTTGATGGAATAGCGGTCGCCATTCCGGGAAAGGGCATCTACATTCTTGGTGCCGGTTGGGGCATGTTGCAGCTTGGGGAGTCCCCGTGTTTTCTTGAAATGCTCAACGGCAAGCTGCTCTCCCACCTCGCCGACAGTGAAGGCGATTCCGCGCTTGCGCATCTCAATTTTGAATCGCCCCCGATTCACTAGACACGTTCCTGCCTCATAAAATGCCGTCTCTCGAACTCGGCGGGAGACAGGCGGTTATTGTAGCCATGTCGCCGTTTAGGGTTGTAGAACATCTCGATGTAATCG